>Ga0209692_10003394_pt1 | contig 15548 bp, 14 predicted proteins | sample tdDd472_FD_187129 | JGI IMG/M metagenome (GOLD analysis project Ga0209692, IMG submission 187129) | Marine sediment microbial communities from the Atlantic coast under amendment with organic carbon and nitrate - tdDd47.2 (SPAdes)... | ecosystem: Environmental > Aquatic > Marine > Coastal >...
CGGAAAAAAGGGGGGTGAATGATGGCTGCTGCCGTATACGCTGAAAACTTAATTGATCGCCTTCCCAATGTGCGTGGACGCCTCAGTGTGGGGGCGTCCTTGGCCAAGGTCACATGGTTCAGTGTTGGCGGTCCGGCAGAGGTGTTGTTCAAACCTGCCGATGCTGATGATTTGGCGTATTTCCTCAAACACAAACCTGCCGATGTGCCGGTGACGGTGATTGGGGTGGGTTCGAACGTGTTGGTGCGCGATGGTGGTGTGCCGGGCGTGGTGGTGCGTTTGGGGCGTGAATTTGCATCCGTGATGGTCAACAAAGCCGACGTGATTGTCGGCGCGGCCGCGTTGGATGGAAATGTCGCGTTGGCGGCCATGAACGCCAGTGTGTCGGGGTTGGAATTCCTCAGCGGTGTGCCTGGGACCATCGGCGGTGCGCTGCGCATGAACGCGGGTGCATATGATGTGGAAATGAAAGACATCGTGCAAGGCGTCGTGGCGCTGGATGGCAAGGGCAACCGCCATGATTTGCGCACAGAGGATTTGGGGTTTTCATACCGTAAAAGTGCGGTTCCACCAGATTGGATTTTCATTGAAGCCCATTTGCGGGGATACGCGGGGCAAGTCGATGATATTCGTGCCCGGATGGATGACATCAAATCAACACGTGAAGACAGTCAACCGGTGCGCACATCCACGGGTGGTTCGACCTTTAAAAACCCTGAAGGTCACAAAGCTTGGAAACTGATTGACGATGCGGGATGCCGTGGTTTGCGGATTGGCGGGGCGCAGGTTTCGGACAAGCATTGCAACTTCCTGATCAATGACGGCAGCGCCACCGCTGCCGATATTGAAACACTGGGGGAAGAGGTGCGCAAACGCGTTAAAGATACCTCTGGCATTGAGCTTACATGGGAAATTCAACGCATCGGCATTCCTGAAAAAGGAGAACACGCATGACCAAGCAAGTGGCCGTGTTTATGGGGGGATGGTCGGCGGAACGCGAAGTGTCGTTGGTGTCGGGTGCGGCGTGCGCCGAAGCGTTAAAACGCGCTGGGTATTCCGTGGCCGCCATTGATGTGCAGCGTGATGTGGGTTCGTTGTTGGGACGTTTGTATCCTAAACCGGATGTGGTGTTCAACGCGCTGCATGGGCGCTTTGGTGAAGATGGGTGCATTCAAGGCCTGTTGGATATTTTAAACATTCCCTACACCCATTCGGGTTTGACGGCGTCGGCGTTGGCCATGGACAAGCCAATGTCCAAACGTTTGTTCAAGGACGTCGGCATTTCGGTTGCCGAAGACAAAATCGCCACCCGTGATGAGGTTCTATCCGGCAAAGTCATGGAAGCGCCTTATGTGGTCAAACCCGCAAATGAAGGATCGAGTGTCGGTATCCACATCGTGCGTGCTGGCGACAATACGTTGCCGTTTGCGCAAGACAGTTGGCCTTATGGCGAACGGGTGATGGTGGAACGGTTTATCCCCGGGCGTGAATTGACCGTTGCGGTGATGGGGGACAGGCCTTTAGGCGTGACCGAAATCATGACGGAGCGTGAATTTTACGATTACGACGCCAAATATGCCGATGGTGGCTCTCGCCATACCATTCCGGCGCAAGTGCCAAGTGCGATTTATGACGAAGCCATGCGGTTGGCGAAAGTGGCGCATGACACACTTGGGTGCCGTGGCGTCAGCCGTGCGGACTTCCGTTATGACGGCAAAGAAATTTTCATCCTCGAAGTGAACACCCAACCGGGTATGACACCCACGTCTTTGGTGCCGGAACAGGCTCAACACGTGGGGATCGATTTTGAGGAGCTGGTGAGTTGGATGGTTGAAAATGCGGAGTGCGATGCATGAGAAAGATGCTGACGCGAATGTTTTCGAAGGAACACTCATCCAAAATGGATGGTGTTGTTGCCGCAACCCCCAAGCGTAAACGTGTGGTGCCGCTTTGGCGACGGCCACAAACCGTTGCCACGGTATCTGTTTTTGCGGTTTTTTTGATCGGTGGCTTCGGTGTGTGGGCGTGGACATCCGGGCAAGTACAAAACCTACTGGTCGAAACCAAGTGGACGGCGATCAAGGCCTCGACCGACTTAGGCTTCACGGTTCAAGAAGTTTTGGTTACGGGGCGCAATGAAACAGCACGTGAAGATTTGCTTGAAGCCATGAGCGTTGCCCGTGGCGCACCGATTTTGGCTTATGACTTTCAAGAGGCGAAAGCACGGGTGGAAGACTTGCCGTGGGTTTTGCATGCACGTATTGAACGTTTGCTGCCGGATACCTTGGTCGTGCACATCATTGAACGCCACCCCATTGCGCTGTGGCAAAACCAAGGGCGGTTTTCGTTGATTGACGACAATGGCGTGGTGATCACGCGCAATGATCTCAACCGGTTCCGCAACCTGATCCATGTGGTGGGTGAGGATGCACCTGACCATGTGGGGGGACTGTTGGAATTGCTTGAAACTCAGCCTGATTTAAAAACATACGTGAAAGCGGCGGTGCGCGTTGGGGGGCGGCGTTGGGATTTGTCGTTGGATGGCGGCATCAATGTGCGCTTGCCCGAAGACGATGCGCCCAAGGCTTTGGCGCGTTTGGCGGCGTTTGAAGAAGAAAGTGGCGTGTTGGGGCGTGATGTTCGGGTGTTGGACCTGCGCACGCCTGATCGTGTCATCGTGCGCCGCAAGGTCAATGCCGTGCGCCGCCCTGATGTGACTTCGGACAGAAAATCCGGACAGGAAACGTAAAACCATAGAAACGCAAGTTTAAGAAACTTGCGATAAGCGAAGCGCCCAGAAGGGGACGAAGACAAATGCATCGCACGACACCACAAGCGAAACCGAGGAACGGCCTCGTCGCAGCGCTTGACATCGGCACCACCAAAATTTCGTGCTTGATTGCGCGCCAAGAAGGTACGCGTCCACCCCGCATCATTGGCATCGGTCATCATGTGTCGGGGGGCGTCAAAAATGGTGCGATTGTTGATATGGATGCGGCCGAAGTTGCTGTTCGCGCGGCTGTCGGCGCCGCGGAAGAAATGGCCGGAACCAATATTGAATCCGTCAATGTGGCTTTGTCCGGTTCGGTCTTTACATCGCGTTTGGTGGCTTATGACATTGGTATTTCCGGTCATGAAATCGGTGATCAAGATTTGCGCAAAATTTTGGATGCCAGCCGTTTGGCAAGCCAATTGCCCGAAGATCAGGAAATCGTGCATTCCATTCCTGTGGGCTATTCCATCGACGGCAACCGGGGCGTGCGTGACCCGCGCGGGATGTTCGGTGATCGCTTGGGGGTGAACCTGCATGTTGTTACGGCTTCGACCAATGCGCTTCGCAACATCGACACGTGCCTCCACCGGTGTCACTTGGGTGTGGAAGGGCGTGTGGTTTCCCCTTACGCCAGTGCACTTTCGGCCCTGGTCGAAGACGAAATGAAATTGGGCGTGACGTTGATTGACTTAGGCGGCGGCACCACCAACATTTCGGTCTTTTTTGATGGCGAATTGGTGCATGCCGATTGTGTTCCTGTTGGGGGCGTCAACGTCACCAATGATATCGCGCGTGGTTTGTCCACGCCTGTGCAGCATGCGGAACGGATGAAAACGCTTTATGGCAATTGCATGCCGTCACCTTCGGACGATCTGGAAGTCATCAAAGTTCCCCTGATCGGTGAAGAACAAACCGGTGAAACCAACCCGGTGCCGCGTTCCATGGTGGTTGGCATCATTCGCCCGCGCATCGAAGAAACGTTCGAATTGGTGCGTGACCGTCTTCATGCGGCCGGGTTCGAAAAGCTGTCAGGCCCACGTGTGGTTTTGACCGGTGGGGCAAGCTTATTGCCCGGCGTGCGTGAAATGGCCGGTGAGATTTTGGGCAAAAGCCAGGTGCGGATGGCCAAACCTCGTTACTTGGAAGGAATGGCGGAAGCGGCATCCGGTCCACAGTTTTCAACATGTGCGGGTTTGATCACGCATGCCCTTGAATCCACAGGTGAAGTTTCAGGACGCACATATCGCCCCAAGGAACAGCCCGCCAGCCGGTTTGGCCGCATTGGTCAATGGTTGCGGGAAAATTTCTAAGGTGTGAAGTACAGAGTCAGTAACCGAGTCAGAAATGAACAAGGACTCGTGTCCGACTCGGCAAAACGAATCGGGTGATTTATCACCAAAAGTTACTAAATTTTAAGCCTTTTTGGCCACTAATAGAGAAACGAGCGGAGTGTGGAGCTGAGCTATGAGCATCAATTTAAGCGTACCCCAGAACGAGGCTGTCGAACTGAAGCCCCGGATCACCGTGGTCGGTGTCGGTGGCGCGGGCGGTAATGCCGTCAACAATATGATCAACGCCCAGCTTGAAGGGGTGGAGTTTGTCGTTGCCAACACAGACGCCCAGGCGCTGACCTTCGCGGCGACGGATCGTCGCATCCAGTTGGGCACCGGTCTGACCCAAGGTTTGGGGGCTGGCTCCAAACCGGAAATCGGTCGTGCGGCGGCCGAAGAAACCATCGAAGAGATTAACGAACAGCTCAAAGGTTCACACATGGTGTTCATCGCTGCCGGTATGGGCGGCGGCACCGGTACCGGGGCGGCACCCGTGATTGCACGCGCCGCACGTGATCTTGGCGTGCTGACGGTTGGTGTGGTGACCAAACCGTTTCAGTTTGAAGGGCAGCATCGCTATCGCATCGCGGACAAGGGCATCGAAGAACTTGAACAGTATGTCGACACGCTGATCATCATTCCCAATCAGAACCTGTTCCGCGTCGCAAATGAAAAAACCACGTTTTCCGACGCCTTCAAAATGGCGGATGATGTGCTCTACTCTGGCGTGCGTGGCGTCACCGATTTGATGGTGATGCCCGGCCTTATCAACCTTGATTTCGCGGACGTCCGCTCCGTTATGAGCGAAATGGGTAAGGCCATGATGGGCACCGGCGAAGCCGAAGGCGAACGCCGTGCTTTGGATGCTGCGGAAGCGGCCATTTCCAATCCTTTGTTGGACGATACCTCCATGGCGGGGGCCAACGGTGTGCTGATCAACATCACCGGCGGTTCCGACATGACGTTGTTTGAAGTGGATGAAGCCGCCAACCGAATTCGTTCCGAAGTGGATGACGACGCTTACATCATCTTCGGTTCCACTTTCGATGATACCCTTGATGGTCGCATGCGGGTGTCCGTGGTGGCCACCGGTATCGATGCCGAAGGCATGGTGCGGCCTGAACCTGTCATGTTGAACATGCACGAAGATGCGGTTTCACACACCGCTGTGCCGCAAGATGAACTTCCTGTGGTTGCCGATGTTCAAACGGAACCGAGTGTTGCTGAAGTGTTGGCGCAAACGGTTGCGCATTCTGGCGACGATACACCTGAACACGATCCGGTCGATGACCCCGTAATGCACGCGGAAGAATTGGCTGAAGATACCACCGCTGCTGAAGACCTGCCGGAAACCGAAACCCCTGTGGTGGTCACCGCAGAGATGGACGTTGTGGAAGATGACAACATGGGGGCACCGGAACCGGGACGCGTGCCGCACAGTTTCACGGCACCTGCCGCCATGCCGGCGGCAAATGCCGAAGACGCGTTTATTCCGCCTGCGCCGGCCAGTATGGGTGCAGCCGACAGCACAAACATCGATCCCATGGCGGAAGCGGCGATGATCAATGGTGCCGCTGGTGGGGCACCGCAAGCCCCCGCAAAACCGGCAAGCAAAGGGCCGAGCCTGTTTGAACGTGTCACCGGTGGGGCCAAGGGGACAGTCGCGATGTTTGGTCAAGCAAAACCGGAACAAAACGTGGTTGAGGATGTCGCGCCGACGCCTGTGTCAGCCCCCGTTTCCGCACCCACGACGCAGTTGCGCACATCGGCAATGGCGGAGCCGACTCTGGGTGGTCTTGACCCCGAAGAACGCTTGCAACCCAGCCAGTCCGAAGAGGACTTGTTGGACATCCCGGCATTCCTTCGCCGCCAAGCGAATTAATCTTTTGATTACAGAGCGTTAAATTTCGATAATCTGTAACAAAAGGTAACATGGTTTGATTTGAGCGCTTCAGGTGAGGGTGGTAAACCCATAACTGAAGCGCTCTTTCTTTATGGTGCATCTGAACAAAGGGGCCGAAGGTCCTGAGAATACAGAAGACCTTGAAGAAAGATCGACCATGAACATGCCGTCAGGCACGCCGTGAGGCATAAGGGGATCAGCACTGTGGGAACCAACACCGTGATTAAGCAAAAGACGTTGAAAAGCGCCATCAGCTGTACCGGCATCGGTCTGCATTCGGGCGAAAAAATTTCAATGACTTTGCATCCGGCTGATGTGGATGCAGGTATCACGTTCCGACGTACCGATATCACGGGCGGCGGTGTGGAAATTCCGGCTGCTTTCGACAGTGTTTGCGACACCCGCATGTGCACCACCATCGGCGTTGAAAGCGGCCAATCCATAGCCACCATTGAACATCTTATGGCGGCGCTTGCCGGGGCTGGCGTTGACAATGCGGTGATTGAAGTTGGCGGTGGCGAAGTTCCCGTGATGGATGGCAGCGCAGCGCCTTTTTTGTTCTTGATTGATTGCGCTGGCGTGGCCGAGCAGAACGCCGTGCGCAAAAGCGTTCGTGTGTTGAAGCCGGTTTCCGTCATTGATGGTGACAAATCCGCCATGTTGGAGCCGTCTAACGCGTTTTCCCTCGATTTTCACATTGATTTTGACAGTCCCGTTATTGGCAGCCAGGCAATGGGTGTCAACATGACGGACGGTGTGTTCAAAAACGAAATTGCCCGTGCCCGCACGTTTGGGTTCTTGCATGAAGCGGAAGCCCTGTGGGCCGCCGGTCTGGCCAAAGGCGCGTCATTGGACAATGCGGTCGTGGTCAGTGGCGATAAGGTCATGAACGAAGACGGCATGCGCTTTGACGACGAATGTGTACGCCATAAAATCTTGGATGCGGTTGGTGATCTATACCTCGCCGGTGCGCCGATCATGGGCCATTACACAGGCACACGTGCCAGCCATGCATTGAACAACCAACTCTTGCGTGAGTTGTTCTCCGACACCGCCAACTATGAAATCGTCGATATGTTGGTGGAAGTGGTGCCCCCGGCCGCAAGTCGCGCCACGTGGGCCAAAGAAACGGTTGCCGCCAGTCCCGCCACTTAATAAACGGCATGCCAGCGTAATACATCGCCCCCATACCATATTCACGAAATGTTCCGATTCGCACCGGTGATGCATAATCAGTGCACTATTTGTTGTGGTCAGCCTCGATAAATTTCCCAGAAACCTTGAACTGCACTAGGTGCAGAGGGGTTCTGGACAGATTGGCGCAGGGGCATGATATAATCCGTGCGGTTTTGTTGTCCTGGGCCCATGAAGGGCTTATGTATGGTCCGTGCTGATAGACGCGAACAGAAAGAATTGCCCCGATGGCTTTACGTATGAATTTAGTCGCCCGCTTGTTGATATCGACCACTGTGTTGGGTCTGGCAGCCTGTTCCAGCGATCCGGCTGCCCAGCAGGAATATGTCGAAGAACCGGTTGCTGAGCTTTACAATGAGGCCGTCGATGCCCTGGAAAAAGAGGATTACGTGGCGGCATCAACCCGTTTTGATGAGGTCGAACGCCAACATCCTTATTCCAGCTGGGCCACCAAGGCGCAAGTGATGGCGGCCTATAGCCTGTATATGGCCAACAAGTATGACGAAGCCGTGGTTTCGTTGGACCGTTTTATCCAGTTGCATCCGTCGAATAAAGATACGCCTTATGCCTATTACCTGAAGGGGCTTTGTTATTACGAACAAATTTCCGACGTGGGCCGTGATCAGATGATGACACAATTGGCGTTGAAAACGTTAAATGAGCTGTCGACCCGTTTTCCCGAAAGCCAATACACTCGCGACGCCAAGCTGAAGATTGAACTGACCTACGATCACTTGGCGGGTAAAGAAATGGACATCGGGCGTTACTATCAGACCCGCAAAGAGTATCTCGCCGCCATCAACCGGTTTGATTCGGTGGTGAAAAACTACCAAACCACCACCCATGCCCCGGAAGCCTTATTGCGCCTGGTGGAAAGCTATATGGCCTTGGGCCTGCGTGATGAGGCCAAAAAGACGGCGGCGGTTTTGGGCCATAATTTCCCGTCCAGTTCTTGGTATCTTGATGCTTATGCATTGTTGGAAGACCCATCGATCAAAGCCCCCCAAGACGAACCCTGGTACCAACTGTGGTGAATTGAACGGAGCGCTGTACGTCGATGCTGAGCCGTCTGTCCATCCGTGATGTGGTGCTGATCGAGCGTTTGGAGCTTGATTTCAGCCAAGGCCTGTGTGTCCTTACCGGCGAAACTGGCGCGGGCAAATCAATTCTTTTGGACAGTCTCGGCTTGGCGTTGGGCGCACGGGCGGAAGCCCGTTTGGTGCGTCACGGCGCAGAACAATCTGTGGTGACGGCAGAGTTCGATTTGAACGATGACCACCCGGTTTTCACCTTATTGAATGAACACGGTTTGAACATCGAGGGGGAACCGCTGTTGTTGCGCCGCACATTGGGCACCGACGGGCGTTCACGTGCGTTCATCAATGATCAAAGCGTCAGCGTGGGATTGTTGCGCCAGGTCGGTGATGAATTGGTTGAAGTTCATGGTCAGTTCGACAATCAACGCCTGCTCAATCCGGCCACTCACCTGGGGTTGTTGGATGCCCACGGCGGTCATGATGCACTGCGCGGAGATGTCGCCAAGGCGTACCACACATGGCGCGATGCGGTGTCCGAGCGCAAACGCGCCGAAGAAGAGTTTGAAGCCGCCCGCCGGGATGAAGATTACTTGCGCCATGCGGTTGACGAATTGCGCAGCCTCAACCCCGAACAAGGCGAAGAAGACCGCCTTGCAAATGAACGCCAAGTTTTGATGCACGGTGAAAAGTTGGTGGATGCCATGAATGCGGCGCAAAAGGTGCTGGATGGCGGGCATGGTGTAGAACGTATGCTGCGTGATGCTCTGCGTGCTTTGGAACCGGCCGCGGAAAAGGCTGAAGGCATCCTGGATGCAACGTTGAAGGCCTTGGACGGCGCATCGGAACAGGTGTCCGTCGCCATGAATGAATTGGACATTGCCGCGGGTCGGGTGGATCTGGACCCCCGTCATCTGGAACAAGTGGAAGAACGCTTGTTTGCGCTCAGGGCGTTGGCGCGCAAACACAATGTTGAGGTGGTGAACCTCGCCGATTTGTTCGAAAAATTATCGCGCCAGTTGGAAGGTATTGAAGACGGTGGTCAACGCTTGGAACAACTGGCCCGTGCTGAGATCCAGGCCCGCGGTGCGTATGCCGAGGTCGCAACCGTCCTGTCCCAAGCCCGCAAAGAGGCCGCCACGGGATTGGACAAAGCCGTCGGCATTGAATTGGAACCCTTGAAACTTGGGGCGGCGGATTTTCGCACCACCATCACATCCATGGATGATGAGGATGCTTGGGCGGGAACAGGTTGGGACCGGGTGGCGTTTGAAGTTGCAACCAACCCCGGTGCGCCGGCAGGGCCGCTTGGCAAAATTGCATCGGGTGGTGAATTGTCGCGCTTTATGCTGGCGCTGAAGGTTGTCTTGGCGCAATCGGACCCTGTGCCGACGTTGGTGTTTGATGAGGTCGATAGTGGCATTGGTGGCGCGGTGGCGGATGCGGTGGGGCAACGTTTGGCGCGATTGGGCCAAGACGTTCAGGTTTTGGTTGTCACGCACAGCCCGCAAGTCGCAGCGCGCGGTGTGGCGCATTGGCATGTGGCGAAAGCCCAAGACACCAATGATCAAGGGGCTGTCCGCACCAGTGTGACCACGCTGAACACGCAAGAACGTGCCGATGAGATTGCACGTATGCTGGCGGGTGCCAACATCACGTCCGAAGCGCGGGCCGCGGCACAAAGTCTTCTGAGTGGAGCCGCTGAATGAACTCCGATTTGCGTTCTCTTGCGGTCGAGGATTTGACCTCGACCGAAGCCGATGCCGAATTGGCGGCGTTGGCCCGTGAAATCAAAGAACATGATGAACGCTATTATCAAAAAGACGCACCGACGGTTACGGATGGCGAATACGATGCCCTACGTCAACGCAATGAACAGATTGAAACCCGGTTCCCCTTATCCGTCAGACCCGATAGCCCGACGCACCGGGTCGGTGCCGCGCCTGCATCGGGTTTTCAAAAGATCAAACATGCCAAACCGATGTTGTCGTTGGGCAATGTGTTCGATGAAGCGGAATTGCAAGATTTTATCAATGGTATCCGTCGATTTTTAAAAGAACTCAGCGACAATCCGGATATTCCCTTGGAATTGGTGGCAGAGCCCAAGATTGACGGCCTGTCCATTTCCCTTCGTTATGAACATGGCAAACTGGTTCAAGCCGCGACCCGTGGCGATGGGGTGGAAGGCGAAGACGTCACCGCCAACGCCGCACATGTGACCGATATTCCACAACATCTGCCTGAAGGCGTGCCCGATGTGTTGGAAGTGCGCGGCGAAGTTTATATGTCCAAGAAAGATTTTTGGGCATTGAATGATCGTCAGGCGGAAGTGGGTGACAAGATATTTGCCAATCCCCGCAATGCTGCCGCAGGGTCCTTGAGGCAGTTGGACAGCGCGATCACCGCAAAGCGTCCGTTGCGTTTTTTTGCCTACGCCTATGGCGATGTCAGCACCGTTCCATGGGATACGCACGGGGCGTTTATCGATTTGCTGAAAGACTGGGGGTTTTCCGTGAACCCTTATACCCGCGTGTGCAATGGTCTGGACGAAATCATGGCGCAGTACGACACCATTCAAGCCCACCGGGCCGATCTGGATTACGATATCGATGGTGTGGTTTACAAGGTCAACCGCCTTGATTGGCAGGACCGCTTGGGTTTTGTGTCGCGTGCACCGCGTTGGGCCATCGCGCATAAGTTTCCTGCGGAAAAAGCCGAAACCATCATCAACGATATCACCATCCAAGTGGGACGCACCGGTGTTCTCACCCCGGTGGCGGAATTGGAATCGGTGACGGTTGGTGGTGTGGTGGTTGCCCGGGCCACACTCCACAATGTTGATTACATTACGGAAAAAGACATTCGCATTGGCGACCGTGTACGCATTCAACGCGCAGGGGATGTCATCCCGCAAGTTTTGGATGTGGTGGATGATGGTGCCCATGATGCGCGGCAACCTTATGCTTTTCCCACCACATGCCCGGTGTGTGACAGCCACGCAGTACGCGAAGACGGCGAAGCCGCGACGCGGTGCACCGGCGGCTTGGTATGCCCAGCGCAGGCCCATGAACGGTTGAAACATTTTGTATCGCGCAATGCGTTCGATATCGACGGACTGGGCGGTAAGCATGTGGTGGCGTTTTATGATGATGGTTTGATTAAGACACCGGGGGATATCTTTCGTTTAACGCCGGATATGCTGAAAGGGCGCGAAGGCTGGAAAGATAAATCGATTCAGAACTTGATGGATGCCATCACCGCCAAACGCACCATTGAAATGCCGCGTTTTATTTTTGCGCTTGGTATTCAACAAATAGGCCAAGCCACGGCACGGTTGCTGGCAAAGCAATATGGATCCTTAGATACATTGCGCCGCGCCATGAAAGACGCCCGGATTATTGGTTCGGAAGCCCTGGAAGAACTGCTGTCCATCGATGGGATCGGGGCCAGCATGGCCCAAGATTTGGTCGAATTTTTTGCCGAACCACATAACAATGATGTGCTGGACGACCTGTTGGACCGTGTCACGGTTGAAGATTTTGAAGCACCGGATACCGAAGGGTCTCCGGTGGCGGGCAAAACCGTTGTGTTCACCGGTACACTGGAAACCATGAGCAGAGGCGAAGCCAAGGCCAAAGCGGAAAGCTTGGGCGCAAAAGTTTCCGGTTCCGTCAGCAAAAAGACCGATATCGTTGTGGTTGGACCTGGGGCGGGATCAAAAGAAAAGAAAGCCCGTGAGTTGGGGTTGACGGTGCTGAGTGAACCTGAATGGCTTGAATTCACCGGTATGGGTTGATATTGCAACCACAAAATGTGTATTATATGAGTAGTTAATTATAAGTTGTCTTTCATTCGTCATGGAAATGAAAAGATGATCAGTTAAGTTTGTGCAGCTCAAGCAGAGGGATCGTTTCGTATAAAATAAGGATATTATCCCATGCGAATAATGGACCTGACCAGTAAGCCAAATTCCCAATGGCAGAAAAGTTGCGCATCCACGGGATTTTGCCATATGGAACTGCAAAAGCGTTTGGCGTCATCCCCCACCAACGATCATGGACATGCGGCGTTTCTTTCTTATATGAGCCATGAACTGCGCACACCGTTGAATGCCATTATCGGCTTCACGGGCATGCTTAAAATATTGGATGATTGCCCCGAACTGGGTGAAAAACGCGGAGAATATGTGGACGGTATCGACCAATCTGCGCAACATTTGCTGCAGGTGGTGAAAACGATGTTGTCATACATGGAAAAGGCTTGTGAAGATCAAGACAGCTTAAATTCAAAATTTTAAGCAACGGTGGGGGGATATGTAATACCCCCGAGCCAAAACCGGTATGCTGTATACGCTTTGCATCAAAAAAAGGCCCCCTCGTGGTGAGGAGGCCTTTTGTATGTGTTCGGTGTATGTGGCCGAAAATCGGCTTAGTGCAGCTTACCATCCAGGTTCTTGATCGCTTCATCGACCAAAGCATCGGCTTTGGTGTCGGAAACGCCACTTTCCAGCACGCGCTTGGTTGCATCCATGGCAATGTTGACAGCCATGGTCTTAACCTCCGTTAGGGCCTGGGCTTCTGCTTGGGCGATGCGGTCTTTGGCCATTTGTTCGGACCGTTTGAGACTGGCTTCCAACTGTGCGGCGGCTTCAATGGACAAGCGCTCGGCTTCGTCCTTGGCGGCTGCAACAATGTTTTCAGCTTCCTTTAAGGCTTCGTGCTGCTTCTTTTCGTAAGAAGCGAGAAGTTCTTGAGCTTCTTCGCGTAAACGTGTGGCTTCTTCGATTTGGTCTTGGATTTTCTGCGCACGCTCATCCAGGCCCGCGTTGATCGCGGTGACCAGTTTTTTGCCGAAGACAACAAAGAATGTAACGAAGGCAACGGCAACTAAGAACGTTGTGTCCAGATAAAACGGAACGGCATGTCCGGCTTCGGTGGCGGCGTGGGCTTGACTGATCAGCATGTGCGTATTTCCTTATGCCCGGTCTTTAAGCGCGGCGTCGATTGCAGAACCGATAGCGGTTTCGTCGGGCGCTTCGCCAATAAGTTTTTCGACCGCAGATGCCGCCACATCGATGGCCACAGTCTTGATACCGGAAAGGGCTTCGTCACGCGCTTTGGCAATGGCCTGTTCAGAAGAAGCGATTTTGGCTTGCAGATCGGCGTTCAGTTCGGATTGACGGGCCTGTGCCTCGGCATGGGCCTTGTCCTTGACGTCACGAATGGCGTCAAACGCCTTTGTGCGCGCATCGGACAGAGACGTTTCGTACGTCTGTGCTGCGGCATCGGCCTGAGATTTGAGCTCTTCGGCCTTGGCGAGGTTGTCGTCGATCCGGCTTTGACGTTCTTCCAGAACTTCACCAATTTTCGGCAAAGCGACCTTGGCCATCAGTGCGTATAAAATTACGAACGTAACGACCAGCCAAATCACCTGAGACGAATAGGTGCTTGGGTCCAACTGCGGAAGACCAGCGGCATGAACCGGTGACGCAAGCAACGTTGCGCTGAAGCCTAAAGCAATTGTTGAATTGAGAATCCGCATGTGCGGGCTCCTGCCTGACGGTTTTGGTCCAAAAGTTCGGGAACGGGGCGGCGGAACCAGGTCCACCGCCCAAAACCCAAACGAAGCGACTTAGCTGAAGTCAACAAACAGGATCAAGAACGCGATCACGAGCGCGTACAACGCAACGGCTTCAACCAGGGCGAAGCCCAAGATGGCGCGGCCGAAGACTTTGCCTTCGGAAGCGGGGTTGCGCGCGATTGCGCTGATCAGAGAGGCAAAGATGTTACCGATACCGGCACCAACGCCACCCAGACCGATAACGGCCAGACCAGCACCAATCATTTTCGCGGCAATAAGTTCCATGGTTCAAATTCCTTTAGTCGTTCGTCTTGAACAGAGGTTTGGGTTCAGTGTGTTCGTGTTCCTGCGCCGTTCTTTTGAACTTAATGCAGGTGGATCGCGTCATGCAGGTACAGGCAGGTTAAGACTGTAAAGACATAGGCCTGCAAGAAAGCGACCAAAAGTTCAAAGCCGATCATCAAAACATCCACGCCAAACGGCAAGATGCCCGCGATGCCCAGCGGCACGATAAAGCCGGCGAACACCTTCATCATGGTGTGACCGGCCATCATATTGGCGAACAGGCGGACCGACAGGCTGACCGGGCGCGAGAGATAGGAAATGATCTCGATCGGCACCATCAACGGCAGCACGGCCGCCGGAACGCCCGAAGGCACGAAATAGCTAAGAAACTTCACACCGTGGCGCGCGATGGCAACCAAGGTGATGATGAGAAACACGGTGATGGCCAACACAAACGTCACGATGATGTGGCTGGTGACGGTAAAGCTGTAGGGCAGAAGACCCAGCAGGTTGGCAAATAAAATGAACATGAACAGGGTGAAGACGAAGGGAAAATATTTGCGTCCTTCGCTGCCGACGTTGTCACGCAGCAATCCGGCAACAAATTCGTAGCTCAATTCCGCCATGGATTGCCAGCGTCCCGGCACCAGGGCCCGGTTGCGCATGCCCATGACCAAAAACACGGTGATGGTTACCACAGTCAGCACCATGAACGCGCTGGCGTTGGTGATGGAGGCGTCAACACCGCCAAGATTGATCGGAACCAGGGGTTTGATTTCGAATTGTGCGATGGGGCTTGCCACGTTTTCTATCCGCCTGTTCAGGTTGTGCGTCGGTCTTCAAATTCCGGCGGTCCTGGCGTCTATCGCGATCCATGTCTCGATAGGGGGCCCGACCCGCTCTCAATGGCTCTTTCTCTCGCAATCGGCTCTACCACAAAGAGCTAATATTGCGGCGCATTCAAAATGCGCACCTTTCCTAAACGTCTTGAACGGTGAGGGCAAGCCCCGAGGCCCGAAAAAGAGCGTTTTTTTCATTTTTTCGGGCCCGATTGATCGCTTGGATCTGTTTCGTTCCCGTTTGTTGCGTCAGAAGCCCCAGATTCGTCCAAATCTTTGTTTAAATCATCGACCATTCGCATGGCCGTTCGGTAGACATTCAACATACCTGCCGCTCCGCCGAGGAAGATACAAATGATCATCATCCAAGGTTTGGTGTCGAGCACATGGTCCAGCCACCAGCCTAAAAGAACCCCCACAACCAGGCCCGAAATCAGTTCGGCGCCGATGCGAAAAGCCTGCCCCAGTCCGGAGACCTCATTGCGAAGCTTAGGCTCTGAACGTTTTGTGCCCAGTTCAACTTGGCGTGCCTGATGAAGGCGTTTGGCCAAGTCGTCGCTTTTTTCTCCCAATGACCGTTTGGAATCTTGGTCCGTCATTTCAGACCCC
>Ga0209692_10003395_pt1 | contig 15545 bp, 15 predicted proteins | sample tdDd472_FD_187129 | JGI IMG/M metagenome (GOLD analysis project Ga0209692, IMG submission 187129) | Marine sediment microbial communities from the Atlantic coast under amendment with organic carbon and nitrate - tdDd47.2 (SPAdes)... | ecosystem: Environmental > Aquatic > Marine > Coastal >...
CTATGAGATATTTGAAAAGACTTGTAAGAATTAATCTTTTCAAGGCTCAAAGGGCTTGACGCAAGTGGTTCGATAGGGTAGTTTTTACCATCGTAATCTGGGATTTTTGCCGTATAAGAAGGCCGATGATAAACACACACAGGACAGTTGCAGCATTGATCTTCAAAACAGGTCTTTGTCTATTTCTAACCATGGTTTTGACTCAGGCATGTGGCAGAAAAGCTGCGCTTCTACCTTTGGCAAATGATATTGGCACAGTGTTTAATGTGTCGGTTTTGGCGAATGAGAAGTCAGTTGTTTTTTCTTTTGACTTCCCTGATGATAATCAGGTAACAGGCGTCAGGCTGATTAGAAAATCCTGGGCCGAAGGTGTGGAAATTCACCCGGCCAAAGCTGAAATAAAAGTTATTGCCGAAAGAGCAAAATCCGCAGATGGCAAAAATGTATTGATTGAAGATAATCAGGTGTTGAGAGGTCAAACCTATCAATATCATATTTTTACCTATAGTGTAAAAGCGAATACAAAATATCTGGCAGAGCAGGCGGTAAGTTTTAAAGCATCTCGCTTTGTTGGCAGTAAAACCAAATTTAATATGTCCCGTTAGTAACAAGGAGAGAATAAAGTGTTAAAAGTAGAAGGTATAATGACAGCGATGGTAACTCCTTTTAAAGATGGAGGAGTTGATTTAGAGGCAATGAAAACCATGACCAGACGTCAGCTTGATGCTGGGGTGCATGGTCTGGTTCCACTAGGTTCAACCGGTGAGGCCGCCACAATAAATTTTGAGGAAAGAGCAGAGATCATCAAACTGGTGGTTTCCGAGGTTGCGGGTCAGGTTCCGGTTATTGTTGGTGCAGGAACATCTGCCACCAGTACCACCATTCCGCTGGTGCAACAGGCCAAGGATCTTGGTGCCGATGGTGCGCTGGTGGTTACGCCTGCATATGTCAAACCAACAGCAATTGGTCTGGTGGGACATTACACCGAGATAGTTAAAGCTTGCGACTTCCCGCTGGTGGCCTATTCTGTCCCTGGTCGTACAGGTTTAAATGTCACACCGGACATGGCTATGATGCTGGCCAAAATTGACGGAGTGGTTGGTATGAAAGAGGCCAGTGGAAATATGGCACAGGTTATCAAGAGTATTCACAAGACAAAAGGCATGTGGTCATTTATGTCGGGCGAGGATCTTTTACTGCTTTCAACACTGGTTGCAGGTGGTGATGGCCTGATTTGTGTGACCAGTAATGTTGCACCCAAGATGGTTTGCGATGTCTACAATCTGTTCAAGGCTGGTAAAATCGCCGAGGCTTCCAAGGCCAGTGACAAGCTGGTGGAGCTGATGTCATCCATGTTCTGTTCCACAAATCCCCTGCCGGTAAAAGAGGCCTGTACCATGCTGGGTCTTTGCCAGAACGAAACCAGACTGCCACTTATGCCTTTAGAAGATGAATTTTTGCCCACGGTTAAAAATGCCCTTAAAGGTGTGGGACTTCTATAGGAGAAATAATGAGAATTAAAGTAGCCATATATGGAGCAGGCGGACGAATGGGTCGCATGCTTTGCGAGCTTGCCGACAAAGCCGATGATTTAGAGCTTTCTTCTGCCATTGATTATGACGGCAACCAAAATATCGGCAATTCCATTGCACAGCTTTACTCTCTGGAAAGTTCAGATCTCAAACTAACGGCACTTGCTGATAAGGTGGATGCCGATGTGGTGGTGGATTTTTCGCTGCCTGAAGGCACTGCCAGACTTTTGAAAGTTTTGCAGAAAAATCCTCTGCCACTTATTTGTGGTACCACAGGTTTAACCGACGAGTTGAAAGCCGAGCTGGATAGACTCGCAACAAAAGTTCCGGTTGTATTTGCGCCTAATTTCTCCACCGGGGTCAATTTGCTGTTCGAGCTTGCCGAGCGTGCCACCGAAATTATGGGTGATGATGTTGACATTGAAATCATGGAAATCCATCATCGTCATAAAAAAGATGCACCCTCCGGTACCGCTGTTGGTCTGCTTGAAGGTATTTCAAAAAAGGGTGGTTACGATATTGAAACAGATACCATCTATGGTCGGGAAGGTTTATCCGGCGAGAGACCTAAAAAACAGCTAGCTGTGCATGCCCTTCGTGGCGGTGAGGTTGTGGGTGAGCATACGGTTTATCTGTTTGCCAAAGGTGAAAGACTGGAATTGACCCACCGTGCCCAAAGCCGAGAAGCCTTTGCTTCTGGTGCTCTATTGGCTGCACGCTGGGCTGTGAATAAAAAAGAAGCCGGTATGTTTAACATGAGAGATGTCTTGAAACGGAAGAATGTTTAATGGTTACGAAAATGAAAACAGCTAAAGTTGCAGAACGAATCAGAACACTACCTCCCTATCTGTTTGCTACAATTGACGAGCTGAAAAACGAAGTCAAAAAAAGCGGAGTGGATCTGATTGACCTTGGTATTGGCGATCCGGATTTGCCCACGCCTATCGAGATTGTCAAAAGTATGCAGAAGGCGACCAAAGATAGCAGCAACCATCGCTATCCGTCTTATCAGGGAAGTTTCGACTTCAGAAATTCCTGTGCCAAATATGTTAAAAAACGTATCGGAGTTAACCTTGATCCGGATAAAGAAGTGTTGGCACTGATTGGTTCCAAAGAAGGAATCGCTCATCTGCCACTGGCCTTTGTCGATCCCGGTGATAAAGTTCTGGTGCCTGATCCCGGTTATCCTGTTTACGCTATTGCAACCAGATTCTATGGTGGCGAACCCGTAATGATGCCACTTTTGGAAGAAAACAATTTTTTGCCGGATCTTGATAAAATCAAGGCCAAGACATGGAACCAGTCCAAAATATTGTTTTTAAATTATCCCAACAATCCCACCGGCGCCTTGGCCGATGAATCTTTCTTCAAATTGGCAATCGAAAAATGTGCCAAATACGGTGTTTTGCTGGCTCATGATGCAGCTTATTTTGAAGTTTACAGCGGTAGAAAACGTCCCTTGTCGGTTTTGGAAATTGAAGGCGGTAAAGATGTTTCCATCGAATTTTTCAGCCACTCCAAAAGCTACAACATGACGGGCTGGCGCTTAGGTTTTGCAGCCGGTGCCGAATACGCCATTCAGACTTTGGGTCGTGTCAAAAACAATGTTGACTCAGGTGCCTTTACCGCCATTCAGCAGGCAGGTATCACGGCCAACGAGATGCTGGCCAAACACAGAAACGATTTACGCAAGGTCTATAGCAACAGACGAAAAGCTGCGATTCGTGTTTTAAAGAAAGCAGGCTTCGATGTCTTCGATGACGGTGCAACTTTCTATGTCTGGATCAAAACTCCCGAGGGATATACCTCCTCTGAGTTTACCATGAAGGCCCTTGAAGAGGCTCATGTGGTAGTGACACCGGGTAACGGCTTTGGCGAATCCGGTGAAGGTTATTTCAGGCTGGCACTCTGCGCCACCGAAAAACGTATCAGCGAAGCGGTTGCACGGCTGGTAAAACTGGTTTAATCAGACATGCTTGCAGCTATCAGTCTTGGTTCAAATCTTGGCAATAAAAAAGCCTCGATTAAAGAGGCAATAAAAAAGCTTGCCAGACTACCCCAAACAAGGGTATTAGCTGTTTCAGCTTTTTACGAAACCGAGCCCGTAGATTATCAGGATCAGGACTGGTTTGTAAATGCCGCCATAACTGTTGAAACAAGGCTTTTGGCAGACGATCTTTTACAAAAAATGCTCAAGATAGAGGATGAGTTGTTGCGGGTTCGTGAATTTGACAAAGGCCCGCGAACCATTGATCTGGACTTGCTCTTATATGGCGATCTGGTTCAGGAGACGGAGTTTTTAACTCTTCCCCACCCTCGGATGCACCAGAGGCGTTTTGTGCTGGAGCCTTTAAACACAATTGCCGGAGAATGGCTGCATCCGCTTCTTTTAAAGAAGATATCTGAGCTTTTAGGTTGCTGTAAAGACACGGCAGTGGTAAGAGTGTTGCCGGATTGAAATGAAATGAAAATGAATGTAGGTCGAGCATGTTCTTTAGCTCGAGATGATCTTGTTGTTTTTAATTAGTGATCTAAACCTCTTAAGGAGAATAGAAATGAAATTTTTTATTGATACTGCAGATGTTAATGAAATCAAAGAAGGTCTTGCCTATGGTCTGGTAGATGGCGTAACAACCAATCCTTCACTGGTGGCCATGACCGGTCGCAGTTTTGACGAAGTTGCCAAAGAGATCTGTGAACTGGTAGACGGCCCCATCAGCCTCGAAGTTACTGCCGAGGATGCAGAAGGCATGATCGAACAGGCTCACGAGCTTACCAAATACGGCAAAAATGTAGTCATCAAAATTCCCATGACCATGGAAGGTTTGAAAGCAGTTCGCACCTTGACCTCCGAAGATATCAAAACCAACGTCACCCTGGTTTTCTCGCCAACTCAGGCTCTGATGGCCGCCAAAGCCGGCGCAACATATGTTTCACCTTTCGTGGGACGCGTGGATGATATGTCTGATAACGGTATGGAACTGATCGAGCAGATCGTACAGATTTTCGAAAACTATGCCATGCAGACCGAAGTCCTGGTGGCCTCGATCAGAAATCCCGTACATGTTGTAGAATCTGCCATGATCGGCGCCGATGCAGCAACTATTCCGCTGAAAGTTATGAAACAGCTTGCCAAACATCCGCTGACCGACATCGGTCTGGCAAAATTCATGGCCGACTGGGAAAAAGTACCCAAATAATTGTGCTGAAGAGATAAATCAAAAAATCCCCGATAGTATAACTGTCGGGGATTTTTTGATGTCTATCTGGAAAATTTAATCAGTTGCGTCTTTTAAAATGAGATCTTTTATTTTTGAAGTTCCTGACCTTGCCGGTTCTGAATAGTCTTTTTCCGTCTCTTTCTTCACCATTAAGGATTTGATCATATTCAGGTGGTTGATATACATTCTTTTTTAAAGATTTTATTTCTGCATTTTGTTGTGACCGGGATTTCTTTTGCTCCATTCTGTAGCTTTGTGAATTTCGATTTTTTATTGCCACGTGCTGATCTTCTCTTATTGACTTAAGGGTAGATCTGCTTCTTTTATTGATATCTCTCATCATTTCCAAATAACTTCTTTTTGGCTTTTTAGTAGAGTCATCAATGTTTTCGCTAATTGCTTTGGCTTTTTGCTGGTTTTGCCAATCTACTATGTCTGGTTGCTGAACTACCGAAGGATTTCTTTTGTCAAAAAAGGTGGTTGAATAAAGATGCCATGCAATTGTTCCAAGGATAAACAATAAGAGTATGTATATGCTTGCACTTAGTATCTGATTTAAGAGTTTTGTAATTTTTTCCATGTTTAAGTACCTTGTTATTAATCTTTTAGATTTATGTGGTAGTTAGAAGCGACAAACTTGAGGTGCATTAAGACTCGTACGGTTGTTTTTAACACTTTTACTATTTCCTGTTGATATGAGCGCGCAAAGGGCCTGAAGATTCGCGTCTGGCTCCCCTACCGTTTTTATAGACATCATTTTTCAGGCTCTTTATCTTTCTGCTCTTTCTGCTCCTTCTGTTTTTTACCTTTGAAACTTTTTTTCGCACTTGTTTTTTCTGATAGTGCTGATGGTTCTTTTCTCTTCTTGCGTCGCGACGTCTTTGGCTGGTTGCAGACTTGGTTGTGCTGTTAACATTTTTTAAAATGTTTAAATAATTTGATTTTGGTTGTTCTTCCTCTGGCTCTTCTTCTACGGTTTGTTGTTGCTGGATGTTTTGTTGCTGGGAGATTCTGCTGGTTTCGTTATCTAAAAAAGTGGCAGAGAAAAGTTGCCATGCAACTATTCCAAGGATAAAAACCAGTAATCCATACACTAAGAAGTTTAATCCCTTGCTTAATTGTTTTTCCGTTTTTTTTATATCCATGATAACAACCTTTTAAATTTCAATTACTGAATATGCTTAATACCTCTAAAAACCTCAATTCCAGCTTAATCTAAATCTGTGTTGCCCCGCTCGAAGTTGATGCCTGATTCTTCGAAATACTATAAGCTGAGAATCAATATGTAAAGAATATTCTGGCTACTCTAAGCCAACCGGATGATCTTTGGCATATTTTAATTTGCAGCCCGATTTCAATCGCTTGGATTTTACTGCTTTAGGTTGTGTTTTCTGGTTGCGTAATTTCTTTGCCCGTCGCAGCTTGGCTTTCTGCCTTTCCTGATTCTCTTTAGCCCGGCTGTTGGTGCTCTTCAGCCTGTTTAAGGATGTGTTGAAACGGTACTTTTTCATCTCTCGGTTATTTTTAGGCTCAGCTTCCTCATCATTTGATTCATTGCGGATGGTATAACGCCGGTTGACCACAATCTCTTTGGCGTATTTTCTACGATTTTTGGGAATACTGTTGTAATCTTCAGCGAAATTGACGGTGCCGTTTTTGTCGGTGTACTGATAAATGGTTGTTGGCTGATCCTGTTGTTGATTCTCTGGCTCTTTTTTCTCTCTGTCCCATTCGTTGTTCAATTTGTTGACAAGGGTTTCGTAACTATCGGTAATTATTGGCGTACTATTTTGAGGCTCGTTCTCAGATATTTCCGTATTCTGGCCAGAAGTGGCCTTGAAATATTGCCAGCCTACCATGGCCAAAATAAGAAGTATCAGGCAATAAATGCCAACGTTTACGACGAAATTCAGGAATAACCTTATTCTATCCATGATGATAGTCCCCTGCACTTATTTATCGCATTCAGAGTTTAATTATCAGCCCTGTTCCATTGTTTTATTTTACGTCTTAAAACAAATAGCATCAGCAATGCCACTAACCATGAAACGTTACTTTTGGTCGAATTGCAAGAAGAACCGTCGTCTTCTGTATCGGTTTTGTCGCCATCAACTTCAGCTTCATCTTCATTTGCTGTCTCGGAATCTTCCTCAGCTTCCAGCTCGGTTTCGTTTTCAAGCTCGCTGTCGAGCTCGTTATCAAGGTCGCCATCTTCTTCAAGATCTGCATCACCATCGGCAGGCTCATCTGCTTCGGGATCATTATATTTGTCGGGGTGCAACAGAAATTGTACTTTGGCAGCAATGTTGTCACGCACTTCAAGCAGCAGGTTTTCATCCAGTGTCCAGGGTTCATTGTCGGGACAGTATGCGCCCTGCATGTCGCAGCTTTCAATGGGGAAATTTCCAAACTGGGTGTAGACCAGTGCAATTTGTTCTTTGACATAATCTTTTGCGCCAAGATTTTCTGCCAGAATGAAAAGTTCCCAGTCCTCAAAGCCGTCTCTGATCTGCTTCATGCGATAGGAGACAATCGGGCCGTTGTATGCCAGTCCTTCAGGAGAACCCACACCGACCTCAAGGCCATCATGATTTCCCGGATAAAGCAGGATTCCATCGCCGTTTCTGGAGGCAATCTCACCAAAGTTTTCAACATTCAAAAAGACGGTCCAGGGATCTTTCAGGGGCCAGTAATTGACGCGCCAGTATAAAAATCCGCTGGCTCCCTCAAACCATGAACTCCATTTGACAATTCTCGGCTCATAGCCAATGGTGCTGTCGATATCGTATCCGGCATATGGTGGAGAGCTGGCGTTACAGACATAGAACCAGAGTTCCTTGCCTTCGGCAAGCAGATCGGGGTAGGTTTCTCTGCCGGCATATTTGCCATCGAGCCAGAACCAACTGTCGTACATCGGTGTCACCGGGCACCAGATGCCCACTTCGTCGTGCAACTCTTCAACATATGGCCCGGTAACCAGTACCTTGTCTTCCCAGAGGTCGGAATATCTGCCCTGAAGCTGGGCATCATGCTTGATTTCCAGGTTGGATTCTTCCTCGTCTTTCAGCCATGGTTCGTCACTGGCATATGAAAAGGCATTGTCCCACCAGCCCTTTAATTCAAGGTGCTCGGCAAAGGCTGCGGCCGCCTGAGCAAACTGGTCATCCGTCATGGAACCGGTTCCCGAACCCGGTTTGAAATGTTTGACATCAAAACGTGTAATGCCGATGCCGTCCTCGAACATGCTGCCGGAAAGATATGGTTCCATATATGCGTCATATGCAGTCCAGTCAGTTGGCAACAAGTTACCGTCATCATCAAAGTTAAAATCTACCGGCCCTTTGATGCGGGTTCTGTCCATCCTGTGCTGGTGCATGGCCTCGAGGTAGCGAATCTTCATTTCCTTTTCACATTCCTCATCAGTCGGCACACCACAGTGGTAATCTTTAATGTAATCTTCGGAAAACCCATAGGTGCTTCCCATGGATTTTGTCTGTGGTATTTCAAAGTCCCAAACCGTCAGGTTTATCTCGATTTGAACGGGAGAGCTGCCGTTTGCTGTTACCGTGGCTGTACCTCTATAGTTGCCCGGCTGCTGATCAAGCGGGATATGCCAGTCAACATACACTACGCCGGTTTCACCTTGTTTGATCTCAAACGGTGCGCCAAGGGGAGGATTTCCCTCGGAATATTTATCGGTAAAAGGAATTAGCGGATCGGGATAGTAGCCTGTTTCTCTGGGGTGAGCCGAAAGGCTGACACTTGAGGCATTTGTTACATTTAGGTAGTATTCCCGGTAAAGTTTGGCATTTTCTTTTGCTAATACAGAGTTGTTGGCGTTGGTCAAATCGCTGACTTCCACATTGACCCCTGAAAGGTCGGCAGGGTCACGAATGACAATCTGGAAACTCTCAAATTCATTTCTGCCACCTTTAATGGTGATGCTTGTATCAGCAGGCATTTCCATCTCCGGCATGACTTTTCTGGTGGCAGGAACAACGCCTGCATCAAAAGCTAAAGCCTGAAAAGAGAAGAAGAATATCGAACACAAGATTAGCAGCGAAAAACCATTTTTATAACTCAGCATTGAAGTCTCCTGAAAACGTTATAGCAATTGTTCAATTTTGTGAAAAAGTAACAAAATACTTGATAAGTTACAAGCTGTTTGTTCTAAGCTTACATTTAAGTAGCCAACGAAGCCGTCTTCTCCAGAAGTTTTTGCAGGAACTCTCTCAAGTTGCAGGGATTATAGAAGCTCCTTCGACTCCCCCTGATTTGTGCTTTCTTTCTAGATCTCTATGCGATGTACCCAGCCATGTTTATCTGCTATTTCGCCACGCTGAATTCCGGTTAGAGTGTTATAGAGATTCTTTGACACGTCACCCGGCTGACCGTCTGCCACCTGATGATTCACTCCTTTATGAGAGAAGTTTCCTACTGCGGTAATAACGGCTGCTGTTCCACAGGCAAAGATCTCACTGATTTCACCGGAGTCGATTTCTTTACAAATCTGATCCGCATCGAGCATGGTTTCTTCAATGCTGTAACCAAGTTCGGGAGCCAGTGTGAAAACAGAATTGCGAGTGATACCCGGGAGGATGGAGCCAGTCAGGGGGCAGGTGAAAATCTTTTTGCCCTTGACAAACATGATGTTCATGCCACCCATTTCTTCGATATAACGATGATGATTCGCGTCGAGCCAGACCACCTGATCGAAGCCCTGCTCTTTGGCTACTTTGGCAGCCATCAGAGAGGCTGCATAGTTTCCGCCGGTTTTTGCGGCACCAATGCCACCGACTGCGGCTCTGACAAATTCTTCGCTGGTGGTAATGCTGACCGGTTTGAAACCGCCTGCAAAATAACCGGCAACTGGCGAGCAGATAACATAAAACAGATATTCTTTACTTGGTTGCACACCAAGAATCGGGGTGGTGGCAATCATGGTCGGGCGAATGTATAAGGAATAGCCTTCCTTGGTCGGAATCCAGTCCACCAGTTCCTTGACCAGCATTTCAAAGGCTTTCAGTTGATCTTCTACGGGAACTTCGGGCATCACCAGTCGTTTGGCGGAGTTGTTAAAACGCTGGGCATTCATTTCGGGGCGGAACATGGCAACGGTGCCATCGTTTTGTTTGTAGGCTTTTAAACCTTCGAATATTTCCTGTGCATAGTGCAGTACCAATGCTGCGGGATCGAGTACGATTGGTTCGTAGGCTCCGATGTGTGCATCGTGCCAGGACTTTTCCGGTGTGTAAGTGGTTTTGAACATGCGGTCGCAGAATATTTGGCCGAAGCCCAGAGTGCCTTCGAGGATTTTGGCAGGATCTTTTTTCAGCTCTGCTGGAATTTCATTGATTTTGATTTCCATTAGTTGCTCCTTTGCATGATTCAGAATCCATAATAAATTGTCATTTAGAACTTTCGAGCCATCATTTGCTCAAATATTTCAAGCAAAAAACGAGGCTATCTTTTGCTAACATGTTTAAAGGAAATTGTCCCACTTTTTTTAAAGGTTTTTCCTGTTTCTGAAGATATCATATCACTTTCGAAGTGGATCTGAACAGAAGAAAATTAAGCAAAACTTTTCAGGAGACAACAAACAGTCGCCAATGTCAAGCCTGGTCTAAGATACATTTGGATATTTATGATGACATGAGAGTACAGCAAGATACTTTGTTGATACATTTGATAACACGAGAGTACATAGAGCTACATGAGATGTCAGCAGATGATATCAGGCTACATGAGCATACATGAAGCTACATTTTCCGTCTCTGGAGATTTGCCAAAGGCTTTCAAGCATATGAAATTACATGGTAATATTGTCGCCGGGTAAGTTTTCCCAGATAAAATACGCTGTTATTACAGGGGCTTGCGAGAACGGGTTTGTCAAATCAGAAGAGAAATATGGCCCCAATGGAAATAATAGAAAATATTTTCGTCCAAAACGGGCAGTTAAATCTTTTTTGAAATTAATGTTGTGTGATATCAGCACTTTAGCGACATAAAAGTGGACAGAGATTTGATATAACCTGGCAGTTTAAGTACAAAAAAAGGATGGACACCGGAGCATCCATCCTCGAGATTTCGTCTGACAAATATTATTTTGGTGGTGCTGGTTTCAGATTCATCTGCGGTTTCTGCTGGATCGGTTCTTCTCTTTTGAGAATGTGAATGCCGTTCTGGCTTTCAACCGGGCCACCGACTTCACCGATTTTGAGCTTGGTCAGCACTTCTTCAAACTGGGGCAGCATATCGCCTTCTTCCCAGATTCCCAGGTTTCCACCGTTCAAAGTTGCGCCGGGATCTTCGCTGTTTTGCAGTACCAATTCCTTGAATTTCGCAGGATCTTTTTTGGCTTGTGCAAGTAATTCTGTAGCAATTTTGCGGGCTTCTTCCTTGGTTCTGGTGATTGTCTCCGGTGCTCTTCTGGCGCCTTTGTAGACGATCATCAGATGTGAGGCCGACATTTCCGGTCGGTGTACAACCTTGATTCTCTGGAAGATATGAAAACCGAAGGGCGATTCCACCGGGTCTGAAATCTGGTCGATTTTAAGTGACAATACGGCTTGGTCAAACTCTTTGGGCATTCTGCCACCGGTTGTCCAGATTGGCAGCTTTGCGGTTGGGATGTCGTTGAATTTCTTGGCAATTTCTTTAAACTGGGCCGGGCTGGCCTGAGCTTCTTTGGCAACTTGTTCGGCGATTTTCTTTGCGTCATCCTTGCTTCTGGTGATGCGTTTTTCTGCTGCCATCGAACCTTTGTACTGGATCATGATCTGCTGGGCTGCCACTTCGATTTTTTCCATGCCCTTGTTGCGACGGATAACATGGTAGCCGAAAGCTGTTTCTATTGGTTTATCAGTAGCTTGGCCGACTTTCAGCCCTTCGATGGCGACATCGAATTCCGGTACCATCTGACCCTTGACCCATGTTCCGAGATCTCCGCCAGTGGCTCCTGTGGGGCAGCTTGAATGTTTCTTGGCATAGATTTCCAGTTTGGTTGGATCTTTGGCAACCTTGGCTGCAAGATCTGTGGCCAGTTTGAGGGCTTCTTCCTTGGTTCTGGTGATGTCTGCGGGTGCTCTCATGGCTCCTTTGTATGGAATCAGAATGTGCGAACCGGAGAATTCTATCGGCCCTTTTGGCATGGCAGCGACATCTTCAGGTGGAATATTCAACTCAACCTTACCATCTTTCGCGCTCTTTGCGGGTGCCTCGGCTTTATCTTCGGTTCCCTGGTCTGAATCGCATCCCACCAGCAGGAACGAAGCAAGGATTGCTATTAATAGGAAAATGTTTTTAAGTTTCATGAAAATCTCCTGAATTTATAAAATAATACTGAATATGCTGCGCCATCATGCCATCAGCCCGGTAATATGTCGAGGAAAAATAACTCTTTCATTAATATATTTGTTAGCCAAACTTTCAGTTTAAAAGAGTTTTATTTTGCCATTGTTTTACCTTCTCCAGCTATCTAAGTGTCCGAATTTAAATAGCAAAGCCTGCTTTTAGAGGTCAAATTACATTTGTTTTACATTTGAGATTGCGATTATGTGCTAGAAATAAGATGCGAGATACAAAACTTAGATTAGCTTAATTTCCGTTTGCGAACGAAAGTTGGAAGAACATGATCATCCGTAGCAACGTTGCATCGTGGTTTTTATTTATAGCCCATGTATGGAAAAATACCTTTAATACGCTGGCGAGCGTTTTAAAATTAGTTGTTGGCTGGGCCTTTATGATGTTGGCTTTTTCAGTGCATGTTTTCATTTTGCTGGCACTTTTGCCAAGCCAGACTGCGCGTATAAAAGCCTGTAATTACTTTGGAACCGTGCTTGGTAGTTTCTTTGTCTGGCTCTCTGGATGTCCGTTCAGTGTTAGTGGAAAAGAAAATCTTGATGGTGACAGACCCGCAATTTATGTGGCAAACCACACTTCAATTTTAGATATCTTTATCGGAATTTGGCAATCTCCCACCGGCACTTGTGGGGTGGCTAAAAAGTCAGTCATATATTATCCCTTTTTCGGTCTGCTTTATCTCCTCTCGGGACATCTTAGAATTGACCGCGGAAACACCAAGAGCGCGATCAAGTCGATGGAGAAAATGTGCGGAATCGTTAAGAAAAACAAACTTTCCCTCTTTATCTGGCCCGAAGGAACCCGCTCCAGAAGTGGCCGCTTGATGCACTTTAAAAAGGGAGTGGTGCATTTAGCATTACAGACCGGGCTTCCGGTGGTGCCTTTCGTGATTCAGGGAGCCCACAAATCCTGGGAACCAAAAAAACACACCATCAGGAAACATCCCATCCATCTTGAAGTTCTACCGGCGATGGATACTTCCCATTGGAAGCGTGACGATATACAAGGCGCACTGGACGAGATGGAGCAGGTCTTCACCGACGCCCTGCCAATGGATCAGAAACCCAAAAGAACTTTCAACGCATGATTTTGTAAGCCTTTTCCTGTCTGTTTAGTTTGTCGTGAGCAATCTTTGGATGCAAGGCAGGCGTAGAGTTTGCTGACAAAGCCCAGCTTGTCAGTTAAATTGAATATTTGTATACGTCATGCCTGTGAAAACAGGCATCCAGAATTTGGAAATATTGGCATTAGCTTTCTGGTGTGTATAGCCAGATCGTTTTGACCAGAAATATTTACGTTGTTATTTCAATGGTTTATCTATGTGGATTCCCGCTTTTGCGGGAATGACGCAAACAATGTTATGTATACAATGTAATGCGTTGCAAAGATTTCAAAATTGTTTTAATGAAGAATATTTTGAAATATAACTTTGTCAACAGGCTGAGACTCATACAAAGCTAGGGCAATTATCCGCTTTAATGGTTGGAGGTTTGCTGTACGGCACCGTCCGGTATTTCGGCGGGGTTTGTTTGTTGCCCCTTATATTTTTGTGCGATTATATCCGGGACGCGATCCGGGAAGAAACGAACATAGAGCATGGGGCCGATCCAGAAGGTACAAACGGCAGCTAAAGCCGCACCTGCCAGACCATCGACAGCATAGTGAAAATGTCCATAAACTGTGGCAAGACATAGACTTAGCCACAAGGGAGCTGTGATCCAGAATGCCTTGCGGTAGAAGATCCAGGTTAGGAAAAAGATGACCATGGTGCCGGCTACATGCCCCGAGGGCATAGCAGAACCCGGTACATCGGCATCTGCCAAAAAGCTGGCTGCAGCAGCCGAAATAGGGCCGGCTTCGACGTGTCCCGCTATTGAGGGGTCGTTATAAATAGGGCCTTCGACCGGTAAAACTGACTGAAAAAGAAAGCAGGAGAAAATTACCAGAGTCGAGATAAAGGCAGTGTATTCAAATTCTTTCTTCTGTTTTCTGAAATAAAAATATATTACCAGCCAGGGGGTCAGATAGTAGGAAAGATAGGAAAAAGACATAAATTCGGAAAGCCAGTAATTGTCCCCCAACATATGAACCAGGTCTTTACCAAGGTTATAGCCGAACAGAGACATGTCCAGATTTAGCACGTAGGGATCAAGTGGTTTGCTGAAAAACATGTGTGAAACCGGCTGTGTCCAGTTGAAGAAGATGCCTAAAAGCAGCCCCGGATACAGATATCTGACAAATTGCGTAACGGGATTTCTGGTAATGAAGTGATCGGTTCGATCTATCCACGGTATCACGAAAACTACAAATGACAACACTGCAAGATAGGCCGTGCCATAAGTCAGCGCCAGATCCAGTCCCAGTACAGGTGTCCGCAGAAATATTAATGAGGAACAGATGACACAAAGAATCAGTGTTACCCAATCTGGCGGATTAAGAGTCTTCAAGTTAATCATAATGCAGTCTCCAACCCATTTAGTGTGTAGATCAGTTATGTTTGTTTTTGGGCGTTAAAATTTTCTGACACAAATTAAATCTGTGCGGATACTAGCCAATTATCCTTAAAAGGTCAATTATTCTGGATCATTGTTTCTATAATACAGCAAATGGTGTTATAAATGCCGTGGTGTGTTGTAGAGAAACAACACACACACGATGTGTTTTTATAGTACTAACTTTTACTGGAGGTATCAAATGGAGCTTTCTGGAGAGATTTTAGACTTTTTCGAGAACGAACCATATCATCAATTTGCTACTGCATCCTTGAATGGTCAGCCAAACATTTCTAACATCGGGGCTAAATATGTTCGTGAGGATGGAGCAATAATTATTATTGATAACTTCATGAAAAAAACCAAAGATAATATTCTTGCCAACCCGAAAGCGGCTATTTTGGTGCGCCGGGAAAAAATGTCCTACCAGATCAGAGGAGTCTGCAAGTATGTGGATCAAGGCTCTGAGTATGAAGAAGCAAGAAAATGGATGAAAAGCAAAGGTGAGAAATACCCTGCCAAAGGTGCCGTGATTTTTACTACAGAATCGGTTTATGATTCCAGCACCAAACCCACCGCAGGTGAAAAGGTTGCTTAAGTAATCTTTTAATAAGCAGGTATAACAGGCAACATGATTTTGTTGCCTGTTTCTGTTTTCAGAGACATTCAGGAGAGATCTTCAGAAGTTTCGGTCTTTTTTGGCTTTTGAAGAAATCTGGCAATTAAAGTAAATATTGCACCTAAAACAGCACCAACGGCAATTTTTGTGAGGTCGACTCCGAATATGGTTGGGATATTGTCGGTAAACTTTGGGCTGTATTTATACTCTTCGTCAATCAGCATATCATTTACAAGAGATCTGAAAACAGGGGCATATTTTTCAAATTCTTCTTCTTTTGCATAGCCGTTTATCTGTATAAAACCAAACTGGGTCAGCT
>Ga0209692_10003396_pt1 | contig 15545 bp, 10 predicted proteins | sample tdDd472_FD_187129 | JGI IMG/M metagenome (GOLD analysis project Ga0209692, IMG submission 187129) | Marine sediment microbial communities from the Atlantic coast under amendment with organic carbon and nitrate - tdDd47.2 (SPAdes)... | ecosystem: Environmental > Aquatic > Marine > Coastal >...
CAACCGGTGGGTCGCGATGGGGTTGGATTCGACGACGCCCCTTACCCGGGAAGGGCAGCCGGCCGAACGGCAAACCTTCGCCCGCGTCCTCAACGGGATGCTGGGCAATGCGGGCGTCTATGGCGGTGCGGAAAGCGCGCGGTGCCTGACCCAAAGGGCGCGCGGCGCCTTGGCCTCCAATCCCGACGACCAGATGCTGGAACCCGCGATCGAGCGGCTGGCGGACATGATCGAGGAACCCGCCGCCAGGATCGGCTATCTGCTCGACCTGTCGGCCAGTTCCATCATCAACCAGGGAAACGCCGTCACGGTTCTGCGGAAATTGGCCAAGACGCTGAACAGCATCCGCACGCTGGGCGATTTCGTTCCCAGCGCGAAGGACGAGGAAGAAACCGCGCTCGTCCGGAACATCGTTCTCGGCAAGATCGCCGCGTCGACCTTGCCCGCGGAAGTCCTGCAAGGCATGGAATCGCGGATCAAATCGCTGAAAAGCGGGGCGTCCAAGTCAAGCCAGCCTGCGCCGGCAGATTCGGAAGCCTCCTCCGAACAGGAAGCTGATCCCGGAAGCGATAGCCAGGAAACAGCGAAACCGGCGGAACAAAAACCGAAATCCAACCTTCGGGTCTTTGCAGCCGGGGACATCATCTACACCCCAAAGGACGACGCCAACGAGGCGTATATAATCCGGTCAGGCGCAGTGAAGATCATTCAGCCGGGCGTGGCCGGCGAAGAACAGGAAAGATCCCTGGGGCCGTCGGACGTTCTTGGTGAAATGTGTCTGGCGGGGGTATTGACCCGGCAAGCCACGGCGATCGCTACGAAAGATACGGAACTGGTCGTCGTGCCCAAGACTGCTTTCGCGAAACGCCTGAAGGGGATAGCGGAAAAAGATCGGATGATGGCGATTCTGCTGAACGCCATCTTGAAGGAAATGCGCAGGATGGGCGAGTGAGCCATTTTGTTGCCCGCCCGCTTCCCTTTCCGCGACAATGACGCATTCAGATTTGCACGGTGATGGGGACCCGACCCTACAGGGTTCCGCACGCGCACGGAGAGCAGCCGTTGCACGCGCTGCGAAAGGAAAATTTGGCGCCCTATGAGCACCAGCTTTGAAGTGCAGCTAGAACAGGACGGACGCTGGCAAACCCGCGAAATCGCCGATGACCAGCAATTCGCGCTGACCCGGGCGAAGGCCTTGGCCGAAGAAGAGAAATGCGACGCCGTCCGCGTCGTCGAGTCGGTTCCGAAGACGGATGGGACATTGGCGGAGCGGACAATCTTCGAGCAGAAGGTCAAGAAGAAGAAATCCACCCCCGTCACCGCACAACATGTCGATTTTTCCCCGCTATGCGACACGGTGGAGCAGGTATTCCGGCTGGAGGGCCGGTTGACGGCCGGGCGCATCCTGCGCGGCTATCTCGACGAAGAAGGCCTGACGATTTCCGAATTGATGACGGATCCCGGGCAACTCAGCCTGCTCGCCAGGCACGAAACCATGCTGACGCAGTCGATCGGCGTTGCGTCATCCGTCCAGGCTAAGCTGTACGACCTGCCCCAGCGGCAGCGCGCCGACGCGCTTTACGGGCTGTTCGATCAGGTCAAGACCATGGCGGCCGCGCTTGCCGAGACGCTCCCCACCTTCAAGACCGTTCTGGTCGAACAGGGTATCGACGCCTTGGTGGCGGCCGTATCGGCCCTGCCGGAACCGCGGCAATTCCCCATGACCGTCGCCGTTCTCGCGTCTCTGACACGAGAAGAAGGGGAACCGGGCCCGAAGTTGGAAAAGATCCTGGACCTGATTCCGGTGAAACAGCCTCTGTCGGTGCCGGCCCACGATCTGCTCGACGAAATCCTGGCGGAAATATTGGACAGCGGTGACGGCGTTCGGTCCGTCCTGGGGCACCAACCGGATCTGGCATCGGCGGTCAAGGTCGTCTCGGGTATCGTCTCGGGAAAAGGCAGTCCGGACGCGAAAGCGCCCTCGGTTCAGGCCCGCCTCTATTCCCTGTTCCGCATTCATAAATTTCCGGCCGGGCGATCCTCCTTGAACCGGTGGATCAGCTTGGCGCTGAATTCGCTGCAGCCGCTGACGCGGGAGGGCGGCGACAAGGAAAGATCCGCGCTCGTGGACGTGCTCTCGGCCATGCTGATGGATGACGGCCTGACAGGCGGCCCCTCGACCAGCGCCGCCATTACGCAACGCGCCCGCAGCGTCTTGATTTCCGACCCGAGCAATCAACGGATCGAGGACGCCATCGACGCCCTGCTGCAGATCATCCCGTCGAAATCCGCGAAGGTGGGCTATCTGGCCGACGTTTCGATGACCGACGAGGTGGGCGAGCGCAGCGCATCGAGCGTGCTGGAAAAGCTTGCCGCGATCATGCGGGAGATCCGCTCGCTCGGCGATCTGGCCCCCCCGGGCGCGACGCGGCGGGAAGCCGAGGCGATACAACAGCGCCTGATCAGCAAGATCGACGCGGCGCCCTTGCCGAGCGAGATCAAGCAGGGATTTTCAGCCAAGATCGAAACCCTTCGGCCCGGCGGCGGCAGCCGGTCGATGGCGGTTTCCCCGCTGGTGCCGAAGCCCGGCGACAAGCGCCGGACCGTCAAGGCCGGAACCGTGATCTTCAAAGAAGGGACGCGGGGGGACGAAGCCTTCATGATCCGCAAGGGATCTGTCGACATCGTCGTCGATTTCGAAGGAAAGCCGATGACGATCGCCACCCTGGGGCCCGGCGAGATTTTCGGTGAAATGGCCTTGATCGACGAACTTCCCAGGGCCGCGGGCGCCGTTGCCGCCGAGGATACGGAATTGCTGATCGTGCGAAGCCCGCCGTTCCGACGCCGGCTGGACGCGCTTAGTGAAAGCGACCCCGTGCTGCGTTACCTGATCGACATCTATGTCAGTCGGCTGCGGACCACGATCCGCAAACTCAACAACTGACAGGCTTGGCGGGGAGCGACCGTTTCAGGCGATGCAGGATTGGGTGGCCCAAAAAAAACCGCCGGTAGGACAAAGCCCTACCGGCAAGTTGAACAGGGAGGCTTCACGTCTGGGAGACGTAAATTCCGAGGACTGGTGTAAAAACCAGCGTCGGAGGGTTGTTGCACTGCAACAACTGAAGCAGGTGTTATGTATGCCCGCGCTGACTCGATTTCCAGCATCGGAATTACAAAGCAGCCATGCGGAAACCGCATAGCTAGACACAAAAGCTCTACCAAAGTTTCATTTGCTTTTGTTTGGAATGTCGTTCCCGCAAATGCATGCCCAAATCAGCCGATTTTATACCGCGCCCGTGCGCCGCGTTCGATGGCGGCCGCAGTCAGGCGGTCGATTTCCAAGCGGTAGCGCAGCATTTCCAAGATCCGCAATTCTTCCTGTGCCGCATGCAGGTCCACGGCGGCCACTTCGACGGCCAGCGCATAGGCGGTTTCGCGCAGGGATTCCGGCAGAGCGGCGTGAACCTGATCCAGAACGGAGTCCAATCCGTCCTCGTCCGACAGCATTTCCGCACATTGGGCGGCGATCGTCGGCAAAGTCTCTTCGTCGAACCCCCGGAAGGCCGGCAGATGACGCACGACGTCCCCAATGGTCTGCAACTCCGCGTCCGTCATCTCCTGGTCGGCTGCCGAGGTGATAACCATGGTGTAGATCAAGGCGGCGTGCTTGTTGATCATTCGCTTCTTGTCCCTCTTAAGGATAGTGAATTGGGTGAACGGCAAAGGACCGGCACGACCGATCCGCCATCAGGCCCGTTCGTGAACGTCCTGCGACCACCTTGGTATGGTCACGCACCACCGGAACGTCAAGGGAAGCCCGCCGTTCCGGGCCATCCCTTGCCGAGATTGCCTATAAGAAGCGGTTTTCTCCGTACACGTACACCGCAAACACCGTCTTCTTCGGGGCCTGCCGAATAATCGGCTCGACTAACCCTGGAACACCAAGTAAGGCATCTGCATGCCCGCCGTTGCCGATCCCTCCATGTTGGATGTCTCCCTCCCGGTCTTTGCCATCATTCTGATGGGGTATCTGTGCGGCCGGTTCCGTCTGCTCGGCGAGGGCGCCGCCACGGCGGTCAACGGATTTACCTATTATGCGGCAATGCCGGCGCTTTTTCTCGGTGCGATCACGTCGGCCGGCTTCTCGGTTACCGATCACCTCGGATACATAGCGGTGCTGGTGGGCGCCCAGTTGGCCGTGTTCGGCATTTCCATGCTGAGCGCAACGGTTCTTTTTCCGGGCAGCCTGGGCGCGCATTCGCTGCACTCGCTCTCCGCGACGCTGACGAATAGCGGTTATATCGGCATTCCGATGATGGCGCTCGCCTATGGCGAACCGGGCGTATTGCTGGCCATCATCGCCACCTTGGTCAACGGCCTCGTATTCCTGACCATTGGGTCGATCCTGCTGGAACTGGACCGCGCCGAACACAGAAGCATTGCCGGCATGGCCTTGGTGACCCTCACCGGCGTCCTGAAGAGTCCCCTGGTCCTTGGCGCCCTTGCAGGTCTCGTCCTCGCGGCGTTCGACATAGAACTTCCGGGACCGGCGCGCTCCGTCGTCGACATGCTGGGGGGAACGGCCGGGCCTTGCGCCCTATTCGCGATAGGCTTGTTCCTGGTCGGACAAAAGATCACGACCGGCGCGGCGGAAGTCGCCTGGGTCAGTTTCGTCAAATTGCTGCTTCTGCCCCTGGTGACCTGGGTGATCGTCCTGTTCATTATCCCCTTGCCGCCGCTGGAGACGGCCGCCGCCGTTTTGATGGCGGCGATGCCGACGGGAAGTCTGGTCTTCGTGCTGAGCGAACGCCATGGCGTGTTCGCGGCGCGGTCGGTGGCCATCGTTCTGGTTACGACGGTTCTGTCCTGCATCACCGTGTCAGGGTTGCTCACCATCTTCCTTTAGGCTGTCGGCAACCCCGGTTTCCGGTTCCAGAAAGGCCCTGATCGCCGCCACCGCTTCGGCCAGGCCGACCCGTTCGACCGACACCCCTTCCGGGAAGGCGCCCAGCAGCCGGGTCGGCGTCATCGGGTCGAGCAGCACGAAAACCCCGCGGTCATCGGCCCGGCGCACGAGCCGCCCGAACCCCTGTTTCAGGCGCAGCCTGGTCACCGCGTCGTCATAGTTCTTCGCACCGAACATAGCCCGCCGGGCCTTGTGCAGAATGGTCGGCCGCGGCCAGGGCACCCGGTCGAACACAAGCAGGCGCAGGGACCGCCCCGGCACATCGACACCGTCGCGCATGGCATCCGTCCCGAGCAGGCTGGAATCCTCCTCCGAACGGAAGATTTCGGTCAGGCTGGTGAGGTTCAGGTTGTCGATATGCTGGGCATAGAGCGGCAGCCCGTCCTCCTCCAGCGGCTGGACGATCCTGTCATAGACCGCCCGCAACCGGCTGATCGCGGTGAACAGGCCCAAAGCGCCCCCGCCCGACGCCCGGAAAAGCTCGCGATAGGCCGCCGCGACCTGCTCGAGGCTGTCCTTGCGCACATCCGTGACGATCAGAACGCGGGTCTGGTTCGGGTAGTCGAACGGCGAGGACACCCGCACCCGAAGGGCCGGATAGTCGAGATGAACCGCCCCGGTCCGCGCCTCCGCACTGTGCCAATCCGCATCCACGTCCCCGGACCCGTCGGTAAGGGTCGCGGACGTGATCAGCACCCCATGCGCCGGCTTCGCGACGATATCGGAGAAGGGGATCATCGGGTCCACCCAATGGCGGTACATGCCGACATCGACGTCGCGGCCGTCCATCCGGCTGACGGCGAACCAATCGACGAAGGCGTCCGGCGTGCCTTCGCCCAGCGCGGCCAGCATGTCCATCCAGGCCTGAACGGTCGCGATGCAGCGGTGTTCCAGCGACCGGACCGCCGCCTCGATCCTGGCGCGGCTCGCCGTGTCGAGTTCTTCCGCCTCCTCGTCCATCCGCGCCGTCAGGGTCTTGGCCAGCCGTTTGGCCGGCAGCAGGATCCGGCTCAACGCCTCGTGCAGGTCACCGGCCGCTTCCAGCAGTCCCGGAACCGGTTCGACGGTATCGACTTCAAGATCGTAAGGCCCATCCGCGCCGCGCGCCCGGGCATAGACCTGCTGGCGGATCCGGGAAAGCAAAGCCTCCGCCGGTCCCGCCGGGCGTCCCTCCGTCGTGCGCTGGCGCCAGCCCTCGGACGGGAGGGAGGCGGCGCCGGCCAGGATATCCTCCAGCGCTTCACGCGCCGCCCCTTCGGTCGCCAGATCCTCTATCCTCGCCTTCAATCCGCGCGCCCGCCCTCTTCCCTGTGCTTCGGCCCCGCGCAGCCAGCGGCGCAGCTCCGCCGTCTCCAGACCGGACAGATGGGCCGAAAACGCGCTGTCGGCGGCATCGAAGACATGGTGCCCCTCGTCGAATACGAAGCGATTGACCCGACCCGCCGGATCGACGCCGCCGCGCGCGGCCTGCACCATGACGAGCGCATGGTTCGCGACCACCAGATCCGCTCGCCGGGCGCGGCGGATGCCGTGTTCAATGAAACAGCGGGAAAAATGGCTGCAGGCGGAATAAATGCACTCGCCCCGCCGGTCCGTCAGGCCAAGGGTCGCGCGCATGCCCAGGATATCGCTGAGCCAGGAGGGAAAGTCGCCGCCCGTCATATCCCCGCCCCGCGTCGCGGAAATCCACCGCGCGATCAGCCCCAGCGGGATCGCGCCGGCCCGGTTGACGGCGACGGTCCGCGTCGCCTCCTCGTAGTTCAACAGGCAGATATAGTTTTCGCGTCCCTTGCGGATGACGACTCGCTCCGCCTTCAGGCGGGGATCCGGGACGAGACGCGAGAGTTCCTCGTCGATCTGCTGCTGCAGGTTCCGTGTATAGGTGGAAAGCCAGATCGGCGCTTCGTTCTTTTCCGCCCAGATGCTGGCCGGCGCGATATAGCCGAGCGTCTTGCCGACGCCGGTTCCCGCCTCCGCCATCACGAAATTGGGCGCGCCTTCATGATCGCGCGGCGCGAAGGCATGGCAGACGGCCGACGCATAGTCCGACTGCGCCCGGCGCTCCTCCGCCCCCTCGCCCAGCAGGGTCGCGAGGCGGAACCTGGCTTCATCGGGCTGGACCGGCCGGTCGCCGGGCGGCGGCGGCGGCGCCTGTTCCCGCCATTCCGGCAAGCGTTTCCAGACGTCGAGGCCGGATGTCGGCGCCCGCAATCCGTCATCCTGCTCCTGCCCCAAGGCGGCCAGCACGGAAGGCCCCCAGGACCAGCCCGCCCGCGCCATCGCCATCGCGATCCGCGGCACGTCGGGGCCGTTCGCCCTGCCCTTCAGGTCGGACAGCATGCGGGTCATGCAGCGGAAGAGCACGGCGGGCGCTTCCTCCACCGTCGCGGGCGGCGGCAGGCCCAATTCCTGCGCCATGCCGGCTGCGGTCGGAATGCAGAACCGCGCCGGATAGACGAAGGCGAAGAGTTCCAGGAGGTCGAGCGCCGGGAACGGATCGACCCTGATCCGCCGCGCGACCGACGGGCCGTGGCAAAGGATCGGCATCTGCCCGCGGATTTTCTTGGCGAGGTCCTGCGGCGCGCGCCGGTCCAGAAGCCGGACCGTTTCCAATTCCCCGTCCTCGGACAGCCACACGGCTTCCACGGGCGACGCGGCAAGAACCGGCGCGGAGGGAAGCTTCAAGGGCGGGGCGGCAGCAGATGGCATGACGGCGCGATCATACCCCCGGATTCGCCGGTGAACACGCCTTCAAAGTCGTAAATAATCTCATCCCGAAGAGGGCCGACCGCGCGCCGGCATCAGGCCGCCCGGTTCCGGAAACGCTCGTTCATTTCCTGGAATTGACGGGTGCTGGTGGCAAAATCGAAGGGCCTTTCGGCAAGGGTTTCCGGGTCCCATTCGCTGCGGCCGTCATTGAAGAAGTCACCGCCATAGATATGCAGCGCCGCGGTCAGCTTGACGGTCGGGTTGATGACCGAGTGGATGATGTCCTTGCCGAGCGGTTCGGCATCCCCGACCATCAGGGAAGCCGCGCCCGCCGCTTCGATCCTGTCGCCCTTGCGGCGCCAGAAGATATTGTCTTCGCGCCCGCCATAGACCCCGATCACGGCCCAGATATGGTTGTGATTGTGGGGCCGTAGCACGATCTCCGCCGGCCAGATCACATTCAGGATGGTCAGGTCGTCGCCATGATACAGCTTCTGGATGGCGCCCTCGGTCGGCTCGCCCAGCGCCGTCAGAAGGCCGCCCGGTTCCGACACGGCCCTGGCCGTCACGTCGCGGACCGCCTTGTGACTGTCATCCTCGGCCACCGCGGTCCGGCAATCCTCAATGAAGCGCTCCAAATCGAACATCGCGTCTCTCCCGATTTTTCGTTTCTTCCGACAGTATCCCAGTTCTGCAAGAGGGACCAGAAAACGGATTGCGTCGAACCGCTGCAGCCCGCGCGCCAGTTGACCTGCGCCGCGCCCGCGCCTAGTTTCCGCGCCTTATCGGAGCGGCCCATCGTCAGCATGATGCATTGCCGCGGAAATTCTAAGGAACAAAGGACATGTCGGAGTACAGCGAACTTACCCAGAATGCGAAAGCTTGGCCGTTTGAAGAGGCCCGCAAGCTTGTGAAACGCATTGGGGGTAAAGCGCCGAAAAAAGGCTATGTCCTGTTCGAAACGGGGTACGGCCCGTCCGGTCTGCCGCATATCGGAACCTTCGGCGAAGTCGCGCGCACGACCATGGTGCGGCACGCCTTCGAAACCATGTGCGACGTGCCGACCCGTCTGTTCGCCTTTTCCGACGACATGGACGGATTGCGCAAGGTGCCGGACAACGTGCCCAACAAGGACATGCTGGCCAAACACCTGCACAAGCCGTTGACCGAAGTGCCCGATCCGTTCGGCACCCATGAAAGTTTCGGCGCGCATAACAATGCGCGCCTGCAGGCGTTCCTGAACCAGTTCGGCTTCGAGTTCGAATTCAAGAGCTCCACCGAATGCTACAAGAGCGGCATGTTCGACGAAGCGCTGCTGACCGTGTTGCGCCACTATGATCAGGTCCAGGCGATCATGCTGCCCAGCCTGCGCCAGGAGCGGCAGGACACCTACAGTCCCTTCCTGCCGATCTGTCCGGAAACGCGGCACGTGCTGCAGGTCCCGGTGGTCGCCACCGATGCCGAGGCAGGCACGATCGTCTACCGTCGTGACGACGGCAAGGAAATCGAGACCAAGGTCACGGGCGGCCTGTGCAAGCTGCAGTGGAAGCCGGATTGGGCGATGCGCTGGTTCGCGCTGGACGTCGATTATGAAATGGCCGGCAAGGACCTGATAGAGTCCGTCAAGCTTTCCGCGCGGATCACCGAGGAACTGGGCGGCCGCGCGCCGGACGGCTTCAACTACGAGCTTTTCCTGGACGATAAGGGACAGAAGATTTCCAAGTCGAAGGGCAACGGCCTGTCGATGGAGGAATGGCTGACCTATGCGCCGGAAGAGAGCCTGGCCCTGTTCATGTACAACAAGCCGCGTACGGCGAAGCGCCTGTTCTTCGATGTTATCCCGCGGCATGTGGACGACTACCTGACCTTCGTCGAGAAATACCACGGCGAAGAGCCGGAAAAGCAGATCGAAAACCCGGTCTGGCATATCCATAGCGGCAATCCGCCGGAACATGCCTCGCCGTTGACCTTCGGCCTGCTCTTGAACCTGGCCAGCGTCTGCAACAGCCACGACAAGTCGATCCTGTGGGGCTTCATCGCGCGCTACGTCCATGACACGTCGCCGGAGACGGAACCCTTCCTGGACAAGCTGGTCGGCTTCGCCATCCGGTATTACGAAGATTTCGTAAAACCACACAAGAAATACCGGGCGCCGAGCGAACAGGAACGCGCGGCGATCGAGGAATTGTACCAGGGCTTAGGCGAACTGCCGGCGGACAGTTCCGCGGAGGACATCCAGAATCTGGTCTATGCCGTGGGCAAAAACCACGAATTCGAGAACCTGCGGGATTGGTTCAAGGCGCTCTACGAAGTGCTTCTGGGCCAGGAGCAGGGCCCGCGCATGGGCTCCTTCATCGCGCTCTATGGCGTCGGCGAAACCCGGAAGCTGATCGAAAAGGCGCTGGCCGGGGAAGACTTGAGCGCCGCCTGATCGGCCGTACCCCGCACAGATCAAGAGAAAGGCCGGCATTTCGCCGGCCTTTTTCGTGATCCCGCAGGTTCTCGGGATTGTCGGCTCAGCGGTGGCCGTGCTTGTGGGAGTAGTCCCAATACAGATCACGGGCGCGCTGATACATCGGCCCCGGCTGCAGGTCGCGGCCCTCGAACCGGTTCACGGGCATCACCTTGCCCCAGTTGCCGGTATTGAAGATCTCGTCCGCCTCCTGAAGGTCCGCCGGCGTGACGCGGCCTTCCTGGACGTCGACGCCGTTCTCCTTGAACAGCTTGATGACACGCTGGCGCGTGACGCCGTTCAGGAAAGTGCCGTTCACAGCAGGCGTCCGGACGATCCCGTCCTTGGCCATGAACAGGTTCGCCGTCGCGAATTCCGCCACATTGCCGATCGGGTCGAGCACGACAGCATTGTCGAACCCCTTGGCGCGCGCCTCATGCAGGGCGCGGCCCGCATTCGGGTAGAGACAGGCCGACTTGGTGTCGGTCGGCGCCGCATCCGGCGTCGGCCGGCGGCGGGTGGAGATGCAGGCGGAAAAGCCGCCGTCACCCGGCATCGGATTTTCCGTCACGGTCAGCGCGAAACGGGTCGTTTCGGGATCGGGCGCGACCCAGCCTTCCTCGGCCCAGAACATCGGCCGGATATAGAGCGCCGTGTCGGAGGAAAACTTGCCGATCCCTTCCCAGGCGATCTCCATGATCTCTTCCATGGTCTTCGTCGCCTTCAGACCGAGATTGTTCGCCGAGCGGATCGCCCGTGCGCAATGCAGGTCCAGGTCCGGCGCGACGCCTTCGAAGACGCGCGCGCCGTCGAAAATGAAGGAGGACAGCCAGACGCCCTGCGAATTCACACTAATCATCGGGGCTTTGTCGTCGATCCATTCCCCATCGAACCAGGTCAAACCTGCCATGTCGCTTGCGCCTCCCGCGCCGATAGATTGTATCCTCGGAATGCGGCGACGGTCGCGCGGTGCAGGGGGGATGTCAAGCCGCGCGGACCGCGCCCGGGCCACCGCAGCGATGCGGCAAATCCGCCGGCGTGGCGGCCTTGAGAGGATATCCCGCCCCCGTTCACAAGACCTTGCACAAGAGCTTGATCCTTGTTCCCGATAACGAACTATGGCCTAACCGAAGGGAACTTGATTGGGAACGGCCTTGGGCACGATGGCGGCGGCGCAGGAAAAGTCACTGTTTTTGGCCAATTTGGATACGCTGAAGGCAGCCGGTTTTTCCGGCCCGGCGGCGGCCATGCTGCGGTTCGACAACCCGGCGATGACCCGGCGGGGCCCAGACGAGGCCGGCGGCCCCAACCTGCTGCAGAAGGACGCGCCGCTCTATACGCCGGACGCCGCGCAGGCGGCCGCGGCGCAGGTCGAAAGCTATCTGAAACGGCCGGTAAGGCATCTCTCCAATTTCAGCGGCATCCCCGAGAAGACCGACCTGCTGAGCCATCAAGCCATCCGAACCGTTCTATCCGGCCTGCAGGGCCAGACCCTGAACCAGACGCCGGACCCGGATACGGGATATCTGATCTGTTTCGGACTGGGGCTCGGGCTGCACCTGCCGATGCTGCAAAAGGCCCTGCCCTTCCGCACCTTGATCGTGGTCGAGGACAATCCGGAATTTCTGTTCCACAGCCTGCATACCGTCGACTGGACCGCGCTGGCCGAAGAGTGCAAGGCGCGCGGCGGCAGGCTGTATCTGATCCTGACCGGCGATCCGCAAGCCGTCGCCGATACCCTGCTTCGGGAAATGCGCGGCCCGGAATTCCCGATGATCGACGGCAGCTACATCTTTCAGCATTACGCGTCGCCCTTCCTGGACAAGGCGATCGGCGCGCTGCGGGAAGCGATGCCGATCATCGAGGCCAATGACGGCTTCTTCGAGGACGAACAGATCATGCTGGCGCAGGCCTGCCGCACCTTCCTGCGCAACGATTTCCACCTGCTGACCGAAGCGCCGAGCCCGCGCCCGCTGAAACCCATGCCCGTCTTCGTCGTCGGGTCAGGCCCATCGCTGGACCGGAATATCGAAGATGTCCGACGCAACCGCGAGAACGTCATCCTGATGTCCTGCGGCACCAGCCTTCGGCCCCTTTTGGAAGCGGGCATGACGCCCGACTTTCATTGCGAGATAGAGAATGTCGAGGATATCGGTACCATCCTCGGGATGCTGTCCAAGGAGCACGACCTGAGCGGCATTCCGATCATCGCCGCCAACACGGTGCGCCAGGATGTGCTCGACCTGTTCGACCGCAAGATCCTGTTCTGGCGCGACACGGTGGTGCCGACACGCCTGCTGGCCCGGCAGGAAGACACATTGGCGATGACAGGCCCGACCGTCACCAACCTGGCGATCCGCGCGGCGATCTCCATGGGCTTCTACGAATTCTATCTGTTCGGCGTCGACTTGGGGTCGCCCGATCCGGACAAGCACCATTCCAAGGCGTCGATCTACAATACGACCGACGATGAATACTGGAAGAGCGGCGCGGCGATGGAGCCCTTCCTGATCGAACAGCCTGGCAATATGGGCGGCACGGTGTATACGAACCGCCCCTTCCTGCTGACCAAGTTCTTTTTCGAAACGCTGTTCAGCCGTTTTCCGAACCACCATTTCTTCAACTGTTCCCACGGCGTGCGGTTCCAGAACGCGAAACCGATCATTTCCGCGACGCTGACCGCCATGCCGGCCGAGATGCCGCGGCCGGAACTCGTCGAACAATGCCTGGGCGAATTGACCGACGTGAAGGCCGGGAACCTCGTTCCCGCGGCCCGGCTGAGTGCATACCGGGTGGAACTGGTCGATCGCCTCGGCAAGCTCAAGGCGCTCTGCGAAACCGGCGCGGACAGGGATTTCGACGCGCTACTGAAGCAGATCCGTCCGCTCGTCGCGCCGGTCTCCTACCGCACCGAGTTTTCCACCAAGAGCGCGGTCGACACCCTGATCTCGGGCACCATCACGACGATCCTTCATTTCGGCTATTTCATGGTCCGCCGGATACCGAAGGACGACCGCCCCCGATTCATGTCACTCTTCGTCACCGCCTTGGGCGACAGCGTGGCCGCGATGGAGCGCCGCGCGCTGGCCCTGACGGACGAATTGATCGAGGAACGCCGCGCGCTGTCGACCTGACGCGGGGGAAGAGGTTACGAAGACACATGTGCGGTATCGCCGGATTCATAGGCACATCGCCGCCCGGCCGCAGCGACGCGGAGGACACGCTGGCGATGATGCGCCAGCGCGGCCCGGACGGCTTGGGTCTGTTCCAGGATAATTTCGGTGAAAACCGGGTCATGCTGCTGCATTCCCGGCTGGCGATCATCGACCTGCAGAGCCGTTCGAACCAACCTTTCATCGACGACGGCTGCGTCCTGATCTTCAACGGCGAAATCTACAACTACGTCGAAGTCCGCGACGAGTTGAAGGCGCTGGGACAGCCGTTCCGCACCCATTCCGACACGGAAGTCATCCTGCGGGCCTATCGGGAATGGGGCGAAGACCTTGTCGATCGGCTGCAGGGCATGTGGGCCTTCGCCCTGTATGACAGCCGCGCCGGGAAGCTGATCCTCAGCCGGGACCCGTTCGGCGAAAAGCCGCTTTATTTCATGGAAACGCCGGACGGGCTGTATTTCGGGTCGGAAATCAAATTCATCAAGCAGTTGAGCGGCCGCACGCCGCGCATCCGGCACGAGAAGGTCCGCCGTTTCCTGGCCCACGGCTACCGGGACGTCTTCAAGACGCCGGATTCTTTCTTCGAGGGCGTCAAACCCTTGCCCGCCGCCAGCATCGTCACCCTGACCGGCGGCGCAATGCAGGCGCCCCGGATCTACTATCGCCCGCAGTTCAATCCCCAGCCGATGAGCGAGCAGGAAGCGATCGCCGGGGTTCGGGAACGCCTGTTCGAGGCCGTGAAGATCCGCCTGCGCGCGGACGTCCCCATCGCACTGACCTTGAGTGGCGGGATCGATTCCAACGTCGTCGCCGGGATCGCGGTCCACCATTTCCAGCAGAACCTGCACACCTTCTCCATGCTGGAAAGCGGGGAGGATTACGACGAACGCCAATTCATCGCCGCGGCGGTAAGGGGGCTCGGCGCGCCGCATCGCGAACGCCCGGTCCAAAGCCGGGGCTTCCTGGAACGTCTGGGCCGCATGGCGCACCATTATGAAGCGCCGGTGCTCAGCGTCGGCATGTTCCTGGAGGGTTTCCTGACCGAGACGGTCGCATCTGAAGGGTTCAAACTGGCGATCAACGGCAACGGGTCGGACGAAATCTTCGCCGGCTATTACGACCACTACCTCTATTGGCTCGCAGGTCTGCATGGCACGCCGGAATTCGAGCCCGAGGTGGCCCGCTGGCGGGATGCGATGGGCAAATATGTGCGCAATCCGCTGTTCAAGGATCCGATGCGCTTCGTCGATACGCCGGATGAACGTCGCCATCTGCACCACAATGCCCCGGAAATCGACGGCTTGATGTGCGCGCCCGCCGCCGATCCGTTCGATGAGGAGGATTTCTGCAGCGACCTGCTGCGGAAACGGATGCTGAACGAATTGACGCGCGAATCCGTGCCGGCGACGCTTTTCTGCGGCGACCTGAACTGGATGTACCATTCGATCGAGAACCGGACGGCCTATCTGGACCGGTCCTTGATTTCCTTCCTGCTGACGGTGCCGAGCAACCTTCTGATCCGGGAAGGCTACAGCAAATATCTGCTGCGCAAGGCGGCGGAAGGATATGTGCCGGACGAGATTCTGTTCTCGCGCCAGAAGTTCGGGTTCAACGCACCGATCACCTCCCTCCTCGACCGCGGGGATCCTGACGTGATCGATTTCATGATGATGGACAGCCCGGTCTTCGACCTGGTTCGCCGCGACAGGGTCGAGGCGATGATGCGCCCGGATGCGGACCTGTCGGGGCTGGACAACTTCCTGTTCTGCGTCGCCTCCGCGAAGATGTTCTACGCGACCCAGTCGGGCTGGTAGGTCGCGGCGGGCCCGTCAGCCGAACACCTTGCCCTCGAACGGATTTTTCCCTTCCCGCGTTTCGATCTCCACCACCCAGATATCCGGGTCGCGGTCGATGCTGCGGGCGACATAGGCGTCGGCCTTTTCATCCGCGATCGGCTCTGGCCCCAAAGGCGGCAGCCAGCCCAGATTGCCGTCCAGGTCGCGGGTTTCGGTCAGGATGCGGCTGGTGCCGTCCAACAGGTTCAGGCGCACGACGAGCGCCCCGCTCTCCCGCTCGCCCTTGTTCACGACGGCTGCGAAGCCGCCCTGGATGTTGATACTGCGCAGTGTGGCGGAGACCCACATGGCGCTGGGGAGGCGATCGCGTGCCATGGCGGACGGACCCGGGCCGCGCCTAGGCGAGCCCGAGCTCCTTCAAGATCTTTTCCCGGCTTTCGTCGAGGTCC
>Ga0209692_10003401_pt1 | contig 15518 bp, 13 predicted proteins | sample tdDd472_FD_187129 | JGI IMG/M metagenome (GOLD analysis project Ga0209692, IMG submission 187129) | Marine sediment microbial communities from the Atlantic coast under amendment with organic carbon and nitrate - tdDd47.2 (SPAdes)... | ecosystem: Environmental > Aquatic > Marine > Coastal >...
CGATCGACGCGGCGCGCCGCAGCGGCAACCGCTACCTGGCCGGGGATTTCAGCAAGTGGGAGGCGCGGGACGACCTCGAGGTGATCGGCCGAATCCTCTCGCCGGCGTGCTATGTCGAGGATGCGGTGCCCGCGGTGATCCACCTGGCGCGCAAGTACGCGGAAGAGCCCGAGTCGGGCCTGGTGGCCAATACCATGGCCGGCGGGGACAACTGTTACCGCGGCGCCGTCCTGGGGGCCTTGCTGGGCGCGGCCCACGGCCCGGAAGGCTGGCCTCGGCGTTGGCGTGAGGGGCTCCTGGCCAAACCGGCCCTGCCTCTCGGGGGTTGAGCCCGCCTGCCTACCAGGCGGTACCGATCCCGGCAACCGCGCCCTGTTCGCCCGCGGGGGCGGCTTCGGCCGCGAAGACGACCGGCCCGAGCCTGATGGCTGCCCCGAAAGCGAACTGGTAGTGATGGACGTCGCTGCCCGTGAGGCTGCTGGTCTCGCGGTTCCAGGACACCGGTCCGCCGAACAGGCGCAGGGCGGCGTAGGGGAAGAACGCCCGCCCGACCACCCACGTGGCCCGTCCGCCCACTCGCAGGTCGGTGGCCCGGTAATCGGCGTCGGCCTCGCCCGCGCCCACCGTCCGGCCCCAGGTGAATCCCAGGGTGAATGAGAGGTCGGTCGCCGGTTTCCAGCCGTCGCCATTGCCCAGCCGGTGTTCGACGCCAGCGAAGGCCAGCCCTCCGGATTCGAACGTGAAGGTCTCTTCGCCAGGTGTGGCGAGGGTGCCGTCGTGCACCCAACCGCCGCCGACGCGGACCAGGGTTCGGTCTCCCACGGGATAGGAACCTGCGATGGTGGCCGTGGACAGCTCGAGGTCGGTCTCGACTCCGCCGCCGAACTTGAGAGTGGTGCTGAGGCTGCCCACGCCGGCGAAGAACTGGACCCGTCGGGCAGGCGTCTCGGAACCCTCGGCGTAGCACTGCGCGGGCGGACCGCCCGGCGAGAAGGCGCCTCAGGCGAAGGCCGCGGGAGCTGTGGCTAACTGCGCGGCGAGTACCACGACGAATGTTGATACCATGAGGATGCGTGAATGGGTCATGGTTGGCTCCGGGAACAGGCTCAGGTTCGGATCCCGCCCTCAACATCAGCAAATCTGCAGGATCGCACAACCTCCGGTGGCCATCCCATAGCGGGACGAATGGATTTGACCGAAATTGGTGCTGGTAACATTGGAGCGGCATTGAAGATATCCAGCCTGTCTGGGTGATTGCGTCATCTTCAGCGTTACCGACGGGTTGCCTCAAGCCTTGACGGGCCCTTCGACAGGATCGCATCGTGAATCAGCGCATCGCCATCGTGGGAACCGGGATCTCGGGCCTGACCGCCGCCTGGCTCCTCCAGCGTCGTCACGAGATCACCGTCTTCGAGCGCGACGATCGCATCGGTGGCCACAGCCACACGGTCCCGATGACCGAGGACGGCCGTGAGTTCGGCGTCGACACCGGCTTCATCGTCTTCAATCGCCGGACCTACCCCTTGTTCACACGGCTGCTCGAGATCCTGAGCGTTCCGACCCAGCCCAGCGACATGAGCTTCAGCTTCCGTGACGATGCCTCGGGTCTCGAGTACGGAGCACCTGAGCCGTGGCGTTTGTTCGCCCAACCTGCGAATCTGCTGCGGCCCACGTTCCATCGAATGCTGCGTGAGATCATGCGCTTCTACCGAGAGGCGACGGCCTGGCTGGGGGAAGCGGAGGAAGGCGTTACCCTGGGAGACTTCCTGGCGAGGGGTCGGTACTCCAGGGAGTTCGTCGAGGACCATCTCTATCCGGTGTGCGCTGCCATCTGGTCCAGTCCCCATGCGAAGATGGGGGAGTATCCCGCTGCGGCGCTTTTCCGTTTCTTCCAGAACCATGGCCTCCTGTCGCTGACTGCCCGTCCCCGCTGGCGGACGATCACCGGCGGGTCCCATCGTTACGTCGAGAAGTTGACGGCTCCGTTCCGCGACCAGATCCGGACCGGGACACCGGTCGAAAGGGTCGAGAGGGATGATGCAGGGGTGACGATCCTCACCGCCGGCGGGGAACCCGAACGGTTCGACCAGGTGGTCCTGGCCTGCCATGCGGACCAGGCCCTCGCCATGCTGGCGGCGCCCACTCCGCGCGAGAATCAGGTCCTCGGTGCCTTTCCCTACGCGGCCAACGAAACGGTGCTGCATTCGGACACCCGACTGCTGCCCCACCGCCGGCTCGCCTGGAGCAGCTGGAACTACCACCGCGGCGCGGGCCACGACCGGGCCGTCACCATGACCTACGACCAGAACCGTCTGCAGCGGTTACGATCCCGCCGTCGTTACCTGGTGACCCTGAACCGGACCGCAGGGCTCGACCCCTCCCTCGTTCACGTCCGGATGACCTACGAGCATCCGCAATACGATGCCCGGGCGGTCCGGATGCAGGCGGCCATCGACGAGTTCAACGGGAACAACCGAACATGGTTCTGCGGGGCATACTGGGGCTATGGTTTCCATGAGGACGGGGTGCGCAGTGGAGTCGCCATCGGGCGTGGCTTCGATGAGGAGCTGGGCACGTGATGCGAAGCGCTGTCTATGAAGGTGTGGTCGACCATCACCGTCTACGTCCTCGGAAGCATCGGTTCCGCTACGACGTGGGACATGTCTACCTGGACCTCGACGAGGTTCCGGGCGTGTTGGATGCCCATCCGCTGTGGTCCGCCCGACGGTTCGCTCCGGCCTGGTTCCGCGAGGCCGACTACTTCGGGCGGGGCCGCGCTCCCTTGGCCGAGCGGATCCGCGAAACGATCGCGTGCCAGGCGGGCGAACAGCCTTCGGGCCCCATCCGCCTGCTGACCCACCCCCGTTACTGGGGCTGGTGTTTCAATCCTGTCAGCTTCTACTACGTCTTCGAACCCGACGGCGAGACCCTGCGCTGGGTCGTGGCCGATGTGACCAACACCCCCTGGGGCGAGAGCCATGCCTACGTCCTGGGACCGGTGCCTGACAGCGCCATGATTGAAGCCTGGCACCCGACCACCGACAAGGTCTTCCATGTCTCGCCCTTCATGGAGATGGACATGGAGTACCGATGGACCATCAGGACGCCCGCCGAAAGACTCCAGGTCCGCATCGACAACCACGACGCCCATGGGAAGATCTTCGGGGCGGGCATCACCCTGGAACGCCGGCCGCTCGACGGTCATCACCTCGGCCGGTTGCTGTGGCGCTACCCCTGGCTGACAGCCAAGGTCATGGGTGGCATCTACTGGCAGGCTCTCCGGCTCTGGCTTAAACGTGTTCCGTACGTTCCGCATCCCGGCCAAGAGGAAATCTCATGACCGATCTGGCCCTTGCCCCGAAAACGCCCACCGGGTGGCAGCGCACCTGCCGCGGCCTCTTTCTTCGTGCCCTCGGGGGTCTGGAGGGCGGCCGGATCATCCTGCACGACGGGGATGGCGAACACGTCCTGGGCCATGGCCGCGAGATCAGGGTCGACATCCACGACGGCTCCTTCTTCCCCGCCGCCCTGTTCGAACAGAGCTCGGGGGTTGGCCGTGCCTACATGGAGGGATGGTGGTCCTGCGCCGATCCCGTCGGCCTGATCCGGCTCCTCGCACGTAACGAAACGGCGATCCGGCGCTGGACCGCGCCAACGCTCGGCCTGCTGGCGCCCTGGCACCGGTACCTGCTCTGGCGCCGGCGCAACACCGAGGCCCAGGCGCGCCGGAACATCGCGGCCCATTACGATCTGGGTAACGATTTCTTCGCCTCGTTCCTCGACCCGACCATGACCTATTCCTGCGCGGTGTTCGAGAATCCCGACGACGACCTCGAGACCGCCCAGATCAACAAGCTCGACCGGATCTGTCGCAAGCTCGACCTCGGCCCGCAGGACCACGTGGTCGAGATCGGGACCGGATGGGGCGGCTTCGCTCTCCACGCCGCCGGCTTCTATGGCTGCCGCGTCACCACCACGACCCTCAGCGCCGAACAGGCCGCCCTGGCCCGGAGGCGCATCCGGGACGCCGGCCTCGCCGACCGGGTCAACGTGCTGGAGGAGGATTACCGCAAGCTCACCGGCGTCTTCGACAAACTGGTCTCCATCGAGATGATCGAGGCCGTCGGCGTTCGCTATTTCCCGGCCTACTTCCGGGCCTGCAGCGATCTGCTCAAACCCGAGGGCGCCATGCTCCTGCAGGCCATCGTGGTGGACGACCGCCACTACGACCACGACGCGAAGCACGAGGACTTCATCAAGAAGTGGATCTTTCAGGGCGGGGTCCTGCCCTCGGTGGGTGAGATCGCCCGTCGCGTGGCCGCGGACACCGACCTGCAGATGGTCCACCTCGAGGACCTGACCAGCCACTATGCCGAGACTCTCCGTCGCTGGCACCGAAACCTTCGTGCGGCCTGGGTCGGCCTGAAGGCGGCCGGGCGCGATGAACGATTCCTGAGGGCCTGGGAGTTCTACTTCCACTACTGCCGTGGGGGATTTCTCGAGCGTCGGGTGGGCGTGGTTCAGTCGCTGATGGTCAAGCCCCGCTGTCGCGACCTCGGAGTCCTGCAACCGGCGGCTGCGCCCTGGCCGGAAGCCGACTCGCGCTCGGAGGCGGCGCATGGCTGATCTGCTCCAGCTGCTGGGAACAGGGTGGGCGGCGGCTGCTGGTCTCATGGTCCTGCTGTGGCTCAGCCAGCTTCGGACACGGAACGCGGGCATCGTGGACGTGGGCTGGGCGGCCGGCACCGGGTCGTTGGCCATCCTCTACGGGGTCCTCGGCGATGGGGATCCGTCGCGGCGGGTCCTGCTGGCCGCGCTCGGAGGCGCCTGGGGATGGCGTCTGGCCTGGCACCTGTGGCGGGACCGGATCTGGAAGCAGCCCGAGGAGGGTCGCTACGTCACGCTGCGCAAGCAGTGGTCCCCGCATCCCGACCGCGCCTTCTTCATCTTCTTCCAGGCCCAGGCGCTCGCCGCGGTGGTCCTGTCGCTGCCCTTCGCCCTGGCCGCCCGGGCTCCCCAGGCCTTCCCGGCGGTCTTCGATCTGGTGGCGCTGGGACTGGTTGTGATCGGCGTGGTGGGAGAGACGGTGGCCGACCGGCAACTGGTGGCCTTCAAGAAGGACCCCGGCAGCCGGGGGCGGACCTGCCGGTCGGGCCTGTGGCGGTACAGCCGCCACCCCAACTACTTCTTCGAGTGGATCCTGTGGTGCGGCTTCGGTGTGCTCGGCCTGGCCGGCCCCTGGGGCTGGATCGGGCTCGCGGCTCCGGCGCTGATGATATACACCATCGTTTTCGTCACGGGAATACCGCCGACCGAAGCCCAGGCCGTCGCCTCGCGTGGCGAGGACTACCGATCCTACCAGCGCACGACCAGCCCCTTCGTGCCCTGGCCGCCGCGCGATGACCCGGGGCCTGGCGAGGGGGATGCGTGATGTGGTACCAGGGGATCCTCGACCGCGGTCTCGTGCCCGACGGGATCATCCGGCATGCGATCCGGCGTCGTTGCGCCGAACGCCTGCGTCGTGAGCGGGATCATTTCGACCGGGCGGCCTTCGTGGCCGAACTGAAGACCCTGCCGGTCGCCCTGCATACCGACCTGGCCAACGAGCAGCACTACGAGGTCCCGCCGGAGTTCTTCGCCCGGGTTCTGGGCCCGCGTCGCAAATATAGCTGCGCCTACTATCCCGACGGGGTGACCGACCTGGCCGCCGCCGAGGAGGCGATGCTGGCTTTGACGGGCGAGCGGGCGGATGTCCAGGACGGCCAACGCATCCTCGACCTGGGCTGCGGCTGGGGTTCGTTCTCCTTGTGGGCGGCCGAGCGATATCCCGCCGCGCGGATCACGGCCGTATCCAACAGCCGCGACCAGGGCGACTTCATCCGGGCCGAGGCCGGACACCGCGACCTGGGCAACCTCGAGGTCCTCACCGCCGATGTGAACGAATTCGCTCCCGAGGAAACCTACGACCGGGTGGTTTCCATCGAGATGTTCGAGCACCTGAAGAACTACGCCGAGATCCTCGAGCGCATCGCAGGTTGGCTGACGCCCGATGGTCGCCTGTTCGTCCATATCTTCTGCCATCGCGATCTGGCCTACCACTACGTGAGCGAAGGGCCGGACGACTGGATGGCCCGCCACTTCTTCACCGGCGGGACCATGCCCTCGTTCGACCTTCTCGAGGCATTCGACGACCACCTCCAGGTGATGGAGAAATGGCGGGTGCCCGGCGGGCACTACCGGGACACCTGTGAGGACTGGCTGCGTACCATGGACGCCCGTGAGGCCGAAGTCCGACCGGTCCTCGCGCAGGCCTACGGCTCGGACCAGGTGACCCGCTGGTGGGTGCGGTGGCGGGTGTTCTTCATGGCTTGTGCCGAGCTATTCGCCTACGCGGATGGCGAGGAATGGTTCGTGGGACACTATCTCTTCGCTCCCCGGAATCCGGAGGGTGGCCATGCCGAGTGATGTCCGGTCCGACCTTCCCGGTCACTTCGAGGTCCTCGTCGTCGGCGCGGGTGTCGCCGGGTTGACGGCTGCCCGGACACTCGCCGACGGCGGCCGTGACGTCCTGGTGGTGGACAAGGGCTGGAATCCCGGAGGCCGGATGGCTACCCGGGTGACGGACGAGGCACGGTTCGACCACGGGGCCACCTTCTTCTCGGGGGAGGACGGCAACTTCCGGATCGCTCTCGACCGCTGGCGCCGGGAGGGGGCGGTCGCGGCCTGGCCGGAAGGTGAGGAACGGTGGCGGGGCGCTCCGGACATGCGGTCCCTGGGGCGGTATCTGGCCCGCGGCCTTCGTATCGCCACCCGGACCCGGCTGACCGGGGTGGGGCTCGAGGGTGGCCGCTGGACGGCCCAGGTCGAGGATGGGGGCACGGTCACGGCCGACGCTGTCCTGATGACTCCGCCGGTACCCCAGACCATGGATCTCCTCACGGCCGGCGAATTCCGCTTCGAGCCCGGCCTGGCCGCTGAGCTGGAGCATGTCGCCTACGATCGCTGTTTCGTGGTGATGGCCGAACTCGACGGGGCGAGTCGCGTGCCGGCGCCGGGTAGTTTCGAGCCGCGAGAGGGACCCATCATCCGGGTCGTCGACGAACGGGTGAAGGGGACATCCGATGTCCCGGCCGTCACGCTGCACGCTTCACCGGAATTCAGCCGCTCCCGCTGGGAGGCCGACCGCAACCGGGTGGCATCCGAGATCATCCGGTCGGCCGCGCCCTGGTTGGCGGATGCGATCACCGCCCATCAGATCCACGGTTGGCGCTACTGCCGTCCGGTCTCGACCTGGCCCGAGCCCTGCCTGGTGGTGGGAACGGACCCGCTCCTGATCCTGGCCGGGGACGCCTTCGGGGGCCCCGATGTGCCGGGTGCCCACCGATCAGGCCTGGCCGCGGCGGCGATCCTCGATTCTTCACCGCGCTGAGGATTCACGCGTCCTCGAGGTCGAATTCCGCCGGACCCACCGTCACGATTCCCAGGTGACCGTCGACCGTGACCAGATCACCGTCGTTCAGCAGACCGGTGACATCGGGAATCCCGTTCACGCAGGGCACGCCCAGTTCGCGCGCGATGATGGCGCCGTGGATGAGCATGCCGCCCCGGCGCTCGACGATGGCGGCGGCCAGGGGTACGAGGTGGGTCATGGTCGGCTGGATGGCATCGCAGACGAGGACCTCTCCGCGCCGGAAGGCCGCGAAGTCTTCGGCGTTGCGGACGATCCGCGCAGTGCCGGCCGCAAGCCCGCGGGCCGCGGGTTGTCCGATCAATTGACGGGGAGTGACCCCCTGATCGCCTCCAGGCTTGTCAGGGGAAGCGGCCGTCTCCGTGGGCAGGGTGACCGGGCCGCTATCGGAATCCGACAGCGCGTCAACGGCGACATCGGTGGCTAGCCGTGTGAGGGGGACGCCGGGAGTGAGGCGGCCAGCGGCCACCAGACGATCGGTGGCGATGGCCAGGGCATGCTGCAGCTGGTTCTGCAATCGGCCCATGAGGATGTTGTCATCGTCCCGCAGGCGCCAGCTCAATCGACCGATCCGGAGGACGTCCCGGGCCTCCGCGTGGCGGTCGGGCCCCACGGCCTCCAGCAGGGCATCTTCCCGTCCCCCAGTCGGGGGTTTTCTTTCGATCGGGCCTTCCGACTCGCCTTTCGCCAGCTGGAGGACCATGCCCACCACGAGATCCGGTCGGTCGTCCAGGGATTCCTCCCGGAAGACCAGATCGAGATGCTCGTCGAGGAGGGTGTCGAGATCGTCGGCGATGCCCGTGCCGTCGGGAGTGCTGGCCAGGCCGGCGGCCACCTCCCGCCAGCGGTCGCGGCTCGCGAGGTCTCCCGAGATTTTCCACTCCGCCAGGCGCTCGGCCGCCGCGGGATCGGCCCGAAGCCGGGCAGCCAGGGTGGCCAGGGCCTCGTTGCGGCGCGATGCCTTCAGAGGTTGGTCCTCGAGCAGGGCTACGAATTCGTAGGGGTCATCCGGCCGCACGGCGTCGTTGTAGTACTGCCCGAAACGTCGGACCCCGTGGGCGAAGGGGATGAACTCGTCCTTGTAGATCTTCTGCCAGTGAACGAATGCATCACGCCGGCGGATGATGGCCGCCGCCAGGTCCGCGTCGTCGAATAAGGCAGGATCCTCGGCCGCGAACCCGGCGGCGGTCCGCTCGAGTTCGGGGATGAGATCTTCGGTTACCCGGCGGCAGAGGTCGGCCAGGGCCGTCGCCCCGGGACGCAGGGTCAGGTACCATGAACGTTCGTCATCTTCGGCGGGTGGGGCGGTCACGGGGCGGACCTGGAGAAGTGTCAGCCCGGGCCCGCGTCCGGTCCACTCGAGGTCGGGTGGGGAGGCGAGAATGGTCTCGAGACTGCGCAGAGTCTGGTGGAGCAGGTCGAGATCCTCGCGCACGAGAATGGGACGAGCTTCGGAACCCTCCCGGTGTCCCGGGGTGAAGGTCATCACCTCCCCCGAGGACCGTTTCAGGATCCAGCGGTCGGGGTCCACCGCTCCGCTCACCAGGTCCTCGCAGGGACCGGGGACCGCCTCGATCATCTGCCGGTCCTTCTCCGGATAACGCGGATCGGTCCCGAAACCCACGCCCGAGACCGGCGCCGACACGAACTCCTGCACGACCACCGCCATGCTGCTCCGGGCGACGTCGAGACCGAGCTCGGTGCGGTAAAGCAGGGCGGCGTCCGACCACAGTGAGGCCCAGACGATGCGGACGGCGTCGAGCAGCGAATCTTCACCCTGGACGCCGACGAGGGACTCGTGGAGGCCGGCGAAGGAACGTGTCGCGGAATCCTCGCCGGGGGCCGATGACCGGACGGCCACCAACGGATGGTCGAGGTCGGCGTAGGCCCGGCGCAGTTCGGAGGCTACCCGGTCGGGGACGGGATGGGCCAGGAAGGCTGACCGGATGCGCAGGGCGGCGTCCCAGATCTCTTCCCAGCGCATCTCGCCGAAATCCTTGCGGCCCAGTTCCATCCGGATGAACCCGGCCAGGGAGCCTTGAGCCACGAAATCGTCATAGGCCCGAGAGGTCAGGCAGAATCCAGGGGGAACCCTGTGGCCGGCCGCGATCAGGCGTCCCAGGCCACGGGCCTTTCCGCCGATTTCGGCCTCGGGGGCGCCAACGGCCTGCTCGAGGTCCAGAATCAGGGGGCGGTCGGAATCCACTGCCGGACCTCCTGGAAGCGGACGACGTGCAGGAAACGCAGCACTTCGATCCGGAAGAGGGCCGTGGACTCGGCGGCCACGAAAGCCTTGAGCTGGGGATGCCGGGACAGGAGGAGACGGGTCCAGGGGACCATCGCCTCGACGCCGGAGATTTCCCGGGCCCGGCCGGTGACGGTGACGGCCTCTACGTCCATCATCTGGTCCAGGTTCTGGGGGCGGTCGTCGACGAGGAGGGCCACACGGTCATGTTCGGTCAGGAGACGGTACTTGCGGGTGGCCCGGGGGGTGGCGAACACGGCAGTTCGTAGATCCGCACTGAAGGCGAAAGCCACCAGCGAGCCGTAGGCGTGGCCGTCACCGTGCGTGCAGAGTACGGCGTAGGGTTGACCGGTCACGAGCCGCCTTATCCGATCCAGTAGATCGGAGTCGCCGCCGGTGTCCGGGACGTCGCCTCCGGAATCCTGATCGAGAACCGGTTCATCGTTGCGGGCCACGGGGTCCTCCTGGGAAGAGGTGAACGGGGGTGAGCGTCTCTCGGTCGCTGACAAACTACCACAGACAGGGCGGGATCACCCCCTCAGGGCGCCGATCGTTCATGGCGGCGGGCTTCGGCGGTATGGTCCGGCCTCGCGAGATCCAGTCCGAAGACATCAGCTGCTATCCACCACGAACCACCAGAGCCAATCGACCCAGAGCGAGCACGATCGCCAGGCCGCAACTGGTGAACAAGATCAGCATGAGATCGGGGAAGTACACCTTGGCGGACCCAATGGATGTCCCGACCACCTGGGGAAAAAAGACCAGCACGGCGGCTACGATCCCGGTCAGCCCGAGCGCGGCGCCGACGTTCAGCCATCGCACCCAGAGGCGCATGGGCTTTGGTTTCACGAGCAGTCGCTGGCCTGTCTTGAATAGCCATATGGCGATTCCCAGGATTGCCGCTACCACGGACCAGAGGGCGATGAGCGCCGAGAGCGGCGGCCCCGCCTCCACTGATTCAAGTCCCAGGGCCTCCAGGCCCACCGCCAGGGTGAGCCGACCGGGCGCGATGCCGAAGAAATTGCGGATACGCCTGGGTTCGACCTTGCGGAGGTAGAAGCCCATTCGCTTGAATGGCCAGTCTTCGGGCAAGTCGTGGTGGAACTTGCATTTAGGATTGGGGCAGTGGGGTGGCGCCCTATCGTCTCTGTAGATTTCGAATGGGTTTATGCAGTCTGAACTGCAAGGGTGGGGTCGGACACATTTTCGAGGGCATAACCTACCTGCCGTTGACATCGGAATATTGAATTAATAAAATCATCCAGCTCCAGTAGATCCATTGGATCGGAGTGATTTCGGTCCATCGCCCGGATTGAACACCGAGGGGGAAATCCAATGCGCATGATATTGATCCTAATCGCCACCCTGCTCGTGGTGGTGCCCGTTGTCGCCCAGGATCCCGGACCCAACACGATCGGTCTGTGGTTCGACGCTGACGCCATGGTCAACGTTCTCAACGATCCCCAGTCCATGCAGGAGTTCAGTGGCTACCTCGTGATCCATGCGGCTACCCACACCCAGATCGCGGGACTCGAGTGTGCCATCGATGTGCCCGACGGCGTCTACTGTGTCGATTGGGAGTATCCGCCCGGGGCCGACAATTGGGGCACGCCCTATAACGTCATCGTATCCTGGTGGCCTGCGCTTGACCCGAATCCCGATCTCGTGGTCATCAGGTTCGATTATCTCATTCTCACGGTGCCCGAATTGCCTGCGTTCTTTGTCCTCGGGCCCACCGAGCCCTGTAGCTTCCCGGACACCTTGTCGCCTGGGTACGCCTACTTTGAGGGCGGTGACGTCTTGTTGCAGTCGCTGGACTACGTGTACGGTGACCCCACGGTGGCACGCTTCGAGTCGGGATCGGTGGCCGTGGAGAGTCACTCGCTCACTGAGGTTAAGAATCTGTTTCAATGATCGAGTGGCATTGGCTATCTGCTAAAAGGATGCTCATGTAAGCCCATGGCGAACAGACTGGCATGAACGTGGGGGGGCGCCTACCTACGTGGAATTACCGCTGGTGAACCAGCCAAGAATGGAGAAAAGGCCCCCCAACCGCCTCTGGACACCAAGTCCGCAATCGCCTTCCCCATCCTCGTCTGCAAGGCGCTCTTACTCCAAGATCTCGCCGCTCTCGTCGGCTAGACCACCAGCAACTTCATGTAATCGCCCACGTCGCCGCATTCGTCGAAGGCCCAGGTGGCCTCGATGATCGCGTCCTGCCGCGCCGTGTCCAGCACGCCGTCGCAGTTGGCGCGGAACTTGGCGATCAGCTCGTCATCGCTGAGCGGATTCTGCGGGCTGCCCTTGGCGTGGTCCACGGTCTCGGTGAACTCGCGGCCGTCGTTGGTGGTCAGCGTCGCGATGGCCCGCTTGGTGGCCGGGAACATGGCATCGATCTCGTCGTTGGCCACCACCTCGATCTTGCCCAGCAGGGCGCGGATGCGCGGATCGAAGAGCTTCTCGTCGCTGAAGGAGTTGGGGTAGACCCCGAAATCGGCGGCCGCGGCGGCCAGGCAATAGGGCAGGCTGTGGTCGGCGGTCTCCTTGGTCTGCGGATCGTACTTCGACGGGTCGCTGAGGATGTCGGCGCCGCGCGCCGTGGTCTGGATGTGGATCTTCGCCAGGTCTTCGGCCACCAGGCCGTTGTTCTGCATGGCATTGAGCACCGCGGACATGGGCTGATGCGTCAGCGCCTCGGTGGGAAAGGCCTTGTAGCCGCAGTCGGTGATCAGAAACTTCTCGCCCAGGCCGTCGAGCAGGATCTCGGGCTTCAGCTCGATGTTGGGCAGGACGTGCTCGAAGCCCTCCTTGCCCTCGATCACCTCGACCGGGCCCTCGTAGCCCTCGGCGGCCATGAGCGCCGCCAGGACGCCGGCCTGGGTGGCCAGCGGATCGGCCGTGTTCTTCATGTTGGTCAGGTGACCGGCCACGACGCCGCCCACGGTGAAGTGCGAGCTGCCGCTGATGCCGGCGGCGGCCACGAGCTGGTCCTCGTCGAGGCCGTAGATCTTGCCCGCGACGAAGGGGCTCACGAACTGGGTCAGCGTGGCGTGGTGCCAGCCGATCTCGCGCACGCCCGGGAAACAGGCCAGGCACCAGCGCATCTCCAGCTCGTAGGCGATGAGGATGGCGGTCAGCACGTCGCGGCCGTTCTTCTTCAGGGCCTCGGCCGGGCTGATGGCGCCGAAGATGATGTCCGACGGGTGGGAGGGATCCTGCTCCCAGTAGATGTCGTTGTAGTCGAGGGCGCGCACGAGCAGGCTGTTCATCAGCGCGGCGTTGGCGGCGTTGGTGCGGTGACCGTTGCCGATGAGCGTGGCCTCGGCGGTGCCGCCCAGCTTCTCGGTGAAGCGGTACATGGCGGCCATGTCGGAGTTGTTCACCGCGGCCATGGCGCAGCCGACGCTGTCGAGGAGGAAGCGTTTGGCTTCCTTGACGGACTCGGCCGGGATCTGGTCGTAATCGAGGTCGAGGGTGAAACGGGCCATCTTGCGGGTGATGCTGTCCATGATCAGTCTCCGGTGGCTGGGTGGCCGGGCGAAATGGGTGGCGATAACTCGTGATTTACCGCGACAGGGTAGGCAGGGTCGGGGGTTCCTGCAACGTGGCGCGAGGGTCAGAACTGAAGGATTCAGTCCGTTGCCAGGAGGCGAACCTTCTCGGCCGTGGTGCCCCGCTCGAACAGCCTCAACAGGAAGATGGAGAACCGAATGAGGAAGCCTGAGGGTCGGATCAGCTTCTGGGCGAACAAGGCGACAGCCTCGTCGCGTTGCCGGATCAACGAGTCACGACTGCCCGACCCGCCAGCGCAGAGCTCGAGGGTCTGGGTCCAGGCCTTGTCGCGGGCGTAGCTGATACTGAACATGCTGAGCTGCTCGTCGACGGACCCCAGGAGCCGGTCGACCAGCCGCAATGGCCGGACGAACCGAGCGATCCGGTTCTGCGTGGCATTGATCTCACTGTTCAGGATCTCGTTGATCGTCATGAAGTCCGCCTTGAGCGCCATGGGCGTTCCGCCAGCGACCTCGCAGGCAGCGATGCCCAGATCGAGATTGATGTGGGCGTTCATGCCAAGCACGAGATGCTGCAAGGCGGAGAGTTGGGGGAGATGTTCCGTGGAGAAGGCTGCCTGCCAGGCCGCTGTGGTCTCCTCGCCTCGTCGATGCGCGTGGTAGGCTTCGAGATAGCGATTGGCGAACACGACGTCGAGTTCCTCCATGCGAGGTCCGTCTTCGAACATGCCGGCTTCGATCCCCATCGCCACCTTGATCGTGACCCGGCGATAGAGGGCGGCGAAGTAGCCGAGTGTGCTGTGGGTCTCGATGCAATGATCGATGATCTCGTCGAGGGCTGCGATCACGCCGGCGATGGTGGAGGCAGGGTGCTGGAGTTCGCCGGCGCCATGGCCGATGCTGGTATCGTGCGTCATCTGAGTGGGCTCCGTCGGGTCGAGGGACTCGCTACACATTCAAGAAACTCCAAGCATCCCTCACCGCAAGGTCCGCACTGCCGGAGAGATGAGGGTGGACCTCCTTTCAAATAAAAATGGGCCCCGGACATGAAGTCCGGAGCCCAATCAAACTCAAACCTTCGCGATCACTTGGTCAGCGTCAGCTTTTTGCTCGACCGCCCATCGACAGTCTGCAGCACCGCGAAATACAGCCCCGAAGCCTGGGGCCGACCATTCCCGTCACGACCATCCCAGGACACGGTGTGTGCGCCCTGGTCCAGTTGCTCATCGGTCAGCACCGCTACCTCGCGCCCCCGCACATCATGCACGCTCAGCCGTGCTGAACCAGCATTCGGCAACGCGAAGCTGATGTTCACCCGAGGGTTGAAGGGGTTGGGCCAGGCATCGGTCAACGCAGCCACCATGGGCACCTCGATCTGACCCGGCACGGCACTCACCGTGGCCGCGTCGTAGAACACGGTCAGCAGATCGTTGCCGCTGTCGTAGCTGTAGCAGTAGCCGGTGACCACGACATCGCCCGTGGGACCGACCGCGACACTGCGACCCTCATCGCTTTCACCGTATCCGTCGAATCGCACATCCCAGAGATACGCGCCATTGGTGGGCTCGAAGGCCACGGTGGCCACGTCCCAGCCGGTGCCGGATCCGTCGCTGAACCCGCTGGCCACGATGGTGCCGTCGGGGCCGATGGTCAGGCAGTTGGCCACGTCGTACCAGTCGGGAGGACCGGCGTATGTGGCGTTCCAGATGAACTGGCCGTCGGCGCCGTCGAACTTGGCCACCAGGTAGTCGCCGCTCATGACGCCGGCCACCAGGATGTCACCTGCAGCATCGAGCATCATGGCGCGGGGGTCGTCGGCCATGGTGCCGCCGCTGTTCCACTGCTCGTCCCAGACCACGCTGCCGTCAAGGGCGGCGTAGCGGGTGAGGACGACGTCGTAGCCGGTGTCCGAGGACCAGGTGCGCGAGGCCATGATCACGTCATCGTTGTCGGCGACGTCGATCCAGCCCATGAGGGACTCGATGTTGTAGACCGCACCGGCATGATGGCTACGCCAGATCTCGGTGCCCATCTCGGGATCGTAGACCATGGTCACGATGTCGGCATCGCTGAGGGACGTGCCCACCAGCCCGCAGATCACGGGGCGGTCCTGGCTGTCCACGGCGATGTCCAGGCCCACATCGTCGAGCATGCTATGGCCGCCGAACTCGCGGCTCCAGAGGTTGACGCCGTTCTCGGCGGCATACTTCTGGACGATGATGTCGTAGAAGCCGGTGCCGAAGGCGCGTCCCACCACGTAGAGGTTGCCCTCACTGTCGGCGGCCGCGGCCAC
>Ga0209692_10003403_pt1 | contig 15510 bp, 16 predicted proteins | sample tdDd472_FD_187129 | JGI IMG/M metagenome (GOLD analysis project Ga0209692, IMG submission 187129) | Marine sediment microbial communities from the Atlantic coast under amendment with organic carbon and nitrate - tdDd47.2 (SPAdes)... | ecosystem: Environmental > Aquatic > Marine > Coastal >...
TCATGATACAGAATCTGATAATCCAGCTTTTCTGAACTCAATATATATGTCGATGCAATTTTTTGTTGGTGCAATTGTCACTCTGGGAATTGGTATGCTTGCAGATTTCATTGGACTGGAATTGACTTATCGGATTTGTGCAATTATTGGTTTTGGCTTGATTCCCGTGACACTATTATTCCCAAAAAATTGAAAAGTAAATAAAGTATTACTATTGAGTTTGATGAATTTTAATAATTATATTTAATTTTTATATATTAACTTATTTCAATATTTGCCGATTAGTGATTAGAAGACTTATAACTAGAGGAAATTATGATTGATAAAATGAATTTTGATGTAGAATCACTGGGTGAACCAAAGATTGATTCCCCAATGAAAAATGTACAATTTTTGAGTAAGGAGACAAAAGTCCTTTTCGAACCCAAACTTGAAGAAATCAAGAAAAAATTTGAAGCAGGAATTGAACCGGCAGCCTTTACAATTGCCGGACCACGAGAAAAAATTTATTTTGATCCAACTAAACTTCGCTGTGGAATTGTTACATGCGGTGGACTTTGCCCTGGAATCAATGATGTGATTCGTGCAATAGTTTTTAGTCTTTATCATCATTATGGTGTGAGACATATTTTTGGTTTTCAATATGGCTATGAGGGAATGGTTCCCAAGTTTAAACACCCTGTCATTGATCTTGATCCCGAGATTGTAGAAGATCTACATGAAAAAGGTGGAACAGTACTGCATTCATCCCGAGGACCCCAAAATGTATCTGATCAAGTTGATACTCTGGAAAGAATGAATATTGGCATTCTATTTACTATTGGTGGTGATGGAACCCTTCGTGGTGCACGAGATATTGCAGAAGAAGTAAAACGTCGTGGATTGAAAATAAGTGTCATTGGAATTCCCAAAACCATTGATAATGATATTTCTTTTGTACAGCAATCCTTTGGATTTGAAACTGCAATCTCTGAAGCAAAATCAGCGATCTACTCTGCACATGTAGAAGCCAATGGAGCCAAACGTGGAATTGGCCTTGTGAAATTGATGGGGCGTCATTCTGGTTTCATTGCTGCTAATGCGACACTCGCTACCAGTGATGTAAATTTTTGTCTCATCCCGGAAGTGAAATTTTCAATGCAAAGTCTATTTGATGCTCTGGAAGAACGATTCAAAAGAAAAAACCATGCTGTTATTGTCGTTGGTGAAGGTGCCGGGCAAGATCTTTTTGAAGATAAACGAGAATTCGATAAATCCGGTAACCTAATTTTTCATGATATTGGTACATATTTGAAAAATTCAATCAATGATTATTTCAAGGAAAAAGGTGAACCAATAAATATCAAATATATTGATCCAAGTTATATTATTCGGTCTGTGCCTGCAAATCCCCATGATTCTGTACTTTGTCTGTTATTAGGACATAATGCAGTTCATGCAGGAATGTCAGGAAATACCAATATGCTTGTTGGATCATGGAATCGTCGTTATGTTCATGTCCCAATTCCTGCCGCAGTTTCCAAACGAAAAAAGATCAATCCTAAAGGTTCTCTTTGGAATAGTGTGCTGGCAACAACCGGGCAACCTGTTTTAAAGTAATATTACAAAATCAGATATTTAAAGGGACTATTTATTAGTCCCTTTTTTAATTTTCATCTCGTAATTATTGACAGAATATGTTAATTTACATTGCAACTTTGTAATCGTTAAATCAGTATGGAGAATACATGTCATTATTTATAAATCAAAAAGAAATCGCAGAATTTGAAATTATTGATGAAATGAAGAAAATGCGGGAGAAGCATATTGAACTTTATCCTGAAATGTCAAAAGAGGAACGGGAAAAAATACTTTTTGATTGGGCGAAAGAGAACCTGCTTGAACGTGAAATCCTGATCAATCATGCTAAAGAATCCATAATCCTTTCCGCCGAAGAGATTAAAACTGAAACAGATAAACTCAGTGAAGAATTGTCAAAGGATGAGTTGACTGCTGAAATTGAATTAATAGAAACAAGATTGAAACTGGAAAAATTACTCAGCCAACAAAAAAAAATGGTTGGGAATATTCCTGAAAATGAATTGAAAAAATATTACCAACAAAATAAAGATTTATACAAAGTTCCAGAACAAATCCATGCGAAGCATATTGTAAAACATCCGGGTAGTTGCGAAAATCCATTAGAATTAATGAAGCAGATCAAAGCAGAACTTGACGTCGGGGAAGATTTTGAGGTTGTTGGTAATCGCCATTCTGATTGTAGTGGCTCAGGTTTGGATTTGGGCTTTTTCCCTCGTGGTGAAATGGTTCCTGCTTTTGAAGAAGTAGTATTCAAAATGAAAAAAGGGGAGATCAGTGATATCTTTCAGACAGATTTTGGATTTCATATTGCAAAAGTTTATGATAAGCGTCCTGAAATCCTTGCATCTTTTGATCAGGTAAAACAGCATATCAAAAATAATATTGTTGAGGAAAAAGCAGAGATAGAAGTCCAAAAACTTGTGGATTCTCTTAAAAGTAATTATTCAATTGAATACAAATCACCTGAGGACAAAGTAAAAAGTGCACAAGCAGGATTTCTTTTCAAAAAACCTTTAGGCTTTGCATTGGTTAAGCCTTCGGGTCCTGATTGTAATCTCGCATGTGAATATTGTTTTTATCTGGAAAAAGAGGAACTTTTTGGTAAACAGAGCCACCGAATGAGTGAAGAAATACTCGAAGAAATGATCAAACAAGCTGCTGAACAATCAGAAGGTCGATTCAATTTTGGTTGGCAAGGTGGTGAACCCACATTGATGGGATTGGATTTCTACAAAAAGGCAGTTGAACTTCAGAAAAAATATGGTGACCCAAATAAATTTGGTAATAGTCTGCAAACTAATGGAATTTTACTGGATGAAGAATGGGCTGAATTCCTCAAAGAAAATCGATTTTTGGTGGGACTTTCCATCGATGGAGAGAAACATATCCATGACAAATATAGACTGAATAAAAATAATGAAGGCTCGTGGGAAAAAGTGAAATCTGTAGCAGAAATGTTGATGGCAAAAGGTGTTCTGGTTAATTCACTTTCTGTTGTGAATGATTATTCAGTCAATTATCCTGAAGAGACCTATGAATTTCTTAAATCACTGGGATTTAATCATATGCAATTCATTCCAATTGTGGAATCCGGTGATGATGGTGCTGCGCCTTATTCAACCAGTGCAGAAAAATATGGACAATTCTTATGTAAAATATTTGATTGCTGGAAAGCAGATTTTAAAGATGGCCAACCAACGACTTCTATTCGTATGTTTGATGCGATTTTTCATAAATATGTAGGAATGGAAGCACCGGAATGTACACTGCATGAAGAATGTGGAATATACACAGTTGTAGAACACAATGGTGATGTTTTTTCCTGTGATTTCTTTGTAGAACCGGAATGGAAACTCGGCAATATCATGGACAACAATATTATTGAAATGTTGAATTCTGAAAAGCAGGATAAGTTTGGTAAACTAAAAAAACAATTACCATCAGAATGCTTGAATTGTCAGTGGTTAAACTATTGTCATGGTGGATGTACAAAAGACAGAATTCGTGATCCTCGGGATAAAAATATGACCCATTTCTGTGAAGCCTACAAGATGTTTTATAAACATGCTGATAATACATTTACACAATTAGCAAAAGATTTCATGAAGAAAAATGAACCATCTCGTAAAGCCACTGAACCTGTTGAAAACGCACAAATGGAAGTTGGTAGAAATGATCCTTGTCCTTGTGGTAGTGGTAAAAAATATAAAAAATGCTGTGGAAAATAACAGGAACACGGATTTGTAATCCGTAATTTTTGGTAATATCGATAACAGTGCGGAATGCAATTCCGCAATCCAGTTATTTGGAGAATTATGATGAGCAAAATTAAAATCAACCACAATCCCGATGAAAAATTGATCAATGAATTAGGAATCCGATCCTGGTCGATCTGGGAAAAAGAAGTATCAGAATTTCCGTGGACTTATGATGAAAAAGAAACCTGCTTGCTACTTGAAGGAGAAGTAAAAGTAACTCCTGATGATGGTGAACCAGTGGAATTTGCTAAAGGTGATCTTGTTGAATTTCCTGCTGGAATGTCTTGTACCTGGAAAATTATCAAAGCTGTAAAAAAACATTATAATTTCGGATGAAGAATGCTATATAAATATCATCATGTTGGCTTGATTGTCAACAATCTTCAACCAAAGGAAGACTATAATGAGGAAATGAAATATTTTGCTTCTGGATATTTCGAAAGTCAATATGGAATAGAATTATTAAGATTTGAAGAGGATTCTCCGATTCATCCATTAATCAAAACAATTCCGCATATCGCTTTTGAAGTAGATGATCTTGAACAAGCAGTTGGCGATTATCCGATTATTGAGAAAATGAGTTCACCTGCTGATGGTGTTTCAGTTTGTTTTGTTGAAGTAAATGGTGCTCCAGTAGAATTCATACAATTTAATCGTCCGGAACAGGAAATTTGGCCTCATCAAAATAAATTGGAATTAGACTTTCATCACTTTGGTATTCGAACTGAATCAATAAAAAAGAATATGATTCATTTACCACATCTAAAAATACATTGCACTGACCATGAAGACAATCCTTTTGGATTACAGTGGATGAATTATGATGTCGATGCACATTATCCAAAATCTGTGAAAGAAATCTCCCATGTCGCTTTTCGTGTAGACAATTTAGAAAAAGCAATAAAAGACAAGAAGGCTATCATTCAACCCAATAGTCCATCTGAAGGAATTCTTGTTGCCTTTATTGAGGAAAATGGAATTCCCATTGAGTTGTTGCAGATTGATTATTAAATAAAAAAGTTCCCAAACCGGAGTTTAGGAACTAGTGTATAAATTATTTTCGTTTATTTAGTGTATTTCGTGGTTAAAGAATACTAATCCACCCAATTCAAAATGACTTTACCTGATTGTCCTGAAATCATTGCTTCGAAACCCTTGGCAAACTCAGTGAAATGATATCTATGTGTAATAATAGGAGAGATGTCTAATCCTGATCTTAGCATAGATTCCATCATATACCATGTTTCATACATTTCACGTCCGTAAATTCCTTTGATTGTCAGCATGTTAAATACAACCTTGTTCCAATCGATCTGAATATCTGATGCAGGAATACCTAATAAGGCAATTTTTCCACCGTGGAACATATTATTGATCATGTCATTGAATGCAGCTTTGTTACCGGACATTTCCAGACCAACATCAAATCCTTCTTTCATATCCAGTTCTTTTTGTACATCAGCAATGGATTTTTTTGTAACATCAACTGCAACTGTAGCACCCATTTTTTTGGCCAGATCGAGTCTGTAGGGATTTACATCAGTTGTAACAATATTGCGGGCTCCGGCGTGTTTTGCGATTGCTGTAGCCATGAGACCAATTGGGCCGGCTCCGGTAATAAGTACATCTTCACCAAATACTTTGAACTGTAATGCAGTATGAGTGGCATTACCAAAAGGATCAAAAATGCTTATGATATCTGTTGGGATGCTAGGATGAGCATGCCAGATGTTTGTTACAGGCATTGCCAGATATTCAGCAAAAGCACCTGTTCTATTGACACCAATTCCCTTTGTAGAATTACACATGTGTTGACGACCTGCCCGACAATTTCGACAGCGACCACAAACCAGGTGTCCTTCCCCGGAAACTATTTCACCGATTTTTACATCGTGAACATTGTCTCCCATAGCTACAACTTCACCGACGAATTCGTGTCCGATTGTCATGGGTACAGGAATAGTTTTTTGTGACCATTCATCCCAATTCCAGATGTGAACATCAGTGCCACAAATGGCAGTTTTATGGATTTTGATTAGTACGTCATTACTACCAATTTCAGGTACAGGAACTTCTTCCAACCAAAGTCCTTCTTTTTTGTATGACTTGACCAGTGCCTTCATAGTTTTTTGCATGATTCTCTTCTCCCATTTATAATTTTTTTTGTTTCTCTATTCCCAATGAAAAAATAGGTTTTTATTGATAGAGTAACAAGTTTTTTTTATGTGGATTGAAAGAGTTATAGAGAAATTTTTAAAATCACCACATTATCCAATTTGTCATCAGAATAAATACTATTATCCTTATTAAATCGAGCCATTTGAGAATTTGCAATATAATAGAATTGATCTCCTGCAATGGCACCTGTAGTAGGAATGTCAAAATTTGGATTGTTCATTTCCAGAATTTCTTGTTTTTCCACAGAATCCCCTTTTTTATTGAGATAAAATCTTGTAACTCTGGATGCTTCACCAAAACTATTTTGTACTGCAACCAGAGAATTATTATAAAGGTAAAGTCCATCAATACCAATAGTTGTTGCATCTTCAGGTGTACTTAAATAGGAAACTTCTTTAGTTTTGAGGTTGATGCGATTGATTCCGGGACCGCTGTCTGCAACATAGATGTGTTTTTCATTTTTTGATAATGCAATTCCATTTGGGTATCCCAATCCAATATTTTCTATGAATAGTTCTGGTTGGTCTTTTTTGGGATCAATTTTATAAACTTTTTTAGCTTCAGAATCTGTGAAATATACATCACCGGACTTTGTTATTACTATATCATTAAAAAGATGGTTTATTCCAATTTCCTTGATAATATATTTTTTGATTAATTCTCCCGATCTGAGATCATATTTATAAATGGCAGACCAACCCATTTCAGATTCATCAGCATCTTTGTAGTGCAATCCAGAAACCTGTGAACAAACCCATAAAATTCTATGTTTTGGATCTACTTTCATTCCAGTTACAGGACGTAATCCATCTTGTTTTTCAGTAGTGAAATCTGAGACTTCTCCATCTTTGTTGATTTTTACAATCTTGCATTTGTAAAGGCTGCTGATGTAAAAGCAGTCTTCAACAGGATCATAAGCAAAACCTTCGGGGATCAAATCCTTTTCAGGAATTGTGAAGGCAATTTGACTATTGTTAACAGGTTTACGGAGTTCTTCCACACGATTCATTATTTTTACAAACTTGGGATGATCATAAACAGATTTGAAGTTTTCGTCTTTGTCGCTATTCCAACCGTATCCAAACTCAATTGCTTTTTCAAGATATTTTAATGCTTTTTCAGTATCATTATTTTGTGCATAAGCATCAGCAACATAATATATATTAGTCGCACAATTTGGTAATATCTCTAATGCTTTTTGATTATTTTCAAGCCAGCCTTCTTTGTCCTGAGCGTAATAGGCCTCTATGGCTTTGTTGTGATATTCCCGGAATTTATTTATATCCTGAGAAAATACTGCTGTAGAGATTAAAACTAAACATAAAAGTAATCTTGTTTTCATCATTCCTCCAATTTTTTTTGATATTAATCAAATGAAATTAAAACCAATAAATCTTAGACATATAATGAAATATATTGGATTGAATGATGAATTATTAATATGAAATGAATTATTTCCTAACTGGAAGAGTCAGATCTGTAATTCCATTAGCACTTAAAACATAGATCATTTTTCGATCAGCCCGCAAGATCGTATAATTAACAGTTATGTTGTCCTGTTTGTATAAGCCATTTTGCTGAAGTTTGTTTAAGTCAATATTGTAAGCATGATAATTATTGAACATTACACGATTGCCAGCATTGGATATGGTAGAAAAAATCCCTGTTTCTTCAATAATATCTAATTTTTCTATGTCTAATTCAGGAACTTTAATTAATCTAATACGGAAGAAAAAAAACAATCCCAATACAGTTGCAATAGTATATGCATATCCGTCAGTAAATATATAAAGGATAAGTGCTGTAATAAGGAATATTCCAAGAATTATTGGTGCTAAAAATTTAATTGTGTTAGTTGATGCTAAATAATATTGATTTAAAAATAAGTTGAATGTTGTTTTTTCTTCTTTTGTTATTTGATAAAGTGACATTTGAATTTCCTTTTAAAGTTGCAGAAAATAAAGATTTGTAAAAAATCATACAATAAATATTTCGTATTATCGTTTTTATATGTGAAGTTTGAAACATGATAAGAAAGAAAAGGAAAATGGAAAACACACTTGCAGTAAATTACCAGGAAAACCGGACAGGACTTCTGAATTATATCAAATCCAGAATCAATAAGATTGAGGAAGCGGAAGATATTTTACAAGATGTGTATTTGCAAGCGATGAAAAGTATGAACATTGCAGAACCAATAGAAAATTTACTTGGCTGGCTTTTCACTGTTGCAAATAATAAAATAATTGACTGGTACCGCAAAAAAAGTCGACACAATATCTCATTAGATGAAAATGAAAACCTGTTAGAAGTAGCAGATATCCATCATGAGAAAAAAATGGATTCACACACAAAAGAACTGATATCCGATTCTATAATGGAAGCCATTGATAATCTTCCTATTAAACAGAAAAATGTTTTCATTATGCATGCAATTGAGAACAGAACATTTAAAGATATTGCAAAAATTGAAGATGCATCGATTAATACAATTTTAGCAAGAAACCGTTATGCAGTTCAAAACTTGAGGAAGCAATTGAGCCAACTCAAGCAGAATATTGATTAGAACTGATTGAAACAAAAAAAATATAATAAAAGGAGAATAATATGTTTAAACCAAAAAGTGGAAACCCTTTAAAATGGATCTTATGGGGAATAGTAGGCGTAGTTGTCGGAGCTGTTTTGGCATTGTTCTTTGGTTTTGTGGTCATGTGGCTATGGAACTGGCTGATGCCAACAATCTTTGGATTACCAACCTTGACCTATTGGCAAGCTTGGGGAATCGTGATACTTTTTCATATTCTTTTTAAAGGTGGCTGCCATGATCATGGATCAAAATGCTGTAGTGATGATTCTTCAGAAGGTCATTTTGAAAAGAACTGGAAATCAAAATTCAAAAACAAAATGAAAAGTGAATTCTGTTGTGAAGAAGAAAAAGAAAATACAGATACCCCAGAAATAGAATAAACACCCCTTATAAAAAACCTTGTAGGTCTTTATGATCTACAAGGTTTTATTCTTCAAATATCAATCTCCAAAAACCAAATAAATCACAACCCTCAATAATCAAATCCCAAACATCTTGCTTCAAACAATAAGTTTTTAAATTAAATTTTGCATATTATTTGTTATTTATGTATTGTTATTTGTTATTTTCAAAACCATATAGGGCTGTAATGAAACCAAAAATAAAAGAAAATCGATATAAGAGAATTATCGAGCAGTTAGAACCACTTTTTGCTAAAACGACTGATCCTCTAGCACGAATTGCTACAGCAACGGCAGTTTTACATAATAAATTCGACTACTTTTTCTGGACTGGATATTACCGTCTGATTAATGGCGAATTAACTGTAACCTCCTATCAGGGAAGTGTGGCTTGCCTGGTATTGGCAAAAGATGTTGGCGTTTGCTGGGCTGGAATCAACCAAGGGAAAACTCTGATTGTTGAAGATGTAGAGAAATTTTCTGGACACATCGCTTGTGACAGCCGCTCCAAATCCGAAATTGTAATTCCAGGAAGAGATAAATCCGGTGAAATTGTTGGTGTCTATGATGTAGACAGTAAGGAATTGGCTTCCTTCGATGAAATCGATCAAAAATACCTAGAGAAAATAATTGCAAAAATTTATGAATAATACTTCACCACGAAGCACACAGTGAACACGAAGTTTTTTAGATTATCTTCGTGTACTTCGTGCTCTTCGTGGTAGAAATGACTTATTTTAAATGACTTGGGATGAATTAACAGAAAAACTAAAATCCGGTGATGAATCAGCCTTTCGGCGGTTGGTGGAAGAAAACATGGATCGGATCGTCAACACCTGTTATGGATTTGTACAAAACAAACAAGATGCGGAAGATGTCGCCCAAAATGTTTTCATTCAGGCCTACAAGTCCATCCATAAATTTCGTGGTGATTCTCAACTTTCCACATGGCTATATCGCATTGCTGTGAATCAGTCTTTGAATTATGTTAAATCAAAAAAACGTCAACAGATTTTTCAGAGTCTCGATAATATCATTACTGGTAATAAAACTGAAATTGCAGATAAACAGGATTCCTTCTCCGAAACAATGGAAAAGGAAGATCAACTAAAATTGCTTCAAACTATGATCCGGAAATTACCAGAAAACCAGCGGATTGCTATTACACTAAATAAATATGAAGATTTGAGTTACCAGGAAGTTGCTGACATTATGGGAATGTCTGTTTCGGCAGTAACTGCTTTGATAAATCGTGGTAAGAATAACCTGAAGAAGAAAATTGAGAATTACTATAAAAGAGATTAAGTATAGAGATCGCATTATCCACTGTCACTCTGAGCTCGCTGAAAGTCCGGCAGTGACGGATCGAAGAGTACAGTTTCGAAGAGATAGATTTTGAACTTTGGAAGTCGCCCTTCGACGGGGCTCAGGGTGACAGTGAAGTGAAAAAGGACAGAGCTGATTAAAACTGGGCATGTAAATATCATTAAATGTTGTGATGATTCATATTATACAGGTGTTTCAAATGATCCTGAAAGAAGATTTGCAGAACATCAGCGAGGACTTGGTTCGAAGTATACAAAATCCAGAAGTCCTCTGAAACTGGTTTGGGTTTCTGAAGAAATGGATATTATGACTGCAATAGAAAATGAGAAAAAGATTAAAGGTTGGCGACGAGAAAAGAAAGAAGCATTAATAAATGATGAATGGGATAAATTGCCAGAATTGTCAATTGCCTATATTAGAAAAAACAAACCAATCACTGTCACTCTGAGCTCATCGAAGAGTACAGTTTCGAAGAGATAGATGTTGAATTCCGAAGGTCGGCCTTCGATGAACTCAAGGCGATATTTGAAATTAAAAAAAAATGAAGAATAACCGCAAGGAATTTATTTTACTGCTGTCTAAGAGGTGAAAAAGGAAAAAAGAATGAAGAACAAAATCGATGAAATGATGAATCTACTGGATGAATTGCCCAAAGTTGGAGCAAGTTCCGGATTCTATCAAAGAACGAAATATAAACTGGACCATCAGGAAGATGATATGAAGGAATCTATCTTCACTAAAATCCTGAAACATGCTGTGACACCAGTATTAGTGGGTGCATCAATTGTATTGGGAATATTCATCGGAATGGATAACCAATCCTCTTACAGCACAAGCGGAATTGAAGCAATTGTAGAAGCCTATGGCATGGAAGTTTCAGGAACACAAAATATAATAAACATAGAGTGAAAATTATGAATTATTTTACCAAAAAGAGATTGATCACCTGGGCAGTAACTGCTTTGATAATAATAAATATCACATCATTGGTCACCATTTGGATGCAACAACATAGACCAATGCGACCGCCACATCATGAATTGCCAGAAGATGCAAAAGAAGCCACAATAATATTCCTGAAGCAGGAACTTCAATTCAGTAATGAACAGGTTTATAAATTCATTGAATTACAGGATGAATACTTGAAAAATAGTGTGCACTTCCAAAGAAAAATTGGTGATACAAAAAGAGAACTTTTTAGTGGTTTAATGGATAATAAATCTGTTGATAAAGATAAATTGATCGCTGATATAGGTAGGCTGAATAGTCAAAGGGAAGAACTCACATATAAACATTTTCAGAATATGAAAAACCTCTGTAATGAAAACCAACAGAAAAAATATAAAATGCTAATGGGACGAATTCTAATGCGAATCGATCCAATGCACCTGAAACCAGAAAGAGGACAGAATCCAAGACCTAGTGACCATCCTGGTAATCGTCCCGGACAAATGCCACCTCCGCCACCTGGAGAGGGTCAAAGACCTCCAAGAAATCAGAGATAACTTTCACATACCATACCACAAAAAAACGCAGTGTTTAATCGCACTGCGTTTTTTATTTTATCCCAAATTAAGCATTAGAAAATTTATCATGAGTAGCCACGAGTTTCAACACGTGGAGGAATGTATCATCTCTTTTCGGGCTTTAGCCCTCAATCTGTTGATATAGTTTTGGGGTTAAAACCCCAGTTTATCGGTAATCCTCTTACAACGAGAAAAATCTCGTTGCTACTCATTTCAACTTCCTGAGAATTTTTATTGTGTAATCTGGATTTAAACTTAACTGATTATTATTTTATACAGTGTTTCCTACTGAGAATTTTCCGTAGCCTACAATTTCCTAAAATCGGTTCCTGTAGGATTTTGAAATATTTCGAGTTCAAATTCAGGTACTGCTGCAATAAGGTGATCGAACATATCTGCCATGATGCCTTCATATATCACCCATTCCTTACGATTGCTGAATGTGTATATTTCAATTGGAAGACCTTTTTCTGTAGCAAGCAATTGCCTTACCATACAGGTCATATTAAGATTAATATCAGGGTTATTTTTCACAAAAGTTTCTACATATACTCTGAAAATACCAATATTAGTTAAATGTCTTCCGTTGATTAAATAGGATTTATCTATCTTGTTTTCTTTGTTAAACTTTTCAATTTTATTGCTTGTTTCTTCAATATAATTTTGTATCAGTTGAAATTTTTTAAATCGTTCCAGCATTTCCAGTGTGCAGAATTTTATACTGCTGACCTTAATATTTAAAGACCGTTTTATCCTTCTGCCTCCCGATTCTGACATTCCCCTCCAGTTCTTGAAAGAATCTGATATAAATGCATAAGTAGGGATCGTAGTAACGGTTTTATCCCAGTTTTGTATTTTTATGGTGGTTAGGTTCATCTCAATAACATCGCCATCTGCACCATATTTTGGCATTGAGACCCAATCACCTATCCGTATCATATCATTTGCTGAAAGTTGTATGCTTGCCACAAATCCCATAATGGTGTCTTTAAATATCAATAACAAAACAACTGTCATTGCCCCCAAAGCACTAAAAAAGTATAACGGTGATTTATTCAGTAGGAATGATAGAATAATTATACCACCTATAATATAAACGGCGATTTTAAGTAACTGGAAATAACTATCTAAAGGGTTGTCTTTAAATAATTTCGTGTTTTCTGAATAGAACTTGAGGGTATTCAGAAAATTGATGATAACAATAATTAAAACAATGCTGATATAAACATTTACCAACCTCAAAATATAAGGAGTAATGCCAGAGAAATCCTCAAAGACATAAGGACAAGTCAAATAAATTACAATAGCCGGTGCAATATGAGAGAGTGAAATAAAAACTTTATTTTTCACCAGAGCATCATCCCATAGGGTTTTAGTTTTTTTGATTACTGACCGGATAGAACGGATAAGAATCTTTTTTACTATGAGATTGGTGGCATAAGAAATGATAAAGACGATACATAATAGTATGACTAATTTCAAATACATAGCGGAAGTTTCTTCAACTCCAAGTCCAACGAGCCAACCAGTAAGCCAATCTATAGATTTAGTATCCATGTGTTTTTTCCTTAAAATATTTTAATAACTGTTTTTCGCAATTTTTTTATCTCGAAATATATCAAATTTATTATCATTTCCCAATATGTCTTGGTAACTACTTTTTGTACCAAAACTAGTATTATTAATGTAAATATTTACATTACCTATTGGTTGGCTAGAGTCTTTATCATAAATATATCCTAAAATTGAATTTTCATTTTTTGTAATACCAAATAATTTGATACAAAGTATAAAGAAAAATAAATATAATCTTATTAATTTCATTGTGATTGGTGTTTCACCCAAATTTAATATAGCGCCTAGAGTCAGTGACGCCGAAACTCCGAAGTGTATTTCTCTCCACTTTCAAATACACAATTTTCAATTCATAAATCCAAAATTCATCGAAGCGCATTCGGCGTTCATCTGCACTCAAATGTTATATGTTTTTCAATAAGAATTTAGGGCAAGATCCTAACAATCGTTAATAAGATAATTAAAACTACTTGATTTGTAATATTAAAACTTACAAAAAATGCTAACCATCCTAATATGATTAGGGAATTTTTTAAACTAATTTTGTTTAATATTTTTCTTCCCATAGAATCACCTCCTTTATTTGGTTTGGAGTGATGATTGTCAAGATTTGCTTGCACCGCACATTTCTGTGCCCTAAATCCTTATTTGTTAAATTTTAAATATATTTTTTTATATCTCTTATTGAATATGATTTTAAATCAGGTAAATATGAATGTATTTTTTGCATTCTATTAACAATTTCATTTAAATGACCTTCTGTAATAAAATAATCAACATATGGAAGTAAAGATGAAATGATAATATCTATTATATCTGATGCTACTGGCTTTCTTTTATCTGGATAAAATTTATAAAAAACAACATACGAGGTTGATATAATAGATGGAAATCTGTATACATCCATTTCTTCTTTTCTAACTTTTACAATATTATTTGCAAAATTCATATTCCGAAGTATTATCTGTTGAAGTGTTGAATAATATACAAACTCTTCAATCTCTTTTTTTATAAATTTACTACCTGAAGACTTAAAATTATCTTTTAGTGAAATAATATTATCTAGTATGCTTTTTCTTGAATTTATCCAATAATCTGATTTTGAATGAAAACCTGATATTTCAATTACTTTTCTTAATTTTTCTTGTGGTGATTTTATTGTATCATCTCTTAAAGCATAAGGTAATATTACTATTGGACTGATTTTAGAGTTAGATTTATCATAATTTTCTAACTCTTTCTTATATATTGAATCAAATCCATCTAAAATTGCTGACGGAAAAATAGAAAATAATTCTATATACTTAACAAATAAGTCTTTTCTTCGTGTTATTTCACATAAAGTAAATGCAGAGTAGCAAATAACAGTTTTTGCTATACTAAATTTAGAATCAATATATTTTATCCATTTTTTAGAATCTTTCAACAAATTACTTAAAGCATTTGTATCTAATAATAGTAATTTATATTTATTTCCGTTTACTTCTATCATATCACTTTATATCCATATAACGCCGAAGTATCAGTGACGCCGGTGTAAATCTTACTATTTTCAAATTGTTGTATAATCATTTAAAAAACCTCAAACTTCTATATTCATCGAAGAGAAAAGGCGTTCATTGCATACGAATGTTGTAGTCGGAATGTCGCCATCACAAAAAACTCCCACCAAAATATCTGAAGTAATAATCAACCAGTCTGGCTGGCACTATTTTTTTTGCATTATTTTATTTGAATTCATATTAACAATTTTTCTATTTCATCTTCAGATATGGTTGTTGTGAATCTCTATCCAAACCAACTTAAAATATCGATCAACGAAGACCAAACTTTTTCTTCTTTCGTACCACGAAAAATTTCTCGAAGTGAGAAAATTTAAAAATCCCACCAACCTATACTGTCAGAAGATTATAAACTTCGCGTATTAAAAAAGCAGTCTCCACTTCGCCAAACTGATATGGCTTGTCACAAATCTATATTTCATAATTTTTAAAAATATGGCTCACTTTCACAATCTTGTATTGGTTATGTGAGACTTCTTTTTTTATACCTACAACGAACCAGTCTCACCGGACGAC
>Ga0209692_10003407_pt1 | contig 15498 bp, 7 predicted proteins | sample tdDd472_FD_187129 | JGI IMG/M metagenome (GOLD analysis project Ga0209692, IMG submission 187129) | Marine sediment microbial communities from the Atlantic coast under amendment with organic carbon and nitrate - tdDd47.2 (SPAdes)... | ecosystem: Environmental > Aquatic > Marine > Coastal >...
CTTCATCCACACCGGTCATCATCTGCCCCGGGGGACAAGCCTGGGAGCTCAGGGCAAAGGTGCTGCCGTCGTAGGTGGTGTCATCATTAAGATCCACATCGCAGCTCACCGTGCCATCGGGATTGATGCCCACTACCTTTTCACCCGGAGGGCATGCCTGGGCGCTGAGGGCAAAGGTGCCGCCGTCGTAGGTGGTGTCTGCGTCAACGGCGCACACGGGAATACCCGCAGCATCCACACCGGTCATCACCTGACCCGCAGGGCACGCCTGACCGCTCAGGGCAAAATTACCGCCATCGTAGGTGACGTTCTCATCCGGGGCACAGACCCACTGTCCGCCGCCCTCAATGACTTCCCATTTCAGCACTTCACCGTGTTCGCAGGTGGACATCAGGCCAAAGGCGTTTTCCGCAAGCTCAAGGCCCATGCCTTCGGCAGCGGTATAGGTGTTTGAGACGTCGGAAATGCACAGAGGATTGCCGTCAGCATCCACACCGTACATGACCTCTCCCAGACCACATGCCACGGAGCTGAGGGCAAAGTCTGTGCCATCGTATTCCACGGTGGCGTCAACCTGGCACAAGGGCAGACCATCGCTGTCAATGCCCGCCAGCACTTCGCCCACGGGACAGGCGTTGCCGCTAAGGGCAAAGTCAGTGCCGTCGTATTCCACGGTGGCGTCAGCCTGGCACAAGGGCAGACCGCCTGCGTCAATGCCGATAAGCACTTCACCATCGGGGCAGTTGTTGCCGCTCAGGGCAAAGCTGGTGCCGTCGTAGACATTGGTTGCATCGCTGCGGCACAGGGGCAGACCGCCTGCATCAATGCCGTACAGCACTTCGCCATCAGGACAGTTGTTGCCGCTCAGGGCAAAGCTGCTGCCGTCGTACAGGGTGTCGGTTTCTTCAACGCATACCAGAACACCGGCGTCATCGATGCCGGCGGCCACATAGCCGTCTTCACAGCTTTGGGGGCCGCTTACCACTGCCTCGGTGCCGGTGATCTCATCCAGACCATGACCGTGATCCGGCACATTGCCCACATGTTCCGCATAGCGGGCATAGGGGGCGCTGCCCAGATACACCCGGGCCATTTCCTCGTCGCTGCCCACGGTAATGCCCAGCCACAGGTTGCCGTTGTCAACAAACATACCGGCTTCAAAGGACTGCACCATGCCCAGGTACACCGAGAACACGCCTTCGGTTACGGTCACATTCTGCACTTCGCTCCACAAAGCAGTGGTAGCGTCATCGGCGTCATACAGCGCAAACTGCACCGATACGCTTCCTTCCACCGCATTGCCTTCGGCGTCGGTCAGCACACCCTGCACCGGGATATATTCCGGGGCCGAGGCATGGGCCATGAATCCCATAAACAGGATTCCCACTACTCCAACAATTGATAGCATACGTTTCATTATATCACTCCTGTATCCCACGGCCCACCACCGCTGCGGGGCCAAGTTTCAGTCCGTAATTGCTGCTGCCGGTTTCGCCAACCGGACGCAGGGGGGAAATAAACAGCTGCAGGCTGTAACTGGAGCTGTGCAGCAGTCCGCCGCCGGAGGTTATGGCGCTAAAAGGCACCACGGTTACCGGAACGGATTCTTCCGCTTCCGGTTCCATATCGTCCTCCATCTCTTCGTCCATGTCCTCTTCGGTTTCTTCCATGTCCCCGTCAGGCTCAATATCGCCATCAGGCTCCACGTCGCCGTCGGGTTCAATGTCCCCATCGGTGTCAATGTCGCCGTCGGGCTCCGGATCATCGTCGGAACTGTCCTTGTCCACATCGCTGTCGTCGCTGTCTTCCACCTCCTCTATGTCTCCGTCCTCCGCAGTATCGGTGATATCACCGTCGGTAATATCGCCGTCCGGCGCGGTGGTTGAGTCGTCGGAGCAGCCGACCGCCACCATAAAGCCGAAGACAACAACGGCCCATACAAGCCACATGCCTTTCCTCATTTGCAATCCTCCTGTAAACAGATAAAGCACACCCAATCAATCCACTGTGTTTGCGAGGATACGAGCGTGTGTACATCCACAGATGCGGCCCCCAATATGGTACTGGTACTGCTTTTCGCCTGAGACTAATGCTACAATATATTCCAACACAGTCAAAATTAATTTACGACACATTCGAAACATCCCGGTCGGGGTACCGCAAACATTGACAGCCCCGGTCTCCGCGCTACTATGGAAACAGGACATACTGACCCACAACCGAAAGGACGTACCATGCTGAAAATCATGAAGCAGTACTCGGTGTATCTCCCCAACAAACCCGGTGAGCTGAAGCGCCTGTTGTTCAAAGTCAAAAAGCTGGATCTGGCAGCGGCGGCCACCTTTGCCTCTCAGGACGGCGCGATTATGCGTCTGGTGCCCCATGATGCCGGCAGCTTTAATTCGGTGCTGAAGCAGAACAACATCACCGCCACAAAGCAGGACGTACTGATGATCAGCGTGGCCAACCGTCCCGGCGGACTGCTGCGAATTTTGGCGAAACTCCAGCAGGCCCACGTAAACGTGGAAGGTCTGTATATCGTGGGCAGCGGCGACACCGCCACCGCAGTGCTGCAAACCAAAGACGCAAAGGCGGCCAAGGCAGCCCTTGAGTAATCCCGCTATATTAATGATGGAAAGAAAAAAAGCCCGGCCAATGGCCGGGCTTTTTCGTATTGATGATGTATTGTCGCCGCAGGATTATTCCGCAGGCTCTTCGTCCACGGGTTCTTCAACCTCGGGCACGGTGATGAAGCCGTAGTAGCGGCCCATCCAGTAGGGCAGCAGATAGGCGCAGCCGTCTTCTTCGTGCAGCCCATTATATCCGCCAACCACGGAATAGGGGTTACCGTTCCATTTAATCATGGGACGTTCATCCACCGGCAGCACGGTGCCGTTCTTTTTGATCAGCCAGCCTTCGTTGGTGTAGTTTTCGTTGAACAGGGTATTGAATTCGATTTCCATAAGGTCGGTACGACCGGAGTTGTCCGCGGTCCAGCGAATCAGGTCGTGGGGATAGTTCCGCAAATGGAACATGGCGCCATCGAAGTCAAATTCCTTTTTGAAGATGCTGCCGTAGACAAAGTTGAACAGGCTGGCCTGTTCCGGCTGCTGCAGCACAAAGCTGTAGATCAGGCTATCATCCAGAACATTGAGGATGTACGGGTCGGTTTCGTTGTGGCCCAGCACATAGTACATCATGTAGGCCATTTCATCGTCAGAGTGATTCTCGAAGCGGCCCTTGGTCATGTCCTGCTGGTGCAGGAAGTAATCCAGATATCCGTGGTTGATGATCAGGTCGTATTTGGCCGCCAGATAGCGGGGGTCTTCCACGATTTTGTAGGCCACCGTCAGGTAGGTGATCATTTCCAGGGCGCGCAGGCCGCTGGAGCCGCCCAGGCCAATGCTTTCCAGGTATTCGGGGTTCCAGTGGCCCCACTTGGTGGATTTGCCGTCAACATCGATAAGCTCGTAGTCGTTCTCGATCAGGTAATCCATGACCCGCTTGACGGTGTCCCGGATTTTGGCTTTGTCATACTCATCGGCACACAGATCCCAGTACACGTCCCAGGCAAAGAAATGACCGTCCATTTCGTCGGGGCTGGTGTCGCCCTTCCACCACCAGACTTTGTCCTTGGAAAGATGCCATTCGCCATAATCGGGTTTTTCCCGCTCAGAGGTTTTGACAATGGAGCGGCTGATAAAACCGTCAATGCCGTTGACTTCTTCAAGGTACAGCATGGCGTGCATGGATTTGCGGGCATTGCCCAAAGCGTCGGTGTCGCCGGTGGCGGCATACCGGAAGGCTTCGGCGCCCACCCAGATGGAGGTCCACAGGCCATCGTTGTCCGTATCCCACAGGAAGTTGGAGGACAAATCGCCTTTGTTTTCCAGATGGCTGTCCGCCACCATGCCGTGGCGGTCGTGGCGCAGTTTGACGACATTGGTGATGTTCTTGGCTTTCTGCTCCAGGGTCATTTCCGTGGTGTAGATGTAGCTGATACCCGCCGGGGTGGCGATGTAGGTGGCCACGCGGTTGCGACCGGCGATTACCCGGGCGTCGTCATTGGGAAGCCAGCGTTCGCTTTGATAGTAATGCCATCCGTCTTCGGCGTCCCAGCGGGCCGCGCCCTTGGCAAAGCCCATCCAGATGACGCCGTCTTCGTCAAAGTTAAAGGCACGGGCATCCAGGCGGGGCAGGGCGTCGTAGCCGTTGCCCGTGGGTTGGCTGTCATCCAGCACAAAGGCATCGCCGCTTGCAGGAATAACCAGCACGCCGGAGGAGGTGCCTACCCATAACTGACCTTCGGGCAGCCAGCGGGCCTTGACCGTCAGCACGTCGGTGTCCGGCAGATCGGCGGCATCGTACAGGGCAAAGGCGGTGGCCCCGGCTTTGACATACAGGCCTTCGGCGGTGGCCACATAGGTGGTGTCGTCGCCAAAGAATTCCACGGCCCGGCAGATTTTGCCGTCAAGCTCTGCCACGGGCTGGGCTTCGGCGGCCAGATTGGCGGTGTCGAGAATATACAGGCCAACGGTGGTGCCGATGTACAGGGTGCTTTCGCCCTGGGCTTTGATGGTCAGGATATTGCCGGTGTCCGCGGGCATGTCGTATACCGTCCAGGCATCGGCAAGGGCTTCTTCGATGTGGATGGAGTTCAGACCCGCCGCCACATGGGCGCCGGTGGTAAAGGCGGATACGGAAATAAAGCCGCCGGTGGGCAGGGTGCCGGTGTTCACCGGAAAGAAGGTGGCTTTGAACTGGCTGTTCATCACGCACAGGCCAAGGTCGGTGGCAATGTACAGCAGGTCGTATTCGTCGTTAAAGCGTTCCAGATGGATGTCACGGATATCATCGCCACAGGCCAGGTTGAACAGGGACGGCTTGAGGTCGAAATGCAGTTCCTGGGTAATGGCTTCATCCAGTACCGAAGGAGGCTCTTCACCCACTTCACGCTCGTAATCCCGATCCCAGTCCAGAGGTTCTACGGACAGGGATACGGTTTCGCCGTCAGCGGAGGTATCGGTGGTGTCGATTACAATGACATAGCTTGCGGCGGACTTGGCTTTGAACACCAGAGTCTCACCTTCACCCTCGCCATAGGCATCGGCGGCGGTGACGCAGTCAAAGGCAATGCCGGGGTTTACGCAGGCGTCCTTGAGAATATAAATGGCCACATCCAGATCCGCCACGGCCTGGGTGCGGATAACCACTTCCTGTTTCTTTTCCATGGAAATGGTGTACTGGGCGTCGGCGCCGCCGTAGGTGGTGCCAAAACATTCCGGTGATACGTCCAGTTTAAGGCCGGAGCTCAGGGTGGCTTCCAGCACAACGCCGTCTTCGCCGGGTTCCACAGTGCCATCAATGGAGGGGCAGGTGGGGCCCGGCCACACTGCGGCGTAGCCTTCGGAACTGTAATCGCATCCTGCGCCGAGAAGGGAGATTATCATTACTGCAACAAGGGCTCCGGCCCCGGCGAAACTATAGGACTTCATGCAATCCTCCGTAAAAGAGTGAGAACAAAATAAAACGTGTATCCGCTTACTGTCATAATCCGTGTTGCCCTATTGGACAATATCAACCCGGGCAGCGGTATAGGTCATGATAAAGGCCCATGCCGCAGAGCCGTCGGACAAGGTGGTTTCGTGAACGGTATTGCCCGCCAGCTTGGAAGCCTGAATAATGGCGTCAAGGCTCTGGTTGATATAGGGAATCATCAGGGCCTGGGCTTCTTCGCGGCTCAGGGCGCCTGCCATGATACCGTTGGTAATGGTGTTGAGTTCGCTGTTGTACACGCCCCGCACCGTGGTTTCCCGCAGGGAAATGATCAACTGGTTGCCCTGGATGGGCAGGGGGATGACAATGTCCGTGGGTTCGGACACAAAGTTGTATTCGTCGGCCCCTTCCTTCTGGTCAATCTCAAAGGCCTGCAGTTGCTGGTTCACCACATAGGTGCCGGCATCATATTCGGCCTGACCCAGCACCGCGTCGTAGGTGTATGAGGTCAGATTCTGGCTCAGGGGAGCATAGAGCATGTTCAGGCTGTTATCGCCGATCATCTGAACAAACTGGGTATTAGCCATGTCCGTAAGATCAAAGGGGTTGCCGCTCACTTCAAAGGCGATTTCCGGTTCAATCCAGGTCAGGGTATCAAAGCGGAAGCCAAAGTTTTCCAGTTCATAGTCCGGCAGTTCCAGTTCAAACTGGTCCGGGTCCGGATCCGGGTCCACGTCGCCGTCTTCAAGACAGGGAGTGCCGGTGCATGTGTAATCGGTGCAGCTTTGGCAGGGCAGACACATGTCATCGCCAACGCAGTCCGCTTCCAGATCGCGGCACACGCCGCCGTAGCACACCTGGGTTGCGGGGTCGCAATCGGCACAGGGATCAACCACATCTTCTTCGGCTTCCACCGGTGTATCAGCGGTGTCCTCGTCCACGGTGTCCGGGGCGTCGCCATCGGGTTCCACCTCGGTTTTGTCGGTATCGCTAACGACATCCTGCTCCGTGACAACGTCTTCCTCGGTGACATCATCGCCATCGGCGGTGTCCTGCTCCGTGGTGTCGCCATCCACCGGGTCGGCGGGGTCGTCGGTGCTGGAGCAACCGTACCATGCAATGGAAAGGGCCATCACCATCATCAGTACCAATGTGGTCCGTTTCATCCTCGTTCTCCTTAGCGTTTTGCTGCTTTACATGGAAACAAGTTCAATAATCCAGATCATGCAGGCAATGGCCACGGGCACATACACAAAGGGATCAACACCGATGCGGGACAGCAGCTCGCGGCTGCGGCGTTTCTCATCGTCCCCGCCATCTGCCAGCAGTTGTTTTGCCAGGCGTTTTGCGCTGCGGTTGTCACCGGTATCAAACAATGACTCCGCACGATCCATGAGATCTTTGCTGTCCATAGCTACCTCTTTACACCTTAACCATGCCTCCGAACGTCATATAATTTAATGTACCTGTGGGGGAATTGCAATGTTTTTAACGGTAAAAGCGGTATTTGCCGTAAAATAAGCCCGTAAAATTACTTCACATCGTCATCTTTTTGCAAAACCCGGGCATCGGACCCCGCTGTGGGAACGCACATCAAAGCCCAAGTCGAAAACGGAATGTACCACCAGCGCCGCTTGCTCACCTCTTCTCATGCCCGGAACACCACCGTTGGGCTGTGCATCGGGCGTCAGAAAAAAAACGGCGGAAAAATTGTATTCCGCTTACACGCAAGCCGCATATGTGTTAGGTTGGCAGTGCGGCCATACAAGCCGTCCGGCAGTTCCGAAAATATTCGGGACCGCGAAGCTGCTCTTTGACAATTGAATAGGCACTACACTTCACAGACAGGTCCACAGCGCCCGGCATTGACGCGGCGCGTCAACTGCTGAAATTAATTGCTAAATACTAACCAGAACATCGTTTTTGCTTCAAAATCCTCGGGACGCACTTTTTAAAACACGGGCCGCGAAGGGTCAAAATTTGCTGTTTCACGGGCCCGCCTCGGGAAATGACGCAGCCAAAAATGGCCTATTATCTATATAAAAACGATATATAGCAAAAAATCGGCACTTGTGCCCCGTGAAATCAAAATCGCGGCAGGAGAAATCGACCTCTTTTTCCCGGGAAGTTCCCGAGCGCATTTTATCTTATTGCTGCTTTTTACAGGTTCTCCCGGCAGGTATTCCGGCGCAACAACACCCCGATCCAGATGCCCATGATGGCCGCCAGCAGAATGATAATGACGGTAAAAGCCCAGTGCTCAAACCAGCCCTGGGTACCCATGCGGTCATCCTCAATCTGCGCCGCATTATACGCGGGATTGGGCGTCGTTGCACCAAGGGCCAGCGACGGCAAAGCCGCTAATTCAGCGGGTTTGGGAGAGATAATCCGGGCCATGTCGTAGCTGGGGTGGCGCACATCAGGGTTGCCCGCCAGCAGGCGGTAGCTGCGCCCGACAGCCGGGATAAAGTACAGGTTTTCCCGTACCCGGCGGACTGTCAGCGAACGTATTTTCAACGCCGGGCTGTCGCCGTTTTCAATGCGCAAACGCAGGTATGGAAACTGGGGTTTTTGCACCGCGATAAGGGTTTCTTTGCGGGTCATGCCCGGCATGGCGAAAATCTCGCCGGTGGCAACGGTGGTCCAGGTTTCCGGGGTTTTGTCCTGGGCCATTTCCACCTTTACGGTACGATGAAAATAAGGCGTGTCCACCAGCAGCATGATCTCGTAGACCGGCATGTTGACCCGGCCCAGATCAACCACTGTGCTGCCATCTGCCTGCTGGGTGGCGGCGGGCTTTTTAAAGACCTTGTTGTCCAGCTTGACCCGGCTTTCGTCAAAGCGGGCGGTGGAGCCCCGGATGGCGTCGATGCGGAAGCTGCCGCCGACACCGCTGCCGTCAGTAAGTTTCAGGCCCTTGTAGGTTACCGACAGCCCGGGATCATCCGGGGTATCGGTGTCGCTTTGCACGTCAACCCGCAGCGTGCCCGGCTCCATGCGGGGTATGTCGATCCAGGTTCGGCGCAGGTCAACGCGGCTTGAAAAATCGAAAATCGTGTCCGTGGTCACCATGAGCCACTTCTGGTCTTCGTCGTCCCAGCGGCTGATGGCCACGTTCTTTTTGAAATCCCGGGCCGGGGTGTCAAACAGCAGCCGCCGAAAGGGCACCGCGTTTTTGGGACAGGTAAGGGTAAAGCTTTCCACACCTTCCTGTGCCTCAAAAGCCTTCACCTCAAAGGTAAAAACCGTTGGCGTGGTGGCGGGGATAACATCGTCATAGATCACAAAGGGCACCAGGGCGTCGGTGTCGTCCACAAGGCGCAGATCCGCCATGCTGTCGCGGCTGGCGGCGATAATCTCGTTTGACAACCTGACCCGGTGGGGCGTGTCCGCCTTGATGGTTCCGGTAATGGGGGCCATGGCCTCAAAACCGTAAACCTTTTCACCGGCGGCGTTGGCGTCAAAACCCTGTAGCAGGCACAGGGCGCAGAGGCTGAACAGCAGCGCTTTCATGATTCATCCTTTGGGCTATGAAGAGGTTGCTCCGGTGACTGCGCCGAAGGTTCTTCCTCCGGCAGCAGCAGATGCTTGTACTTGTGATACAGGAAGGACGCGCCGATCAGCACCAGCCCAAGCACCATAAAGGATACGATGCGGAAGGGGGTGGATACGTTGGCCATGTCGGCGAAAAAGACTTTTAGAATGGTGAGGCCAAAGGCGGCCAGGGCCAGATGCCGCAGCCAGGACAACTGCCGCATGAATCCAAACACCATCAGGGTGATGGCAATCAGGGTCCACAGCACGGAAATGGCGGCAAAGGTAGCCCGGGGCAGGTACTCGTTGAACAAACCCGCGACTTCCATGTTCAGTACCCACACCAGCAGGGCGGCAAAGCCAAAGCGGAATACAATGGACAGTTCGCGGTAGGACGACTTTTTGCCATTGTCGCGACCAAGGGCGAACAACATGGCCAGCATGGCGATGTGGGTCAGGTAGCGGGAGGCAATGCGATAGCCGTAGCCGCTGTCAAAACTGAAATCCCCCAGGCTGAAATCAAAGACTTCCCACAGGTCGTAGAGGATGAATTTATCCACGGTAATAAGCCCGAGGATCACGGCGCACCAGCGCAGGCCCTTGCTTTCCAGCCTGGGCGCGAGCCATACCAGCACCATGGTCTGCACCGCCCACAGCACGGTTATCCAGTGCTGGCTGAACAACAGCGGCACCGTGGCGGCCAAAAACACCAGAGCCTGCCCCAGCATCAGCAGCATGGCCCGGTGGTCCGCAAGGCGGCGGCGGATGTACATGCCGAACCCGAGGAACACCGCGGCATAGGCAAGGGAGGCAATGGCGGAGGGTTCCAGAGACGAGTAATCGTTGATAAGTCCCACGCAGAGGCCCAGACCGATGTAGGAGTTGGGAATCACCAGACCAAGATCGCCCATGCCCGGTTTTGAACCGTCCCGAATGTAAAAGGCCAAAGGCGCAATGGAGTAGATGATAAAAAATATGTTGGCAAAGATCAGGGTGGGCCAGAATTTTTCATCGGCGTACCACTCGCCCATCCAGGCGAACATGAGTATCCAGGTGAAAAAGAAGCCCAGGTAGGTCAGAAGCCGCCAGCGTTTGGCAAAGCCAACCGCCAGCACGCCGCTGTTCAAAATGGAGATATAGGTCATTAAAAAGATCTGGTTGTCGGTTCCGGTGCTGACAAGGAAGGGCGAGGCAAAGCCGCCCACCAGTCCCAGCACCGCCAGCCACTTGTTGTCGTGGATCACCGACAGGGTGCAGGCCAAAGCCGTGGTAAGGGCCATAAAGCCAAAGGCCGCGCTTTGACTGATAAGGTCGTAGCGCTGGAATGCCGCCCAGCTTGAAAGATACAGCACCGCAATGCCGCCGCCGATAATGGACAGGCCAAAGGGACGCCAGCGCCGCCGCAGCCACTCGCCGCCGCCCAAAAACGCCATGCCCCACAGGTAGCTCATGGCCACCCGACCGGCGGGGCCCACCCAGTCGCGGTCAAAGGCGTACTTGAGAAAATAGCCGATGCCCAGCACCGTGATAGCCAGCCCGGCGATGAGCAGCACCTTTTGCCCAAAGCGGGTTTCAAACTCCCCGGGTTGCGGAGCCGTTGCCGGGATTGGATCAAATAGCGGGGTGGTTGGTCTCGGTTTTGGGGTTTCCGCCTCTGTGTGTTGTTCCGGTTGTTCTTCTTCTGCCGGGGATTCGGCAGCAGGTGTTTCTTGAGGTGTTTCAGCCGCTGTTTCCGGCGTGGCCTCGGCTTTTGCAGCTGCTTCCGCCGGGGCTGCCAGCCGTTCCTCCAGCCGGGCCAGCCGCTCATGCAGGTCTGTGAGGGAGGCCACGGTCTGTCCCGCCAGATCAGCGGTTTGCTGCAGGCCGCTGCGCAGCAGGGCTAGCTCCTGCACCGCGCCCAGATCGGCGTCGCAGTGGGGGCAGCGGGAGGGAATGTCGTCGGCAAGGGATGCATGACACCGGGGACACTTCACGGCAAACTCCTTTGTGTATGCGGGGTACTGTTGCGATCAGTCTAATACAAACGCCCGGGGATGCAAGGGCATCTGCGGGGAGTTGTTTTCAACGATACAGGGCTACTGGTTTCCGGCAGGCACGCAGTCCGGATATCCCGTATACCCTTCGGCGCATTCATCGCACAATGCACCTGCATAGCCTTCGTTACAGGTACAGGTGCCATTCACCGGATTACAGGCTCCGCGACCGATACAGGGGTCAGGGCTGCAAGGGTTGGGCAGGGTTCGGCAAACACGAACTCCCATGTCATTATTTCGAAGGCCAGGGGAGCCGCCATATCGTCGGGCAGTGCGGCAACTCTGAGCATTGTGATTCCAGGTTCCTCCACGCAGAACATGATCCTGACCTGTTGCTGGGCCAGTCGGGTCGATTCCCACATCATTCTGGTATGCGGCCTGATACCAATCCCAGGTCCACTCAAAAACGTTACCGCTCATGTCTGACAGGCCCCAGGCGTTTTCTTCCTTGCCTCCGGCAGGCCTTGTCCCCTCCGAACCGATGTTGTGAATAAACCAACCGTACCACCCAATCTGGTCCATATTAGGATCTGTGTCGGTATATGTTATCGTTCCATCATTGCCTTCACTTTGGTAAAACGCCGTATACTGATCACCCGCCCGAATCGTATATTCCCATTCGGCTTCAGTTGGCAAGCGATAGCCTTCGCACTCTTGGGGTGTTGAGATTCCCGGGGCAAGGGTTACGGTGGCTGATTCAATCCCACCCTGCGTTGTATTCATGCAACTCAACGTATTGGTTCCGACGCTCGTTCCATCTTCGCAGATAATATCCGATATCACATAGCATGCAGAGAACCCGGCATTCAGGGACAGCTCGTTTGCATACGCAAGGGAATCAAACCAGGAAATGAATTTTACCGGATGACTGTTGCCGCATCCATATGTGCAGTCTGAATCATAGGCGTTGACCGGGTCCCAGCCCATCACCTGCTCGAACTCCGCCTCGGTAAGTTCATATCGGCTCATTTCGAAATCAAAGGTTAATTCCACATAATGCAATGTCTCGTTCGTTACGCGTCCCAGCTCCGCAGAGCAATCACCGGGATACCCTGTAGGGCCGGGGCAACCATCAGGAGAGCCCATCCAAAAAGTTCCTGCGGTGATGGGAACAAAGCCGGGAATAATATTTGCCTGACACTCCGGATATCCCGTATACCCTTCGGCGCATTCATCGCATAATGCACCGGCATAGCCTTCGGCGCAGGTACAGTCTGCCACCTGTATAATTTGCAAACCAGCATGAGCACTCATCATATAGACCATGCCGCCCTCAGCGAACACATAACCGGCAATAGATGGAGTAGCGTAGCTGTCTGTAAGAACCGGATTGACAGGATCGCTGATGTCAAGAATCTCCAAACCGCCGGTGGCAGCCGCTATATACATTAGGCTCCCCTTCACGTAAACACCAATCGCTCTGTCCGTCGCGTGATAACTGCCGGCAAGCCGGGGATTGGCGGGATCACTGACGTCAATAATCTGCAACCCGCCGTCATTATCTGCCACATAAGCCACGCCACTTGTACCCCAAACGTCCAAAGCTTTACCCGGCGTATTGTAGCTACCGGCGAAAATGGGATTGAGGGCATCGCTGACGTCAACAATCTTTAAACCGCTGTCTCCATCAGCTATATAAGCCATGTCACCTTGAATGAAAACGTCATAGGCAGTGCCTGACGTATTGAAGCTGCCCGCAAGCGTGGGGTTGTGAGGATCGCTGGCGTCCACAATATGCAAACCGCTGGATCCATCGGCTACATAAACCAGGCCGCCTGTAGCGAAAACCCCCGAGGCATAGCCCGGCGTGTCGTAGCTGCCCACAAGCACAGGATTGGTGGGATCGCTGACGTCCACAATATGCAAGCCTTTTTCATAATCAGTCACATATGCCAGGCCATTTTCCACGAAAACGTCATGGGCACAGCCCGGCGTATCACAGCTGCCCGCAAGCATTGGGTTTGTGGAATCGGAAATGTCAAGGACCTGCAAACCATTGCTACAATCCGCCACATACGCCAGTCCATCATGCACAAAAACGCCGTAGGCATTACCCAGAGTATTATAGCTGCCTGCAAGCTCCGGATTGGCGGGAAGGGCAACGTCGATTATCCGCAGGCCTCTGGTTCCGTTTGCCACAAAGGCAGAGCCATCTTGCACAAAAACGCCCATGACATCGCCCATCATATTATAACTGCCTGAAAAAACAAAAACAGGGTTGTATGGATCGCTGACATCCACGATCTGCAGTCCCCCCATAAAATCAGCCAGATACGCCAGGCCGTCCTTGGTAAAAATATCCCAGATATCGTCAGGCGTATCTATGCTGCCTGCAAATACGGGATTGGCTGGATCACTGACATTCAGAATCAGCAAGCTCATGCCGCTAGCCACATAGGCCAGATTGCCGTCAACCAAGATCTTTTGGGGGTCCCTGGTTGTATCATAGCTGCCTACAAGCTCTGGATGTGCGGGATCGCTGACATTGAGTATCTGCAAGCCATTGCCCCCTACATATGCCAAACCGCTCTTAACGAAAACACTATTAGCTCTGTCCGGCGTATCTAGGCTGCCTGCAAGGACAGGATTGGCTGGATCGCTGACATCAATAATTTGTAAACCGCTAGCCCAATTCGCCACATAGGCCAGATCATTTTCGACGAAAACGTCATGGGCAAAGCTCGGTGTATCGTAGGTGCCTGCAAGCACAGGATTGGATGGATTGCTGACATCAATAATCAGTAAACCACCATCAAGATCAGCAATGAAGGCCAAGCCTCCTTGCACAAAAAGATTAGCGGCTAACACCGGGGTATTATATTGACCTGTCAGGACTGGTTCGTTTGGAGAGGAAACATCAAAGATATACAAACCTCCATACCCAAGGGCTACATATGCGTAGCTACCCACCACCTGAATCTTGTACGCTACTCCGCCGAAATTACCAACCATAGACGGTGCCATGCTGCATAGACATGCAGCAGTACCGCCGGAATCATCGCAGGCGGCATGACCGCAATCCATATCCGGGTGGCTGCAGGCAATTTCACAAATGCCGTCCCCATCGTTATCCTGATAATCCTCGGCACACGCATCACAGTACGCACCGCTGTAGCCTTCGGCGCAGGAGCAGGTGTTGTCGCCGCCACAGGTGCCGTGGTCGTTGCAACTGTAGGCAAGGCCCCCGCACAGGCCATCGGCGGCGCAGGCGTCATCATAGGTGCAGGGGTCGCCGTCATCGCATGTGTAGCTGGTGTTGCCTTCAAAGGCGCAGAAGCCGTCACGGCAGACCGCATCGGTGCAGGCATTGCCGTCATCGCTGACCGCGCAGGCCGCGCCGTCCATGTTGGTCCAGGCAATGTTGCTGCTTGCGGGATCGCAGGCCACGCAACCATCGTCGTCCTGACTGTCGCCTTCGGCAAAGCAGGTGTCATCAATCAGGCAGCCGCTGATGCTTTCGATTTCACAGACGCCCGCAACGCAGTGATCCACTGTACAGGCATACCCAAGATCGCAGGCATTGTCATCGTCGTTGACATCGATGCACAGGGTGTTTTCGCATACCACCGAAGTGCAGGCATTGCCGTCGTCGGCATAATCGCTACAACCGTCAAGATTTGTGCAGTCCACGCATACGCCGCCGCCATCGCACTGATCGTCGTTGTTGCAGATTGTTCCGGCATCGGCAAAGCCGTTGTCAGCACACGCGCCGTTGCCATCACACATATCCTGATTTACGCATTCGGTAGCTGCATCGCCACAGGTGGTTGTGTCATCCAGATGATTTGCAAGACATACCCCGGCACCATCACAGGTATCCTGAGCACTGCATTCGGAGGGTCCATCACCGCAGGGTGTATCCACCGCAACAAAACCCTTGTCTGTGCAGACTCCGTTGCCGTCGCAATAATCCTGATTAACGCACTCGGTCCCTGTATCACCGCAGGAGGTTGTTTCGTCCAGATGATTGGGCTGGCATACTCCCGCACCATTGCAGGTATCCTGAGCACTGCATTCGGTGGGTCCATCACCGCAGGGAGCGCCGTCGGGTTCAAAGCCCCCATCGGCGCACAGTCCCTGACCATCACAGAAATCCTGATGCACACACTGTGTCCCCGCATCGCCGCAGGGCGTGTTCAAGGCTGCAAACCCCATATCAACACAGCTTCCGTTGCCATCACACATATCCTGATTTACGCATTCGGTAGCTGCATCGCCACAGGTGGTTGTGTCATCCAGATGATTTGCAAGACATACCCCGGCACCATCACAGGTATCCTGAGCACTGCACTCTGTTGGTCCATCGCCGCAGGGGGTGTCTACTGCAACAAAGCCGTTATCCGTACAGGCTCCGTTGCCATCACACATATCCTGATTTACGCATTCGGTAGCTGCATCGCCACAGGTGGTTGTGTCATCCAGATGATTTGCAAGA
>Ga0209692_10003408_pt1 | contig 15493 bp, 13 predicted proteins | sample tdDd472_FD_187129 | JGI IMG/M metagenome (GOLD analysis project Ga0209692, IMG submission 187129) | Marine sediment microbial communities from the Atlantic coast under amendment with organic carbon and nitrate - tdDd47.2 (SPAdes)... | ecosystem: Environmental > Aquatic > Marine > Coastal >...
GCACGGTAGGAGCAGCGGCCCTCGACAAAGATGGTAACCTCGCCGCAGGCACCTCCACTGGTGGCATGACCAACAAGATGCATGGCAGGGTTGGCGACTCACCCATCATAGGAGCAGGAACATTTGCCGATAACCAGAGCTGTGCTGTCTCAGCCACGGGACATGGAGAATATTTTATCAGGAATGTTGTTTCCTACGATATCGCAGCACTCATGCTGTATGCCGGGCTGAGCCTGACTGATGCCGCCGACAGCGTCATCTACGGCAAACTGGAACCCATGGGGGGAGGTGGTGGCATCATCGCGGTGGACCACCATGGCCAGGTGGCCATGCCGTTCAACACCTCCAGCATGATAAGGGGATTTATCAACTCTGATGGTGAAAGTGGCGTATTCATCTTTAAGGATGAAGAATAAAATCCCTGACCAGCGAAATCAAACATTTGTAGCCTCAATTCATTATTGATTATGTTTTCGTGTGACCCCAAAGGGGTCAAACATATTTAGCCCCGGGTCTTTGACCCGGGGGCAGGATGAAATAAATAATAATCACCCTCCCCTATCTGTAGCCAGATTACGAATTCAATACCAGCATGGGGAGGGCCGGGGTGGGGCAATGATGAAATCCGAAGTAAGGTATCGGTAATTCGAAAAATTTTTATCTTTAGGGAAACGAATCACGAATGAGAAGTATTAAATATTTCCCTTTAATATGGATATTATTATGGTTTTCTAACTCTTCAGTATCACAGACATTCCCCTGGTGGGAACACAAACTCTTCGATAATGTTGTTAGAGATACATCCATGAACCTATTCAAAGTGGACTCAGCCCAATATAATTGGGTTAAAACCTCAAACTGGCGTGGGAAAAGATACCTTGTTAAAGACAGGAATTATCATGGACTGATGACCTATGCTGAACAGTGGGAAGCAGAAGCAGACACAGACAGTTTATGGATACTTAATAAGAAGTATTACACCGAATACTTTGATAATGGCAATATCAGGGAGTACAGGCAGGAGTTCTGGAACACAGATAGTTCGGATTGGGTCATCTGGGAAAGACAAGTTCAAAGAGAGAACGGGCAGTTGCTTGAATACATTAGTAAGAGTTGGCATTCTCTTCCTATGGCATGTGGGGGGTCAAAAAAAGTTCTTTCATATAATGAATATGATAGTATCACAGATGAAACAAGATATTCCTGGAATCTCTATAGTGGATACACGAAGAATGAACGAAGACAATATTTCTATAATGATGACCATCAAAAGGAGAAAATGATTTTCCAGGATGAAGAGCAAGATGAATGGATAAATATAACGCGAATTGACTATTTCTATGACGAGAACCTTTGTAGTGAATGGCTTATATACCGCTGGAATACATCAAGCTATTTTTGGGAACTTTATTCGAAAAGGATAAACAACTATGATGATTTTGGAAATATGATTCAATGGACATACTTCTATCTCATGGAAAATGGTTTCTGGAGGCCGTCACAAAGAATGACCAGGGCCTTCAATGAATTCAGCCATGTAATAGAAGGTAGTGATAGTCAATATGACACAATCACTTCAGAATGGCAGGTAAATTACTTTAGGACATGGGTACATCATGATGATACTATCTTTTATGAACACAATTGGTATAAGTGGAGAGCCGATACAGGAATTTTTGAAAATATTTGGAAACAAAAACACCTATTCGATGAATTCTTGTTACTTACCAGGGTAATTAACTTTCATGGTTCTTGGAGTGTATGGGATACATCCGAATACTTTAATCTGTATTATGATGAATATCAGAGGATTATAATGTTTAATCAATGGGATTGGCTGCCTTATCCTAAAGAAGTCTGGAACGAAATATACTACTGGGATCAAACAGTTGATCTACCTTCTTATAATAAACCAATCGATCAATCCGTCATCAAAATTTATCCTAATCCCACAAGGGATGATTTTACAATTATAATCCCTGATGACTTTCAAAATAGCAATATTAGAATATTCAACCAGCTAGGAATGTTGGTCTGGGATCATCCGAACCTCAATCAAAAAGAATTGAAAATTACGCTGACACAACCGCCTGGAATTTACTTTGTAAAAATCACCAACCACAATTCCTCCATCTCCGGGAAATTGATATTGCTAAATCGTTAAATCTAAGATCGGCAATCTTTCTGTTCGACCCCGCTGGGGTCGCATTTCTAATTATTCTCCGCATTCTATCAACATTGGATCCCTCTGGGATCCCTTAGTAATCCAGCTGTATTTCTTATTCTGGTTATTTTATTATACCGAGCCCTTAGGGATCAAACATTGTTAGCCCCGGGTCAAGGACCGGGGTAGGAAAGAATGATAAAACAATTTTCTCCCCTAGCCCCATCTCCATCAGAGCCTGTCCCGAGCGAAAGCGAGGGAAGAGGCGGGAAAAGGGGTTGGAGATTAAGGGGGTGAGGTGAATGCCCTGGATATTTGAAATCTGATATCTGAAATTCCATACTTGCAATTTGTTATTTGTTACTCGTTACTTGTTATTTGTTATTTTTGTCCTATGATCATAATAGGCATCACCGGGACGCTGGGAGCCGGCAAAGGCACCATCGTCGATTATCTCGTTGAAGAAGAAGACTTCGACCACTACTCAGTAAGAGGATATCTCCTCGAAGAGATGAAGCGACTGGGGATGCCCGAGAACCGCGACTCTATGACCACCCTGGCCAACAGGCTAAGGGCTGCATATGGCCCTTCCTATATCACAGATCAACTTTATGATCAGGCAAGGGACAACATGCACGACTGTGTGATTGAAAGTGTACGTACACCGGGGGAGGTCTCCTCACTACGAAGGAAGCAGGATTTTTATCTTTTTGCCGTCAATGCCGACCCAAAAACAAGATTTAAGAGAATTAAAAAACGTGGGTCAGAAACTGATGGAATCACCTTTAATGTCTTCGTGGCAAATGAACAAAGGGAGATGGAATCGGAGGACCCGAACAAGCAAAATCTCTTGAAATGCATTGAAATGGCTGATCATACCTTTATCAATGATGGCAAGGTAAAAGAACTGCTGGAGAAGGTGAAGAAGATCATGAATAGAATAAAAAAGGAAATTGCAGATGGCAAGCGAAAAGACTGATTATATACGCCCCTCCTGGGATGAATATTTTATGGATCTGGCAAATACCGCTGCCAAAAGAGCTACCTGCGACAGGGGCCGCAGTGGCTGTGTGATTGTCAGAGACAAGCATGTGCTGGTGACAGGATATGTAGGGTCACCAAAAGGTATGAAGCACTGCGATGAGGTGGGGCATCTATTCAAAAAAGTCTATCACGAAGATGGGAGCGTCACCCAACACTGTGTGCGCACCGTGCATGCCGAACAAAATGCCATCGCCCAGGCAGCACGCCGTGGTATTGCCCTCGACGACAGCACCCTGTATTGCCGCATGACACCATGCCGTACATGTGCCATGCTCATTATAAACTGCGGAATTGTCAGGGTTGTATGTGAAAAAAAATACCATGCCGGGAAAGAATCCGAAGAACTACTGGCCCAGGCCGATGTGAGGCTTCATTATTTCAATGATGAAGTAGAAAAGTATGATAATCAGTGATGAGACCTGAAACTCAAATAAACTTAATTTCGTATTTCAAGTTTCAAAGTTCAAAGTTCAAAAAAACGGGTATCTTTTCACCACATTTACTACATGATGAGCCTTCATCCAAACCAGTGATTGAAGTACGATAGCCACTCCTCTTGATAAGTGTATGCCCACATTTCGGACATGATGTGTCGCGGCCCTGATCGGAGCTGACATTCCCCAGATATACATAGTGAAGATATTCTCTGGCGATCTCATAATGACGAAGCAAGAGCTTCTCAGGCGTTGCATTATGTATCAGCTTATAGGTAGGGAAGAATCTTGATATATGCAGGACTGTGTCTTCACCCAGCTCCTCTTTGATCCACTTCATCATGGCCCTGAAATCTTTCTCATCATCATTCTCATCAGGGATGAGCAGGTTTGTGATCTCCAGGTGACGACCGGATTTCCTGATGCTTTTTAAGGTCTCAAGCACAGGCTTTAGTCTTGATGAGGTGAGATGCTTATAGAAACTCTCGGTGAACGCCTTGAGGTCGACACTAAAGGCATGCATAAACGGCAGCAGTTGCTCCAGAGGCTCCCGACTGATGAAGCCATTGGTGACCATCACATTTTTAAGTCCATCACCAGCGGCAAGGGTGGCGATGTCTTTCATAAACTCATACCATACCGTGGGCTCGTTATAGGTGTATGCTATCCCCAGGTTGCCTTCTTCCGCATCAGCAAGTTCAACCACCATGGCAGCTGAGTATTCTTTAAGGTAGGGGTACTCTTTAACGGATGTCTGTGAGATCTCCCAGTTCTGACAAAAGCGGCAATGCAGATTACAGCCCACTGTTCCAACAGATAAGATGTTCCGTCCGGGATAATAATGATAGAGCGGCTTTTTCTCTATGGGATCAAGATGTAAGGAACATACTTTACCGTAGTTCTCACTGATCAGCAACCCGTCCACGTTTTTCCTGACCCGGCAGATGCCTGTCTGCCCTGGCTTCAGAACGCATTCATGAGGGCACAATCCGCACCTCACCAGGCCCTTTTCCTCTTCTATGAAAAATAAAGCTTTCATCTTCTCTTCCTTAATAACCTTTCTCTTTCAATCGGTCTACCCATTTCTCTGCTACTGCGGCCTTGAATCCCATCATCTCATCCAGCAGGGCCTCAGGATCGTCGTTGATGATGATGTTGGCACGATGCTCTTCACGGACAAACTTCATCTCTACAGCATGGTCGAACCATGCGATCAAAGGGTCATAAAAGTGGTCAATATTGTAGATGCCAACAGGCTTATCAATGAGTCCCAGCTGGTTCCAGCTCAGAGCTTCAAACAACTCATCCATGGTACCATAGCCACCCGGCATTGTAATAAATCCATCAGATAATTCCTCCATGATCTTCTTACGGTCCTGAAGATCTTCTGACAAAATGGTTTCCGTCAGGTTCTCATGAAGGATCTCTTTGGAAGCCAGGATCCCGGGCATCACCCCTGTTACCAGCCCCCCTTGGTCAAGCATCCTGTCAGCTATAGCCTTCATCAGGCCAATATTAGAGCCTCCATATACCAGTTCAAAGTCCTTTTGCACCAACACATCCGCCAGCATTTCTGCTTTCGCGGTATATATATCCTTAACACCCTTACTGGAACCGCAAAATACACAGATCTTCTTCATCTACTTATTATTATTGGCTTAATTAATTGGAAATAGCTTCCCAGGAAATCATTAACTTTGTTACGGTCAAAGATAGATAAAATTAGTATGAGCGAGCTGTATCCCCTTAAATTCAAACCCGTATTTAAAGACAAGATATGGGGTGGTGAAAAGATAAGGTCTGTGATGGATTTAAACTTTGATCCACTGGAAAATTGTGGTGAGGCCTGGATGCTTTCCGGCGTTGATGGAGACCCCAGCGTTGTTAGCAACGGTTTCCTTGCCGGCAATGAGCTGAATGAACTCCTCGAAGTTTATATGTATGACCTGGTTGGTGAGGAGGTGTACGAAGCATTTGGCAATGAATTTCCAGTCCTGATCAAACTGATCGATGCCAACGACTGGCTCTCAATACAGGTGCACCCCGATGACGAGCTGGCTGCAAGACGGAAGATCGGGAGAGGCAAAACTGAGATGTGGTATGTGCTGGGTGCAGACAAAGAGTCACAGCTCATAAGTGGATTCAGCAGCAAAATTGACAAAGAGCAATACCTGGAGCATCTTCGAAAAGGGAACCTTCAACATATCATGAATCATGAAAATGTGGAGAAGGGTGATGTTTACTTTATGCCTGCAGGCAGGGTTCATGCCCTGGGACCAGGGATATTGCTGGCAGAGATACAGGAGACCTCTGATACAACTTATCGCATCTACGACTGGGGCCGAACCGATGATGATGGCAAGGGCAGGGAACTGCATCTTGATGAAGCCATGGATGCTATCGACTTTGAGGTGCAGGAAAAATACAAGACCGACTACCCCAGAAAAGAAGAAAAAACCGTTGGTCTGGCAAGCTGTGAACATTTTACCACCAACCTGATCTCAATGGAAAAGCATGCTCTAGAGAAAGATTACAGTGTAATCGACTCTTTCGTGGCCTTGCTTTGCACCAAGGGTAAAGCCATCATACAATCCCGGGGAGAGAGGTATAACATTGATACAGGGGAACTTATATTGATACCAGCCATCCTTGAAAAGATTCTTATCAGCCCGCTGGGAAAAACTGAAATTCTGGAAGTATATATGTAATTTTTTCTTTATACATTTGGCACGATTTTTATTTAACAATATAATAACATATATAAACCAAAATAATATGAAAAATATAGTAATGATCATGCTGGTCCTGTTCATTGGCCTTTCTGTATATTCTCAGAGTGAAGGAAAGACAGGACGTCAGTTACCATCCATCGACCTCAGGACTGCCGGGGGCGAACCTTTTAATACTGCCGACATCAGCAATGATGGGAAACCTGTTATCCTCAGCTTCTGGGCACTCTGGTGTAAACCTTGTATCAAAGAGCTGAACACCATTGCCGATGAATATTACGACTGGCAGGAAGAAACAGGTGTTAAGCTGATAGCGGTATCTATTGATGACTCCAGGTCAAGTTCAAAGGTGAAGCCTTTCGCCGATGGTAATGACTGGGATTATGAGATCCTGCTGGATGAAAATGGTGACTTCAAACGTGCCATGAACGTGAACATGATTCCTCATACATTTATTCTCGATGGTGATGGAAATATTGTCTGGCAACACACTTCATTCTCTGAAGGAGGTGAATTACAACTCATCGATAATGTACGCAAGGTCGCAGCTGGCCAGAAGATAGATGAGCACTAAGCGATCATACTGAAACAAACCAAACCAAAATCAAAAAGATGAAGAATTTACTGCCAGTTCTGATCGTCCTGTTTACCATCTCAATCAGCGGTCTGCAGGCCCAGAGTTTTGTTGACCTGGGTAAAGTATCCGGGAGCTTCGAATTCGACGGCCAGTTTTATGGCACTGATGAAGCCCTTGGGATCACCGATTCCACCCTTGACGGGAATAAGTTTCGCTTCAATGGATTCGGAAACATTATTTATACAAACGGTAACTTCAGGGCGGGATTCCGCTATGAGGCCTACCTCCCCCCTATTGCCGGCTACAATTCACAATATGAAGGGCATGGGATTCCGTACTATTTTGCCGAATATCAATTCAAAAATGTTCAGATCACCATAGGTAATTTTTATGAACAGTTTGGCAATGGCCTCGTATTACGCAGCTATGAAGAATGGACCCTGGGAATTGATAATTCTATCAGGGGTGCCAGGGTAAAGTTTCAGCCTTATAAGGGTATTGCTATCAAAGGTTTAATAGGAACCCAGAGATATTACTGGGAGCCTTATTACAATGGAAACAGAGGTATTGTGAGAGGTCTTGATGCTGAGTTTTACCTGAACGAAATGTTCAATGGTATGGCGGAAACGAAAACAAAGATCATTATTGGAGGAAGTTTCGTGAGCAATTACGAAGACGTAGCTGATAAAACACTTATCCAGGATAGCACGATATACAAATACAAGCTGCCGAACAATGTGGCTGCATATGCCGGAAGGATGCGCCTGATCCATGGGGGCTTCCAGTTCAACGGCGAATATGCCTATAAGATCAACAACCCTTCAGCCATGAATAATTACATCTACAAGGAAGGGGAATCATTACTGGCAAGCTTCGCCTACTCAACCAAAGGCTTCGGTATCTCCGTCTCAGGGAAAAGGATCGACAACATGAGCTATAAATCTAAGAGCACGGAGATTGGAGAGGCACTCGATATCAATTATATGCCACCACTCACAAACCCGCAGAAATATAGCCTTGCAACAATCTATCCATATGCCACACAACCCAATGGAGAATTAGGGATCCAGGGAAAGCTTAACTATACCATCCCCAGGAGATCGAAGATCGGCGGGAAATATGGAACCAAGATTGAATTGAACTACTCCAACATCTTTAACATTGACAAACAGCCCGTAGCAGAGGGCATCCCTGTTGATTCAACAGGTACCCTAGGATATCAATCTGACTTCTTTGCCATCGGCTCACCAAAATATTTTGAGAGTTTCGATTTTATCGTAAGCAGGAAGTTTAGTCAGAAATTTAAGATGCTTGTTTCATATGTATCCCAGGTTTACAATATAGATGTGATTGAAGGACATACGGGCGAGCCCATGGTTTATACCAATATTGTCATCGCTGACCTAACCTATAAGTTTACACCTATCAAGTCACTGCGCTTTGAATACCAGCAGCTGTTTACCAAACAGGACAGGGGCGACTGGGTGATGGCATTGCTTGAGTTCAATATTGCACCCAAATGGTTCTTCACCGTGTTTGATGAATACAATTATGGCAACCCTGAAGCAGACATGCGACTGCATTATTATTCTGCCGGCATGGCCTATGTGCAGAATACAACAAGGATCGCACTCTCCTACGGCCGACAACGAGAAGGGCTCTTATGTGTGGGAGGCGTGTGCCGTGCAGTACCTGCCGCCAATGGCCTGACATTAACCGTTTCCAGCAGCTTTTAACCTATTGAATTATGAAGACAATGAAAAAGATAATATACATACTTGCGATCATAGGTTTGGCATTTGGTGCCTGCGACAAAATAGAGGAACCTTTTCTTGAAGAAATAACTACCATAGGAGGAGATAATAATATTCAACTTCAAATAGGATTTCTTGAAAATCTTACAGGAGTATATAACCTGAATGTATTGATCACTGAAAGTGAATTGATCTCTGCACAAAAAAATGACCTTGCAAGCATTGGTCCAGTACCTGATTGGTTGGATTATGAACACAATCATATCCTAAGATCCTCCCTTACAGGCTCATGGGGGATTGAATTAATAGAAAACCCTACAACAGATACTACCATAACAATGGATATACCATTTAATATAGAGGATGAATGGGTTGTAGAAAATCTATCAGTGATTGTCTTTATCAGCAAGGCAGAAACCAGGGAAATTATTCAAGTAGAAGAGCAAAACACTACGAATAGCCTTAAAGAAAATCTTACGAAAGTTATTTTGGAAGAGTTTACAGGTCACATTTGCGTAAATTGTCCCGAGGCTACAATCTTAGCGCATGACTTAAAAGAATCTTTTGGTGAACAGTTAATTTTACTATCTATTCATGCCGGGGACTTGGCTGTTGTCGGGGATGCTCCTTTTGATACAGATTACACAACTGAGGCAGGGAATGCCATATACAATTATTATGCGCCCGTTGGTGTACCAACCGGCATGGTTAGTCGTTCAGATTATCAGGGAAGCACTGTTTTATTCAAAGACAGTTGGGAACCTGCCATCAACGCATCATTGGAAATGGCTCCTTCTGCCACAATAGAAATAACTGTTGAGTTAGCTAAATAGCAATAACGTGCGCCTCTCGGCGCACGTCATTCCGGTTTATTAATATAAAGAAGTAGTTATGATGATGGCCATCAATGGCCAATGAATACTTTAAATTCGTCTGCATCATCATGAAACATGGGCTCTTCTATTGAGTCGACGAGGCGACGATATTTCCTGAACACTGTACGTGACTGCTTCTCACCATTGATGAGCATCTGTTTTTTACCAATGACGACAATATATTCACGACCATGATCAATGAGGTCATCCTCATGAAGTTCAATAGTGACAAGCCTTTTTGCACGATCGCTGACCCCATAATCAAAATTGAATTCGTGGTCGAAATCGTAGTTAAAGCCGCTATCATAAAAGTATGGCTTTCCAGGTCTGACAAAATAAAGATTTTCCATTTCCAGCTGTTCTAACTTCTCATCCATACGCATCAACTCCTCTTCATGCTCCATCAATGCTTCATCTAAATGCATATCTTCAAATTCGACCCATGTATCTTCCCAGTCTTCATCAAAATGCTCATAATTCATGTCGGCAAGACTATCACAGTGGAAGTAAAAGTTATCAGGGTATTTGTGGGTCCACACCAGTGAATCATCTCCAAAAAACTCAGTACTCCCACGAAAATATAATTCAGGCAATGTCCATTGTGCTGATTTCTGCATCTTAAACTCAGCTTCTTCCATTGCAGCCCTGTAAGCCTCCATTGCTGCCTGGACCTCTTGCAATTGTTCTTGCTTATTAAATTCTGCATTACGCATGGCTTCTTCGTATGCCTCTAGGTATTGCTGTTGGGCTTTCAGTTGCTCTTCAACGGCTTTTAGCTCCTCTGCCATCTGAGCTTCCATGGCTTCCATTTCTGCCTTGATAGCAGCTTCAGCTTCTTGTATCTCCTTCTGTTCCTTTTCTGTCAATTCCTCCTTTTTAACAACTGTGTCTGGTATTGTCATAGGAGCCTCATAATAAATGAAGTCTGGTACGTTTGTATTGACCTCTTCAAAAGTTAATGAAGGATCCAGGACAGATTCAGCAGGGTAAGTTATCATGGCAGCTGCTGAAAGGCCAATGAGGCTGATCACTAAAATAGAAGCTGCTATAAATCCTTCTGTGAATCCCGAGTGTAGTTTGGGTTTTCCGGCCAGCCGTCGGATACGGTGTACCAGCCTGTTCTTTTTTGTTCCGCTCAAGCCGGCAGCGAGTCCGGGAGCAGTCAGGTTGATCTCCTGAATGTTTGTAAGTGCTTTTGCAAATTCCATAGTATTTCCGGTTATAGTTATTGCGATATCATCGCAGATGTTTTCTCTTTCTATCCTGATATTTCCTGAAAGCCACCACACTACCGGGTGGTAGAAGAAGATCACCTCCAGAATGGATTGTATCATATTCATGAGGTAATCCCTGCGCTTAATGTGAGCGAGCTCATGGGCCAGTATGGCCTCCATTTGTTGTGCAGGCACGCCGTTCAGAACACCCAGTGGTAGCAGGACCACGGGTTTGAGGTAGCCAATAGCCATGGGTACCTTCACCAGAGCGGACTCCAGAAGCCTGACATTCTTGTTCACCCTGAGCTCATCCACCAGCAGTTTGAATCTTTGGTCCCATTCCCCCATCACCGGCTTAACACGATGATTCCTGTAACGACGTACCAGCGCATATCCACCCATAAAACGCAGCAATGAGGCCAGCATACCAAGTAGCCAGATCATCACAAAGAGGGGTATATGTGTCCTGCAATAATCAGCAATGCTATTTAAATATGGTGTCAGGCCAGAAGCCTTCTCTTCAAACTGGATGGTGCGAGCCTCCTGGGTATATGAAGCTATATAGACCGCTGAATCTGTCAGCTGGGGCTGACTGTCGTCCGGATGTTGGTATGATGTGTATGAACTGATAAATGTCACAACTGCCAGTGCAGCCACCACAAATAATGATATGCTATAAATAAAATAACGCAGCCTGGCGGTGTACTTGTGAAGCAGGATCATAGCCCCGGCAATGACGAGACCAATAATGGCGCCCTGCCAGAGTGAATGTATGAGGGTCCAGCCAAGAGCATATAAAAACTGCTCCGAAAATATTTCCTGAAGTATATTCATTATTTATCCTCCTCTAATTTATCAATGAGAGCCTTGATCTCCTCCAGTTCCTTGCTACTCGATTTGTGATTGCCCAACACCTGCATCACCAGCTTTGAAGCAGATCCTCCGAAAGCAGTGTTCATCAGGCGGTCGAGGAGCTGATTTTGTGTTTCTCCCTTGTCCCTGGCTGCAGCATATATATGAGTACGACCGTCGCTGGTTCGGGAAACGAGACCTTTTTCAAACATGATCTGCAATTGCTTAAGTGTTGTGGTATAGCCTACCCTCCTGGTCATATTCAGCTTGTCATTTACATACCTGACTGAACAAGGCCCCTGTTCCCAGAGGATGGCAAGGATATCGAGTTCTGCTTCTGTGGGTTTTATCTTTTGCTTGGACATATCAAAATTTTATCTACGACAAGTTTCGTACAAAGATATACGACAAACGTCGTAGATGCAAGTTTTATTACGACAGAATTCGTAGAAAAGTGTTAAAAATTGTTAATCAGTTTTTATCCTGTTGATTTTCAATCTTATACAAAATTCAATTTAGAGTACAATGTTCTTAGCACCTAATCCATAATACCTGGTACTAATGATAATGACTATCTTTATCAGGCATAAATACTCATGATGAGATCTTTTCTTCAGCAAAACTATATCTGGATCATTTTCCTCATTCTTGTGAGCCTTGGCAGCCTGGCTGGAGAGCTGATCAATCAACGATTCCTGATGTCGGATCTTGAGGTTTATTATAAAACTGCAGAACGCATGATCCAGGGTGAAGAACTGTATCGCTCTGTTGAGGAAGACCCTTATGAGCATTATGTATATAAGTACTCCCCCCCGGCAGCAACACTTTTCATTCCTTTTGTTCTGACAGGGTTGACCATAGCAAAATATATCTACTGGGCCTTGCTCACCTTTATATTAGGACACATACTATATACATTAAAGAATACTTTTCTGGGTAAGGACACAATGAATGCGAGGATCACCACAAGCCTTATCTTTTCCATTATTATTGTTGGCACACACTTTTTCAGGGAGTTGCATCTGGGACAGGTCAACTTGCTTTTGCTTTGGCTCTATGTCCTCTCCCTGGCCTCATTCCAGAAGAACAGAGCATGGCACTTCGGTGTTATTATGGCCATCAGTTTGTTCATCAAACCATTCGGACTGATCCTGATCCTCTTTATGCTTGTGGGAAGAAGGTTTAAGGAGGTTTTGTATACCCTTTTGTTTGTGATCATACTTTTTATGATTCCAGCATTTTTCTATCCAGACATACACGGATTCCTGGGTTTATATTCATCCTGGATCACAGAACTGGGGATAGAACTGGGCAATAAGCAGGACCTGCTGGCCGCAGGTAACCACACCATCTTTTCTGTGCTGGCGAGGTTTTCACCACTCCGCTACATTGAATTCAGCGAAACAGCCAGGATCATATATCAATCTATTGTGCTGGCCATTATCGGGGGACTCATTCTTTATTATATGAACAAAAGAAAGGTTGACGACAGCCCAGTCCGTATTTTTATTATCCTGATCGCCATCATCCCCCTCCTGGCATTCACCAGCTACAATGCATTTCTTTTCACCCTGCCCATCCTCATTTATTTATTATTCTACTTCAGGAAATTCGTCCTTGTTTTCAAAATATTATTTATCATTTCCTGCCTGATGATAGGAGGAAATATTTACGACCTAGTAGGCCCTTATATGTTTGATTATTTTTGGGGGATCTCGGTTTATTCATGGGGTGCAATCGGGCTTATTCTTGTGATATTACTTAATTGGGAGAAAATAAATATTAGTCAATCTGAATAAACATTTGACCCCTGTGGGGTCATGAAATAATTTATCCTGTTTCTGCCACAAGCATGGGATCCTTCCGGGATCCACTAGTCAATATTGTTATACCCTTTAAAAAAAGGCGCCTTTCGGCGCCTTTTTTTATTTCAGTTAAACATTTATTAGTGCATCATGATCACCTTCCTGGTGATCACATCTTCATTGCTGATGATCCTGAAGAAATATATTCCTTCAGTGGCACCATCTGATCCGGCATCCCACTTCGTGGTATGATGACCGGCAGGCAAGTCAGCCTTCAGCAGACTCTTAACCATCTGTCCATTGATGTTATATACCTCAATACTCAGGTAAGTATCTTCTTTAAGGTTAAAGCTAATATTTGCTGTGTTTGTGAATGGGTTTGGATATACATTCCCGATGACGACATTTCCATCGGCCTGTTCAGGGACGCTTACCCATAGATTGTCTATACCAAAGAACTCAAGATATTTATGCATGAGGTAGTCTTTGGAGTTATCACCATCTTCCAGGCCGCCGAATTCAAAGGCAGAACCAATGGTCCGATAGTTACCTTCATCATAGGCTACAGTTGTATTATATACCGGTGAACTATTCATGAAAATGGTGAAGGCATCGCCAATGGGGGCAATATGGTCGATCCAGCTGTTGTCTCCGCTATATTCATATTCCAGTCCTTCGGTAAATGTCCCTGCCTGGCCATGCAAAGACACAAGATCAGAGTTTCCATCTTCTATTCCCTGGATGTTGAACATGCTATGCACTGGTGTAGCAGGCTCATCATAATACCATGTATCACCTCCCTCCATGTAGAGGTATCCGCCAGCATCCAGGTAATCTGCCAGTTCCTGTCCCTCTGAGACTGATAAAACATGATTGTCGGGGTAGATGCCCAGGCATACAAAGATGGATGAATAAAGAATCATATTATCAGGCCATGCATCAACTACCTCCGCACCTACGCTCAGGTTGTCGAAGCAATCGATCATTTCGCTTGCTGAGTTATTGTTTGCATCGAGGTCGATCACGAGAACAGGGATCTGACCAACGATCAGGTAAAACTCTCCGGAAGCGCTAATATTCATATCGGCTGTGATATCCATCAGGAATGTTGCAGAATGTCCGGGAGGTGTATCTGTGCTGGCAGTTACTGTATACGTTTGTTCAGCTGCACCCCCTGCATTGATCGGTCCATAAGTCATGGTGCCCTGCAGAATTTCAATATGTTCACTTTCTGACATCAGAAAGGCTTCCACAGCATAGGCATCAGATGAACCAGTGTTTTCAAGTGAGATAGTAAGCTCAACGGTCTCACCAGGATCGATCCTGCCGTTTCCATTGCCTGAGGCATCTGAAATGGAGTAGCTGTCATAAACTAATACTGGTGCATGTCCCATATCCGTGAAGCTACTGATCCAAGTATCTTCGCCAGTTGCCTCTATATCGAAAAGTATGCTAGTCATATCAGGAATATCAGCTGCCACATCCAGGGAGAAGGCATCAGCTACGACTATGGTATCGCCGGAGGCGATCATTCCATAGCTCCCTGATCCATCAATAATATTAACAAAGCTGTTATCGCTTGAAAGGACAGCCTCAACACTGGCTGCATCATCATTACCAACATTGGTCAATGAAATGCTCAGCATGGCTGATTCACCATAATCCAGCATTCCGTTATTATTGCCATTGGCATCATTCACAATATGTCCGGCATAAATCACATAGGGGCCGTCAGCTGGTACCACAACGATGCTCTCATAAATGGTCTCGGTATTGAAGGCGGTCACTACCAGGAGTGCTTCTCCGGGCATCAGGTTATGGTCAATGGAAACGTTCCCAAACTCATCAGTCATACCACTATAGTAAGAACCATTCTGGCTGATTGCCACCATGGCTCCCTCTACTGGGTTTCCACTGTTGCTTACCATAGTAGTATATGGTATAGCCGCCATGATCACCTGGTTGGAAAGGCTCAGTTCTGCCGGCATATCAGTTCTTGCCTGCATGGAGGGGTCTCCAAAGAGGTTCCAGGTCTTGGCTGTCTC
>Ga0209692_10003409_pt1 | contig 15489 bp, 12 predicted proteins | sample tdDd472_FD_187129 | JGI IMG/M metagenome (GOLD analysis project Ga0209692, IMG submission 187129) | Marine sediment microbial communities from the Atlantic coast under amendment with organic carbon and nitrate - tdDd47.2 (SPAdes)... | ecosystem: Environmental > Aquatic > Marine > Coastal >...
CAGCTCGTCGACGAGGGCACCGACGCCGACATGGCGCCGCGCGACGTCACCGAAGAGCACACCCGCACCGGCGCCTGACGCAGGCGCCACACGACCGCGGGCCCCGAGCGAACCCTCGGGGCCCGCAGTGGTTTTTGCACCACGTCTGCCGACCTGTGCCGCCGTGGTGTGACACGAATGTCGTGGTTGCCAGAACGCCCGCGGCGCCGAGAATCGCCTCGATCACGCATTGATGGGCGTCTTCGCGAGCCTCGACGTTGTGGCACGCCCGTTGCTACACGGAGAGGACGCAATCGGCACCCCGTGAACCCCGTCCCCGAGTGACCATGTCGACCTTCGACGTGCGCGCTGCCGGCGTACCCCGCCGCAGCGGTCCCGGACCCCTGAAACTCGCCGCCATCCTCGGCGCGCTCGTCGTGGCCGCAGCCTGCGGCGACGACGCCAGCTACTACGACGAAGGCGGCTACTGGTATGGCGACACCGGCGCGACCGACGCCGGGTCGTCCCCCGGCAACTTCAGCGAAGACGTCGGCGGCGGCGGCGAGTCGGACGCATCCGCGCCCCCCGAGGACGTGTTCGTCCCCGAAGAAGAAGAGGAGCTGACGACCACGCCCCCGACGGCCTCGCGCCGGTACGTGTTCATCGCCAGCCCCTCGTCGAACATCGTCGCGAAGATCGACAGCATCACCCTCGCCGTGACACCGATTCAGGTCGGGCGCGAGCCGTCGATCGTCCGCACGACCCCCGAGGGCGACTACGCCGTCGTGCTGAACGAGGGGTCCGACACGGTCAGCATCATCGAGGCGTCGGCGGACCGCGACCGCGTGGTGAGCGTCGACATCCTCGACGGCTGCAACCGCCTCGAGCTCTCGCCGTCCGGCACGTCGGCCATCGCCTGGTACGACAACTCGGCGGCGCGGGTCGGCGACGAGATCGGCAGCCTGCAGGCGATCAGCGTCGTCGACCTCGCCGAGGGTGAGGCGTACACGGTCAGCGTCGGGTTCCGCATCCGCGAGATCGAATTCGACGCCGCCGGCACCCGCGGCTTCGTCGTGACCGACTCCGGCCTGAACATCGTCGAGTTCGAAGCGCTCGACGGCGACGTCGCGCTGCCCACGAACGACCTCGGCGCCGACCCGCTCGTCGACGAGTCCGACCGCGAGGTCGAGGTGTCGCAGCAGGGCCGGTACGCCCTCGTGCGCACGTCGAACCTCGTCGGGCTGCGCATCGTCGACCTCGAAGGCGACGCCGTGCAGGAGATCGAGCTGCCCGTCATCCCGACGGACCTCGACCTCACCCCCGACGACGCGCTCGCCATCGTCGCGCTCCGCGGCGCCGGCCAGATCGCGCTCATCCCGCTGGCCGAGGCGATCGACGACCCCGAGGCCGTCGACTTCATCGACGTCGAAGGCGTGCCGTCCGGCATCGTGACCCTGTCTGCGGATGGCGCCACGGCGCTGCTGCACACGTCGATCGACGACGACCGCCGCATCGCCGTGCTCGACCTGCAGCGCGGGCGCATCGACCAGGTCATCGGCCTGCAGAAGCGCGTCCGCGTCGTCGCCACGTCGCCGGACGCCCTGCGCGCCCTCGTCGTGCACGAGTCCGAGCCCGGCGAGCCCGTGCCCGGCGAACCCCTCGAGGACTTCGTGGCGAAGTCCGAGGGCGTGTCGCTGCTCGACCTTCGGTCCGGGTACGCCAAGCTCGTCCTGCTGCCGGTCGAGCCGATGGACCAGGTGTTCGAGCCGTCCGGCGACGCCGTCTGGATGATGCTCGGCGACCGCGCGCGTGACGTCCGCACCATCGAGCGCCTCGACCTGCAGACCTTCGCCCGCACGACGTTCACCCTCGACGGGCTGCCCGAGTCGATCGGCTACGTGGCCGACTCGGGCCAGATCTACGTGTCGCAGGAGTCCGAGTCCGGCCGCCTGACCTTCATCGACACGACCGACGGCGCCGTGCAGCACATCGCCGCGTACCAGCTCAACGCCTTCATCGAGTGAGGCCTCTCATGACGACGCGCATCCTGAAACTCGCGGCGCTGCTCGCGACACCGCTCGCGGCCGCGGCCTGCGCCGGGTACGGCGACGACGCCTCCGGCGCTTCGTTCGACGGCGACTTTGGCGGCGAGACCGGCGGCGGCGCCGGCCGCGACGACGGCGGCGGCGCCGGCGGCGGCGGCGGCGAGTTCGAGCCCCCCGAAGAGACGTACGCCCTGACCGGGCCGACGCCGTCCCGCGACTTCGTGTTCATCGCGAACACCACCCGCGGCACCCTCGCCAAGGTCGCCCTCAGCGGCGACGCCATCCAGATCACCACGGTCCGCGTGGGCGCGCTGCCCGAGATCGTGCGCACCCACCCGATCGAGAACACCGCCGTCGTCCTCAACACCGGCAGCGACTCGGTCAGCATCGTGCGCGCCGCGCCGATCGGCGAAGACGACGAGGTGCTCACCCTCGACATCGTGCCGGCCTGCAACCGCCTCGAGCTCTCGCCGGCCGGCGAGCTCGCCTTCGCCTGGTACGACAACCGCGTGGCCGAGCCCGGCGACATCCCCGGCTCGCTGTCCGAACTCTCGGTCATCGACCTCACCGAGGGCAGCGAGGTCGTGCACCAGCTCTCGGTGGGCGTGAACATCCGCGACGTCGTCTACGACGAGACCGGCGAGACCGCGTTCATCATCACCGACGAGGGCGTCAGCCCGATCGCCATCGCCGACATCGGCGGCGATCGCTTCGTGCCGCCGATTCGCCTCGACGAAGACGCCGTGGGCACGGTCGGCACGGACCGCGAGGTCCTCGTCACCGGCGACGGCACCCTCGCCGTCGTCCGCACCGCCGCCGACACCACCCTGCGTGTCGTCGAGCTCGACGGTGGCGCCGCCCGCGAGCTCGAGTTCGACATCGCGCCGAGCGACGTCGACCTCGTGCCCGGCGAGAACGCCGTGCTCGTCAGCCTCCGTGGCGAGTCCGCCGTGGCGCTCGTCGACCTCGACGACCTCGTGTCCGGCGAGCTCGCGCCGGTGTCCGAGTTCGTCGTCGACACCCACCCGGTGTCGGCGTCCGTCATCAGCGACGAGGGCACGAACGCGCTGCTGTGGGCGAACCACTCCGCCGACGAGGTGCCCTTCGTCACCTGGCTGACGCTCGACGGTCGCGACCTGCAGACCTTCAACGTCCGCAAGGGCGTGCGCTTCGCCGAGCTCGCCCCCGGCGGCGGCGTGGCGCTGGTCGTGCACACGAAGCAGCCGGGTGAGCCCGTCGCCGGCGAGCCCGAGGCGGACATCATCGCCAGGAGCCACGGCTTCACCGCCCTCGACCTCGACCGCGGCGTCGTGCGCCTCGTGCGCACCCCCGCCACCCCGTCTGAGATCGCCTTCACCGAGGACGGCGGCCACGCCTTCGTGCTGACCGCCGACCAGGCGACGGCCGCGCGCAGCGTCGTGTGGACCGACCTCACGACGTTCCAGACCGAACAGCTCGACTTCGACCGGCTGCCCGAACACGTCGGCGTCGTGCCCGGCGCGGGCGTCGTCTACGTCAGCCAGATCCACGAGCTGGGTCGCATCGCCTTCATCGACGTCGAGACCGGTGAGATCCGCGAGATCACCGGCTTCGAACTCAACGGACTCATCGAGTGACCGACCGCCACCCTGTGGGAGGGACCCGCATGCATCGCACGCTTCTTCATCGACTCGCCGGCGTCGCCGCGCTCGGGCTGCTGCTCGGCGCCTGTGGCGACGACGGCGGCAACGACTGGGACACGTCGCTCGAGCAGCCGACCGTCATCGAGACGAACGGGCACTTCGCCCTCGTCAATGGCGCGTGGGACGAGCTCGAGCTGCTGACGCCGTCCAGCGACTCCGTCGCCATCGCCCCGTTCGAGGCCCCCGGCGAGATCGTGACGATCCGTGGCGTCGGCGACGAGCGCATCGCGCTCATCACCCGCCCGGACACCGCGTTTCACCTCGTGGACCCGGCGACCGGCAACACCGAGACGTGGCCGCTCGACAACCCCTACGACGCCTTCGCGGTGAGCGACGACGGGCGCTTCGTCGTCCTCTACACCTCGCCGTCGGGCAGCGGTGACCCGGACAGCATCCTCTTCAACCCGAACGCGGTCACGGTCATCGACCGCGACGCGCCGGCGGATGCGGAGCCGCGCACGTTCAGCCTCACCGGCCCCCGCCCGCAGACGGTGACGTTCGCGCCCGCCTTCACGCTGCTCGACCCGGACGCGCCGAAGCACATGGCCGTCATCACCGGGCAGAGCGCCGTGTCGTTCGTCGACCTCACCACCGACGAGGACATCGACCGGCAGCGCCTCGTGCGCCTGACCGACCCGTCGACCGGCCGGCAGCTCACCCCGCGCAGCGTCGTGTTCTCGTCGGACGACCCCGGCGACCCGAACGACGTGACGGCCTTCGTGCTGGCCTCGGGCAGCGCCGAGCTCTTCGCCATCGACCTGCTGCCCGCCGACCCGGCGACCGGCCGGGAGATCCAGCCGGCGATCAACCAGATCACCACGGTGACGTCGCCGAACGAGCTGCACCGCTTCGTCATCGACGGGCGCGAGAAGCTGCTCGTCACCGGGTCCGGCGGCCTCGACATCGCCGTCGTCGACGTCCGCACGAACGCCGTGTCGCGCGTGCAGCTCGACCGCCCGCTGACCTCGGCGGAGCTCTTCGAAGAGGAGGCCGACGGCGCCATCCGCCCCCGCGCCATCCTGTACCGCCCCGGCGACGCGCTCGTGTACTTCGCCGAGCTCGACGCCATCGAGCGCCAGGGCATGGGCGCGCTGCGGGCGCGCACCCTCGGCGGCGCGGTGAACGCCGTCGAGATCCTCGAGACCGGCGGGTCCCGCAAGGCGCTCGCCCGGTACACGAACAACACGGGCCTCAGCGTCATCAACATCGACACCCGCACCGAGGTGCCGATCCCGGCCCGCGTGCAGCTCGGCGACTTCGTCATCGCCGGCGACCTCTTCTTCGCGGTGGTCCCCGGCACCAGCAAGCTCGGCGTCGTCGACCTGCTGACCGAGAGCGTCGGCGAGCTCGACCTGCCGGCCGCCGGCGTGTCCGTGCACGCGGCCCTCGGCGCAAACGCGCTGCTGGTCGTGCACGACAGCGACTACGGCCACGTCAGCGTGCTGAGCCTCGCGACGTTCACCGACGGCCCGCACACCGAGCTGCGCGGTCTCTTCTTCGATGACCTGTTCGACCGGGAGTTCTGATCATGACTCGCACACACGCACGAAGCGCGTTCGCGCTCGCGATGATGTTGCTCGTCCCGGTCGGCGCCGTCGCGCAGGACGCGGACGCCGAGACCGACGCGCCCGCCGAGTCGGCGGTACCGGCCGAGACGGCCGACGCCGCCGCGGACGACGAAGCCGTCGCCGCTGACTCGGACGCGGACGCAGAGGCGGCCGACGACGCGGGGCAGGGCGAGGACGCCGCAGCGGATGCCGCCGCCGAGACCGCGCCCGCCGCCGAAGCCGATACCATGTCCGACGACGAGGACATCGACTTCGACGCGGTGACCGAGCCGTCGCCGGGCGCTGCGACGAACGCGACCCCGCCGGAGTACAAGCCGCCGACGCGCGCCACCTCGGACGTCGTCGCGAACCTGTCCCGCGCCAACGGCACGAACCGCTGGTCGTCCCGCGACGTGGAGCCGAACCGCCGCGAGCTGCGCTTCTTTGTCGGCTCGAACGTCCAGTCGACGAACGACGACGGCCTCGACGCCGTGCTCTTCGAGCAGGGCCGCTTCACGTCCGGGCGCGTCGGCCTCGAAGCCGCGCTCGGCGGCGGGCTCGCGATCGGCGCGAACTACGCCTGGGGTTCGGACAGCTCGACGATCTTCGACGAGATCGGCACCGAGCTCGACATCCAGGGCGCCGACGTCTTCGCCCGGTACACGTTCGAACCGCTGCCGTGGCTGCGTCCGTACCTGCAGGCCGAGGTCGGGTTCCGCGCGGCGGAGCTCACCCTCAACGCCGACGACACCGACCTCGCCGACGACGCGATCGGGTTCACGTACGGCGGCTTCGGCGGCTTCGAGATCCGGTACCCCGCGCGCAACGTGTCCATCGCGCTCTTCAACGAGCACGGCTACCAGGGCACCACGCCGTTCTCGTTCGACAGCGCCCGCTGGTCCGACAGCGACGCCGCCACCGTCGACCTCGGCGACCTCGAGTTCGCCGGCTACACCTGGCGCATGGGCGTCCGCTTCGGCGTCGCGTTCTAACCCATCCGAGCGGTCATCCCCGCCCCGAAGTCATACGGAGGCCCCCTCGCGGGGCCGGTCACGGCGCGAAGCGACGGGGCGGGGGGCGGTCGAATCTGCGTCGCTGCACGTTCGACCTCGAACCACCGTCGGTGATGACCCGACCGCCCCCCGCGTCTGCTGCGCAGCCGCCGGCCCCACGAGGGGGCCTCCGGATGGCAGCGCTGCTTCGAGAGCCGTTGGGTGGCCCATGACTGCTGACATGGGCGGCGGGGTCTGCAAGACCACTCGCGACCCCATCGCCGAGGCATCATGGATACTGCCGTCGTCACCGGGGGCGCGGGCTTCATCGGCTCGCACCTCGTCACCCGCCTGCTCGAAGAAGGCCTGCGCGTGGTCGCGTTCGACGACCTGTCGACCGGCTACGAGCGCAACCTCGCCCACGTCCGCGACGACGTCGAGCTCGTGGTGGCCGACATCCGGGACCGCGACGCCCTCGACCGGGCGTTCGCCGGCGCCCGCTACGTCTTTCACGAGGCCGCGATGGTCTCGGTCGCCCAGTCCGTCGAGTCCCCCGTCGAGTGCGACGCGATCAACGGGCGGGGCACCCTCGACGTGCTCCTCGCGGCGAAGCAGGCCGGCGTCGAGCGCGTGATGTTCGCCGCGTCCGCCGCCGCCTACGGGCGCAGCGAGGCGCTGCCGAAGCAGGAGTCGATGGCCCCCGACGCTGTCTCGCCCTACGCCGCCACGAAGCTGCTCGGCGAGCACTACGCCCGCACGTTCACGGCGAGCTACGACCTGCCCGTGTTCCCCCTGCGGTACTTCAACATCTACGGCCCGCGGCAGGACCCGTCGGGCATGTATGCCGGCGTCATCTCGAAGTTCGTCGACCGCATGACCGCCCACGAGATCCCGCTGATCTTCGGCGACGGCAAGCAGACCCGTGACTTCTGTTTCGTCGGCGACGTCGTGGACGCCAACCTGCTCGCGATGCGCGCCCCCGCCGACCGCGCCGGCTGGCCGATCAACATCGGCACCGGCCAGCGCACCAGCCTGCTCGACCTCGTCCGCTCGCTGAACCGCGTGCTCGGCACGTCGCTCGAACCCGAGTTTCGCGAAGAGCGCGCGGGCGACGTGCGGCACAGCGTTGCTGACATCACCCGCGCGCAGACGTGGCTCGGCTACCGCCCGCAGACGTCCCTCGACGACGGGCTCGCTGCCCTCGTCGCGTCGGTCCGGGGGGCCGCATGACCCTCTCGTCGATGACCGGATTCGGTGAAGGCGCCGCCGAGCGCGACGGCTGGCGGGTGACCGTCACCGCGCGCTCGGTGAACCACAAGCAGCTCGACGTGCGCTTCGCGACGCCCGAGGCCCTCGGCGCGTGGGAGCCCGCTGCGGCGAAGCGCGTCCGCGCCCGATTCGCCCGCGGACGCTTCGACGTACGCGTGCGTACGGAGCCGGTGGCCACCGCCGCATCGACGGTGTCCTGGGACGCCGCCGACGCCGCGCACGCCCGCCTCGTCGCCGTCGCCGAGCGCTACGGCGTCGCCGGGCCGACGCTCCCCGAGCTCGTGCGCGCCGGGGCCCTCGAGGGGTTCGAGCGCGGCGACACCACCGCGCTGCCCGCCGTCGCCGACGACGCGCTCGCTGCTGCGATCGACGCGCTCGCGGCGTTTCGCACCCGCGAGGGCGAGGCGCTCGCCACCTGGTTCGCCGACGAGCTCGGGCGGTTCGAGCAGCACCTCGATCGCATCGCTGCGCGCGCCGAGGCCTGGCTGCCCGAGCACGCCGCGCGCCTCGAGACCCGCGCCCGCGAGCTGCTCGGGCGGCTCGGCGCCGACGACGCGATCGACCACGGCCGGCTGGCCAGCGAGGTCGCGCTGCTCGCCGAGCGCGCGGACATCACCGAAGAGCAGACCCGCGCCGCAGAACACGTGCGCGCCCTGCGAACCCTGCTCGCCGAGGGCGACGGGCGCGTCGGCAAGACGGTCGACTTTCTGCTGCAGGAGCTGATCCGCGAGACGAACACCATGGCGTCCAAGAGCGCGGATGCAGCCTTGACGCACGCCGTCGTGGACGCGAAAGCCAGCATCGAGCAGATGCGCGAACAGGCGATGAACCTGGAGTAGGAGCCGACATGCTGCTGATCGTCTCGGGCGCCTCCGGCGTCGGCAAGTCCACCCTCTGTCGCCAGCTGCTCGACGAGCAAGCCGAGCTGGACCTCAGCGTCAGCACGACGACGCGCCCCCCGCGCGGGCGCGAGAAGAACGGCGAGCACTACCACTTCGTCGACGTGCCGACCTTCGAGCGCATGCGCGACGAGGACGCCTTCGCCGAGTGGGCCGAGGTCCACGGCAACTACTACGGCACCTCGCGTGCGGTGATCGACGAGGCCATCGCGGCCGGGCGCAGCGTGCTCTTCGACATCGACTACCAGGGCGCCGAGCAGCTGCTCGAGGCCTACCCGGACGCCGTCGCGGTCATGGTCCTGCCGCCGGACATGGAGACCCTCGAGCGCCGGCTGCGTGGTCGGGGCACCGACGCCGAGGCCGTCATCGAGCGTCGCTTGGCGAAGGCCCGCGACGAGATGCGCCACGCGCCGTCGTTTCAGCACCTCATCGTGAACGACGATCTCGACACCGCGATGGCGACCCTGCGGGGCATCTACCTCGCGGGGCGGTCCCGCACCGCCGCCGTCTGGCCCGACGCGAAGTACCGCCTCGGCCTCTGACCGGCCCCGGTCGTGTGACGCAGGGGCGGCGTCGGTGACGGCACCACGAAGATGGGCCGAAGATTGACGCGCACCCCGAGAGTAGCGAGTCTCCCTGTGACGCCGCTGCGGACCACTGAGGGCACCGCGCGGCGAAGCCCGCGATGGCCGACTACGTCACCCGATACGAAGAGCTGCGCCACAAGGTCCGCAGCTACGCCCCCGACGCAGACCTCGACCTGCTCGGACGCGCCTTCGTCTGCGCGCGCGACGCCCACGAGGGGCAGACGCGCAAGAGCGGCGAGCCGTACATCGGGCACCCGGTCGAGGTGACGCACATCGTCGCGGACCTGCACCTCGACATCTCGGCGCTCTGCGCCGCGCTGATGCACGACGTCATCGAGGACACCGAGGTCACCCCCGACGAAATGCGCTCGGCGTTCGGGGACGAGATCACCGGCCTCGTCGAGGGCCTCACCAAGATCTCGAAGCTGAAGTTCCGGTCCCGCGAAGAGGCGCAGGCCGAGAACATCCGCAAGCTCATCGTCGCGATGTCGCGGGACCCGCGGGTCGTGCTCGTGAAGCTCGCGGACCGGATGCACAACATCCAGACGCTGCAGCACATGTCGGAGTCCGGCCAGCGCCGCATCGCGCAGGAGACCCTCGACATCTACGCGCCGATCGCCAACCGCCTCGGCATCCACTGGATGAAGGTCGCCCTCGAGGACGGCTCGCTGCGGTACATAAACCCCGAGGCGTACTACCTGCTCGCGGACCGGGTGCGAAAGACGCGCACCGAGCGGCAGGAGTACGTGCGCGACACCCAGTCGGTGCTGCGCGACCTCGTCCGCGAGCACGGCATCGACGCCGAGGTCCACGGGCGCGGCAAGCACCTGTACAGCATCCACAAGAAGATGCAGAAGTCGCAGGTCGACTTCGAGCACATCTACGACCTCACGGCGTTTCGCGTCATCGTTGGCAACAAGGCGGAATGCTACGAGGTTCTCGGGCTGGCGCACGCGAAGTGGCGGCCGGTCCCCGGGCGGTTCAAGGACTACATCGCCATCCCGAAGCCGAACGGCTACCAGTCGCTGCACACCACGGTGATCGGGCCGGCCGGCGAGCGGATCGAGATCCAGATCCGCACCCACGACATGCACGAGATCGCCGAGTTCGGCGTCGCGGCGCACTGGGCCTACAAGGAGGGCAAGGCGGCGGCTCCCCGGTCGACGCACTTCAGCTGGCTGCGTGATCTCGTCGCCACCAGCGAAGAGATCGACGACAGCGCGGAGTACCTCGAGTCGGTGAAGATGGACCTCTTCGGCGACGAGGTCTTCGTCTTCACGCCGGACGGCGACATCAAGAGCCTGCCCCGCGGCGCCACGCCCCTCGACTTCGCCTATTCGGTCCACTCCGAGGTCGGCAACCACTGCGCCCACGCGAAGGTGAACGGGCGCGTCGTCAACCTGCGCTACGAGCTGCAGAACGGCGACCGCGTCGAGATCATCACCCGCAAGGACCAGTACCCCCGCGAGGAGTGGCTCGACATCGTCCAGTCGAGCCGCGCGAAGGCGAAGATCCGCCAGTACATCCGCGCAGAGAAGAAGGAGCGCGCTCGCGAGGTCGCCCGCCAGATGCTCACCACCGAGCTCAAGCGGTTCAGCCTCAAGTACGACCGGGTGATGAAGACCGGCGATCTGCAGGCCGCGGCGGAGCTCATGAAGTTCCAGTCGGTCGACCAGATGCTCGTCGCCATCGGCTACGGCAAGCTGCAGGCGTCCACGGTCGTCGAGAAGATCGTCCCGCCCGAGACCCGCGAGAAGAAGGCCACCGACACCGGTCCGCAGGCCAGCATGCGCCGGTTCGGCGAGCGCCTCGCGTCCCTCATCTCGCGCCCGCGCCGTGACGCAATCCGCCTCGCCGGCATGGATGGCGAGGTGATGGTGACCTACGCCCGCTGCTGCGATCCCGTGCCCGGCGAAGAGATCGTCGGCTACGTGACCCGCGGTCGCGGCATCGTCGTGCACGCCCGCAACTGCTCGCGCCTCCTGAACCTCGAAGAGGAGCGCCGCGTCGACGTCGAGTGGAACCTGCTCGCCGCGCAGAACGCCGAGAAGACGAAGCGCAAGGTCAGCGTGAAGGTCGTCTGCCGCGACGAACCCGGGCTGCTCAGCGAGATGTCGGCGGCCTTCACCAGCCGCGGCGTCAACATCGCCCAGGCCCACTGCCGGACCCGCGAAGACGGGCTGGCGACCAACCTTTTCGACGTGCTCGTCGCCGACCACGGCCAGCTCACCGAGGCGATGAAGCAGGTCGGTCGCATCGACGGCGTCGTGTCCGTCGAGCGCGTGCGGTCGAGCGCCACCGCCTGACCCGAGCGTGCCGCGCGGCGCTGCTTGACACGTCGACGCCCCTCGGCGACTCCGGTGCGCGGTACCGCCTACCGACGCCCCCGAGGACGCCATGGCCACTCTGCTCGAGCAGCTCCGCGAGATGACTGTCGTCGTCGCCGACACCGGTGACCTTGCCGCCATCGAAAAGGCCCGCCCGCAGGACGCGACGACGAACCCGTCGCTCATCCTGAAGGCCGCCGACATGCCCGAGTACGCCAGCGTCGTCGACGAAGCCGTCGCCGCGTCGAAGGCAAAGCTCGGCGATCAGGGCACGGACGCCGTCGTCGCCGACGCCCTCGACCGCGTGGCCGTCGCGTTCGGCACGCGCATCCTCGCGCTGATCCCCGGCCGCGTCTCGACCGAGGTCGACGCTCGCCTCTCGTTCGACACGAAGGCGACGATCGCGAAGGCCCAGTCGCTCATCAAGCGCTACGAAGCCGCCGGCTTCGGTCGGGAGCGCGTCCTCATCAAGATCGCGTCGACGTGGGAGGGCATCGAAGCCGCCCGCGTGCTCGAGCAGCAGGGCATCCACTGCAACCTCACGCTGCTCTTCGGACTGCACCAGGCGATCGCCTGCGCCGAGGCCGGCGTCACGCTGATCTCGCCGTTCGTCGGCCGCATCCTCGACTGGTACAAGGCGGACACCGGCCGCGACAGCTACCCCGCCGACGAGGACCCGGGCGTGCTGTCGGTGACCAGCATCTACACGTACTTCAAGCACTTCGGGTACGAGACCGAGGTGATGGGCGCGAGCTTCCGCAACCTCGGTGAGATCACCGAGCTCGCGGGCTGCGACCTGCTGACGATCGCGCCGAAGTTCCTCGACGAGCTCGAGGCGACCGAGGGCACGCTGCCGCGCAAGCTCTCGGTCGAGGCCGCGAAGTCCGCGACCGTCGAGCGCATCACGATCGACCGTGCGACCTTCGACGCGATGCACGCCGAAGACCGCATGGCGACCGACAAGCTCGCCGAGGGCATCGAGCGCTTCGCCGCGGACACGGTCACGCTCGAGGCGCTGCTCGCCGCGAAGGTCTGACCCGACGCGCGCACCGTAGCGCGCACGCCGGGGGGCCACGCCGTGCGGCGTGGCGGGGCGTCACGACGCTTCGCCGCGACGCATGAGCATGACATTCACCTGGCCGCGACGTCGACCGGGGCTGAACCCGATCAGCACCTCCTGCGACCCGTGTTCGAAGTGGAACACGAAGTCGAAGAACACGACGCGCCCGAGCCGTCCGGCGACGTACTCGCGGAACCGCCCCTGGAACTCCTTCACCCGCGTGCACGGCGCGACGTCGGCGAAGAAGTTCTGGCCCATCACCTCTTCGCGACGGTACCCGGCGAACCGCTCCTCGGTCTCGCTGTAGAAGAGGATCCGGCCTTCGTGATCGAGCACGATGAGGCCGTACGGCAGCGCGTTCAGCGTCTCGGTGTCCATCTCGTTGACGACACCGACGTCCACGGGCTTGCGTGGCACCCGTCGCGCCGGCGTCGGCTCGACGCTCGGCTGCACGTCCGGCTGCATGCCACGTCCGAACCAGGCGGACGCGGGCACGTGGGTCGGCACGGGCGTCGGCACGGGACCGGCGGCCGGCGCCGGATTCTCGTGGGTCCGTGTCCGGGTGGCCGCGCTCATCGTCTCGTGCGGGGACGCACCGGGGGGCGCGTACCGGGCGACCGTCGGCGACGGGCCGGAGCTCGACGGGTGCGACGGGCGGTTCGGGATCGTGTCCCGCGACGTCGTGTAGCCGGGCGTCGACCCACGGCGCGGCGTGCCGGCGATGGCCGGCGGCCGGGGCAGGGGGTGGTCCATGGCCGCTGCGTTGGACGTCGGCGTCGGTGTCGGCGACGAGCCACGCAGACGGGCGCGCAGGTCTTCGTTCTCACGACGGAGCGCGTCGCGGTCCCGCTCGAGGGCCTCGAGCCGGTCGAACAGCGACCGCATCTGCGCGCTCAGGTCGTTGCCGTTGTTGTTGTCGTAGGGGCTCACAGGGGCTCCGGCGAGGGTTGTTCGGTGAGGGTGGGGCGAGACCACTGCCACGACTGGATGGCGCGGCGGATGCGGTCGCGGCCGGGACGCTGCGACGGCGCGTACTCGGCGATGAGCAGCGTGCCGTCCTCGGCGGCCGAGACGCTGACGTCGGAGTGCACGCACTCGACGAAGAGCACCTCGGGGTCGCCGCCGGTCAGCGCATCACGGCGGGCGCAGAAGCCACGCACGAAGAGCGCGGCGCGGGCCCACGGACCGGCGTCATCGGTGTCGATCGGCAGCCCGGCCACGTCGACCGTGCCGTCCCGCGCGATCGACGACACGCCGAGGGCGCCGAGCTCGTCGGCGAGCTCGTGCAGCGAGGTGTCTCGGGCCTGGCGTGCGTCCGACCGGGCGTCTCGGGGCAGGACCGCAGCGGGCAGCCCCTCGAGCCGAAACCGGATGCGGGCCTCGACGTTGCGGGCGATCGGCGCGCCGGTGCACCGCACGGCGCACCAGATCTCGTCGATCTCGCTCCGCGTCCGCACGATGACGTGGTGGTTGCCGAACCGGTCGACGAGCTCGGCGCGGCGCCAGTCGAGGCCGTGCAGCGACGAGGCGAGACCCGTCGCGAGCGCCCCGAGGTGGCCGGCGTTCTCGCCGGACGTGTCGAGCGGCAACCCGGGGGCGTCGAGCACGGCGACGTCGCGGGCCACCTGCGTGCTGAGCACCTCGGCGATCACCTTCGACCACACCTTGCCGTTGTTGCCGCGCAGGTCGCCGGCGAGCGTCAGGGTGGCGTCGTCGACGCCGGCGAGGCGCTCGAGCTGGCGGACGCGGGTCGACAGAAACCGCTCACGCGCCGAAAGCTCCGGCGTGCTCGTGTCGGCCGTCGGGGCCGCAGGGACTTCGACGACCTCGCGGGCGGACCGACCGGCTGCGAAACCGCCCGCTGCGCCGGCCACGGCGGCGCCGACGATGGATGCGACGATCACGGGTTCCATGTCGCCTCCGTCCGAAGCTGGTTCACGCACCACGCGAGGTCGTGCACGAGGGATCCGAGCGCGTTCGGGTCCGACGACAGCGCGAGCAGGATGTGGTCTTCGTCGACGTCGTGGGCCACCACGTCGCCGCCGCTCGCATGCACGAGCGTCCACTCGACGGCGCCGCGTCCTGCGGTCTCGGCGAGGCGCTCGGCGACGTCGTGCACGCCGATGGCAAAGCTCGCCACCTGACGCAGCAGGTCGACGCGCCCGCCTTCGGCGCTGACGATCTCGCCGTTGCGGCGGACGAGCACGAGCGCGTCGATGCCGGGGGTGACGCCGACGACATTTCGCATCGCTGGCACGCTGATTGTCTCTGCAGACATGGTGTCTCCGGTGTGGGGTGAACAGAGCGGCGCGCCGGGTCCGAAGCCGGACCGGTTGCACGCCTTTGCTGTGTCAATGAGATGCGGGCCCCACCGGATTGGTGCGCCATTGGGTGCGCCTTTCCGATGCAAAACATTGATTCGTTCGGATCGGCGCTACGTCGCACCTGGTCGCGACGCGGCGCATCTATAGAGGTATGAAAACGCATCTGCCCATCGGCCATCGCCTCTCTCGCCTGCGCCTCGCCATCGACCCCGACGGCACCGCGCGCACCGGCTCTCAACTGATGCAACGTGCCCGCGAGCTCGCGTTCGCGTGGGCCACGCACGGGGTGCGCCCCGGCGTGCCTGTCGTGATCGAGCTGCCCAACGACAGCCGAGCGCTCGTGCGCCTCGCGGCGGCCGAACGCATCGACGCGCCGGTCATCGCGGCGCACTCGCGGTGGACCGCCGTGGAGCGTTCGCGCGTCGCCCGCCTCGCAGGCGCCTCGCACACGATCGGCGACGACGACGTACCGGCGGCGTTGACCACGACGGCAGCGGCGACGCCCGACCTGCCGAAGGGCGCCGCGCTCGTGCTCTTCACGAGCGGCACGACCGACACCCCGCGGGGTGCCATCCTCACCCTCGACTCGCTGAATGCGGCGGCCGAAGCGGCATGCACCGACCTGTCATTCGACACGTCCGACGTCTACCTGTCCGTGGCGCCGCTCTATCACGTCGCCGGATTCGCCGTGTGCACCCTCGCAGCCCTCGAGGCTGGCGCGTCGATCCGCTTCCTCGGCGACTTCGACGCCGACCGCGTCGCGGCCGCGCTGATGGAC
>Ga0209692_10003410_pt1 | contig 15486 bp, 14 predicted proteins | sample tdDd472_FD_187129 | JGI IMG/M metagenome (GOLD analysis project Ga0209692, IMG submission 187129) | Marine sediment microbial communities from the Atlantic coast under amendment with organic carbon and nitrate - tdDd47.2 (SPAdes)... | ecosystem: Environmental > Aquatic > Marine > Coastal >...
GTCCTCGGGCCGCATGCCGACGCCGTCGTCCTTGACGCATAACGCCAGACGCCCGTCCTGAAGGTTTTCCGCGACGACGGAGACTTCACCGCCCTCCGGCGTGAACTTGATCGCGTTGGACAACAGGTTCAGCAGCATCTGATAGATCCGGCGCGAGTCCCCTTTCACCCGGATCGCTTTCGAAGCGATCCCGTTCTTCAGATCGACACCGTCCGCCTTGGCCCGTTCGCGCAATTGCAGAAGCACCTCGTCCACATGCGAAGACAGCTCCACGACATCTTCGACCAGGGCGACCTTGCCTGCTTCCAGGCGGGCCAATTCCAGGATGTCGTTGATCAGGGACAGAAGATGAACGCCGGAAAAGTGGACCCCCTCGACATATTCCTTATACCGTTGGTTCGCGATGGGGCCGAAGACTTCGCTGCGGATGATGTCGGAAAAGCCGATGATCGAATTCAGCGGGGTCCGCAATTCGTGGGACATCTGGGCCAGGAAATCGGATTTCGCCTTGTTCGCCTGCTCGGCGCGGTCCTTCGCGGCGCTCATTTCCTCCTGGGCCCGTTCGGTCTCCTGCAACTGGCGCTGCAATTCGGCCGTCCTGTCCTCGACCCGCCTCTCCAATTCCAGTTTACTGGCGCGGAGAAGGTCTTCGGTCCTTTTCTGTTCGGTAATGTCCGTGTAGGTGGTCACGAACCCTTCCGGCACGGGATAACCCACCACTTCCAGGACAGTGCCGTCGGGACGTTCCCGTTTGAAGCGGTGCGCTTTGAATTGCCGGGCAAGATCGACGCGCTGCTGCGCCAATTCGATCGGGTCGCCGTCGCCGTATTCGCCCCGCTTGGCATTATAGAGCATGAAGTCGAAGAACGGTTTGCCAGGCTCCAGCTCTTCCAAGGGAAAATCCAGCAGCTCTCCGAAGCGTTTGTTGGCGACGACGAGGTTCAGGTTTCTGTCGATCAGGGTGATGCCCTGTTCCACACTTTCCAGGATGCGTTCCAGGGTCGCCGTCTTCCGCTCCAGTTCCTGTTCCCGCTCCGCCAACGCCCGGGTTCTATCCTTCACGCGCTCGTCGAGCAGTTCGTTGGCCTGTTCCAACGCGGTTTGAGACCGGCGCAACTCGGTGATGTCCTGGTACGTGGTAACGAAACCGCCGTTTTCGACCGGATATCCCTGGATGCGCAGAACCTGCCCGTCGGGCCGCGTCCGTTCGAATTGATGCGCTTCGAATTTCTTTGCGAGCGCTATGCGTTCCGCTACGAGGGTATCGACATCGCCCGCGCCATATTCGCCGCGTTCCGCATTGTATCGGAAATAGGCTTCGGCCGGCGTGCCGGGTTTGCCAAGCTCTTCGGGGAAGCCCAACAGGCGCAGATAGTGCGTATTGCAATAGACCAGGATCAGGTCGCCGTCGAAATAGCTGACGCCTTGGCCCAAATTCTCCAAGGCATCCGCCAGGACGGCGGGATCGATATCCAGTCTTGTCGTTGTCATGTGCCCGTTCTTCAGATCTGAAGAGGGTTCCAGGGTATCCATGGCGCCTAGATCAGCTATCGGTTAATTTGACGGCATATTTTACTTATATTGAGTAGGTTAATGAGTGATGAATGGCAGGCCCGCGATGGCAAGAAATAGGCGGCTTTGGGATGGTTTTTCGCGGATTCCCGCGGCGATTGTCCTTGCCGGCGGGGTTTTCCTGTTCCTGGTCGGTTCGCGGTCTTGGGCCGATGTGTGCGAGCAGCCGGGCCCGGTCTGTGCGGCCCGTGCCGCGGTGTTTGCCGTGTCGTCATTCGATCCGGTCGCCAGTGCGGTCAGGATCGCGCCCAATACGCTGGTGACGTCACGGCACGCGATCGCCGATGAGGCGGAGGTGACGGTCTTCGCGGCCGAAGGGCAGCCCCTGCCGGCGACCGTACTGCCGAGCGATTATCCGGGCGACCTGGTCCTGCTTTCGGTTCCCGGCCTTCCGCCCGGGCCGGTCATGGAGGTTTCGGCGGATTCGAAACCGGATGTTGGAGAGTTGGTCTATTCGGTCGGCGCGGATGTCTCCAAAGGGGCGATCCGCGCCTATTCCGGCGGGGCGGTCCTGATGCCGCCGGCGGCGGACCGCCCCCTCGCGCGACTGCATCACATGGCCTACAGCCAACCGGGCAACAGCGGCGGCGCGCTGGTTTCCGGCGAGGGGCGGTTGGTCGGGATCATCGCGTCGGGCGGTGAGGGCCGCTACGAAGCCGTTCCGGTAATCGCCGTCGCCGAGCTGCAAACCCGAAGCGGGGCCGGGTTCGCGGAGGCGAGCAAGGTGATCGGCAAGGCCGTCCGGGACTGCACCTTGTTGCTGGAAGACCGGCGTGGAAAACGCGCGCCCCTGACGGATGCAGAGGCGGAAAGTATCGAAAGCGCCTGTATGGCGACCGAGAACCGCCAATATTTCGATCTGGCGGCGCAGACGTTCGGCGGGTCGGGCATGCTCGGCCGGTCTTTCGAGGCTTCCAAGGCGTCGCTGGAACAGGACCCCAATTCCTTGAACGCGCGGCTGACCGCGGCGATCAACTATCACCTGGCGCGGTGGTATGAAGAGGAGATCCCGCATCTCCGTTTCCTGATGCAGCACATTCCGGACGATCCGCAGGTGATCCGGCTCGGCATTCAGGCCGGCGTCTGGGGCGGGGACGCGGACCTCGCCGCCGCGGCCTTCGACAGGCTGAAAGCGTCGAATCCGAACATGGTTGCCGCCGCGCAAAAGTTTCTGGAGAACCCGCCGCCGCGGGCGCCGCGGATGGAACTGCCTCAATAGCGCGCTGCCGCGCGACGCGTTAGTCGTCCAGCGGGTTCGGGACCCAGCCCCATTTCACTTTCGGCGATCCGCGTTCCATCGACCGTCCGGTTCGGGCCTTGAGCGCCGCGATCAATTCGGTCGTGGTCCATTCCGGGTTTCGCGCCAGCATGCGGACGGCCATGGCCGTGACGCGCGGTACCGCATAGCTGGACCCCGATCCCTCAACCACCGCGCCGCGATGGTCGATGGTTTGGATACCTTCCGCGGGAACCATCAGATCGACGGAGTCCGGCCCCCAATTCGATCCCTTGGCGAGACGCCCGAAAGCATCGGCCGATGTCGTGACGATCATGTTTTCCAGCGGCAGGGCGGCGGGGTAGACGGGATCGTCGTCGATGTCGCGCCCGTCATTGCCCGCGGAAACGATGAACAGGATGTCCGGATGCTGCTGCGCCGCCAGCGCGAAGACGCGCCAGTCGATCTCCCGGTTGCTGCCCATGGGCATCATCACGATCCGTGCCCCGTTCCGCGCCGCATAGGCGACGACATCCCCCATCCGGCGCATATCGGGCCTTGGATAGCGATACGGAATCAGCCGCGACATCGGCGCTTCGCGTATCAAAACACCGGCGACGGTGGTGCCGTGCCGGATCGGGAAATAGGGCGACCGCGAGGTTTCCAGATCGAAGGGGCGGGGGTCCATGTCCCAGAAATCGTAGCCGAGGATATCGCCGTCATCGCCGCGGGCCAGACGGGCGCCGATTTCAGGCAGCAGATAGTTCACGCCCGTATCCACATGGACGACCGTGACGCCGCCCGGGTCATCCCCGGCCGGAACCGGCGGGTTGAGAGAGTCCGGTTCGCCGTCCGGTTGGAGGTCCGGCCCCAACGTCACGAGGAAGACGTCGCCTTCTTTGTGCTCCAGGACGCGGACCTCCCGGATGATGCAATGCGGGCCGATATCGATCAGCGCGACGGGGGTGCCGTTCGTCCGCATGTCGCTGCGCGTGCGCTGCACCGTTCCGCCAAACCCGTCCAGGCTGAGCGCGACGACCGTTCCGTCGCTTTGGTCCGCCAGCCGGAAACTGCGGCGGAACCTGGCGTCGACACCGATGAAGTCCTCAATCGTCGATACGGTCCAACGCGCCCCATCGAATGCCCCGGCATGGGTCGGGTTCTCTTCGCAGGCTTTCAGCGTCAACGCCTTCAGGGCCGCGATACGCGCCTTGTCGAAAGCCGACGCGTTCCCGGAACACGCAAGGACAAGAACGGCCGCAAGGGTATGGAATAGCAGGAAGCGCATCACGGTCCGTTCCCGTCGGTTCGGCAAAAAATCGGCAGTGGCCCGCTTGTCAGCATCAACCACTGTCCTTCGAAGTCAACCGAGGAACGAACCGCAATCAGTGTGCCGTGGGAATGGGCGTCTTAACCGGGATTGCTGATTTCGACATCGCAATCCCGGTTCCGTCGGGCGTGCTTCAGCTGGCCGCGCGGTACAGCCAGGGCTGACCGGCGCCCTGCTTGTCTTCGAAGGTGTCGATCTTCTTTTCGTTCTGCAGGGTCAAGCCGATATCGTCCAACCCGTTCAGCAGGCAATGTTTGCGGAAGGCGTCCAGCTCGAAGGAGATTTCCTCACCGTCCGGGTCGGTGATGACCTGGTTTTCCAGGTCGACCGTGAACGTCGCGTTCGAGCCGCGGTCGGCCTTTTCCATCAGCTTGTCGATGACGGCACGCGGCAGCTTGATCGGAACGATGCCGTTCTTGAAGCAGTTGTTGTAGAAGATGTCGGCGAAGCTCGGCGCCAGGACGCAGCGGATTCCGAAATCCAGCAGGGCCCAGGGGGCGTGCTCGCGCGAGGAGCCGCATCCGAAATTGTCGCCGGCGACCAGGATCTCCGACTGACGGTATTGCGGCTTGTTCAGCACGAAATCGGGCTTTTCTTCGCCGGTTTCCGGGTCGTAGCGCATTTCGTCGAACAGATGCTTGCCGAGGCCGGTCCGCTCGATGGTCTTCAGGAACTGCTTCGGAATGATCATGTCGGTATCGACATTGATCATGTTCAGCGGCGCCGCGATTCCGGTCAGGGTCTTGAATTTCTGCATGCTGTCCTCTCCCGTATCCTTGTTCTGCCCGGCATTATCCGCGCCGGCGGCGGGAATCCCAAATGAAATCAAAGTCGCACAGATCGTCATCGACGGCGTCGATGAGGCCGAGCCCTTGGACCCGCTCTTCACGGAGGTATTCGCGTTCGTTGTCGTTCGCGCCGATCTCGTCCGCATAGACGATCTCCACGAACCAGCCGTTGGTGTCCAAGTCCTTCTTGAACAGGCGGCTGACGAAGCTTTCCCATTCGGCCAAAGCGATTGCACTCATGGTCTGTTTCCTCAATTGCCGGCGTTGCCGCTTACAGGAATTCCCGAACGTCGGCCAAGGTGCCCTTGATCGCGGCGGCGGCGGCCATGCCGGGGCTGACCAGATGCGTCCGGCCGCCACGGCCCTGACGGCCTTCGAAATTGCGGTTGCTGGTGGACGCGCAGCGCTCACCCGGCTTCAGCTTGTCGGCGTTCATGGCGAGGCACATGGAGCATCCGGGCTCACGCCAATCGAAACCGGCCTCGATGAAGATCTTGTCCAGGCCTTCGCGCTCGGCCTCTTCCTTCACCAGGCCCGATCCCGGCACGATCATGGCGTGGACGCCGTCCGCGACCTTGCGGCCCTTGGCGATGGCGGCGGCTTCGCGCAGATCCTCGATCCGGCCGTTGGTGCAGGAACCCACGAAGACCTTGTCGACCTTCACATCCGTCAGCTTCTGGCCCGCGGTGAGACCCATATAGTCCAGCGAACGCTGCATCGCCTGCGCCTTGTTCTGGTCCCCCGCATCGGCCGGGTTCGGCACGGTGCCGGTGATCGGCGCGACGTTTTCGGGGCTGGTGCCCCAGGTGACCTGCGGCGGGATGTCGGCGACGTCCAGCGTCACTTCGGTCTCGTATTTCGCGCCCGGGTCGGAGGGCAGCGTCTTCCAATAGGCGACGGCGGCTTCCCATTGCCCGCCCTTCGGAGACATCGGCCGGCCCTGGAAATAGGCGAAGGTCTTTTCGTCCGGCGCGATCAGGCCGGCGCGGGCGCCGCCCTCGATCGTCATGTTGCAGACCGTCATGCGGCCTTCGACGCTGAGGTCGCGGATCGCCTGGCCGGCATATTCGATGACATGGCCGGTGCCGCCCGCGGTGCCGATCTTGCCGATCAGCGCCAGGACCAGATCCTTCGCGGTGACGCCCGGCGGCAGCGCGCCGTTGACGGTGACGCGCATGTTCTTCAACGGCTTCTGCAGCAGCGTCTGGGTGGCCAGGACGTGCTCGACCTCCGAGGTGCCGATGCCGAAGGCAAGGGCGCCGAAAGCGCCGTGCGTGGCGGTGTGGCTGTCGCCGCAGACGATCGTCGTCCCCGGCAGGGTGAAGCCCTGCTCCGGTCCGATGATATGGACGATACCCTGGCGGATATCGGACGTGTCGAAATACGGCACGCCGAATTCGGCGACGTTCTTCTCAAGCGTTTCCACCTGCAGCCGGCTTTCGGGATCGGTGATCCCGGCGGACCGATCCGTGGTCGGGACGTTGTGGTCCGCCACGGCCAAGGTGGCGTCCGGGCGGCGGACCTTCCGCCCGGACATGCGCAGCCCTTCGAAGGCTTGCGGGCTTGTCACTTCGTGAACCAAATGCCGATCGATATAAATCAGGCAGGTTCCGTCATCCTGTTGGTCGACCAGATGACTTTCCCAGATTTTGTCGAATAGCGTTTTCGGTCCTGACATTCCCGGTTCCTCCTAGAGATACATGCCTTCCCCGCCCGACCCGGAGCCCGCCACGGGCCCCGCGCTTACCCAATCGAGGGGGAAGGATACCGCGTGACCGATTATTTCTCGGTCTTGGTTTCCGCGTCGGCCGCTGCGACCGGCGGTGCAGCCTGCGCCTGCAGTTCTTCCGCGCTCATCGCGGCTGCGGACGCGGCCTTGCCGCGGACGACGCCGCGCGTGCGTTCGGTGATACGCGCCGCCTTGCCGGTACGGCCACGCAGATAGTACAGCTTCGCGCGGCGGACTTTACCGCGGCGCACCAGCTCGACGCCCTCGATCCGCGGGCTGTACAGCGGGAACACGCGTTCCACGCCTTCGCCGTAGGAAAGCTTCCGGACGGTGAAGGAGCTGTTCAGGCCGGCATTCTTGCGGGCGATGCAGACGCCTTCATAGGCCTGGACACGTTCACGGTTGCCTTCGACAACCTTCACCAGAACGCGCACGGTGTCGCCGGGACGGAAGTCGGGAATGTTCTTCCCTTCCGCCAGCCTGCCGAGCTGTTCGCTTTCAAGCTGCTCGATAATGTTCATCGGTCCGATCCTTTCTTTCAAAATCCGATACCCCCGTCCGAACCAACTAGCCGGGGGCGGGTTTCTTCTTAAGCCTGTGTTGCACTCATCCCGGCGCCGCCCGAATTTGCCGTTCCGGTACCCTTGCCCGCGCGATAGCGCGACCACAGGTCCGGCCGACGGTCGCGGGTCGTCCGCTCCGCCTCGGCCAGGCGCCAGGCCTTGATCTTTTCGTGATGGCCGGAAAGCAGAACCTCCGGCACATCCAGTCCATCCCAGGTCGCGGGTCTGGTGAAATGGGGATATTCGAGCAACCCGGCGGAAAAACTCTCTTCCTCCAGGGAGGCTTCGGCCCCCATGTAACCCGGCAGCAGCCGAAGGCTTGCATCCAGCATCGCCATCGCCGCCAATTCCCCGCCCGACAGAACGAAATCGCCCAGGCTGACTTCGCGGATTTCCCGCTTGTCCAGCACCCGTTGGTCGATCCCCTCATACCGTCCGCACAACAGCGTCACGCCCTTGCCTTCCGCCAATTCCGCGGCCATGGCCTGGTCGAAAACCTTGCCGCGCGGGCTCAGGTAAACGATCGGGCCGGGCCGGTCCTCGACGGAAGCCAAAGCCGCATCCACGACATCCGGCCGCATCACCATCCCGGGGCCGCCGCCGAAGGGCGTATCGTCCACGGTATTGTGCTTGTCTGCGGCGAAGTCACGGATGTTCACCGTCGTCAGCGACCAGATCCCCGACGTCAGGGCCTTGCCGGAGAGCGACAGACCCAGCGGCCCGGGAAACATTTCCGGGAACAGGGTCAGAACCGTCGCGGACCAGGGAGCCTGCGTCGTCATGCATCCTCCCCTTCCATATCGGGTTCATCCGTCTCGGCGGCATCGACTTCCTGCGGCGGAACCACGGTTGCGGTGCCCGACTTCAGGTCGACCGTCGGCACGACATCCCGCGTGAAGGGAAGGTAGGTCATCCCGCCGCTTTCCAGCGCGACTTCCAACAGATCCCCGGCACCGAAGTCGTGAACCGCCTTGATCCGGCCGTGCGCGCTTCCGTCCGACAGCACCGTGCGCAAACCGATCAGGTCCGCGTGGTAGAACTCGTCCTCCTCCGGTTCCGGCAAAGCGGAGCGGGGGATATAGAGTTGCTGCCCTTTCAGGTCCTCGGCCGCGTTGCGGTCGGCAATGCCGTCCATGCGGACGATCAACTGACCCTTGGCCTCACCGACGATTTCCAGCTGGAAGGTCCGCAGACCCGCCTGATCGCTCAGCGCGCCATAGGCGACCAAATCGGACGGCTCGTCGGTGAAACTCTTCACCTTGACCAAACCACGCACCCCGTGCGGCGCGGTGACGACACCGACCAGCACCAGGTCCACAGCCTGTTTTTTTCCGTCTTTCATGATCGATCCGTCCGGCATCGTGCGATCCGACTATCCCGTCTGGGTTGGCGGTCGAGAGAATTGGGCCGGGCTTTCGCCCCGCCTGTTCCCTCGGGGCCTTACGCTTCGGTCGTTTCTTCCGCGGGGGCTTCCTCAGCGGCAGCCTCTTCGGCAGGGGCTTCTTCAGCCGGGGCGGCTGCTGCTTCAGCAGCGGCTTCCTCGGCGGCTTTGGCCTTTTCCTGCTTCGCTTCCAAACGTTCCTTGGCCTTTTCGCCAGGCGCGCTCTTCTGCGGCTGTTCGTTGTAGGTCCGGCTCACGACGCCGGCGTCGTCCAGGAAGCGCGCGATGCGGTCCGACGGCTTCGCGCCGCGTTCCATCCAATGCTTCACGCGGTCCAGGTCGATCACGACGCGGTCCGGATGGCCCTTGGGAACCATCGGGTTGTGATGGCCGATCTTTTCGATGAAGCGACCGTCCCGGGGCATGCGGCTGTCAGCGACAACGATGCGGTAGAACGGGCGCTTCTTGGCCCCACCACGGGCCATACGGATTTTGAGGGACATATCGTCTTTCTCTCCAGTTGCACCAAACTCAATTCAAACCAAAGACGCCGTCTTGACCGGCGGCGCCCACAACCATTCGGCAGGCGCCTTAACGCATGCCTCCGGGCGGCATCAGACCGGGCGGCAGACCGCCGCCCCGACCCATCAGGCCGCCCATGGATCTCATCAGGCCCTTCTGGCCCAGTTTCCCCATCTTCTTCATCATCTTCGCCATGGTCTGGTACTGCTTCAGCAGCTTGTTGACTTCCTGGACGGACGTACCGGACCCCACGGCGATGCGTTGTTTGCGCGATGCGTGGATCACTTTCGGATTGCGCCGCTCCTGCGGCGTCATCGACGAAATGATCGCTTCCTGGCGCTTCAACAGGCCTTCGTCCAGGTTGGCGTTCTTCATCTGGTCTTTCAGCTTGCCCACGCCGGGCAGCATGCCCATCAGGCCCTGCAGACCGCCCATCTTGCGCATCTGTTTCAACTGATCGGCCAGATCGTTCAGGTCGAACTCGCCCTTCTGGAGTCGCTTGGCCAGACGTTCGGCGTCTTCTTCCTGGATCGTCTCGCGCGCTTTTTCGACCAGGCTGACAACGTCGCCCATGCCCAGGATACGGCCCGCGACGCGGTCGGCGTGAAATTCTTCCAGCTCGTCCAGCTTTTCGCCGACGCCCAGCAGCTTGATCGGGCATTGCGTCACCGCCCGCATGGACAGCGCCGCACCGCCACGCGCGTCGCCGTCGACGCGGGTCAGCATGATTCCCGTCAGACCGACACGCTTGTTGAAGCTGTCGGCGACGTTGACCGCGTCCTGGCCGGTCATCGCGTCGGCGACCAGCAGCACTTCGGACGGGTTCGTGGCCGTTTTCACCGCCGCCACTTCAGCCATCAGGCCTTCGTCCACATGCAGGCGGCCCGCGGTGTCGAGCATGACGACGTCATAGCCGCCGAAACGTCCGGCCTGCATCGCGCGCTTGGCGATATCGACCGGCTGCTGGCCGGCGACGATCGGCAGGGTCGAGACCTCCGCCTGTTCACCCAGGATCTTCAACTGTTCCTGCGCGGCCGGGCGGTAGACGTCCAGCGACGCCATCAGGACCTTTTTCTTTTCGCGCTGCTGAAGGCGGCGGGCGATCTTCGCGGTGGAGGTCGTCTTACCCGACCCCTGCAGGCCGACCATCAGGATCGCGACCGGCGGCTCGCCGATCAGGTTCAGGCTCTCCGCGGCACGGGGCGTGCCGTCTTCGGCCCCGCCTTGACCTTGGGGGGCGCCGCCCAGCATCTCGACCAGGCCGTCATGGACGATCTTGACGACCATCTGGCCCGGGGTGACGGAGCGCAGGACTTCCTGTCCGATGGCGCGTTCCTTGACCTGGGCGATGAAGTCGCGGACCACCGGCAGGGCGACGTCGGCCTCCAGCAGGGCAAGCCGCACATCGCGCATGGCCTGATCGACGTCGGACTCCTTCAGCGCCCCTCGGCGCTTCAAGCCGTCCAGGACGGATCCAAGCTTATCGCTCAGTGTTTCGAACATGCCTTCTGCCTACTTTCTGTGCCGCAAACCGGCCCAAACCTTAACTCTCGACGCTGCCTCGCCCGGCGGATATAGGGTTCGCCATACGCGCAACGCAAAACGCGCCAGTGCGCGAAACTCGCGGACTGGCGTGACCCCGAAAGACCTATGAGCCGACGGATTGGTCTTGAATGTGGCGGTTTCTAAGGTTTTTGGGCAGAGCCGTCAAGGGGTGCGGCTCCTGCACTCGGATTATGGGATGATTGGCTACGCCATATCCATTGGCCCGGCACGCCGCCCAACCCTGTTCGCGCCCAAAGATGACAATGGACGGGGATTCCTGTAAGCGACAAGCGCCGACCCCGGCGCGGGTCGGCATGGAGCGAAATTTGACAAGCGGCGAAGCCACTTGGTGACACCGCCGGTATATTGGCGAACCTATCGTCGACCCCTAAATTAGGGCACGTGAAGAAATGGCTGTCTCAATCCCTGTTCAAGACGATCCTGCGCTGTTGGATTTGCTGCTGAAGCATCTCGCCGAAGCCGAAGACCCGTGGCGCATAACACCTTACTGGCAAACCTACCACGAGCGGCTGGTTCGGGAAATCAAGCGGGTCGGTTTGTCGGGGCTTCAAAACAACTACGATCTGCTGAAGGGGTTCGCTGTCGGCGGCAGGCCAAAGCTTATCAGCCCCCGCGACCCCATCAAACGCGCGGTTTTCGAGATTATCCCCAAGTTGCCGATAATCTCGAAAGTGGCGAGCGAATATGAACGGCTCATCGCGGTTCTGCACCGCGTGAACATCGATCTTGAAGTCAAATTGGCGGAGCAGGTCCTGATCCACCTCGAGGAACTGATGGGGCCAATCTCATTTCCTGAAAATCTAGACGCGGGCGACGCACAATCCGTCGCGACATGGCGGGGCAGGAACGTGCCCACGCCGATCCTGAAGTACCTTTGCCGCGCCGCGGACTTCTACCGGAAAGTCGATGCAAAGGGCGTTTCGCGTTGGCTCGAAATCGGGCCCGGACTGGGGCAATCGACGCTTGCCAATGTGATTCTGAACCCCCACTTGAGTGTTGTCATCAACGTGGACATCCCATCCACGCTCTATATCTCGACGCAATATTTGAAGGCGACGGGCGCGGTCGAGGTTATCGATTACCGTCGTTTCCTGGACGAGGACCGGAAAATCGCCGAAGGGAAAACAGGGCGGCCTGTTTGCTATCAGCTACCGCCCTGGGCCTTGAAGGACGTTGAGACGGAAGTGGATTGGATGCACAACGCCTTCTCTTTCCAGGAGATGGAGCCGGCTGTCGTTCTTGCCTATGCCGATGAGGCGGCGCGGCTGACGAAAACCGGTGCCTGGTTGGCTTCGATGGCGTCGGGCCACGAGGCCGGCGCCGGCGGACAGAAGGATACCGTATCCTTCGACGTTATCGATACGGCGATGGCGCGGGCGTTCGACGTGGCGGAGCAGAACATTCTTGAGAGTGCGCGGACCTATGATAGGCCGACGACAATCAGTAGACTGTACGCGCGTCACAAGGACTGATGTGCTGCCGGGTATCGGCCCATCACATTGCCAAAATGCGATTGAACGCAATATAACCCCGACGGCGCCGGGACAGGCGCCGGAATAGGTTTGGAATGGCGGCATGATCCCCTTCGTTAAGATGCATGGTTTGGGCAATGATTTCGTCATCGTGGACAACCGCGACGGCGCCCATACGCTTGACCGTGACACGCGTGCGGCCATGGCGGACCGGCGGCGCGGGATCGGCTGTGACCAGTTGCTGGTGCTGGGCAAGCCCAGCACCGCGGCGGCGGATGTCTTCATGCGGGTCTATAACCCGGACGGCGGCGAGGTCGAGGCCTGCGGCAACGGCACGCGCTGCGTCGCGGCACTGGTGATGGGCGAGGGGTCGAAGGACAGCCTCGGCGTGGAGACGGTCGCCGGCATCCTGGCCAGCACCCGCAATCCGGACGGGACCGTTTCGGTCGACATGGGCGAACCGCGTCTGAATTGGGACCAGATCCCACTGGCGCGGGAGATGGATACGCTGTCGGTCGACATGGCCTATATTCCCTATTCGGACCCGGTCGCGGTCAATATGGGCAACCCGCATATCGTCTTCTTCGTCGATGACGTGGAGGCTGTGCCGCTGGAGGAATGCGGCCCGGTGCTGGAGCATGACCCGATGCTGCCCCAGCGCGCCAATATCGAATTCGTTGCCAAGAAGGCGGACGGCAGTTTGCGCATGCGGGTTTGGGAACGCAGCGCCGGGATCACGCAGGCTTGCGGTTCGGGCGCCTGCGCCGTTGTCGTCGCGGCGACGCGCCGCGGCCTCATCGACCGAAAGGCGCGGATCCATCTGGACGGCGGAGCGCTGGACCTGGAATGGCGGGACGACGGCCATGTCATCATGACGGGCCCGACCGCGTTCAGCTTCCGGGGCGAGTGGGTGCAATGAGCGAAGAGCAGACGCAGGACCAAGGCGCCGCGCCCCGCGTGGTGACCTTCGGCTGCCGGCTGAACGCCTATGAATCGGAAGTCATGCGCGCCAATGCCGCCGCGGCAGGCCTGAACGACGCGATTTTCTTCAATACCTGCGCGGTGACGGCCGAGGCCGAGCGGCAGGCCCGGCAGGCGATCCGCAAGGCGCGGCGCGAGAATCCCGATGCGCGGATCATCGTGACGGGATGCGCGGCACAAGTCGATCCAGGGCGCTACGCCGCCATGCCCGAAGTGGACCAGGTCCTGGGCAACGAGGAAAAGCTGAGACCCGAGAGTTTTCTGCCCGAGGCGACCGAACGCGTCCTGGTGAACGACATCATGTCGGTGACCGAGACCGCAGGCCATCTGATCGACGGGCTGAAGGACCGCGCCCGCGCCTTCGTCCAGGTTCAGAACGGCTGCGATCACCGCTGCACCTTCTGCATCATTCCTTTTGGGCGCGGCAACAGCCGGTCGGTGCCCATCGGCGAAGTCGTGCGGCAGGTCCAGGCGCTGGTCGCGAACGGCTACAAGGAAGTGGTCCTGTCCGGAGTGGACATCACGTCCTACGGCCCCGACCTGCCGGGCAAGCCCAGCCTGGGGCAGATGGTGCGGCGGCTCCTGGCCCTGGTGCCGGACCTGCCCCGGCTCAGGATCTCCTCCATCGACTGTATCGAAATGGACGACGACCTCTTCCGTCTGATCGCTGAGGAACCGCGCCTGATGCCGCATCTGCACCTGTCGCTTCAGGCGGGCGACGACATGATTCTGAAGCGCATGAAGCGCCGTCACATGCGGGACGAGGCGATCGCGCTGACGGACCGGCTTCGCGCCATCCGTCCCGATGTCGTCTTCGGCGCCGACCTGATCGCCGGCTTCCCGACCGAGACGGAAGAGATGTTCCGCAATACGCTGGATATCGTCGACGATTGCGGGCTCACCTATCTCCACGTTTTTCCCTATTCGGAACGGCAAGGGACGCCGGCCGCCCGGATCCCGAACCAGGTGCCGAAGGCCGAGCGCAAGGAGCGCGCCCGGCGGCTGCGCGAGAAGGGCGAGGAACGGTTCGCGGCCTATCTGAAGGGCCGGATCGGGAAGACCGAGCGGGTCCTGGTCGAAAAGGACGGCGAGGGCCGGACCGAAGGGTTCGCGCCGGCGGCCGTCTCCGGCAATCCCGGCGATCTTGTGGAAGTCGTCATCACAGGAACCGACGGGCATATCCTGACCGCCCGTCCAGTGGCGGAGTGTGCTGCCTGACATGTCCTGGTTTCAGCGTATCAAGGAAGGGTTGCGGAAATCCTCGTCGCGTCTCGCGTCCGGGATCACCGACATTTTCACAAAGCGAAAGCTGGATGCCGCGGCGATAGAGGAGCTCGAGGATCTGCTGGTGATGGCGGATCTCGGTCCCACGACCGCGGCGAAACTGGCGGCGGCGATCGCCAAGGAGCGGTTCGACAAGGAAATCGAACCGGATGAAATCCGGGCCGCCCTTGCCGATGAAGTCGCCGTGATCCTGGAGCCGGTCGCCAAGCCGCTTTCCGTCGACAGCGGGGCCAAGCCCCATATCGTGCTGGTCGCCGGGGTCAACGGCAGCGGCAAGACCACGACCATCGGCAAGCTGGCGAAGCATCTGAAAGGCGAGGGCAAGACCGTGATGCTGGCCGCCGGCGATACGTTCCGCGCGGCCGCGATCGAACAGTTGAAGATCTGGGGCGACCGAACGGGCGCGCCGGTCGTCGCCAAGGAACAAGGGGCGGATGCCGCGGGTCTCGCTTTCGATGCGATCGAGCGCGCCCGGCGCGAAGGCGTCGACGTTCTGCTGATCGACACGGCCGGGCGGCTGCACAACAAGTCCGGCCTGATGGAAGAGTTGAAGAAGGTCATCCGGGTGATCCGCAAGCTGGACGAAAGCGCGCCGCATGACGTGCTGCTGGTTCTGGACGCGACCACCGGCCAGAACGCGATCGCGCAGGTCGAGACCTTCAAGGAGATGGTCGAGGTCACCGGCCTCGTGGTCACCAAGCTTGACGGCACGGCCAAGGGCGGCGTGCTGGTCGCGCTGGCCGAGCGGTTCGGCCTGCCGGTCCATGCGATCGGCGTCGGCGAGCAGGTCGACGACCTGCGTCCCTTCGCGGCGCGGGATTTCGCCCGCGGCCTGATGGGGTTGGAAGACTAGCGCCCAAGGGGCATCGATCTTTCGTCCCAACCGGGTTTCGGCCGGAACGCTGAAAGGCTAGGCTCCGGACGGTTCCAACAGAGGAGACGTGCCATGGCCTCCATTCCCCCCGTATGCGATTTCGGCTGGAAAGCCGTCGACTTCACCTTGCCCGCGACGGACGGGAAGACCTATTCGCTGGCCGAACTGGCGGGCGAGAAGGGCGTGCTGATCGCCTTCATCTGCAACC
>Ga0209692_10003413_pt1 | contig 15478 bp, 8 predicted proteins | sample tdDd472_FD_187129 | JGI IMG/M metagenome (GOLD analysis project Ga0209692, IMG submission 187129) | Marine sediment microbial communities from the Atlantic coast under amendment with organic carbon and nitrate - tdDd47.2 (SPAdes)... | ecosystem: Environmental > Aquatic > Marine > Coastal >...
CGCCAAACAGTTCTTACTTGAGCAAAGGCGAGCGGCCAAGCATTTTTCGGCAAGTATTCCCAGGCGCTCAATACGAGAGTGAGGCGAGTGAGCAGAATGCTTGGTTCATAAGGTGCGACGAGTATTGCCCGAACAAGTGCCTCTGCCGCTTTCTCTGATGGCCCCTCCAGGAGAATGTATGCATGAGCCAACCGCGTCCAACCCCATGGATTAGACGGCGCCAGAGACAACCCCTTTTCTAAACTTGTAATTGCCTTTGTAAGAATTGCTTTTTTTTCTTCTGAATCATGGGTGCGAGCTTCAAGAAGCAAAAAAGCCAGTCCGATATCTGTCCACTTCTGCCCGCTTTCAAAGAATTGCAGGCTTCGTTTTCTGCTGGCGATCAACGTGTCAATTTGATCATCCGTTAGATTTTTGCCAGTGCGCAAATCTTCAAGAACCTGGTTTCCTGGAATAAGGAACAACGAAGAAACGGTGTGTGTTGAGGCTGAGATTGTTAGGAGTATTCCTAGGAGCAGAACTGCCACAGAATACGTCAAAGGGCGGTTGAAAAAAGCACGATGGTTCGTCATGACACAGGGGCTGTGTATGCTGTTTCTTCCGCGTAGTAATAGTAAGGGTCTTTCAAATTGTATCTTGAGCGTTGCCGCATATCAACCATCGTGAGAACTGCGCCGGCGACGGTTGCTCCGCTGTTTTCAAGGAGTTTCAAGGCATGTAACGAAAGCTCCCTTTTAGTGCTTCCCCATTTTGCCAAGAAAACCGTTGCCTCAATCAGCCTAGCCATAATTCGCATGTCGGAAACCGGAATAAGAGGAGGCGTGTCAAGAATGACGAATTCGAAACGCTCTGACAGCTCTTTCAGTAAGGTGGGGAGTTTCGCTGATGAAATCAAATCGGTGGAATTTTTCGTGGCTGCGCCTGCGGCCAATATATGCGCTCCAGAGGGTTGGTCTATTTGGATAAGCTCGTCTAGGTTTTCTTCGCCTGATAGATAGTCGGCCAAGCCTTTGTGGCTGTCGATAGCCAGAGCATTTTGGACGCTCGGCTGACGTAAATCTGCATCCACTAGAATGACGTTGTGTCCTCCCATGCTCAGAAGTCTGGTGAGAGCAATGGCAATAGCGGTTTTTCCCTCTTCCGGAATTGCAGAGGAGACAGCAACGGTTTTGGCGGTTTTTTCACCCGAGGCAAGCAGAAGCCCTGTATGGATGAAGCGGATAGCTTCGCCAAATTCCGATGCTGGATTTTCCAGTACATAGTCAGGTGGAGCGGAAGCACGTTTCCCAAGCTTTGGAATGTAGCCAAAGACGGGAATTTCGAGAAGGTTTTCCATTTGTTGCGCCGTTCTGAATCCGCTGTCTAAATACTCGACAGCGAAAGCAAGGACTAGACCGATTGCCAATCCGCCGACAACCGCCAAGGCGACAAATAGTCTCTTCTTCGGTGCCGTTGGCGCAACGGGAATGTCTGCGGAGGAAATGACTCTTGCGTCGGGGGTCAAAACTTCAGAATCTTCTTGGGCTGTCGTTTCTCTGAAACGTGACAAAAAGGCATCAAGCATTACACGGTCGGCGTTGGCCTCTCGCTCAAGTGCGCGCAACTGAACTTCTGAGCGGTTTGCTGCGGTGACTTGATCCTTTACGTCATCGAGGCTCTTTTTGATGGTGTCTCGACGCGCCTTGGCTTCACGAGTTCTGTTTTGTAGACCCTCAATAATCTTTCCAACCTCGAGATCGATATTCTTTTTAATCTCTTCAAGGTCGGCGGCGATGTTGATCATTTTAGGGTGCCGTTTGCCGTATTCGACCGACAATTCCGCTGCGCGGCGTTCGACAATCGACTGCTGGTCGCGGAGGCGTTGGATAACCGGAGAGTTGAGAACCTCCGAGACCGGAATGATGCCGCCATTATTCTTTTTTGCGACATTTTGAACATGGCGTAGACGCCCCTTTGCTGAGAGGTAATCAGCTTCTGCGCTTACGAACTGCGAATGAAGTTCTACCATTTGTTGGGTAATTAGAGGGACGCTCTGCCCCTTTAGAAGTCCCGATGTTGAACGAAACTCTTCAACTTGTCGTTCGGAATGAAGGACTTTTTCCCGTAGTCCGGAGACTCTTTCGTTGAGCCACATTGTGGCCCGTTCAGTCGCGTTGAATTTTACTTCCAGTTGTTCAACAATATAAATATCGGTCAGAGTGTTTACGATATTTGCTGCCAATTTTGGATCGGTTGACGTAAACCCGATGGAGATAACGCGGGATAGGCCGCGGGGTTCAACTGTCAGGCGGGTTAAAACCCGGTCGACGATAGCTGCTTTGAGTTGGGCTTGAACTTCGCCTTTGGTTAAAGCGAATTGGTTCTGTGGCCGTTTGGAATCCAAGTATTCCATTTTGGAGCCCACTTTTGCTGATGCAGGCTCTATATTATTTCCGTAATTGGGGTTTAGTTCCGGAACTTTCTCAAGATTGAGCCGCTGAACAAGCTTGCCGACAAGGCCTCTTGATTTAATAACTTCAATTTCATTAAAAATGGTTCCGGAATCAGGCGTCAAGCCGGAGATTACCGCTTCGAAATCGACAACGTTGGGGCGACGCGAGTCAAGCATAAGCAACGCTTCGGCATAGTACTTGGGCGGGATTTGGAACAAGACGATTGTAACCAATACCACGACCATCACCATTGTGCCGATGACGAGCGATTTGCGGTGCCAAACGCGGTGAAGCGTTTCCTTGAGATCGATTTCAGGGGTAAACAGAGCCTGTGTGTTTTTGAGGCCGTAGTTTCCCTTATTGTAGCTGGCTGTATCTGCTCCCCCGTAAATGCTCACGTCTTTCTCCTAAAAAAAGCGCTCAGGGACTTCGATTATGTCGCCAGGAAGTACGGAGGCATCCTCATCTGCCTCAATGATATTTTCTCCTGTATCATCCGTTCGTGAAATTGAGATGGAGCTTTTTTTTGCCCGATAGGTGTATCCGCCAGCCAAGGCGACTGCCTGCTTAACGGTAATGCCGTTCACATATGAATAGCTGCCTGGGTTTTTTACTTCCCCCAAAATATAGAAGGGTCTGTAGTTAAGGACTTCGACGCTGACCTTCGGGTTTTTTAGAAAGTCGGGCATGAGTTTTTCGGTAATAAGCTGTTCGAGCTTTGTCGCGGTCAGCCCAGCTGCCTGTACGCTTTGGATCAGGGGTATTGAAATTGTACCGTCTCCGCTAATTTCAAACTCGCCAGATATGTCGTTATGGCCGAAAACACTCACCCGGACTTTGTCTCCAGATCCGAGCACATAAATACGGTCGGTTGTCGTTTCTAGCATTGGGGAGGATGCGTCTGCCGCCAATACGGTGCCCATGCAAACGAGCACATAAGAAAATGCAATTAAGCCTTTGACAAAAAAACGCCGAAAAAGGGGCTTGCAATCAAGATAAAGAATAGCGAAATGGGAAATCGTCATTTTCATATTTGAAAAGTAAGACCGAGCGATATTTGGCTCTGATCAAACTCCCTATCTGCTGGCGAAGTGCCGCCTTTCGCATCACGGTTATGATGTTCAAGGGTGAACTGTGCGTTCACGTTTCGGTTGATCAAGTACTTAGCGGAGAACTTAAGCTTCGTATCTTCATCGTCCTGACTTATGCCCTGATAGTTGGAAAACTTCTTTTCGACTCTTGCCGTCAAGATTAGGTTCCGCAGGAGTTCGTGATCGACGGTTAGATCCAATTTTGTATCGAGCACGCCTGATGCGCCAGCCGTGGTTGTTTCACTGATGACGCGCTCAGCGTTCCAGGTGACGGTCGTTAAACGTGTGGGATTCCAGGTAATCTTGCCGCCGTAAATAGCTCCGGAACTTTTTTGTAGTGATGCGTCCGCGTAACGCTGTGAGGTTGCGCCAAGATAAATGTCGCCGAAAGTCACGCCACTGAAATCAAACCGCATGCCTGTTTTATACGTTGCGCCAATTGAGTCGCGGTTGACGCCGTCGTCATCGAAATCGTCATCGTAGGAGATTTTTTTCCAGGTCGTCTCGGCGAAAACCGAGAAGTCGGGCTTGAATTCGTAGCTTGCTTTTAATGTCCCTTCAGTATCGAGGCGGTCTCTGTCGTCGTTGTTCACAACGCCTGAAGCCGAGGCGACATCGGTGTAGTCCGAGTCGGTCAATTTGCCGGTCAAATCGAAAGTGAGCCGGTTGAGCTTGTGGTGGTAGACGGCCTCAAATGCGAATTTGTCGTACTGGGTTGGCTCTAGGCCGTTGGCGTCATCGGGTGATGACCGTTTTTCATAAAGGCGTTTCGCAGAAGCTTTGGCCTTAAGGTAAACGTCTCTAACAATGTCGAGGCGTCCTCCCATATCAAAAGATATGTTGGCGTGGTTTTCCTTGGAGTTCCGTACATATCGCTTTGCTTCAACGCCAAGCGATGATTCTAAAAGATGGTTGTTCCAATTGGATTGTATTTTTAAATCAGCATTCAACGCGGCGACAGTGTCGGAGCGCTGCCCGGTAGGTTTCGCATAAATGTTGTCATCGATTGTCGTTTTGAGGGTAGTCGAGGGGAAAACAGTGAAACCACCGACGTGAATGCCCAGCGGGTCGTATTCTTTCCGCTTTCTGTTCTGGACGGTTTCTCCGCGGGCAACTTCGTCGGGGGGCGAGGGCTTTGCCGCTTGTTCCTGCTGTCCAGTGCTTGACTTCGGAGAGCCAGCCTCTGTTAGTTGAGTATCGGAAGCTGGAACTGGATGGTCCGCAGTCGCCTCGGCAAGCATTTGTCCGGATGCCGTTGTATGCTTGTTTGGCGCAGTTCCTAGAGCGGATGGTTGCTGAGAGGGGGCGTCCACAAACATAAGGGCGTGAGAATGTGAGGTAGGCATAACACTTGAAGCCCAAAAGTCTGCGGTAGGCTCTTCCATCCCCTCTGCAAATTCAGGTGATGAAAGATGTAAACACGTATAGACGGCAAAGGCAGAAATGCCTCTACCTAAAATACGGGCTTTTGGGTTTTGGAACGGCGCCAAAATCAATTCAACAATCCATTGTTTGAGAGATGATTTCGTCAAATTGAAAGCTTGATGACGTGCACATACGTTCCAAGGTTTCAAAAGAAAAAGCAAAATCTAATAGCTTTAGCTTGATGGACTTGCACTTGCGCTGGCTGAGGGCTCAACGGTTGAGGCAATCGCCGGAAGACTGCTGTTGGCGTTTGATGCGTCGCCTGCCGCTGAAGCCACGATAGATTGAATGGACTCGAAGACCATAGGTAGCGCTTCTGGGTGTTTTGACCCAATGATTTCAGTCACTTCCGAGACTAACTGGGGGGCCGCCGTAGCAGCACCGCGAGCGATACTTGCGATCTGAGCCTGAATATTTGAACCGGAAGCAATTTGGCCGATCTGTTCACTGGCATGAGTGGTGATTTCCAAAGCTAAAGACGGATTTGCTGCAATAAGATCTCGAATGGCGGTTTCCAAGAAACTGGCATCTCCTGTTTCTTGAGCCTGCTTTAGAATTTTAAGCAGTTTTGCTTCTACAGACTTTGGGACCTTGGCAAAGGCCTGTTTGTCGGTCCCGGCTGCGGTTGCGAAACTGTTCTGAACCGCTTCAAAAATAGCTGCGATGGCCTGAGGATGTTTGGCTTCCACCAAGTTGACAATGTCGGTTGCTTCCGATGGAGCTGCCGTAATTAGACCGGCGGCAATAGCGCCTACTAAATCCTGCTTGATGGTTGAGCCTATCCCAATGGCCCCTGTTAATTGAGAGCTTGCGTAGTCGGCGATTTCCGAGATTGAAGTTGGATTGGCGCCTGCGATGACCTCAAGGCCGTCTCGCAGAATTTTTGAATCTTCTTTTTCACGCGCTTGCGTTACAAGTTCGCGGATCTTCCAACTTAAGCTTTCCGGCAATTGCTCCGCAGCGTTGAGAGCACTAGTGCTGCCAGCCAATATCGCAAAACTAACCAATGGGCCTAGCAGGCCCTTCACATTAATCCCCATAGTCCCCAGACTCCCGGCGAATCGACAGCCCCACCAAAGCGGCTGTTTCCCGCTTGCTTTGTTAAGCTTTTATTTTTTTTGAGATGTTTGTGTGTCTCGGCGCTTTTGCGCTTTATCCCCCAAACGGACACACTTAACGAAAGGGATTATATTGATTTTGGTGGTTTTGTGAAGAAACAATTTTTCTTGTATGAAGATTAAATCAAATGATTGATTCTATTATTAAGTTGGCAGAGTGAATTATAAATCTCTTTGGGGCGTATGATTTGCTAAAATATTGTCAATGTCGAAACCGTTCTATGACGTTGTTTATTTCCTCCAGTCCTCCCCTGTTTTCTAAATAACTAATAAGGGCGCCAAGAGGTTTTCGGTCGAACTGTTGGTCGGCGGATTTCATTAAAACGTCGCAAGCCTCCCTAGGCGGCAGGCCTTTGCGGTGCGCCCGGTCGCTAATCAGTGCGATGAATGCGTTTGCTACAGCTAGTATACGTGCGGGAAGGCCAATTTCGTTACCGGTCAGGCCGCGGGGGAAACCATGACCGTCCCAGTGCTCCGCAACTTGCTGTAGGGTTTCATAAACGGGGACATCGAAGGGGATACTTTTAATGAATTCGGCCGACCTTAAGATCCCTTCGCGGACTTGGGCTAACTGCGAGTGAGTCAAGCTTCCTTGGTGGGTGAGCGTTTCTGCGGGTACAGTCGTTTTACCGATATTAATCAAGTTTCCAGCCAAATCGAGAGTGCGCTGATCTTTTTCTGTCAGCGACATTTCCCGGGCAAGGGCCACGGCAAGTTTGCTTACTGCCAGCGAGTGGTTGGCTGAGTACGGATCGCGTTCGTCAACTAATTTAACAAGCGTGGACACCAACTCTCGGAGCGTTGATTCTCGAACCTGTTTTTCTTTAACCATCTCGGTAATGTCGTCCATGACCATGAGGACGCCAGGAGGGTAGTCCCGGTCGCCGCGTAACGGAACATGATTGACCCGCGTGATTTCTTCTCCCTTGCTGGTTTCAAAAGCATAAATTTGCCGGACCGCTTCCATGGTGTCTAAAACATAGCGGTTTGTGGCCATCAGGGCTTCGGCACGGCTTGGCCCCAAGATGCTGGCAAGGTTTTTCCCTTTTAGGTCGTCGGGTTCCATGCCGAATTCGTCCAAAATGGTTCTGTTGGCGAAGGTGTAGTCTCCGTTTTTATCGACAACGGCAATTTTCTCCGGCTGGCTATCGGCAACAATGCGGCCAAATTTTGCTGCTGTTTCAAACCTTTCGGAGGCGATTTTGTATTTTTTTGCTTCTGCGGCAGCAGTAACAGAAGACCCATGTCTCCAGGCCGCAATAAAACCGGCTGACAGGGCAAGTACGGTTATGATGTAGCCCCAAATCGTGTTCTCCACGCGCTCATACGTATCGGCAAGCGCCTCTTTGGCGGCGACGCTCCTGATTAGCACCCAAGGAGTATCTGCTATCTGGCGGGAAGTCATGAGAACGTCGCTTCCGTTCCAGTCACGCATCGTGCCGAATGTGCCGGGGTTCAAAAGAGCGTACGCGGCGGCTAGGTTCGGTGTTTTTAAATCCAACCCAGTTGGACTTTTTTCTCCAGTTGTGGGAGAGATATAGCGTACCTTGCTTTTGTTTTTTTGAACCAGATAAGTCTTGCCGGTTTTGCTGGTGTCTCCCGGCTGCTCTAAGAGCATGAAGAAATCCTGCCCGACAGGCCTTTGGGCAACAATATAGCCTAGGGCTTCGTCTTTCTCTGCCTCTCCTTGAACGGCGAGAACGGGGGCGGTAACGGTTATAACGAAGGCCCCCGTGCCATCCTTAAAGTAATCGTGGATAACCGTCCCGTCTTTTCTGGAAGTTTGGGGGATCGTTTCGAGATTATCTGTGCGGCTTAAAAAGCCCCGTGAGGCGACAACGACGTCTCCGTTAGGACTAAGTAGGCCAATTCCTCCAGCAGCGACAGTTTCCATGTTGGCGTTGATGGTTGGGGGGGCTAGCGGTGCGAAACCGTTTCTTAGTGCCGCTGCGGTAATGAGGTTTCTTAAAAACGATATTTCAGCCGCTACGTTTATTGGGGTGTCGCCTGCTTGTTTTTTCGCCAAGTTAATTTGAGTGAGGTAAAGTTTAAGCGAGACATTGCTAGCCAATCCCCCGGCCACATTGAGTTGTCGTGTTAGCCACTCTTGAATGACCGCCCGGCGGCTTTCTGCAACGATGTCCAACCTGACCTGCCAAGCTTGAAGGTCGCGTTGTTTGTCTTCTTCAATGAAGCGAAAAGCAAAGACCAATGAAATGACAATGCCAAGGGCCAAAACAGCGACGGCGGCCATCGCGCCTCGCTTGATCAACTGCCGACGGTTTTCCGCGTCGTCTCCCCTTGGGGTGGCTTTTTTCGCCACATTTACCCCCATTACCTGTGTCCCCGGCGGCGAGAAAATAGACGTTTTGCCTTTCTGGGGCTAGCTTTTTATCGTCTGGTACAGGGCAATTGACCTCATGTCCCTTAAACGGGGGATGCGCAAGCTCGTAAAAATAAAGATAATGTCTTCAAAAAACGGCTTACGGAAAAGCCGGAAATTTACTAAAACTGGTGGTTCAAACGAGGGATGGCATAGAAAACTATGCCAATAAAAGTTTGAAACAAAAAACCTGGGACATACCCATAAATAAGAATACCAAAATGCTCTTTTGCGGATATCTACCTGCTTTGCTGTTCTTTGGGATGATGCTTGCGTTCTCGCCTGCACAAGCGGAAAGCAGCCAACAACTTTTCGGCTATGAAGAAAGCCGTTTCTCCGGTCTCAATCCTTTTCCGAAATGGCGAACGGCCCTTGAGCGGTTTTATGCCGAGAAGGCCGGTGGAATTGAAAGTTGCCATTCCGATTTGGGGGAGGAGTGCGGTACCAACGCGTGGTCGGCATTTCTGGGTAGGCTCAAAAAAGTATCAGCAATCAATCAGCTTGAAGCCGTCAACCGGTTTGCAAATGCGCGCGAGTATATCGTGGATCCGATTAATTGGGGGGTTGACGACTATTGGGAGTCGCCGCTGCAGTTTTTGACTAAAAACGGTGATTGTGAAGACTATGCCATCATAAAATACCTTTCGTTGCGAGCTCTTGGATGGCCTGCCGAGAAAATGCGGATCGTCGTGTTACATGATGCCAACCTCAATGTTGCGCATGCAAATTTGGTTGTTGATCTTGATCATCGCCGCTTAGTGCTGGACAATCAATTTCCCCAGGTAATTGAGCAAAGCCGTATCCATCATTACAAGCCGATTTATGGTGTGAACGAGGAAAATTGGTGGCGTTTCAGCCGAAAAAGCGGATAGCCGCTTGAGGGGAAGCGGTCTTATGATCGCGTGATTGCAAGAAAGTTATTCCAAACCTAATCCGTGAAATGCCCTCTAACCTATTGATTAGGGCGGATTCACGATTTAAGTGGAACCACTTAAAAGTGATGCTACCTAAAACGATCCGACCCTAGAGTGTGCTGATGCTGGATGATTTGCATTTTGACGTTGTTGCCTCCAATGGAAAGCTTCGTAAAGCGAGAATTCCAGATGGACAGCGTGTTTATGCAATTGGAGATATCCACGGACGCGTCGACCTACTCAAACGTTTGTTAGTCGATATCAAGGAAGACGCAAGTCGATATATGGCGGAGGCTGAGAATGTCATCGTCTATCTCGGCGACTACATTGATCGTGGGGCAAAATCAAAAGAAGTTTTGAATGTCGTTTGTTCTCCACCGCTTGATGGGTTTTCTTCTGTCTGCTTGTTGGGAAACCATGAGTTAATGCTGATGCGTTTTCTTGCCGGGGAAGATCGAGACGGTAATTGGCTGAAAGCTGGAGGAGTACAAACGGCTTATAGCTACGGCGTTCAGCGGGACCTCCCGAAGCAATGGAAGGATCGCGTTAATGCGATTCGCGAAAAGCTAGCGTCTATCATTCCAGAAACTCATAAAAAGTTCATGAAAGCCCTTAAGACCAACTATGTCTGCGGTGACTACCTTTTTGTTCATGCGGGAATTGACCTGAAACAACCTATAGAAAATCAAGTGGCGAATGATCTGGTTTGGGGAAGTGATGCCTTTCTTAAGAACGACAAAAAGATGGACAAAATTACGGTGCACGGTCACTTCGTACAAAAAGAGTTTCAAGTCGGACCGAGTCGCCTTGGCATTGATACGGGGGCTTATGCAACAGGTCGGCTGACATGCGCTGTTTTCGAGAAAGAAACGGTGCGAATCCTCTCGACTTGAAGTTTGGGATTAAACTGTTTCGGTGATGGGGAAAATAGCCCCCTCCTAAATAGTAGGTAAAAACCCATATTAATCCTGGGAATACCCTAGATATTTAGGGGTGGTATTCAAACAAGATCAGTTTGTTGATGCAATTAAAAGCCAAATTAGTTTGGATGTAGGGAAACTGGTATTTGATTGGTAAATAAAATTGTCGCGTGCTTGGGGGCTTGCACGGGGATTCCGCCGGGATGAAGTGGGGAAAATCTGGAAAGATCTCGCCTTTAAAGGCGAAAGGGAAAGGGTGCGGGAAAGGTGCGCCCTTTTCCAATCCCAAATCTTTTCTCGCGTTCCAGCTTCAAAAACCTCTCACTCCTTCTTTGGTGAATCACTGGAATAAGTTAACCAATGGGGGCGCAAAAGGATTTGAGCGCGTCAAAATTGGTCGCCAAGGGCACGATTATCTGATTGGAACGAACAAGGTCGATCTGTTGATTGGCCGCGGCGGTGACGATTGGTTGGCGGGAAAAGGTGGCAACGACTACCTGCTTGGCGGCTCAGGAAGCGATCGTCTTTGGGGTGGGCGGGGTAATGACTGGCTGTATGGTGGCTCGGGGTCAGATGAAATACGCGGTGGTGAGGGCATCGATGTTGCCTTCTATTTCGGGTTTTCTTGGCAGTACAAAGTTGAAAAGATAAACGGATCTACAGTTGTTTCTCGACTGTGTTCGGACGACGAAACGGATCAGCTTTCCAGTATCGAATTTATTCAGTTTTTGGATAAAAAGGTTGAGGTGGAGCAGAATAGCCCGCCTATAGCGCAAACATCGCAAATTAACGTCCAGGAAGACAGCCCGACAAGCGGCTTTTTGATTGCCTCCGATGCCGACGGAGATGATCTTGTTTTCAGGCTAGTCAGCGGAACGGCCAACGGAAGCTTGACCATCCTTGAGGATGGTACATTTACCTTTGACCCGGAAGGCGCGTTTGAAAGCCTGAAGGTTGGTGAAACGGCAACGGAAACCTTTACCTACAGCGTGTCTGATGGTTCCGAGACCGTAGAAAAAACGGCAACGATCACGGTGACGGGGTCGAACGACGGTCCGGTTGTCGATCAAGGACTTACAGATCAGACGGTTGCCGAAGAATCTTCCTTCAACTTCGCTATTCCTTCTGATGCCTTCTCGGATGTTGACGGAGACGCATTAACCTACAGTGCCGAACTCGCTGGCGGCGGGGCATTGCCAAGTTGGCTGAACTTCGACGGGACAACGTTCCGCGGCACGCCGGATGATCCTGATGTCGGGACGGTGACTGTTGCGGTGACGGCGGACGACGGGAACGGCGGGACCCTCACCGAGGCCTTCACGCTGGATGTAACGCCGGTGAACGATTCGCCGGTGGTTTCCGGTTTGGTCGATCTTGGTTCTGTTGCCGAGGACGCGCCGATTACGGTGACGACGGCGCAGCTACTGGCCAACGCCTCTGATGGGGATGGCGATACTCTGACTGTGTCCGGCGTGACGCTGTCCAGCGGTTCCGGTTCTGTGACGGACAATGGAGACGGCAGCTGGACGGTGACGCCGTCTGCGGATTGGTCGGGTTCGCTGGAACTGAGCTACGACGTCTCTGACGGAACGGTGACGGTTGCCGGGACGGCGGGCGTTACGGTGACGCCGGTTAACGACGCGCCTGTTGTCTCCGGTCCGGCGAGCGATACGGTTTCTGAAGACGCCGGTGCCTATACGTTCACGGCGTTGCAGCTGCTGGCCAATGCCACTGATGTGGATGGGGATACGCTAACCATCAACAGCGTAGTGCGGACCGACGGCGGTCGGGCCCTGACGGTGACCATTGGCGCCGATGGTGCGATCAGCTTCGACCCGAACGCCTTTAATGACCTTGGGGTTGGCGAGAGCGAGGTCCTGACGTTCAGCTACAACGTGAATGACGGTTCTGTCGATGTGCCGAGCACGGTGTCGATCACGGTCACGGGGGCGAATGACGGTCCGACCATTGATCAGAGCATTGCCGATCAGACGGCTGCTGAAGAGAGCGTCTTTAGCTTTGCCATACCGGGTGATGCGTTCTCGGACGTTGACGGCGATGCGCTGATCTACAGCGCAACACTGGCTGGCGGCGGTGCGCTGCCATCGTGGCTGAGCTTTGACGGGACGACCTTCACCGGCACACCGGATGACCCTGATGTTGGGGTGATCACGCTTGAGGTGACGGCGGATGACGGCCACGTCGGGACCATGACCGAGACCTTTACGCTGGATGTGACGGCGGTGAACGATGCGCCTGTCGCGGGTACTTCCCTTACGGCGGCTGCATTGCTTACCTACGACGCTTACAGCTATACCCTTCCGGCGGGAGCCTTTACCGATGTCGATGGAGATGCGCTGACTTTAACCGCGACGTTGTCCAACGGCGATCCATTGCCTTCCTGGCTCACTTTCGACGGCACTACATTTACTGGTACGCCGACGGACGGAGACCTGGACAGCTTATTAATTAAGGTGACGGCGGCGGACCCCTCTGGGGCGACGGCTGAACAGACCTTTACTTTGGATGTCTCGAACGTCCGGGAGGGCACGGCGGGCGACGATACGATCAACGGCACGGTTGGGATCGATACGCTCATCGGCCAAGCGGGGGCGGACAGCCTGAACGGCGGCGCCGGCAACGATACGCTGGAGGGCGGGATCGGCGCGGATAGCCTGTTCGGCGGGTCCGGCAACGATGTACTCGACGGCGGCGCTGATGCGGACTTCTTCTGGGCCGACAGCGGCGACGATACGTTGCTGGGCGGTGACGGCAACGACATCCTCTATGGCGCGGCGGGTGCGGATGTTCTTGACGGCGGCCAGGGGGATGACCGTCTTTATGTTGACGGCGACGACACCTCGGCTTCGGGCGGGGACGGTTACGACCGGCTGTATGTCCAGGGCGCTGCGGGGGTCAGTTTGGCCTTCGGCGATATTGAGGAAGTTGTCGGCGGGTCGGGCAACGACACGTTTGATGGTTCTTCGGGAACGGCCAATCAAATCATGTACGGGCGGGCTGGCAACGACACGCTGAGCGGCGGGGCGGGCAACGATTACCTGCGTGGCGAGGATGATAACGACATCATTAGCGGCGGCGGCGGAGCCGACCGACTATATGGCGACGGCGGCGATGACACGTTGGCTGGCGGCGCAGGCGCGGATACACTGAACGCGGGGGCCGGCAACGACACCATTGCCGGCTTATCCGACGGCGACACCATTGACGGTGGCGCGGGCGAAGACTGGATTGACTATTCGGGGCTGGCTTCCGGCATGGTCGTGGATTTGGGGCAGACCTACGGAACCGACGGCACCGTCACGGACACGCTTTGGAACCTAGAACATGTGATCGGGACAGTCTTTGCCGATGTTCTCTCTGGGAACGCCAGCGGCAACACCCTAATCGCCGGCGCGGGCGACGATACGCTGTCGGGTGCGCTGGGAGACGACTACCTTCAAGGCGGGGCTGGAGCGGACCGGATTTACGCCGGGGCCGACAATGATATTTTGGACGGCGGTGCGGAAGACGACTTCTTGTGGGCTGATGAAGGCGATGACACGCTGTTGGGCGGTGATGGCAATGATACGCTGTTCGGCAGCGCCGGAGCGGATGTCATCCACGGTGGGGATGGTAACGACGATCTCTACGTCGATGGCGACGATACGTCGGTTTCGGGCGGCGCCGGATACGACAGGTTGTTCGTCCAGGGGGCGGCGGGCGCTCATCTGACGGTGGGCGATATCGAGGAGATCGTTGGTGAAGCGGGCGATGACGCTTTTGACGGGGCGTCCGGCAGCGACAATCAGACCCAGTACGGTCGGGCGGGCAATGACACCCTGACCGGCGGCTCGGGCAACGACTACCTGCGCGGCGAAGGGGATAACGATATCCTGACCGGCAACGATGGCATTGACCGTCTTTACGGCGACGCGGGGAACGATACGCTGTCGGGTGGCTCCGGGGCAGATACGCTGGATGCGGGAACGGGCGAGGATATTCTCTCGGGCGGGGCCGGGGCCGATACGCTGAATGGCGGTGACGGAACCGACTGGGCCGACTTCACCAGCGATGGCGCGGGGGTCACGGCCAATATCACGACCTACTCGGCGATCGACGGTTCCGGCGCGACGGACACGTTGTGGAACATTGAGAACCTCAGAGGCTCGGCCTTCAACGACAGCCTGATCGGCAACAACGGCGTTAATCAACTGTCAGGCGGCGATGGAGACGATCGCCTGGAAGGCTACGGCGGTAACGACGTTCTGGAGGGCGAATCCGGGACCGACCTGCTCTATGGCGGTGGCGGTGACGACAGCATGAGCGGCGGCACGGGTAACGACAGCCTCTATGGCGGTTCCGGCGCCGATACGATGGACGGCGGCGTAGACAACGACTTCTTCTGGGGTGACAGTGGCGCCGACACGCTGATCGGCGGTGACGGCGACGACATTCTTTATGGGGCCAATGATGCCGACGACATTACCGGTGGCGCGGGCAACGACCGGATGGTCGGCGGGGCCGGTGACGATACCTATCACTTTGACCGGGGCGAGGGGCAAGACGCCTTGGATAACCGGGGAGAGAGTTCCTCCAACGATGTTCTGTCGTTTGGGGCGTCGGTGGACCACGACCAACTGTGGTTCCGGCAGTTCGGCAACAATCTCGTGGTCAACGTGATTGGTACGACGGACCAGATCACGGTTGAGGATTGGTACAACGGCACGGACAACCGCCTCGCTTCGTTCTCCGCAACAGCCGATGGTCAGACGTTGTCCAGAAGCAACGTCCAGAACCTGGTCGACGCCATGGCGTCCTTCTCGCCGCCGGCGTTCGGAGAAACCGAGCTGGATACTGAGGAGTATGCTACGGTTTTAACTCAGATTGCCACCAACTGGCAGACATCGAGTTAAAAGTTGATTATCCCAAAAAAAGAGCGGCCGGTGTGCCGCTCAGACTGCTGACAAAGTCCTCGCCTTTGGCGGGGACTTTTGATTCAATGTTTTATGCTTAAGAAACCTTCCGCCCAGCAGACCGAACTTGAGATGGTTACGCTTGAGAGTTTGGTTGACCTTTCCCCCGTATCCGATCCACCTATGGGGTGAGTCCCTGAGTTGATAACACGGTATCCGATGGCCGGACAAGTCGGCGCGCGGAGCCTTCGCGTAGCTCAAGCGCGCCGGCTCTCTCCGCGT
>Ga0209692_10003414_pt1 | contig 15476 bp, 12 predicted proteins | sample tdDd472_FD_187129 | JGI IMG/M metagenome (GOLD analysis project Ga0209692, IMG submission 187129) | Marine sediment microbial communities from the Atlantic coast under amendment with organic carbon and nitrate - tdDd47.2 (SPAdes)... | ecosystem: Environmental > Aquatic > Marine > Coastal >...
CCCGCTAACCCATAAATTTTTGAAAACGTGCGGGTAATAACCAAATTAGGGAACTCTTCCAACCAGCTAACCGTGCGTGCACCTTCCCCCGAGTATTCGCAATAAGCCTCATCCAGCACCACCACGATATCCGCGGGGACGGCACGCAGAAAAGCGTACAGTGCGGCATGCTCAACCCAGGTACCGGTAGGATTATTAGGGTTAGCAATAAAAACTAAGCGCGTGTCATCCCTGATTGCAGCCAGCATCGCATCGAGATCATGCCCGAGAGGTTGCTCATGACTGTCCGGATTAGCCGGTACGACTATTGCTTCAGCGCCGGTAGCCTGAACAGCTAACGGATACACGACAAAAGCATACTGAGAATAGACTGCCGAAGAACCGGCGGTAAGAAAGGCCTCGGCCAACAACACCAGCACATCATTAGAACCGTTACCCAGCGTAATAGCGCTCTGCGAAACACCGTGAACCGACGCCAACTTTTGTTTGAGGTAATAGCCATTGCCATCCGGATAACGGTTCAAACCGGCTGCGGCCTCTGTGACCGCTGCTAAAACCCGAGCGGAAGGACCAAGCGGATTTTCATTTGAGGCAAGCTTTACAGCATTAGTCACGCCATATTCGCGTTCCAGCTCATCGAGCGGTTTACCGGGAACATAAGGCTGCAGATCACATACAGGCGGTGCAGCAAATGCGGCTACAGATTTATCGTCCGACACACACACCTCTCTATATAACGTTGGCTTCAGGCGTGAAGTCAGAGAATTGCTTTGGGATAAGACCCCAAAACACGTGACATCGGTGCAAGTCGTTCAAGCTCTTCAAGAGCCGTCTTAACCGGAGCGTCTTCAGCATGTCCGTCGATGTCGATGAAAAAGACGTAGTGCCATTTTTTACGACGTGAAGGCCGCGATTCGATACGCGTCATATTGATGCCCTGCTCAGCAAACGGGGCAAGAATCTTATGCAACGAACCCGAGTCATCGGAGCTGGTTGAAGAAACCAGCAAGCTGGTTTTGTCATCACCGCTTGGCGGTGCAGTGCGGTTTCCGATAACCAAAAATCGCGTCGTGTTATCGCGACTGTCTTCGATATTCGCAACCAGCACATTTAAACCATATACATCGGCAGCTGAATCACCGGCAATGGCTGCAGTACCAGACTCATCACGGGCTCGCCGGGCGCCTTCGGCGTTACTGCTCGCCGGGATCTGCTCCGCATTTGGCAGAAACTCATTCAGCCAGGCACTGCATTGAGCCAGCGCCTGTGGATGAGCACAAACGCGCTTCACTTCATCAGCCGATTCCATAGTGCCCAGCAGATGATGACGAATACGCATCTCAACTTCGCCGCAAATCTTGAGCGGCGAACTCAGGAACATATCCAGCGTGTGATTAACCGTACCCGCACTGGAATTCTCGACAGGTATTACGCCGTACCGGGCGGCACCGCCTTCAACTTCGTTAAAGACGTCCTCGATAGTAACCAGCGGCAAAGTACCGACAGAGTGACCAAAATGTTTGTAGACAGCGGAGTGAGTAAATGTGCCTTCAGGCCCAAGATAGCCGACTTGCAGCGGTTCTTCGTAGGCACGACAAGCAGACATGATCTCACGAAACAAACGGACCAACTCGCCGTCTTCCAGCGGACCCTGATTACGCTCAGCGACTGCACGCAAGACCTGCGCCTCACGCTCCGGGCGATAAAACTCTACCGCTCCTGAATCATCACTGCTTCGTTTGGCCTCACCAATCTGCTGCGCCAAACCGGCCCTCTCACTTATGAGGGATTCAATCTGAATATCAACGGCATCAATCTGGGCACGAATGCCATCCAGATTTTCTTTGTTATCTCCGCCTTTATCCGACATTCAGATTACCCCTCAATCAGCCGTCGCATTGCCCGAGGCAACGGACATTAATCACGCCTTCAATACCACGAATAGCATCCAGCGTTTCAGACGGCACAGCACTATCCAGATCAACAATCGTGTAAGCAATATCGCCACGTGATTTATTCAACAGGTCTTCGACATTCAAACCGGCGTCAGCAAGGCACGTGGAAATCTGTGCCACCATATTGGGCACATTAACGTTAGCGATAGTAATGCGACTCTCTGTAGTACGGGGCATGTCGGCTTCAGGGAAGTTCACTGAAAAACGAACAATCCCGTGCTCCAAATAATCACGCATGTTCTGAGCAACCATGACTGCACAGTTAGACTCAGCCTCATAGGTGGATGCACCCAGATGCGGCAAGGCGATAATTTTGTCATGACCCAGCAGTTCACGTGCCGGGAAATCGGTTACGTAGCGACCCAGATGCCCTTCTTCAAGGCTGGCCAAAACAGCCTCGTCATCAACGATGCCGCCACGGGCAAAGTTAAGGATAACGCCGTTGGCATTCATCAGCTTCAGACGCGCGGCGTTAACAATATGCTTGGTATCTTCAAGCAAAGGTACATGCACAGTAATCATATCAGCACGACTGAACATATCTTCAAGACTGCGCGCTTGCTCAACACCTGCAGACAACTGCCAGGCACGCGACACAGTAATATGATTGTCAAAGCCGATGACATTCATGCCCAGCGCATGAGCCGCGTTTGCGACTTGAACACCAATAGCGCCCAAACCGATAACACCTAAAGTACGACCGGGTAATTCATAACCAACAAACTTCTTCTTACCGGCCTCGACTTTCTTATTCAGCTCATCGCCGTCACCGTCCAGGTTCTGGGTGTATTCAGCTGCCTGAGCAAGATTACGGGCAGCCAGCAACATGCCGCCGACAACCAACTCTTTAACCGCATTAGCATTAGCACCAGGCGCATTAAACACAGGCACGCCACGTTTGGTGAACTCATCCAGTGGAATGTTATTAACACCTGCACCCGCACGCGCTACGGCTTTAACAGACTCGGGCCAATCCTGATCGTGCATTTTGTAGGAACGCAGAATAATGGCATCGGGGTTATCCACCTCGTCGGCCACACTGTATTGATCAGAAGGCAATAACTTAAGGCCTTCGGGTGAAATATTGTTAAGCGCTTGAATTTTGTACATGACAACCTGCTTTAAATCTAAAATCGAGCTCTCTACTCATACAAACAAAGAGCTTCCAAAAAATTAACCGTGCTGCTTTTCAAACTCGCCCATAAATGCAATCAATGCATTTACAGACTCTTCCGAAACAGCATTGTAAATACTGGCACGCATACCACCAACCGAACGATGACCTTTAAGGTTCATCAGACCTGCTTGCTCAGCTTCCGCAAGGAACACGGAATCGAGATCAGGATTAGCCAGAGTGAACGGTACGTTCATCCAGGAACGATTTGGGATGGCAACCGGGTTCGCATAAAAATCCGAACCATCAATCGCTGCATACAAAGCGTCAGATTTGCGTTTATTAATCTCGCCCATCGCATCAAGGCCACCGTTCTTCTTGATCCACTTAAACACCAGACCGGCAAGATACCAGCCAAAGGTCGGTGGAGTGTTGGACATTGAACCGGCTTCAGCCTGCGTCTGATACCGCAGGATAGGTGGCAGATTGGTGCCGCCTTTTTCCAGCAGGTCTTTACGGGCAATCACGATGGTGAGACCGGCAGGACCGATATTCTTCTGTGCGCCGGCATAAATCACGCCAAAACGACTCACGTCGACCGGACGGGAAAGAATTGTCGATGACATGTCGGATATTAGCGGTACGCCGCCGGTTTCCGGCAACTCATGAAATTCAACACCACCAATGGTTTCATTCTGACAATAGTGAAAATACGCCGCATCTGATGTGAGGTTCCAGCTATCAACAGATGGTACAGAAGCATTATCACCCTGAGCGACCAGGTTGGCATTCGTTACCACACCGCCCTGCTGATACGCTTTCTTAGACCAACTGCCTGTCACCATATAATCAGCGGTCTGTCCGGCTTCACACAGATTCATCGGCAACAAAGCAAACTGCTGAGTAGCGCCACCCTGCAGGAACAGCACCGCATAATCATCCGGGATATTCATCAGTTCGCGAATATCGGCTTCGGCCTGTTCAGCAATAGCGATAAACGGCTTACTGCGATGACTGATTTCCATTACGGACATACCTGATCCGCCAAGGTCGGTCAGACAACCCTGAGCTTCTTCAAGAACTTCCAACGGCAATGCCGCTGGTCCGGCACTAAAATTGTGTACACGTGACATTTATTTAATTCCACCTAAGAGCAACCCGGAAACCTTGCATCCGGGGCGTTACAAAAATTATTGGGTTGAGCGACTACTCGTCACCGGCATCGTCCGAGTCAGCATCTACCCCTTCAACTGCATCACCGCTTATTTCGGTCTCGGGCAGCGAAACAATACGGTCCATTCCGACCAAATGCTCATCACCCGACATACGAATAAGAGTAACGCCCTGTGTGTTGCGGCCCTGCACAGAAATATCATATACAGGTGTACGTACCAGCGTGCCGCCCGAACTAATGAGCATCACTTCATCCTCATCGTTAGCCTGGCATGCACCAACCATGCGACCGTTTCTTTCACTGGTCTTGATAGCAATAACGCCCTGACCGCCACGGCCCTGAGTTGAAAACTCATCGACCTCAGTACGCTTACCGTAGCCGTTCTCGGAAGCCATCAAAACTTCGCCTTCACCAACGATAATGAGTGCAATAACCTCATGATCTGCAGGGATTTTTATACCCCTGACACCAGCGGCACCACGCCCCATCACACGCACATCCGATTCAGCAAAGCGAATGGCCTTACCGGAACTTGCATACAACATGATCTCATTCTGGCCATCAGTAATGGCTACGTCGACGAGCTTGTCTCCATCCCGCAAATCAACCGCGATAATGCCGTTAGTACGGGGACGTGAGAACGCTTCCAATCCGGTTTTCTTAACCGTACCGCGACTGGTTGCCATAAACACAAAATGCTCATCGCTAAATTCTTTAACCGGCAACACTGCATTAATGCGCTCATCGGCCTGCAGCGGCAACAAATTCACGATCGGCTTACCGCGTGAACCGCGACTCGCACGCGGCACCTGATAAACCTTCAACCAGAAAACCTTACCAAGACTGGTAAAACACAACAGTGTGTCGTGGCTGTTGGCGACAAATAATTTATCGATGAAATCTTCATCTTTCATTTTAGTTGCAGAGCGGCCACGGCCACCGCGTTTCTGCGCGGCGTAAGTATCGAGCCCCTGGGACTTAACGTAGCCACCGTGCGACAACGTCACCACCAACTCTTCACGTGGAATCAGGTCTTCAGTGGTAACGTCACTGTAGTCCTGAGTGATCTCTGTGCGGCGGTCATCGCCGTAACGCTCACGGATATCTTCCAGCTCTTCACGGATCACTTCAGTCAAACGATCAGGGTTTTCAAGAATGCTTAGGAACTCTTTAATTCGTTCCAATATATCCTTGTATTCGTTGATAATTTTGTCGCGCTCAAGGCCGGTCAGACGATGCAGGCGCAACTCAAGAATGGCTTGTGCCTGAGTCTCGGAAAAGCGATAACCACCCTCAATCAACCCGAAGTCACCCTCAAGATGTTCAGGCCGGGTACTCACGCCTCCGGCGCGGTCAAGCATTTCAATGACGTCACCCGGCTCCCACAACTTCTCTACCAATGCTACTTTCGCATCAGCCGGAGTCGGCGACTTCTTAATCAAAGCGATAACCGGATCAATATTTGCCAGCGCTACCGCCTGCCCTTCCAGAAGATGAGCTCTGTCACGGGCTTTACGCAGATCAAAAATCGTACGACGGGTGACAACTTCACGACGATGACGCAGGAACGCATCGAGCATCTGTCGCAAAGTAAGCAATCGCGGCTGCCCGTCGAGCAGTGCAACCATATTGATACCAAACACCGTCTGCAGAGGTGTCTGCTTGTAAAGATTATTGATCACGACATCAGGCATCTGGTCGCGACGCAGTTCGATCACTACGCGTAAGCCGTCTTTGTCTGACTCATCGCGTAACTCGGTAATACCCTCAATTTTCTTGTCACGCACCAGCTCGGCGATTTTCTCGATAAGCCGTGCCTTATTCACCTGATAAGGCAACTCAGTGATGACAATGGCCTCTTTGCCTTTCTTATCGACTTCCTCGACGTGGTGACGGGCACGAATATGTACACGACCGCGGCCGGTGGTGTAAGCGGAGTAAATGCCTTGTGTGCCATTGATAATACCGGCTGTAGGGAAGTCCGGCCCTGGCATAATCTCCATCAATTCGGGAACGGTGATGTCCGGATTCTCAATAACCGCAAGCGTTGCCCCAATTACTTCGATCAGGTTGTGCGGAGGAATATTGGTGGCCATACCCACCGCAATACCGGCCGAACCATTCACCAGCAGGTTCGGCACCTTCGTTGGCAAAACTGTTGGCTCAGACTCTGAACCATCATAGTTCTCGGCAAAGTCGACTGTCTCTTTATCGATATCCGCGAGCAGTTCGGCAGCCATGCGGGTCATGCGAACTTCCGTATAACGCATCGCGGCCGGTGAATCACCGTCTACCGAACCGAAGTTACCCTGACCATCGACCAGCAAATATCTCAGCGAGAAAGGCTGGGCCATACGAACGATGGTGTCATAAACAGCTGAATCACCGTGCGGGTGATACTTACCAATAACGTCACCGACTACACGAGCTGATTTCTTATAGGGCTTGCCATAGTCATTACCCAGTTCACGCATAGCGTACAGAACGCGGCGATGCACAGGCTTCAGGCCATCACGAACGTCGGGGAGTGCCCTGCCTACGATCACGCTCATGGCGTAATCCAAATAGCTTTGACGCATCTCGTCTTCGAGATTTACAGGTATTACTTGTTGGGCCGATTCAGTCATTGGCTATTCGATTCTTCTTCCGTTTTCGCTACACAAAAAAGCGGTATAACCGCCCCCGTGAAGTGCAGCACAGTGTGATGTAATTGGTCGATTATCAGGAACTTTCTACGAAGCGGTGCAACCGTTGAAAATACAGGCGGTATGGTAGCACAGAGAACTGCTGAAACGCAGTAAAATCAAGCGCTGAAAGCAGATATTTTGCCTAAAATACCCCACCCCTAACCGACCGGTTTTTGACATGGCTTCGGGTATATATTTCACCTGAACTGAGTATCAGGCATTATGCCAATCCAAAGCACCGAAACACCGCCCCAAATCGCCCTTACCCGGAGCCAGAATGAGCACAACAGATTGCGTCATATTCCCCCGCTGGGTGATTCCCGTTGAACCACAAGGTGTGGCACTGGAAGACCACGCTGTCGTCATCAAAAACGGGCGCATTGAGGCTATTACAAGCTCAGACGATGCCAGGCAACGCTTTCCGGAACACCTTTTTATCGACAGACCTGAGCACGCCCTGCTGCCGGGCTTCATCAATGCACACACTCATGCCGCGATGTCTCTGCTGCGGGGTATCGCCGATGACCTGCCGCTGGAAACCTGGCTGCAAGAGCACATCTGGCCGGCCGAAGCCAACTGGGTGAACCCCGAATTTGTGCGTGACGGCACGCGTCTCGCAATAGCGGAAATGATCCGCAGCGGCACAACCTGCTTTAACGATATGTACTTCTTTCCAGACGAAATCGCTGCCACCGCTGCCGATGCCGGCATTCGCTGCAGCGTCGGCATGATCGTAATTGACGTACCGACGGCATGGGCTAATGATTTTGACGAATACCTGAGCAAAGGTACTGCCGTACACGACACCTTCAAAGAACACCCTTTAATTACGACTGTATTCGCACCCCACTCGCCCTACATGGTCTCTCCTGAGCATCTGGCACAGGTTGCTACGCTAACCAACGAACTCGATACCTACGCTCATGTGCACGTCGCTGAAACGGCTGATGAGGTGGAACGCAGCCTCAGCGCCACCGGCAAACGACCGCTTGAGGTCCTCAAAGACGCCGGCTTGCTCAGCTCACAACTGCAAGCAGTCCATATGACCCAGCTGGCAGGCGGTGAAGCGAGAGAACTGGCAGCGGTTGCTGCTCACGTGATTCACTGCCCTGAATCAAACCTGAAGCTCGCCAGCGGCTTCTGCCCTGTTTCGGAGCTCATGGAAGCCGGCGTCAACGTCGCACTGGGTACTGATGGTGCTGCCAGTAATAATGACCTCGACATGCTCGGCGAAATGCGCAGTGCCGCATTACTCGCCAAAGGCCTGACCGGCAACGCAGCGACACTTTCGGCGTCCGATGCGCTGGCAATGGCAACTATTAATGGCGCGAAGGCACTGGGTCTCGCCGAAGAAACAGGCTCAATAGAAGCCGGCAAGGCAGCTGACCTTATCTGTATCGACCTGAATCACACAGCCACTCAGCCGGTCTACAATCCGATTTCACAGATCGTCTATGCTGCCAACCGCAACCAGATATCCGATGTATGGGTTGCCGGAAAAGCCCTGATGACAGACCATACACTTCACACCGTTGATGAAGATCAGGTTATCGCGCAGGCAAAAGCCTGGCGCAACCGGATCCAAGACGGCACAGAACAGTAATTCAGACCATATCTCAGGCGGACTAACTAACGTGTCAGCACATCCCGAAAGAAACCAGGATCAGGCAGAGGTCAATAAATTTAATGAGCTCGCAAGTCGCTGGTGGGACCCGGACAGCGAATTCAAGCCGCTGCATGAGATCAACCCTTTACGGGTACGCTACATTGATAAACAGGTTTCGCTAAGCGGTAAACATGTTCTCGATGTCGGTTGTGGCGGCGGCCTTCTCGCTGAAGGAATGGCCAAAGCCGGCGCTCAGGTGACAGGTATAGATCTGGCTCCTGACTCTATAGCGGTCGCCAAATTACACCTTCACGAATCCGGCTTGGACATCGACTACTCGGTTACCTCGGCGGAAGAACTGCTGGAATCAGGAGCCGAACAATTTGATGTAGTCACATGCCTGGAAGTACTGGAGCATGTACCCGACCCCGCAGCACTTATTGCCAACTGCGCCGCGCTGCTAAAACCCGATGGCCAACTGATACTCTCAACGCTGAATCGCAACGTTAAGTCTTTTCTGGGTGCCATATTAGGCGCCGAATACATTCTTGGCCTGGTCCCCCGGGGTACGCATGAGTATGCCCGCTTCATCAAGCCCTCCGAAATGAACCGCTGGGCAAGAGCCGCAAATCTGGAACTGACGGATCTCGCAGGTATCAGCTACGACCCGCTCAAGAAGGAGTTCAGCTTGGGCGAAGATGTTGATATTAACTACCTTGCACATTTCCACCGTAGCTGATGCTAAATAACACCCGAATTACCGGCGTTCTATTCGATCTCGACGGGACGCTGCTCGACACCGCGCCCGATATGGTGGCCTCACTGTTGCCTATTTGCTCAAGGTTGAATTTACCTGAGCCTGAGTATGCAGCAGCCAGAGAACATGTATCGCGGGGCGCTGCCGGCCTGTTGAGAATGGCATTCCCCGGCTTTAACGAAGAACAGATAGCCGGACTGGTGCCTGAGTATCTGGAGATATATGCATCAAGGCTGGCGGTAGACACCGTTTTGTTTGATGGCATGGAGCCCTTGTTGCAGGACTTCGATGCCAACGACATTTTGTGGGGTGTTGTTACCAACAAGCCGGCCTTTCTTACCGACCCGCTCCTGCAGTCTATGAACCTCTACGACCGCTGTGCCTGCGTGGTGAGCGGCGATACGCTGCCTCAACGTAAACCCGCACCTGAGCCTTTATTGCACGGCTTAAGTCAGGCAGGCCTCAGTGCTGAAAACAGCCTGTACATCGGTGATGCCGAACGCGATATTGAAGCCGGACGCGCTGCCGGCATGTACACTGTCGCTGCGGCTTTTGGCTATATTCCTCCGGAGGAAAATGCGTCAGAGTGGCAAGCTGACCACATCATTCACACACCCGCTGAAATAGTGGAAATTATGGCGCGCTATTAATGGATTTTGCTGCTCTGAATAACCCGTTGTTTGTATACCCTGCAATCGCTTTACTGGCCGGTTTCGGACTGGGCTGGTTGATCCGCATGCTGATTGCGAAAACAACTGTGGCGGGCCTTGAAGCCAGCCTTAAAGAAAAAGAAATCCTTATACAGAACGATGAAGAACGGATTGCCGAACAGGCGGCAGCTCTGGAGCAAGCCCAACACACGTTAAAAGCCTCCTTTCAGGAATTGGCTCAGGATTCACTGAGCAAGAACAACGCCATGTTTCTGGAACTCGCTCAACAACGACTGAACACGCAGCAGGAAAAAAGTGATGCTGAGCTTCAGGCGCGCGAGAAGGCTGTTGAAAATCTCATCAAACCAATCAACGAAGCGCTGACCAAAACCAGAGAACAAATAACGGAAATTGAAAAAAGCCGTGCACAGGCCTACGGCAGCATCAAAACCGAAATTGAGCGTATGGCCGAAGGTCAGCAGCAACTGCGCAGCGAAACCAACAAACTGGTTACCGCATTGCGCCGCCCGGAAGTACGCGGACAGTACGGCGAATTAACTTTGAGGCGGCTGGCCGAACTCGCCGGCATGGTGAATCACTGCGACTTCTTCGAGCAAACCACAGTTAATACTGACCAAGGGCAACTGCGACCCGATATGATTGTGCAACTGCCCGACCGGGGCATGCTTGTTGTCGATGCAAAAACTCCCATGGATGCCTATCTGGCTGCTGTAGAAGCTACCGATGAAGACATCCGTAAAACTGCACTGACAAGGCACTCGCGCAATGTCAGCGAACGTATTAAGGAGCTCTCAGGGAAAAGCTATTGGGCTCAGTTCGACCGCAGTCCCGACTTCGCACTGCTCTTCATTCCGGGCGACCAATTTCTGACCGCTGCGCTTGACCAGAACCCGTCTCTGCTTGAAGACGCATTGCGCCAGAAAGTCATGCTGGTAACACCCACAAGCCTGGTGGCATTGCTGAAAGTAGTGGCATACGGTTGGCTCCAATTGTCTCTTGCAGATAACGCCGAAGAAATTAAAAAGCTGGCTGAAGAACTGTATGACCGCATGGGCGTTTTCACCGGACATTTGGCGAAGGTCGGCCGGCAACTGGAGTCCAGCGTAAAAAGCTACAATCAAGCCATCGGTTCATTGGATACACGTATCTTGCCCACCACACGCAAATTCAAAGAATTGGGTGTGCAAGCCGGCAAACCACCGGAAGATCCACCTCTTATTGAAACCGCTATTCGCCCGACGTCGGGCCTCGAAGAAAACAAAGACTGAATTAATGACTGAACAAAACAGCATCGCCCAAAATTATCAGGCACCAGACGATCTCTTGAAAGACAAAGTAATTCTGGTAACGGGCGCCGGTGATGGCATCGGCAAAACCGTGGCAAAAAGTTACGCAACTCATGGCGCAACGGTGATATTGCTAGGGCGCACACAGGTCAAACTCGAAGCTGTTTATGATGAGATTGTTGCCGCCGGCGGCCCTCAGCCCGGTATCGCTGTTTTGGACTTCCGTACCGCACAACCCGAAGAATATGAGAATCTTGCGGAACAAATTGAAAATGAATACGGGCGATTAGACGGGCTTCTGCATAACGCCTCGAAGCTCGGGCAGAAAATGTCTCTCGATCAATACCCGATCGGCACCTTCATGGAAGTGATGCACATTAACGTCAATGCCGCATTCGTTCTCACACGGATTCTGATGCCTTTGTTACGAAAGTCATCGTCAGCGTCTGTAGTGTTTACGTCTAGTAGTGTTGGCCGCAAAGGAAGAGCCTTCTGGGGTGCCTACGCCGTGTCCAAATTTGCGACCGAAGGACTGATGGAAACGCTGGCTGATGAGCAAGGCGAAAATTCAAAACTGCGCACGAACTCTATTAACCCGGGTGCCACCCGCACCAATATGCGTGCAGCCGCCTACCCCGGTGAAGACCCCGACACACTTAAAACACCTGAAGATATTCTTGCGCCCTATTTATATCTGATGGGCGATGACAGCAGCGCTGTTAACGGTGAGAGTCTGAACTGTCAGTAGGAGCAGGGCTGGAAACAGCGCGCTTAAGCAACTTTAACTCTGCAGGGTTTAGCTCCCTGTATTTACCTTTGCCTAAGCCACGGGGTAATGCTATCGGGCCATAGCTGATACGCATTAATCGACTGACATCAAAGCCCAACTCATTCCACATACGGCGAACAATCCGGTTCCGCCCTTCTCTGAGCATCACACGAAACCAGCGGTTACTGCCTTCGTCTTTGGTAGCCAAAATCTTTTCGAACTTCGCGACACCATCATCGAGTTCGACCCCGGTCAGCAATTGATTTATCTGCTCGGCTGTCGGCTCGCCTTTAACACGAACCAAATACTCTCTTGCTATACCGCCCGAGGGATGCATTAGTGCATTCGCCAATTCACCATCGGTAGTTAAGAGCAGCAAGCCCGCAGTCGCAACATCAAGCCGCCCTATACTGACCCAACGACCGCCAACAACTTTAGGCAGACTTTGAAATATAGTGCGACGCCCCTCCGGGTCAGAGCGGGTACATATCTCCCCGGCGGGCTTGAAGTACATAATCGTGCGGGCTGGTTGACGCTTTTTGGGGGCTTTAAGAAGCCGGCCATCAATCGTAATCCTTTCACTACCGGTGACTTTGCAGCCGAGTTCAGCAACATTGCCATCAACTGTTATACGGCCGTCGCGGATCATCGTCTCAAGCTGACGCCTTGAGCCGTGCCCTGACTGAGCCAGCCACTTTTGCAGGCGCTCTTCAGCCATCAGGATTTATGGATCGGAATCACGTTGTCAGAGCTCTGCCCTGCATCGTTATCGTCAGACTCACCCGAATCCTCATCGGAAGATGATGCGGACTCATTCGGGGCGTCTACAGAAGTCTCTTCGACTTCAGCGACAGAACTTTCGTCTGACTCATTTGATTCCTGCGCCTCGCGCACCTCATCAAGTGATGTAACAGATGCAGGCTCGTCGGGTAAGTCATTCTCTTTAGCTTGCGATACCAAAGGCTCGGTCGCGCCCGGAGCAACGCCCGGCTCCACTTCGCCGGTATCGGGAGGCACGCCAAGTTCCAGCTGAATATTCACAGGATCCAGTTCCGCAAGTTCCGCCAGAGGTGGCAGGTCTTCGAGTCGCTTCAGACCGAAGTAATCAAGAAACTGTTTGGTAGTCGCATACAACGTAGGACGACCCGGCACATCGCGCTGACCGACAGGCCGGATCCAACTGCGATCAAGCAGGCTACGAATAATATTTGTACTTACAGCAACACCGCGAATCTCTTCAATGTCGCCACGGGTTAAAGGCTGTCTGTATGCAATGATGGCAAGCGTTTCCATCAGCGCACGTGAGTAACGCGGCGGACGCTCTTCCCAAAGTTTCGATAACCAGGGTGACATCGTTTCACGAACCTGAATTCGAAAACCACTCGCCACTTCGAGCAATTGCACACCACGACCTTCGTAGTCCTCCTGTAGCTCTTTAATGGCTTCACGCATTTCTTCTTTCGGTGGTGCCGAACGCTGCCCGAATAATGCCCGTAAAGCATCCAGATTAAGCGGCTCACCACTCGCGAGTAATGCAGCCTCGATAATCATCTTTAACTGATTAGCTTCTACCGGAGCAGCCTCTTCTTCATCAACTTCATCAGATGATGCGAAAGCGTCATCGCCTTCTGCCGGCTCATTAGAAGCAGTGACCTCATCGGCCTCGCCTTCAATGGGTTCGATATCCAGCCGTTCCTCTTCAGCACCGACTGCGGAATCCTGTTCCGCGACCTGCTCAGCGCCTTCATTTTTCTTTTCTGTTTCTTCGCTCACGAGTATGTATCTGCCTCTGCAGCCTGTTCATCAGAGATTTCCGTGGCCGCACCGGTGGCACGGACATGAATCGGGGTAAAAGGTTCGGCCTGCACAACCTCAATCACCGAGGCTTTCAGTAACTCAAGCAGTGCAAGCAATGTCACGGTGGCGCCCATGCGCCCTTCTTCGGGGTCAAAAAGTTTAGAAAACTCCAGAAACTCTTGCGCACCCACACGATCAAGGACGTCGGTCATACGTTCACGTACCGACAACTGCTCCGCCTTCACGTGATGGTGTGCAAACATCTGCGCTCTGTTCAACACATCACGGAACGCAACCAGCAACTCATTCAGATTGATGTCCGGCAATTTGGTAACAACTTCACGCTCACCCGGATCAATCTTCGCTTGATGCACATCACGCTGCATGCGCGGCAGTTCAACGAGCCTATCGGTTGCTGTCTTGTAACGTTCATACTCGAGCAGACGACGCACCAATTCGGCACGGGGATCATCTTCGTCCTCTTCTTCGCCTTCACCGGAGCGAGGCAGCAACATACGTGATTTAATTTCGGCAAGCATTGCTGCCATCAGAAGATATTCACCGGCCAGATCAAGCTGCAGTTCATGCATAAGCTCGATGTATTCAACGTACTGCTCGGTAATTTGCGCTATCGGGATATCAAGAATATCCATGTTCTGACGACGAATCAGATACAACAGCAAATCCAGCGGTCCGGCAAATGCCTCTAGAAAAACTTCGAGAGCATCCGGCGGAATATATAGATCCTGGGGCAGTTGAGTTACAGCCTCGCCTTCGACCACAGCAAAAGGCATTTCCGCCTGCTCCGGCCCTTCCTGAGCCTCAGCGGCCTCAGCATCTACGGACTGTTCAGCCTGCCCTTCCTTAACGGCCTGAGCATCGGCCTTCTTCGCAGCACGCGCAGCCGCCAGCATGGCCGCTTTACGTTCCTGCGGAGTAGCAGCGGTTTCGAGTTTTGTTTCGGACTGACTATCCGATTCGGTCATTCTTTAGCACTCACAACCCAACCAACGACAAGATTAGTCGCTGGACAACATCCATTGCCGGTCTCACGAGCGGCCAAAGCCACCCGAGGAACAACAACCCGACCACAATTATAAGCCCGAACGGCTCCATTCTATCCAGTTGTCTGCCAATAGATTCGTTGACGAGACCGCGCAGTACACGCCCGCCGTCGAGCGGCGGTATAGGAAGCAAATTAAATACCGCGAGTAACACATTAAAAAATATGCCTATCTCAGCCATGCCGCGCAGGAACTCAGGCACCGGACTACCGCCGCCACCCGCCAACAAAACAACCTTTAAAAGTACCGCCCAGAGAAAGGCCATGACTATATTTGCGGCAGGTCCCGCAGCCGCAACGAAAATCATGTCCTTTTTCGGGTTGTTGAGATTGCCGAAAGCAACCGGAACAGGCTTGGCCCAACCAAACATAAACCCGGACACCAACACCATGACCATCGGCACCAATATCGTGCCCACCGGGTCCACATGCTTAATCGGGTTAAGACTTAAACGCCCCAACATCTCTGCTGTGCGATCTCCTTTAAGCCTGGCAGCCCAACCATGGGCAACCTCATGCAAAGTTATTGCAAAAAGCACAGGGATAATCGCAACAGACAGGGTCTGTATTACCTGAGAAAAATCTGTATTCATAAGC
>Ga0209692_10003416_pt1 | contig 15473 bp, 10 predicted proteins | sample tdDd472_FD_187129 | JGI IMG/M metagenome (GOLD analysis project Ga0209692, IMG submission 187129) | Marine sediment microbial communities from the Atlantic coast under amendment with organic carbon and nitrate - tdDd47.2 (SPAdes)... | ecosystem: Environmental > Aquatic > Marine > Coastal >...
TAGAACTGTGGACGATAGCCTTTGAAGAATGGAGTATGACGACCACCTTCTTCTTTTGATAGTACGTAAACTTCGGCTTCGAAACGTGTGTGTGGGTTGATGCTGCCTACGTGTGCCAATACCTGACCACGTTCAACTTCATCACGCTTAGTACCACGTAGTAATACACCAACGTTGTCCCCTGCTTCACCTTGGTCAAGCAATTTACGGAACATCTCAACACCGGTTACCGTTGTTTTAGTCGTATCTTTGATACCAACGATTTCGATTTCTTCACCAACCTTGACCACACCGCTCTCAACACGGCCGGTTACTACCGTACCACGACCTGAGATTGAGAATACGTCTTCGATTGGTAACAAGAATGGCTTGTCAATCGCACGCTCTGGCTCTGGAATGTAAGTGTCTAGAGCTTCACCTAAAGCTACGATGGCTTCTTGACCTAGTGCACCTTCGTCGCCTTCCAACGCTTTCAACGCTGAACCACGGATGATTGGCGTGTCGTCACCTGGGAATTCGTATTGGTCTAGCAATTCACGAACTTCCATCTCAACCAACTCTAACAACTCTTCGTCGTCTACCATGTCGCATTTGTTCAAGAATACGATGATTTTCGGTACACCTACCTGACGTGATAACAAAATGTGCTCACGTGTTTGTGGCATCGGGCCGTCAGCTGCTGATACAACCAAAATCGCACCGTCCATCTGCGCAGCACCGGTGATCATGTTTTTAACATAGTCAGCGTGTCCTGGGCAGTCTACGTGCGCGTAGTGACGAGCTGGAGTTTCATATTCAACGTGTGATGTTGAAATCGTGATACCACGCTCTTTTTCTTCTGGAGCGTTATCGATATCTGCGAAAGCTCGTGCGGCACCGCCGTATACTTTTGCCAATACTGTACAGATTGCTGCAGTCAAAGTCGTTTTACCGTGATCTACGTGGCCAATGGTGCCTACGTTGACGTGCGGTTTGTTACGTTCAAATTTTTCTTTAGCCATTATATAGCCTCCCGGAATATCCGCGTTTTAAGTTCCAATGTTAAAACGGGTGTCTACCGGGTCGTACGAAACTCGCACCTGCACCCTGCACCCTATTGTTTGCCTCGATATTACTATCCAGACAAAGCTGGTGCCGATAAGCAGATTTGAACTGCTGACCTCTCCCTTACCAAGGGAGTGCTCTACCTGCTGAGCTATATCGGCAAATTGTTTGATACAGTTATTGGAGCGGGTAGCGGGGATCGAACCCGCATCATCAGCTTGGAAGGCTGAGGTTCTACCATTGAACTATACCCGCGCTATATCCACACTGTGATAAAGCATACGAACAATCGTTCGCTACCAGTCAGCCCTGACTCAGTTGTCACTGATAAGAATTGCTGACCGGGTGAAAAATGGTGGAGGGGGCTGGATTCGAACCAGCGAAGCTTTCGCGTCAGATTTACAGTCTGATCCCTTTGGCCGCTCGGGAACCCCTCCAGGACTTGAGCAAACATGTCTGCTCAAAAGAGCGCGCATGATGCCAATTTGTTGCAGTAATTGCAAGCAGTAATCTTTGCTCTGCCTGCTTAATACTAAGGGTTGCAATGCAACCCTTAAGAATAATGGTGCCGGCTGCCGGAATCGAACTGGCGACCTACTGATTACAAGTCAGTTGCTCTACCTACTGAGCTAAGCCGGCTTAATCATCATGCCTGGGGCATGTCATTAAGTGGCGGGAATTTTAGCTACCTCATTTTGGTTTGGCAATGCTTTTTTATGATTTTTTTTAAATTGGCTATGAATTAGCTTTATCTGCCGTTTTTTTAGTCAGATTATTCAATAACCAATAAAAAAGCCCCTGTAAAACCAGATCTTTTTGGTATTTGAGGTGTTTCTTTGAATTTAGCTTGAGCAAGCCGATTAACTGCTCTGCATCGCCACCTGTCACCATCACGGTCTGCAATTGAAACCGAGTACATAGCTTATCAATCGAGTACTCCAAGTAGCCTACACTGGCATCCAGTGTTCCTAGCTCAATAGCCTGCTGCGTATTGCTGGCTAACCAGTCACTATCCGATTGGTCATCTCGGTTGTGCTGCGCGCTCCAGGCAATGCGTCCGGTATCACCAAGAAGGCTCGACTGCATCAGCTTGTGGCCAGGGATAATATGGCCGCCCAAGTGCTGCCCGCTGCTATCGACCACATCTAAGGTGATAGCTGTCCCAGCATCGATAACAGCAAATGCCGGTGTTGTTAACTCCGTTCCAGCGATCATAGCCAACCACCGGTCAACACCTAAAGCCTCTGTGACTTTATAACTATTAACTAATCTGCCCCCCTGCTGGCTTTGATACTCCCGTGAGGACTGGGGCAAAATGGGAAGTATCTCAAATACCTGCTCACAATAGTCTTGTAGCAGCCTCCAAACGTCCTCGTTCGCGACACAGCTTATAGCAATGGATTCAACCTTTTCGCTAAACTCTTGAGTCACAGTTTCTTTAATGGCCTTAAGCTGAGCCAACCAGTGAGCTTCTGCAAAGTCTCGATTACTCCATTGCCCTGAAGCTTTCCAATTAATACCTGACGCCTCATTTGTGAGCACCCACTTACTACGAGAATTACCCACATCAATTAGTAGAATCATTCTTGGCAAACTCCTTGGTTAATCCCTGAAACGCAAGCTAACTTCACCGGCATAGATAGGAACCATACCCTTCCCTGTTTGCAACAACAGTGCTCCGGTATCATCAACTCCAGCACCTATTCCTTTCAACTCCTGATGTTGCTGCAAAATACTCACCTTCTGACCAAAACACTCATCAACCTCTTGCCATAACTTCTGAAAGGCCGCAAAGCCCTTTTGTTCAAAAAGCTCTAGCGCTTGATTTAATTCAATAATCGTCTTCGCTAATACCTGCTGACGACTGACATCAGGAGCTAGATCATTAACATTCATCCACTCTTGCTCGATAGATTGAGCCAGCGTGCTCCCCATCTGCATATTTAAACCAACGCCGATAACCACCTGCAAAGCACCTGCCACATCACCAGACAACTCTATCAAAATACCGCCTAATTTTTTTCCTTGATAGCGAATATCGTTTGGCCACTTGAGCTGCACCCCTTCAATGCCCAAACTTTGCAGTGCTTTAATGATCGCAAGACCTACTACCAGACTCAAACCGCCTAACTGTTGTACTGGCATCTGGGTTTGCCAACCCACAGACCAATAAAGGTTACTGGCTAGCGGCGAAACCCATTGTCGGCCACGACGGCCTCGACCTGCTGATTGATGTTCAGCAGCAAGTACCTTTTTATGACAAAAGCCATCACCTTTTAATTGCTCATTGGTTGAGTCGGTTAATAACAGAACATCACACTGCCAATCAGACATGCCCTCGTTTGCCATCGCCTGCTGTAAACTTTCTGCTTCCAGCAACTCAAGCGGTCTGAGCAGTCGATAGCCCTTGCGCGTAACCGACTCGAACTCAAGTCCTAAGGATTCTAACTGCTGCATTAACTTCCACACATAAGCACGACTCACCGACAGCCCATCCGCCAATTTCTGGCCAGAATGAAAGTCACCATGCTTCAATAAAGATATCAATTGTCTTAACTGTTGATCGCGATGTTCTGTCATGATGAAAATATCTGCTGTTCGCCAATAATCCATACTTCGGGTTCCAACTTAATGCCAAATAGCTCCAGGACCTTATCTCGCACCTGCTTTGCAACCTGCAAAATATCCTGTCCGCTTGCATGCCCATAATTGACCAGAACCAAAGCCTGCTTTTCATGCACACCAGCTTCACCCTCGCGATACCCCTTTAATCCAGCCTTTTCGATCAACCAGCCTGCGGCGATTTTATAGTGTCCAGAGCCAACCGGGTAAGCGACCAATTCTGGAAAAGCATCCAGCAATGTCTGATATTGCTCTTCGGTTACGACGGGATTTTTGAAGAAAGAACCGGCATTACCAAGCTGAGCAGGATCGGGCAATTTACTTTGCCGGATAGCTATCACGGCATTGCTGACCTGTTTTGCGGTGACCACAGGCTCATCGTTGAATAATTGCTTTAAGGGACCATACTCAATATTTGGTTGAAGCTTCTTACTTAACCGCAAGGTCACCTGCGTGATAACAAAGCGTCCTCTCAATTCTTTCTTAAAAATACTGTCGCGGTAACCAAATTGGCAATCTTCACCCGCAAACTCTTTAAGCTTCCCTGTCGCTAATTCAATCGCTCGCAAACTGACAAACAGGTCTTGTAGCTCAACCCCATAAGCTCCAATATTCTGAATCGGGGCTGCACCCACATTGCCGGGAATCAAGGACAAATTCTCGAGACCTGAGTAGCCTTGATCTAAGCTATCCAATACCAGCTGGTGCCAATTAACTCCGGCGCCAGCCGTCACCAGGACATCATTGTCACTTTTTTGCTCACAGTACTCTATTCCCTTAATGTTAGCCTGTAAAAAGGTCAGCGGACTATGCCCTAATAATAAGAGATTGCTACCACCACCAAGAATAAACAGCGAATCCAGCGCAGGCTTTTCTGCTTTGAGCCAGTTTTGAATAGACTGCTCATCATTAAAGCTAATTAGCTCATCACAAGTAGCCTCAACGCCAAAGGTATTAAAAGGCTTCAATGAAGCAGGAACGGAGTTAACCAAGGAATATTGCCTGTTCTGATTAGAATTTAAGTTGTCTGCATTGTACCAAAAGCTGTTTGAAATACTATTCTCATGAATTTGCTTCAGTCACAGTTAGTTACAGTTTTTTGCAAGCGCCCCCTTCACTCAGATTGCACTCGGCTTTGAATTAAGGTATTCCTGTATCCACTAATTGAATGGGGACTAGTATGAATATCACTAAGACTACTCTGGCGATAGCCACTTTGATTGCATCCACCGCCATGAGCACAGGCTTTGCAAAGGGTGGAACAGCTAAGTCGACCTGGTTGCATTGTGGCAGCCTGATTGACACTCAAGCAGGCGAGGTATTAGGCGAACACTTTATCCAGATCACTGGTAATAAAGTTTCAGAAGTGACCACCGACAAACCTGCAACCAATTCATTTATTGACCTGAGCAATAAAACTTGCCTACCTGGTTTAATGGATATGCATGTTCATCTCGACGGTGAAATGAGCCCTACTGCTTATGTTGAAGGCTTCACCCTAAACCCTGCCGATCTGGCCTTCCGCGCCCAAGAGTATGGCATGCGTACCTTGCTCGCAGGCTTCACCACAGTGCGCAACCCAGGTGATAGCTATAATGTCACCATCTCTTTGCGCAATGCTATTAACCAAGGCTGGGTTGACGGGCCTCGAATTTATTCAGCGGGGAAATCACTAGCTTCGACCGGTGGCCATGCCGACCCCACCAACGGTGTTAATGCGAAGCTGATGGGCGATCCTGGCCCCAAAGAAGGTGTCGTAAACAGCGTGGAAGATGCTAAAAAGGCAGTTCGTCAACGCTACAAGGAAGGCGCCGACTTTATCAAGGTCACTGCAACAGGTGGCGTACTCAGTTTGGCCAAGAGCGGTCAGAATCCCCAGCTCACCCTAGAAGAATTAAAAGCGATTATTGATACTGCGCAAGATTATGGTATGCATGTAGCCGCCCACGCTCACGGTAAAGAGGGAATGCTCCGCGCAATCGAAGCAGGCATTACCAGCATCGAACATGGCACCTACATGGATAAAGAAGTTATGCGGGCTATGAAAAAGAATGGCACTTATTATGTGCCAACTGTCATTGCCGGTAAGTATGTCGCAGAGAAAGCTGAAATTGATGGTTTCTTTCCTGAAATTGTTCGCCCAAAAGCACGTGCGGTAGGGCCTTTGATCCAGAGCACTTTTGGAGAAGCCTATGACTATGGCGTTAAGATTGCCTTCGGCACAGACAGCGGTGTTTCAGCACATGGCGATAACGGCAAAGAGTTTGAATATATGGTTGAAGCAGGAATGCCAGCAATGGCAGCAATCCGAAGCGCCACGGTAACCTCCGCAGAATTACTAGCTAATGACCAAATTGGGGTGATTGCTAAAGGAAAATTAGCCGATATTATCGCGGTCGAAGGTAATCCAGCAGAAGACATCAAACTGCTACAGAACGTTTCATTTGTCATGAAAGACGGTAAAATCTATAAACAATAGCTGATGTATAAGATAAGCCGAGAATATAGTCGGCTTTTCTTATACTCTGAGTAATTTATAGAGTAATAATGTAGGTATTTTGCTCATTGACCGTCTCAACTTCCTGGACGAGGCTTTTACTTTTGTCGAATACTGTGGCGGTATTTGCAATCGAGTAATCAAAATAGAGTTTCCGGTACACTCTTTCCTCGTCTATACGCGGAGTTAAAAACTTGATATTGATTTCCTTTGAGTTACGCGAAACAATCTCATAAAAAGAGGTTTTTGCACCGACCTTATGTAAATTACCACTAATCACATAATGTAAGTTAAATTCGCCAGTAGCTATGGTTTCAGTACTTTTCTGCAACGTCCATCCAGCCTTACGCATCTCTTCTTCATAAGCAGAAGCTTCAGAATCCACTTCATCCTTTGTAGTGAACTCCCAGTCAGGCATAACAATAATTGCCATTGTCATATCCCCATTTTTTTGAATACGTAACATCTCATCTTGCGACCAGCAGCCACTTAACACCAAGAACAGTAAAGCAATCCCCAAATACCTCATAAGTACTCCCCATGTTTAGTTTTGTTAGAGAATGTCAGATTGTGCCAATGAAAGCAATCTCATTAAATCGTTTGACTAGTCTGCGATAGCACTAACACCTGCCTTAAATTATGTGTATAATCGCCCCCGTTAAGCAAGTGGTCAGTTCAGTACATCCTTTCTACGATTATTCCGCGATTGTTGTATCTTTTGAAATTGGGTTTTCAGTTGGCCTACGCTTATTCGAGCAAATTCGCTCTTCATGTTTTTATAGGTAACACTGATGACACAAGATCAAACCATTACCAGTTTTGACGAACTGGGACTTTCGCCTGCCGTATTAAAATCTATTAAGCAAGTTGGCTATGAGCAACCGTCACCAATCCAAAGCGCGAGCATACCAGTCCTCATGTCTGGTAAAGACATTATCGGCCAAGCACAAACTGGTACCGGTAAAACGGCGGCTTTTGCTTTACCAATGCTTTCCAAGCTTGATGCTAAAGATAATAAAACTCAATTACTGGTACTAGCCCCTACTCGGGAGCTTGCGATTCAGGTTGCTGAAGCTTGCCAAACTTACGCCAAAAACATGCCTGGCCTAAACGTACTACCCATTTATGGTGGTCAGAAATACGACATACAATTACGCCAACTTAAGCGTGGTTCACAAATCGTAGTAGGCACACCTGGCCGTGTTATGGACCATATTCGCCGAGGCACTTTGAAGCTCGACAATCTTAAAGCTCTAGTATTGGATGAAGCAGACGAGATGCTTCGCATGGGCTTTATCGATGATGTTGAATGGGTATTAGGTCATACTCCTCCTACTCGTCAAATCGCCCTATTCTCCGCCACCATGCCAAAAGAAATTAAAAAGGTTGCCGAGAAGTATTTAGACAATCCTGAGCATATTAAAATTCAGACTAAAACCAGTACCGCAACGACTATTAACCAACGCTATTGGTTAGTCAGTGGTATACATAAGCTGGATGCCTTAACTCGCGTTCTTGAAACTGAAGAATTCGACGGCATGATTATTTTTGTGCGTACCAAAATTGCGACCACTGAACTTGCCGACAAATTAACAGCGCGCGGCTTTAGAGCAGAACCTTTAAATGGCGATATTGCTCAGACCACCCGTGAACGAATCGTAGAAAAACTAAAGAAAGGTCAAATAGACATCCTTATCGCAACCGATGTTGCTGCTCGCGGACTAGATGTTGAGCGTATCAGCCATGTAGTAAACTATGATATTCCTTACGACACCGAATCTTACGTTCACCGTATTGGTCGAACCGGTCGCGCAGGTCGCAGTGGTAATGCAATCTTATTTGTAGCCCATCGTGAACGCCGCATGCTAAAAGCTATTGAGCGCGCTACTAACCAGCCGATTACTGAAATGCAAATGCCAAGCATTGATAATATCAATGAACAACGCATGAGCCGCTTTGAGCGCAACGTTTTAAACACTATCGAAAATGCTGATTTAAGTTTCTTCAAAGAGTTTATTCATAAGCTTCAAGACAAAACCGACACGGACCCTCAAATCATTGCAGCGGCACTTGCTAAAATGGCGGGTGGCGATGAACTAATTCTTAAAGAACTTCCAAAACCGAAGAAAGAGCGAAGCGAAAGAGCTGACAGACCTGAAAGAGGCGATAGACGTGATCGCAAAGGCCGTGATGAAGGCACTAAGCGCACTAGCGATAGAAGTTTTTCACCTTACGCACAACCGCTTAAAGCTCATCCGGATATCGAAATGGAGCGCTTCAAAATTGAAGCAGGCCACAGCCACAATGTCAAAGTCAGCAACATCGTTGGTGCCATTGCCAATGAAGCTGAGATAGATAGTGAGTATATTGGCCGCATTGACATCTTTGATGAATTCACCACAGTAGATCTACCAGCAGGCATGCCCAAAGAAGTCTTACAAATTCTTAGTAAAGCTTATGTAGCCGGTAGACCAATGAACCTAACCGTCATAGGTGATCAAAAAGCCAGTAAAGGAGACAATCAGAAACACAAAGGAAAGAGCAAAGATAAAGGCAAACCTAGAGCTAAAAGTGATAAACCCAAATCTAAAAAGTAAGTAAACGAAAAGGCCTCAGTTGAGGCCTTTTATTTATTTGGTAGATGTCCCCAAACTCACTTGAAAGGCTAGTACTCCCAACCTTCAAGACAACCATACGATTCGAGCTTAGTAATCAATGGCTGCAACTCCTTCTTGTAATTTTTCCACATTCCGATAGAGCTTGAATAAACTTTCTGCCTTACTTGGCTGGCACTCGCTGTTGTCGAGGCCTGTTTGTTTTTATGAAATTCAAGACATGAGTCTTCCCAGTCTAACCCACAGAAATCAATGACACTTTTAGCACTATGTTCGAGATTATTAACCAAATCTTCATATCTTACAGTCTTTACCACCTCAGGTAATACTTGTTGCCAATGGGACATCAGCAGTTGATGTTCATAGAAATACTCCGCCAGCTCTTCAAGATCATATGAGAAATGGAAAGCATCGGTAAACAGTTGCTTATACACCGAATAGCAAACATCTAAAGGGTGCCTTTCAAGTAGAAGTATCTTAGCCTGAGGAAGTGCCAAGTGAATCAATCCGATGTATAGTGCATTCTGTGGGAACTTATCGATAAGTCTAGACTTATTACCGGCTAATGTTCGTGTAGCCTCCAAATAGAGTTGACCCAATTGTGAAAAATCTAACTGAGTTGAAGCGCTGACCATCTGACTCCGCGATAAGCTGGGGTCTAAGCTTAGTTTCTCCATACCCGCACTCATTAACCGACTAAAGTGAGTCAGCTCACCCGCTGAAGCAACTTGGCTATGGCTACTAACAATCCTCTCCAGTAATGTAGTTCCTGTTCGTGGCAATCCAACCACAAATATTGGCTTGTTCGATTCGTTCTTACCAGACTGACTGTGCAACTTATCTTTAATCAGTGATGAGTCATAAGTCTGCCTTAATGCACGAATAAAATTTATCTCGTCGTTAAAGTCGTAATTTAACTTGTTGCGATATATTTCAGCACCAGCTTGGCGAAACTTAAAGCTCTCAGCATATTCTTCACAATCTTCCAACTCTTTTGCTAAGGCATAATACGTTTTAGCCTTCCTAACAGGGTCTTTGATGGCACGTTCAGCAAACTGCTTTAATTCTTGTATATGATTACTAGAAGAACTTTGTTTTTTTAAGTGACTTCTAAAAAAATGAATGTCACTATCAAAATCATTGCCACGTATAGCTTCTGTTGCTAACTTATCGGCTTCATCTAAGTCGCCAAGAAAGAGAGTTACTGTCGCGAGGTTGAATAATAGTTCTTGATTCTCAGGCTCTACTGTAAGTAACTTCCGATAACATTTCTCCACAAGGTTATATTTCTGATATTTATTAAAAAATGTAATCAAAGCCAAAGTTAGCTGCTTGTCTTTTAAGTTACTTGCTACCAAATCCTTTCCAAGTGCCAAAGCTTTTGCCACCTGTCCGATTCTTTCTAATAGCATCACTTTATTAAATTTAAAGCCAGCTTGATTAGGAGCTAGCCGTATAGCCTTATTTATGGCGACAACTGCTTGCTCGTGGTCATTAAGGCGAAGAGCTACAAATGATTTTGCCATCCAAGCATCTGCAAACTTAGGATACTGCTTGACCAATTGCTGGCAAAACTTCCAAGCCTGCTCCATTTGATTAGAATTTATTAAATGATGAACTTGTTGTAATAATTTTTGTTGTGAAGGTAGATTTGCTTGCATAAACGCTCCGAATTTGTATCCGCTCATTATACAGATAACACACGGCAAAGGATATTTGCTAATAAATGCATAGCCCCCTATCTGGATACAGTAACACCTTAATATTCATTACCTCACTAGAACTACTGCTTCCAAATTATACGGCCGTAGACTTACACTCCTGCATGCTCAAAGAAGTGCTATAGATCCTCAGCAAGGCACAAGTCACTGGCAAGTAAATGAATCCGACTGTTATCAGCGCCCCAAAAGTAGTCAAACGTGATAATCCAAGATTTACAGGAAAGCCAAGCCTAGAGCTAAAACTGGCAAACCTAAATTTAAAAAGTAAGTAAAGCGAAAGGCCTCAGATGAGGCCTTTTCTTATATACTCTTACGCAGCCTGAAACCAAAGTAACCGCTCAAGATAATTAGTAATAATATCGGCATAGAACCGCCGCCTCCAGCGTCACTTGAAGGCGGATTATCATTCCCTCCTCCTGAATTATTATTAGCAACGGTAGGATCAGTTCCGTTAACATATTCCTGATAATTACTTATACCATCATTATCAAGGTCAGTATTCCTATCAGAAGAATCATAAGGATTAAGCCCATACCTTTCCTCCCATTCATCTGGCATCCCATCATTATCATCATCTGGATCTGCATTATCCCCTATCCCATCCCCATCAAAGTCCGCATTCTCGGATGGGTCTACAGGGAAAGCATCATTGCCATCAGCATATCCATCTCCATCAGTGTCGGCATTCAGGTAGTCTGTGCCAGCTTCATACTCCTGCCTGAATGACAAACCATCTCCATCTTCATCATGAAAGTGAGTGTCATACTCTCTAGGATCATAGCCTAAACTAATCTCAAGTCCATCCATAACTTCATCTCCATCAGTATTTGGATTAGTTGGGTCTGTGCCATACTGAAATTCCTGAGTATTCGTTAGTCCATCACTATCTAAATCTTCCGCACCATCTAAACCATTGAATGGGTCTAAATCATAAGCTAACTCATAACTGTCCCACATTCCATCTCCATCACTATCAAGCCCACTCGTAGAGTGCTTATATAGCTCAGCACCAAATTCAGCGGTTACACCCTTTGAGTATATTACATCTTTAAGCACCCATATTGACTCTTGAAAGTTTATTTCCTCCTCAATCACTTGGAATTTATTGAGTTTTATATCAAATTTTATTTGGAATAGTCCTGAATTTACCCCTAATGAGGCTTGGATATAACAAGCCCCATAGGCGCAACCAAGATATCCATTAACATCAACCCTCTCAGCATCGTAACCTAAACCTGTGATGATACTTTTTAATGATTTTTCGCTAACTGTATTTAATTTTTTATCAAATACAACTACTTTACCATCTCTTAATAAATAACCAGATAACCCTACATAATAATTGCCAACTCTATAAAATAAATCATTACCTGTCCCCCAATCTAATGAATAGTCTACAAAGGAATCGGTTACTGGATCATACTTAAAAATCTCACGACTAAAGTCATTTTTATAAAAAAGTATTCCATCATCCCCTATTGCCAATATAGGTGACTGTCGAGGATACAAGGAGTGCGTGAAGTGCTCTAGAGGGATACTTTTAGGACCAAAACCTGTTTCAATATTATAATAATATGCTTCTTTAAAGTCTCCAGTACGTGAACTAGTTGCGATAATTAGGTGGTCACCCTCATTAAATATTTGTTTCCAGTTCTTGCTACATATTTCCTTTACTTCACACTCAATAAAGAAAGTTGCAATTTCTTGTTTATTATCGAGCACGGCAAACTTTTGTTTATTTTTTTTATTACTCCATCCAGAAAGCAATAAGTAATCATCCAATGCAATTACTTCGTTATATTCATGTCCAACTTGAAACTTTCTTTCTCCATCAATAGACCACTGATAAAGGTATTTTGGGGAGTCACTATACATTCCATCCCTAAGCATGAAGGATATTCTAGCTTTTGATAATTCAGAATGGTCAGTAATCGCTTCATCTATTTTAGTTGACTCAAGTTCAACAACATTTTTATATTGAGAATCATAACCGGTAATGATAGTTAGAGGATATTTTGTTCCTACAAAGTAATCATACCTACCATCCATGCCAACAAATTTATCTTTACGAGTTGGATCAGGATTTGAATGCGGTTTTAGATATCCATTTAGCTGTCCGTAAGCTAATTCAAAGAAATCCATTGCTTCTCGAAATGGTACTGGAGCATACGTGAGTATGGCCCTTGTATTGGATTTACTAAACAGTCGAAAGTTAGAACTTCGTGTTCTAATGTCTGTATTTAAATCTGCCAGCTGTATGCTGTTACCAGTTGCAAAATCTAAGCTCCACGGTTCAGATCCCTTCTCTATCGTATATGCAAACACTATATCCTTACTATTTTCAGTAATTGGAGAAACACCATTAAAATTGTCTTTTTCCCATATTAATATTAATTCTTCCGTGGATGGGCTCCATTGATATCCTCTGGTAGTTCCATAGCCAACGTAGTAATCATTTACATCTGAATCAGTATCTGTGACAAGATAAATCATATTATCTTTCATAGCTGTATACTTTACATAGCCGGACTCAGATCCTTCACTATAGGTAAACTCTAAAGTAGTATTTATATACGTATCTAAGTCTGTTTCAAGAATAATAAATGAGTGCTCACTCAAATTTCTTGCTGGAATATAATACTTACTGTCAATAAAATAGGTTTTTGAGGATAAATTCCTATTATTAGGCTCTAAGACTACATTTTGAGGGAGTGATAGCTTTGAAAAGTTGTTAGAACCTGTTTTTTTTATAATCAAAGAATCATAAGAATTAAAAACTAGATTATCATCTATTAAAAAAATAGACGCCATCTCACTCGGACTAAAGTTGATATCATCATATTCCTTAGTTAAAGTCTTGGTAAAAGTATCTATGCTGTATATTGCATATTTACCCGGTGACTCAAACCTAACAAAATAGATCTTGTTCTGGACTGTAATATGACTCCATCCAATTCTACTATTTGCAACAAACTCTATTTCTTTATTTTCTAAATGAACTCTATATATCGCATACTGACTGTCAGGTAATATTTTTTGGTAATATACATATTCACCAGACACATATCTTATTTCACTTATTTTATGGACCTGATCTGACACAATTTCTTTTGTATCAATTATTTCAATACTCGAATCAATCGAATTGAATATAATTATCGAACTTGAGGACTTCGATGTAATTACAGCTTTTCCTTCTTTGTAACGATCTACCTCTGCATTGTTATAAAAATAACTCAGTCCACCAGTCCTAGGTATCTCCTGTACAAGAACTGCTTCATTAGTTTCACTTACAACTTCCCAAAGCTCGACGGTGGAGCTATCTCTGTTTCGAAGTGCGATCAGCAATTTATCGCCCACGCGTTCAAATGCTAGAAGACGTCCCACTAAGTTTGTATCCTCGAGTCCAACAACGTAACTAGTCCCAGATGATGAGCCATCTGTAACAACTAACCTTTTTTCTGTTGTTCTTATGGAACTGTCAGGAACAAGCCCTGCATCAATTACAGCTGAAAAGTATGTTTTATTGTTGATAGTGACTACTTTCCGATTTCTGTCCGTATAATCCTCTGAATTACTCCTTTGTGTTTCATAATTATAGTCTTCGACAACTTCATAAGTATCAGAATAAACTGAGTTAGAATTAAACAAAATTAACAATAAGAAAAAAATGCGCATAACTTCCCTTAATTTTATTTGTTTACGTAAGTTCGTATCCTCGTATAAGGCTATAGGCTATATACTTACAAGATCAAAATTTCAAAATAATCTGTAATACTACACTATGTTCCCCTACCGCTCCAGATTTATGCCCCCTGCTAGTCAGTACTTTATACTACGTTTTCAGATACCTCTGATTTAAAGCAATAAACTAAAATCATTTAGCTGTCTTCCGTAGACGCAAAGAAAAAGGGCCCACCTTACGGTGAGCCCTTGTCTTTGTATAAGCGCTCTCGTGCCCTTCAGGGTATGGCGATAATCGACAGGGAAGTCGTGAATGCCGTAAAACACTAGGAGCAGTTTTTGATGATACCTAAAGTATTCCTCCCAGCCTTGTTAAGCAAGGCTGTCGGTCGGCTACGACCGCCAAGGATGGCGGAAGTGCCTGAAACGCATGGAGCAGTTTCTGGTCAGGGATTAAGCTTAAAAGTGAGGCGTTATTTGCAAATACGTGCATATCGCCCGCACCTTGTCCTAATGATGTAAAAAATGATTTTCCTAACTCTATAACAATAAAAGCCACCCGAAGGTGGCTTTCTTTTGTATAAGCGCTTGGCGATGACCTACTCTACTCGTATCGTCCTTGATACTCGCCTCTTTGAGGCCGCCCTTTGGGCGTTCAAATTTGCTCCAGGCAAATTTGTCACAGGGGAGTCCTAGTTATGTAAAATCATTATCTCAACCCTATAACAAAAAAGCCCTAGCATTGCTGCTAGGGCTTTTTCATTATAAGCGCTTGGCGATGACCTACTCTCACATGGGGAAGCCCCACACTACCATCGGCGATGAGTCGTTTCACTTCTGAGTTCGGGATGGGATCAGGTGGTTCCAACTCTCTATTGTCGCCAAGCATAAAAAGTTGAGTATTTATGCTTGCTTCAAGTCTTTCAATTTGGCAGAAGTAGTTTTCAATTTGTATGCAGTATTCACCATATTCGGTGTTAATAATTGTTTCTAAGTTGTTGCCTACATAACAAACCACTTGGGTGTTATATAGTCAAGCCTCTCGAGCAATTAGTATCAGTTAGCTTAACGTCTCACAACGCTTCCACACCTGACCTATCAACGTCGTAGTCTACAACGGCTCTTCAGGAGACTTAAAGTCTCAGGGAGATCTCATCTTGAGGGGGGCTTCCCGCTTAGATGCTTTCAGCGGTTATCCTGTCCGAACATAGCTACCCGGCAATGCCACTGGCGTGACAACCGGAACACCAGAGGTTCGTCCACTCCGGTCCTCTCGTACTAGGAGCAGCT
>Ga0209692_10003418_pt1 | contig 15469 bp, 13 predicted proteins | sample tdDd472_FD_187129 | JGI IMG/M metagenome (GOLD analysis project Ga0209692, IMG submission 187129) | Marine sediment microbial communities from the Atlantic coast under amendment with organic carbon and nitrate - tdDd47.2 (SPAdes)... | ecosystem: Environmental > Aquatic > Marine > Coastal >...
TGCTGGGTGCTGTCGGACGCCTGCAGTTTGAAATTGTTTCGCATCGGCTGAAAGCCGAGTACGGGGTTGAGGCCAAGTACGAACCGGCCGATATCTTCACTGCGCGTTGGCTCAGTTTTCCTGATGAGAAGGTGCGTCAGGAATTTGTGCGCAAGGAAACGGCGTCGCTGGCACATGATGTCGACGGCAATCCGGTATTTCTTGCCAGTAGCAAATACAAGCTCACTCTGACTGAAGAAAAGTGGGAAGGGGTTGAGTTTCATGCGACCCGTGAGCACGGCAAGGTATTAAAGCAGGGCTAACTGCGGATAAATCATGGCTGAGAACAATCAAAGAATTGCTGTTACGGCGGCCAGCGGCGCTTTAGGCCGTCTCGTTGTAGAGCATTTGCAGCGTTTGGCGGGTAGCGAAAATGTAGTAGCTGTCGCCAGAGATACGGCGAAGTGTGACTTTGACGATATTGAGTTGCGTGCCGGTGATTATGCCGACCCGGCTCAGCTAGAAAGCGCTTTTGCCGGCATCGATTGTGTTGTCTTTATTTCTTCACCGGTCGGCCCGGACAATCGCGAAGAGCTGCATCGTAATGTGATTAATGCCGCCAAGTCTGCCGGGGTGCGCAAGATTATCTATAGCAGTGTGATCGGTAACGGCACCGAGATGGATACTCTGTATGCACCGATGGCCAAAGTGAACCGTCAGGCTGAAGCCGATATTGAAGCCTCCGGAATGGAGTGGATAGCGGCCCGTAACGGTTTCTACCTTGAATTTGATGTCGCGCATATCCTCAATGCAGTTGATGACGGCGTATTCCGCAATAATGGTGATGATGGTTATTGTTGCTATATCACGCGTAACGAAATTGCTTATGCGACCGCGCATCTGGCACTAAGCGACAAGTGTAATAACCGCGTACTGAATGTGGTTGGTGAGGCGTACCGGCAGGATGAGTTGGTAGATATCGTGAATATTCAGGCAGGCACCGAGGTGCGCTACGAGAGTATCAGCGATGATGAAAGCCTTGCCAAAATGACGCCGTTGCGGGGCGAAGTGGTGGCTGGAATGCTGACCGGCTGTTATCAGGCGATCCGGCTGGGGGCATTTGATGTACCTTCAGATTACGAAGACATCGCAGATGTAAACTGCAAGCCTATGCCGTTTATGGTTGCTGAAGTGCTGGCGACTATTCGCGCCGGGCAAAGCGAGCGTTAAGCTTCCCCTAACTGTATTAGTGCCCGTAACTTCGCGATGCACCGGCTTTATTTTCATCGGCGTGCCAGATCTGGCGAGGACCGAATCCTTCCTTTCTTAACCAATGCTCGGTGTAAACAATTCGCTCGGGTTTAATGCGTATTAAAGCAACCTGTGGTGCCTTGTCGAGAGGTTTGCCCAGCTGCACAGCCGATTGTTCCCAGCGATAAATCGTCATGGCCCGGGCATGTTCTGCAGAGCCCGGTTCAATAAACTCTGCGGTGCCGAAAACCTGCGCGCCGCGAACGCTGGCCCAACCGGAATTCTCACCGTGGATGGCAAAGCAAAGCTTAGGGTCGCGCTGCATGGCTTTGAGTTTAGGGCTGTTAGGTTGCGGCAGGATGTAAATATCCAGACCTTCGGCATAGTATTCCACGGGGCTGCCAATAGGCCCGTTCTTGCCGATGGTGCACAGCACGCCCATCCATTGCACAGCAAACAAATGCTCTATGCGTCTGACCAGTTCTTCGCGCTGTAACTGGGCGGTGGGCCAGGGTGTTTCTTCAAGCCAGGGATGTGCGGTACTCATGTATTCAACTCCGTTTACTTACTTGTCAGGGCCTGTCCAGCCCGGGTAGTAAGGGGTGTAGGGGTCTTTCTTATAGTCTTCCAGCGTAGTGTCATCGCCTTTGGGGCGGTAGCCGGTGCACCGGGCAGGTGTGCCGTCGGTGCGCACTGCGTAATTGAGTTTACTTGGTTCATCCCACGGGGCAGGGAAGCGCATGCCCAGTCCGGCTGAAGTGCAGGCCCAGACCTGAGCGAAAACAAATAAAGCGTAATTCTCGTAGATTGTCAGCCAAGGCAGCAGAATCAGTAGATTCGGAATGTGGCAAGTCGTCGCTTTAATAACCTGTGTCAGCGGTGTGTCGTGTTCGGGCGCTATGTAGTGATCCCAGTAGATGTTGTGCCAGTTTGGCTGGTAGGCAGCCAGACACAGAAATGCAACGCCTGTAGCCCACCAGGTCGATAAACCGGTCATGTTGGCTAACAACCAGACAGATAAAAACAACTGACCGGAACTTGATCCCCACAGCGCACCGAAAACAATAGCGGGAATCCATTTTTTCTTGCGCTCGAATACCGGGGTGAAGTAGCTCCAGTTCACGCTGTAGGCGAGCACGATGAAGGTAAATGCGCAGCCGGTATAAATTCTCCAGTTGCTGTTGTTCCATTGTTCTTCGGTGAATAACGGATTGCTCAGAATGAGTTCCATACCACCGGTCAGATACGAGAGCGTCCAGCAGAAAGAGAAGTACATGCCGCCGCGCATCCAGGCCAGATGGGGGTAATAGACGTCCCACTTACGATCTTTATAGCGAGTGTTGAAAACTATGGCTATCGTAATTCCGGTCAGGGCGATGAGACTGACAAATACTTCGAGCATGAATTAATCATCCGTATTTAGGGTTAGGTCGTGATTCACGAATTCTACTGATATGGCTGTTTTCAGCGCTTTATATAGGGTTTGCGGCCATTCTGCGGGTATTTTCAGCAGCTTGAATCCGAAGCGCTTATGCCCGCGAAAGCTCCTATAACACCTGAAGCATTTGGTTTATGAGGATAGAGCAATGGCTGACCAATCAGAATCTAAAAAGAAGTTAAAACTGGGCTTATGGGAAGCCGGCTGCGTTTTATGGATAGCGGTGGTGGGTTCACTACTGCACTTCGCATTTGAGCTAAGCGATTACTGGTCGCCTTTGGCTTTATTCGCCGCGGTTAATGAAAGTGCCTGGGAACATACCAAGATGTACTTCTGGCCGGGTCTGGTTTGGGCAATCGTTCAATACACCTATACACGTGATATAGCGAACAACTATTGGTTGGGTAAGGCCGTTGCCTTGGTGGCGACGCCCACGCTAATCATGTTTACCTATTTCGGTTATATGGAATACTCTTTTGCTGTAAACGTTAAGCCATCTCTGGCTACGATGCTGAGTATCATGGTCTTTGGTATTGCCGGTGGTCAGTTTATCAGCTGGTATATCCTGACTCGTAAGTCCTTTACCCGAAACACGCAAAGGCTGACCCTGGCAACCTATGCCACATCTGTTGCAGCGTTTTCTATCCTGACATTTATGCCGCCGAAGATTTTTATCTTTGAGAACTTTGCTTGTTACACCTACACCGGTGAATACGGCATTCTTGAGGACTACGAGCCATACAGGATATTTACTAAAAATGGTGAAAAAGGGCAGGGCGTGAACTACTGTGCCAACAACCCATTTGAGAACCAGATGGCTGCAAATTAGTCATTACACTGTTGAATCGAGCAAAAACCCCGCTGTAGCGGGGTTTTTTGTGTCCGCAGGTATTGGTATGCTGAACTTAATAAAAGGGTTTCAGCCCGACCAAAATAAAAACTAATAAAAATATATCTCAGGGGAGATCAGCGTGAACTACGAAGAGTTGCTGCCTAAGATTCAGGCGTTTGGTATCGAGTACGGCCTATTGCTTCTAAAAGCGATACTGATATTCGTTATTGGTAAGTGGTTGGCGAAACTGCTGACTGGATTTGCCGAGACACTTATGGAACGGAGCAAGATGGATCAGATGCTCGTTAAGTTTCTTAAGAATATTGTCTACGCAATATTGCTCACATTTGTTTGTATAGCCGCGATCAGTGCGCTGGGAATTCAGACGGCGTCACTAGTGGCTGTAATTGGTGCGGCAGGTCTGGCTATCGGTCTTGCCTTGCAGGGCTCGCTATCGAACTTTGCGGCCGGCGTTTTGATGATTATTTTCCGGCCTTATAAGTTGGGAGACCTGGTTCAGGTTGCCAACACTACCGGCATTGTTGAAGAAGTGGATGTGTTTACCACGGTGTTACGCACGCCGGATCAGATCAAGATTATTATTCCTAACGGTCAGGTTATGGGGGATCAGATCTTTAACTATACGGAAGCTACGGTGCGACGTATGGATCTGATAGTTGGTATTAGCTATGACGCTGATATCGATCATGCCCGCGAAGTAATTTTGAATGCGCTTAAGCAAAGCGAGTATGTGCTTGAGTCGCCCGAGCCTACAGTTGGCCTGGCAGAGATGGCCGACAGTTCGATTAATCTTGCCGTCAGGCCGCACGTGAAGTCGGCTACTTATCCGGCCGCACAACTTGAGATTAACGAGCATATAAAGAAAGCACTGGATGCGGCGGAGATCAGTATTCCGTTTCCCCAGCGTGACGTACATTTGTATCAACACTCCGATTAATTTTTTGAATAACCTTTCAGGATATAAGTCATATGAAATTCCATTTTAACTTTTTAAAGACAGCGGCCGTTGTATTCAGCCTTCTGTTTGCCTTTGGCACAGCATCTGCGCAGAGCAGTACCTCACCTACACTAAAACGGATTGCAAAAAGCCAGACGCTTAAAGTGGGTATGACCGCAAGTCAGGCGCCGTTTAGCATGAAGAATCGTGACGGCAAGACTATTGGTATGGATGTTGATCTGGCCAATTTGCTGGCTGCTTCAATGGGCGTCGAACTCGAAATCGTGGAAATGCCATTTGCCGAGTTGCTGGATGCTGTAGAAGGCGGTGACGTGGATATCGTTCTGTCCGGCATGACTGCAACACTCGAGCGCAATATGCGTGTTGCTTTCGTGGGGCCTTATTACTTGTCGGGAATGTCTATTCTAACCACGAGCAGCACTCTGGCGAAGGTAAATAACCCTGCCGAGTTGAATGTGGCGAATATTCGTTTAGCAGCGATGAAAGGCACAACCTCCGAGCAGTTCGTAAAAGAGATTCTTGCCGAGGCCACGCTGACATCTACAAGAGATCATGCTGCCGCTGTGGCATTACTGCGTGAAGGCAAAGTTGGTGCTGTTATCGCTGATGCGCCAACCGTGGCTTTGACTGTGTTGCGTAATCCGGATGCAGGTTTTGTAGGATCGCAGCCTTTGACTCTCGAGCCTATTGGTATAGCAGTAGCACCGGGCGATGCCCTGATGCTGAATCTCGTGAGCAACTACATGGACGCATTAACGGCTACCGGTGCTCAGGAAGCACTCATTAAGAAGTGGTTTGGTGATGCGAGTTGGATGGCTCAGGTTCCCTGATAGCTGTTTAGTACGCTCCTGGCGTATAACGAGCCCTGCTCACCGGATGGTGGCAGGGCTTTTTTGTGCCTGTCTCGTGGATATAAAGCTAATTGTAGTTTTAGCCGCTGTAGCCGCGCCATGAACCTTATGCAGACGTGAGAGCGATGTTGCTGGAAAGTATTCCCGCAAAAGAGTAAATATGAGGTTTCAGATATAAAAATAATGATACCCGAGGAGTAACACTATGAGTCTTGCACACCCCTGGCTGGAAGAGGAACCCTGGCCAACGGCAGCCATGCCTAAAGACATGTTGGAGAAGCGGATCGAGCGCTTGTTTACTCTGACTAATATCGGGTATCTCGGCACTACGATGAAAAGCGGGCAACCGAGTGTGTCGCCGGTTGAACACTATAACGACGGTATGTCCTTGTATTTTTTCCCTCAGCCAAACAGTCCTAAAGAAAAGTCTATGTTGCGGGATCCGCGTGTTGCGTTAGCGATGGCTAATCCTATGGCTGGTTGGGCCTGTGTTATGGGCTGCCAGGTGTTTGGTAAAGCCGCTTTGCTTGAGGTTGATTCACCTGAGTGGGAGCACGGTATGAAGGTGTTTAAATACCCGGCATCTAATTTCGAGCTGGGTCGCGCACCCGATGAGATCCCCCGTGGTCGCCTTGCCCGTCTTGATGCAGAGCGTATCGTTTATACAGAGCACTTCATGCGGTCTGAAGGTTATGCGCCACGCCAGATATGGCGACGTGATGAAGAGGATGCGCAGGTGTTTCAGGGGCGCAACGTCTAGTTAGATTGTTTAAAAGTCAGGCAAATAAAAAGGGGGCTTTCGCCCCCTTTTTATTTGCTGTGATGATGTTTCTAAACCAACAATGGTGCAATCACCAGACTGACAATAGCCATTACATTGATCAGAATATTCATGCTGGGGCCGGACGTATCCTTGAACGGGTCGCCCACAGTATCGCCGACCACTACGGCAGCATGTACGTCCGAGCCTTTGCCGCCCAAGTTGCCTTTTTCGACATACTTCTTAGCGTTGTCCCAGGCGCCGCCTGCGTTAGCCATGGTCAGCGCTAACAGTACGCAACCCAGCAATGCGCCGCCGAGTGCTCCGCCGAGTGCCTGAGCACCTAAGCCGAAACCGATCGCAGGTGGTACAGCAACTGCGATGAAACCCGGTAGCAGCATTTTGCGTAAGGCAGCAGTCGTTGCGATGTCCACGCATTTGGCGTTATCGGGCTCGGCGGTTCCTTCCATCAGCCCCGGAATCTCGCGGAACTGACGACGGATTTCCTGAATCATCGCCATGGCTGCTTCGCCTACTGAAGTCATGGTGATGCTGGCAATAAGGAAGGGCACGAGACCGCCGAGAAACATACCGATCAATACCTTAGGGTTGCCCAGATGGAGTACGAAGTCTCCACCGGACTCAACGGTAATCGTCTCTACAAAGGCCGCGATAATAGCGAGCGCTGCCAGTGCAGCCGCGCCAATTGCAAAGCCTTTGCCCATTGCAGCTGTCGTGTTGCCCAGCTCATCCAGTGAGTCTGTAATAGCGCGGGTTTCTTCACCCAAGCCACCCATTTCAGCGATACCGCCTGCATTGTCAGCGATGGGACCGTAAGCATCGACAGCCATGGTCATGCCGACTGTTGCAAGCAATCCGACTGCAGCAACACCTACGCCATACAGACCGGCAAGTGTCGTAGAGACGTAAATGATGGCGCAGATTGTGAGTATCGGCACAACCACGGACTCCATGCCTACGGCCAGGCCGGTGATCATGACGGTGGCCGGACCGGTTTTACCCGATTCGGCAATCTTCACAACAGGGCGAGAAGAGGTGTAGTACTCAGTGATGAGTCCGATCACTATGCCACCGGCAGCACCAAAGAGTACCGACCACCAGATGTTGACCGAAAGACCAAGTGCGTCCATCAGGAAGTAGGCCGCCGCAATAAACAGTACAGTGCTGCCAATCATTCCGATACGCAGTGCTACGGCGGGATTAGCGCCTGAGAAACTCCGCACTACACCAATGCCGATGATCGATGCGATGAGCCCGGTAGAGGCCAGTGCCAAAGGCAGGAACATTAATGATGCCCGACCTTCCTCTTCAGCAAGACCCGGAGCGAGATTAGTAATGCTGGCGAGTGCGAGCGTGGAAGCGATAGCAATGGTTGCGATCATGGACCCGCAATATGATTCAAAAATGTCTGAACCCATGCCTGCTACATCACCCACGTTGTCACCTACGTTGTCGGCAATTACGCCGGGATTACGTGGGTCATCCTCAGGGATGCCTTGTTCCAGTTTGCCGACAAGGTCGGCACCAACATCAGCACTCTTGGTGTAGATGCCACCGCCGACACGTGAGAACAGTGCCACTACTGATGCACCCATGCCGAAGCCGTGAATGTGATGGGCCGTGTGCGGGTCGCCACCGAAAAGATAGTAGACGATGCCGAGGCCAAGCAGACCGAGCGAAGCTACCGCCAGCCCCATAATCGAGCCACCAAAGAAGGCAACCGACAAAGCAGCGGACTGACCTTGTTTGTGAGCGGCTTGAGTAGTTCTGACGTTGGCTTTGGTGGCGGTAAACATACCGAACCAGCCTGCGAGTGCAGAGGAGAGAGCGCCGGCTATGAAAGCGACGGCTGTCATCCAACCGAGAGGACTGAAATAAATGACGGCCAATATCACACTGGCAAAAATAGCTAGCATGGAATATTCACGGCGCATGAAAACCATGGCACCGATATGAATTTGATTGGCGATTTTCTGCAATGCCTCACTACCTTCGTCATAGCTCTTAACGATGAAGTAGATGATGGTTGCAACAACTAGCCCCACAATACCGAGTAGCGGTGGGATTAGAGTTAGATCAGACATAGATGTCCCCCGATTGTTGATTATTTACTTAACTAGAATAAAAACTCCAAAACGCAATTTTCTGAAAAGCCCTGTGCCCGGCCGGTTGGCTGCAACGCAGGGTGTGAGAATACTAGCATGCTAATCAGATCAATGGGTTGGGCAGGTAAATGGCGCAGCAACGGCTCGCGCCATTTGGCGGAGTCCTTCATGTAGTATCGGGGATGGTCGTTTAAGACTTGTTCATATAGGGGATTCTGATGTTGTCTGATTCGTGTGTTTTCGCGGGATTCAGGCTGGCGCGATTGCTGCTAATTTGCTTAGTTTGTGCGCCTTTTGCTAACTCAGTCATGGCGGCAGACCAGACGGAGACGTCTGAAAGCCGCCCTAAGATCGGTTTAGTGCTGGCCGGTGGCGGCGCTAAAGGTGCCGCCCATGTTGGCGTTTTGAAGGTCATGGAAGAACTTCATGTTCCGATTGACTGTATCGCGGGTACCAGCATGGGTGCGTTGGTGGGTGCGGGGTACGCATCCGGCATTCCGGCCGATGAATTAGAAGAGTTTGTAACCGGCATTAACTGGCAGGAGGTAGTCGGGGGGGTCGGTCAGAGAAATCTTCAGCCGATTGAGCAGAAGCGTGCCGGCGTGACCTATAGCAATAATTTTGAGATGGGCCTTCAGGATGGCGGTTTGACGATTCCCGGTGGTTTGGTCGATACCATGGTCATTGAGGATCTGTTGCGAAGTTACGTGGCTGAAGCCCGGATGCAGCCGAACTTTGATCGATTGCCTATTCCGTTTCGTGCAGTAGCTACCGATATGGTTACCGGCGAGATGGTAGTAATTGGCGGTGGCGATATCGCTACTGCTATGCGGGCTAGCATGGCTATGCCGGGTGTTTTTGCACCGGTTGTCATTGACGACAAGATTCTTTCCGATGGCGGGTTGGTCCGAAATATTCCGGTGGATGTCGCACGGGATTTATGCGCCGATGTCGTTATTGTCGTCAATCTTGTTGAGCCGGAAGTCGATCCTTCTAAGCTCCGCAGTGCGGCTCAGATACTGAGCCGCAGTACGGACGTCATGATCATCGCCAATGAAGAGCTTCAGTTGGCTACATTAACTGCAGACGATGTTCGAATTGATGTTGAGATGGGAGGCATCGGTACGGGTGACTTTGAAGACGTACCCCGCACTATTCCATTGGGTGAGCAAGCCGCCCGCTCAGCTAGCGCAGTGTTATCGCAATTTGCTGTCCCCGAAGATCAATATTTAGCATGGCGTACGCGTGTTACCGAAGATCAGGAAATTGAAGCCCGGCTGGCAGGGGTTACCTATGAGGGGCTTGAGTATGTCAACCCTGCTTATTTGGAGCAGGCGGCTTCGGTTAAAGCCGGTGATGTTGTCGACACGTCAGAGATTAGTGCGGATGCCCGGAGGATATCGGCCCTCCAGGATTTCGAGTCGGTGAGTTACCGACTCGACGGCGATAAAGATGAACCGACTCTTGTCTGGTTGCCGAAGGAGAAAGGCTGGGGGCCCAATTATCTGAATTTTGATCTCGGTTTGTACGGATCGGGCGACGGCGATTTGGCATTTGTTGTTTATGCAAAGCATAAGAGAACCTGGCTGAATGCTTTGGGTGCTGAATGGCGTAATGAGGCGCAGCTGGGTTATGAGAGTCAGTTGAGTACCAGTTTTTACCAGCCTTTGGAGAACACGCACACCCTTTTTGTGGAGCCGAGTATTGGTTGGTACCGCACGGTTGAAGATGTATTTTCTGATGGTGACAGAGTAGCCACGTATCAATTTCAGGATTATCGGGCCGTGTTGGATGTTGGCGCTAACCTGGGTGCGTATGCGCAGATTAGACTGGGCTATAAATACGACGACAGGAAGGTTTCCGTTGATACAGGCGCACCTGTCTTCGGGGACAATAAATATAAAGATGCGGGTCTGATGGCATCGATTACGTATGACAGTCGTGATAACCCCTTTAATGCGAGTCGGGGCGTGGCATTTTCGACCGAGTATATGGATTCGGATGAATCATTAGGTGCCGACCGCGAATGGAAGCGTCTGGAGGCAGGATTAGGAGCCGCATTGCCGGTGCGCAGAGATATCGTTTGGCTCACTTTGGGCGCCGGTAGTAATCAGGGCAGTGATTTGCCTGAAGATCGCTACTTTAGTATCGGCGGACCGGGGAGTTTTCCAGGTTACCAGCTGGGGGAAGTGCGCTCGGAGAAGTACTGGATAGCTAGTGCCAGTTATCTATGGGAAGTTAAGCAATTGGTTTCATTGCTGGACCAGTCTTTATATACGGGTTTTCGTTTGACTGCGGGCGAGTTCAACGGACGACTGGACTTGGTCGATGAAGGTCCGGTCTATGGTGGTGCCTTTTACCTGACAGGCCGGACCATGGTTGGGCCATTAACACTTGGTTTAGGTGCAAATACCGAAGAGGCTGTAAGCCTGTGGTTGTCGGCGGGCCGGCCCATTGGACACGGCACCATTCTTGAGCGGGGCATATTTCGCTAGGCGTCACCGGATATAGCGGGCAGACTTTTACGCATGCACGCAATAGTTTTGCTACCGCCTAAGATTTGAATCTAGAACGTCATGCGGGTAGTTTTGTTGAATCAGTTTAAAATGTTTGTGTTTTAGGGGAGTTTTGCTCATGGCTAGAAAAATACTTTTGGTGGTTGCTGCACTTAGCGTTGTTTCGTTGACGGGCTGTGGCACTACAGGAACATCTCAGGGTGCATCGTTAGGGCTGGTAGTAGGTGGTCTGGCTGATGGCTGGGAAGGTGCTGCTACCGGAGCGTTGGTCGGCGGTGGCCTTGGGTATTTGTCAGATAGTGCGGCGGATAAAAAAGCCGCTCGTGAGCAGGCGGAGCGTGAACAAAAGGCTCTGGAACAGGCCCGTATTACACAGAATCCGACAACTGCCTACAGACCCGAGCCTATAAACTCATTGACCGGTTCTACCTGGAGAGCTATCAGTTTGGTCAGCGATACGGTACCACCGGGCCGGTATGCATCTGTGGTTGTGACATTTCAAACCAACTCCAAAGTAACAACATTGGCTATTACCCCCGATGGTGATGCAGAAACCTGGGTTGAGACATATCGTGTCGTAGACGATGTGCTCATTCTGTCGGGCAAGGAAAACGGCAAGTCATACGTCGTAAACGCAAAGTTTAGTGTTGCCGATGGTCAGATGGTGGTGGTTGCCGAAGGTCTTCGCGTTGTTCTTGAAGAAGTGGAAGAGTCTGCCTGACCAAAACCGTTCGCGGGTTTTTTAGACACTGAGGGCTTGTCCTAGTGTATGTGCGTCATTGGATAGTTTGAGCGCTGCCTTTTAGTGATTGCAGGCAATTGCGTATACGCTTGGCTTTAGATGCTCTTTTGACTGACGTCGCTAGCCAGCACGGCCAGGATAGTTCTGCAGGCGGTTTAATAACCCCGCTTTGGGGAGTATATTAGCGCCTTTCATGGATGCTCCTTGGTGCCGAACGCCCTGTAAAAAGCATCCCGCTTTTCCATATTGAGATACTTAATGAGTGTGACCCAGACTGAAACCGGCAAGCAGAACACGCCGGTAGTCGCGATTATCGGGGCAGGGCAGCTTGGTGGTTTGCTGTGCGAGGCAGCCCGGGCTTGCGGGATCAAGACTCTGGTTGTTTCCGATGATCCGGATGCACCGGCATTGGGCATTGCTGATGAAAGTGTGGTGTCTGCCTATGACAGGGACGGTCTCGCTCAGGAGATCGCAGCAAAGGCCGGTGTCGTAACCTTTGAATTTGAAGCAGTACCCGATTCCTTACTCGAAGCGCTGACTCACCAGTCTATAGATATTCGTCCATCTGTTTCCGTAATGCGCCTGATTAAGAACAAGGCCCGCCAAAAAGCCTGGATGGTGGACGCCGGTTTTCCTACGGCTACTCATATTGAAATCACCGAAGCCGAAGTTATCGGTCGTGAGTTTCTTAACGAGGTTAATGTTCCTTTTGTGCAGAAAGCGCAGGAGGGTGGCTACGACGGCTACGGCGTACAAATTATTCATACTGAGGCAGAGCTCGAAAAGCTCTGGCCTGTGCCCAGCATCATTGAACAGTTTTTGGATAAGCCACGTGAGTTGGCGGTAGTGGTGGCCCGGTCTGACGATGGCAGTATTGAGGTTTACCCTACGGTTGAGATGCTGGTTGATCAGGAAAGAAATATTCTCGATATGGTGGTTGCACCTGCGGTAGTTGATTCTGATATAGCCTCGGGAGCCGAGTCTTTAGCCCGTGATGCGATTGAGAAGCTCGGCAGTGTTGGTGTGTTTGCGGTTGAACTGTTTCTGGTTGACGGACAGTTGCTGGTCAACGAGATATCACCCCGGGTGCACAACTCCGGTCATCACACGATAGAGTCATGTACCGCCTCCCAGTTTGAACAGCATATGCGTGCTGTTGCCGGGTTACCGCTGGTGCCCGTTGAGTTGCTTAAGCCGGCTGTTATGCAGAACGTACTATGCAGCAGCGATGTGGAACATTTAGTGGGCCGCGCGCCCGGCGTGGTGGAAGTACCGGAGAGATCTGTGAGAATTCACTGGTATGGCAAGAAAGAAGCCAGAGAAGGGCGTAAAATGGGTCACGTGACCTGCGTTGACGTAGACGCAGAGCAGGGGCGACAATTTATCCAGGAAGCGATGTCGGGGCTAAATTAAGCTGGCTCCGCAACAAAAGGAATAGCCATAGTGAGCAAACAAGTTGGCATCATCATGGGGAGCGACTCTGACCTGCCGAAAATGCAGGCTGCAGCCGACATACTGAACGAGCTGGGTGTGGAGTTTGAGATCACCGTTGTTAGTGCTCACAGAACTCCCGAGCGAATGTTTGAATACGCAGCTTCTGCTGAAGAACGTGGTTTGCGTGTCATTATTGCCGGGGCCGGCGGTGCGGCTCACCTGCCCGGTATGGTTGCTTCGATCACGCCATTGCCGGTGATCGGTGTTCCTGTTAGCGCGACCAAGTTGGATGGTGAAGACGCTTTGCTTTCAATCGTGCAAATGCCGGCTGGTGTTCCCGTTGCAACGGTAGCTATCGATAACTCAACGAATGCCGGTATTCTTGCCGCCCAGATTCTGGGTGCTGGCGACGATGCACTCCGTGGTCGAATTACACAGTACAAAGAATCCCTTAAAGAAAAGGTGATGGCGAAGGCTGCCAAGGTGGAGGCCTCGTAGCACTGGTTTTGCCGATACTGGTCTTGTCAGGCCTCTATTGGAGTCGGCTCAGCTTCCGGTGTCACAACATTCTTGTCGATAAAACCGATCGCAATAATGCCGTAGCTCATGACACTGATCATGTGAGCCAATACAAAACTCGAGTCCAGGATTGATTCTGATTGCGACATAAAGAACAGTTGACCGCATAGCGCGGCAACAATGCCGAGATTGACCCAGTGCCCGTAGCTGTCCGTCCGCCAGTTTCCCTTGACGTAAAACACAGCGAATGCCGCCAAGAGCAGCATAGAACCTGCCAGATCCGGAAGGAGCAGTCCGCCTGCAGACATAGAGTAGACGGCGAACAGTTCGGTTCTGAATATAGCCATAAAGCCGCTGATTAAAATCAGCACCATAATTACCGAAGCGGTCATCAGGCTGTCCTGATCGAGCTCATCTTCGCGTTTGGCATTGGTGAACACATTCTGATTCGAGTAGATAGCAGCTATCAATAAACCCAAACCCAGAGAAAAACGGCCTGCGTACCAACTCCACTGAATGAAGCTGTCGATATCAGCGCGTATAAATTGTTTCAGCATGCTGGTGTCGGCAAGTTGGTGAGCAAATTCAAACAGTGAAGCGCCTGCCAGACTCAAGCCGATGATTAATAGAACGACGGATTGGGTTCGGTTAAATGCGAAGAACACCATGATGGTGGCAAACATTGCGGCAAGTGCGCTGACGCTATCAAGAAGCAGGTGTATGCCCTTGGGTGCTGTGAACTCCATGCTATTTAGTAGTATTGCCACTACGAGCAATATCAATGCCAAACCCCAATACACCGGTACACGGTGCTTTAAAAGAACGCTCATATTCAGCCCAATCCCTGGTTGATATCAAATATCTAAGCAGCGGGATTTATAGCACGTAGCCGTCATGCAAAATGTGAAATGGGTCGCGCGGCAGGTTTGTTGTCGCTCTGATTTGTGAACCAGTTGGCGTGAAGAAGCCCCAGTCCTGGCGGAACGAGGCCTCAATATGGCACCCGGAAGAGGGATCTTGAAGTGTTTAGATCTTCACCGCAGTTGAGTAGCCTTGCCGGGTGGCCGCTAATACTGAGTTCGGGGCATAGGCGTCACCCACCACAAACACGTCTTTGCCGGCCTTCTCTAAAGGCTCACGCAAGTCATCGTTGGGTATACGCGGAGTGGAGTAGGTGATTGCAGCGATCTCATCAATCTCTTTGATCTCACCGTTATACACGTTGCGTACTTCCAGTATGCATTCATCCAGTCGGTCAAGGTCAACCGGTTCACAGTCGGTAATTATTTCTATGTGGGCATCGTGCAGGCTCTGGTAAATCGATTGACGATTAAGTAGCAGGATGTCATTCGCCAACCGTTCGCGGGGTGTGACAATCGTTACTTTGCTGAATATCTGTGCCAATCGAAGTGCCGCGTGGTAAGTCATCTCAGTATGATCCTGATCAAAAATAACCAGACGACCTTCTTCCTGCGTTTTGCGTTCAAGCATGCTTTCAATAAATTCGCGCAGGTCCGGTACGAAGCCTTCTTCGGCGTACTCAGGCGGAACAAAAGCGGGTACGGACATGGTTGAGCCTGTGGCAAGAATCACAGTGTCCGCATTCAGGTTTACCGCTGCAGCCTCATTGACCACCCCATCAAGCACGTACTTTACACCCCGCTGTTTGCCGGCGAGCTGCTGATAGTCGTAAATACTACTGAGATGTTCGCCTTCACGGAGCTCGGCGTGCAGTTTGGTTTTGCCGCCGACTTCTTCACTTGCACCATACACAGTCACATTGTGTCCGCGTGCGGCAGCAACCCAGGCAGCTTCCATACCTGCGATGCCTGCACCGATCACGGCAACATCTTTCTTGACGGGAGCAGGCTCGGGCTGCCAGTCCACTTCATTTGCTTGTGCGACAAGAGGATTGTTGTCGCATTCGAGGCCGCTGCCCTCAACCACTGTTTTCCAGCAGGTGTTGCAGGATACGCAGTAGCGGATTTTGTCTTCGTTGCCGGTGCGGGCTTTTTCGCCCCAGGCTGCATCCGTGATCAGTG
>Ga0209692_10003422_pt1 | contig 15445 bp, 12 predicted proteins | sample tdDd472_FD_187129 | JGI IMG/M metagenome (GOLD analysis project Ga0209692, IMG submission 187129) | Marine sediment microbial communities from the Atlantic coast under amendment with organic carbon and nitrate - tdDd47.2 (SPAdes)... | ecosystem: Environmental > Aquatic > Marine > Coastal >...
CCCTTGTAGGTCACCTCAAGGGTGCTGGGGTTGAATCGTTTGCCGCGACAGTCCTCGCAGGGCACGGTGATGTCGGCCATGAACTGCATTTCCACCCGGTGGTAGCCCATGCCCTGGCAGCTGGAGCAGCGGCCGCCGGCGGTGTTGAAGCTGAAGCGACCGGGCGCATAGGCTTTCGCCACGGCCTGTTTGGTGCCGGCGAAGAGATCCCGGATGGGGCCCAGCACCTGCAGATAGGTGGCCGGATTGGAGCGACTGGTCTTGCCGATGGGCGTCTGATCCACGCGGATCACCTTGTCCACCGCGTGCCCGCCGCTGATGGAGCCGAAGGGGAAGGCCCGGCCCACGCCGCCCACCGCCTTGGCCGTCAGGCCGTCGTGGAGGCAGCCGTTCATGAGGCTGCTCTTGCCCGACCCGGACAACCCGGTCAGGGCCACGAAGCGGCTCAGAGGGATCTTGACGTCCACCTCGCGCAGGTTGTGCAGCCGCGCCCCCTTGACGGTGATCCAGCTGTTGGGGGCCGGTCGCTTCTTGCGCCGGTCCCGCACCTTGGCCTCGTCACGCATATGGGCCGCCGTGAGGGTCTCCCCCTCGGCCAGAAGGTCCGCCAACTCTCCCTGGTAGACCAGCTGCCCGCCCTGTGTTCCGGCCCCCGGGCCCAGTTCCAGGAAGTGGTCCGCCGCCTTCAGCACGGCCAGGTCGTGTTCCACCACCACGACGGTGTTGCCCCCGTCCACCAGGCTGCGCATGGTGCCGATGAGTCGATCCACGTCCGAGGGATGCAGCCCGCAGGTGGGCTCGTCCAGGACATAGAGGGTGTCCACCAGCCGCGCGCCCAGCGCGTTGGCCAGATGGATGCGCTGGGCCTCGCCACCGCTCAGGGTGCGGGTCAGGCGGTCCAGGGTGAGATACCCCAGCCCTACGCGTTCCAGAAAGGTCAGGCGGTGAATGATTTCATCGCGCACTTCGCCGGCCATTTCGGCGTCGATCTTGGCCAGCTTCACGCCCGCCACCCGACGCAGGGCCTCCTCCACGGAATACTGCCCCACCGTGCCCAGGTCCATGCCCTTGACCCGCACCGCCAGGGCCTCCTGGCGCAACCGGCTCCCGCCGCAGGCGCGGCACAGGGTGTCTCCCATGTAGCGCCGGGTGAAGAAGCGATGGTGCCCCTTCTTCATCTCCTTGCGCATCTTGGTGAGCCAGGAAATGATGCCCAGATAGCCTTTGTCCTCGCCCTCGAGCACGGCGAGTTGGTCCTTCCGCGCCAGCTTGGCGAAGGGCTTGTTGATGGCGATTTTCTTCCGCGCACAGAACCGCAGCAGGGCCGTCATCTCCCGACTGAAACTCTCGGTGCTCCAGGGCTTGATGGCCCCTTCCCGCAGGTTCAGGCCGGGGTCGGGAATGATTTTGTCCTCGTCGAACTCCAGGCGGTTGCCGAAGCCGTTGCAGGCGGGGCAGGCCCCTTCCGGCGAGTTGAAACTGAACAGCCGCGCCGTGAGTTCGGGAAACTGACGGGCGCAGCTGTTGCAGCGAAGATCGCTGGAAAACTCCCGTCGCCAGCCGCCGGACGTCTCGCGGATCACGGCCCAACCGCCGGACTGGCCGAAAGCCAATTCCACCGCCTCGATGAATCGGCCGCGGGCGCCGGGCGCCAGCTTGAGACGGTCCACCACCACGTCCAGGACCTGGCCGGCCTTGGGCGTGGGACGCTCGGCGATGCCGGCCTCGTCCAGGCGCACCACCTCGTCCTTCAGAACCACCCGCTGGAATCCCTGGGCGAGCAGGGGTTCCCACCAGCCCACGGCGCCCTCGGCGCTGAGGATTTCCAGGGGATAGCACAACAGAAGCAGAGTGCCGGGCTCGGCCTCCTTGCGCACCGTCCGCCACACGCCTTCGGGGGTGTCGCGGGTCACGTCGGTTTCGCAGTCCGGGCAGATGATCTTGCCCACGCGCGCCCACAGAACCCGCAGGTAGTCGTTGATCTCGGTCACGGTGCCCACGGTGCTGCGACCGCTGGTCACGGCGTTGCGCTGCTCGATGGCGATGGCGGGGCTGATGCCCTCGATCCAGTCCACGTCGGGCTTGGGCAAACGGGCCAGGAACTGGCGGGCGTAGGTGGACAGGCTCTCCACGTAGGTGCGCTGTCCCTCGGCGTAGAGGGTGTCGAAAACCAGGGAGGATTTGCCGGACCCGCTGAGGCCCGACACGGCCGTCATGCGACCCCGCGGGATGTCCACATCCACGTTCTGCAGGTTGTGCTGACGGGCACCCTTGATGCGAATCCACTCTGTCACTGAATACCTCGGGACGATGAAAAAAGCGGCCGGTGGACAATCGGACACGATAACAGAGGTTTTCGCATCGGCAAAAGTGAATTAATTTGGACCCCACCCGATTCATGACGATCACCGACCGGAAAGGCCCCCCATGTCCGAGAATTTCAACAAGCTTCTGGCCACCATTACCACCCTGAGGGCCCCCGGGGGCTGTCCCTGGGATCGCAAGCAGGATCTGCTGAGCGCTTCCCGTTACCTCATGGACGAAGGCGGGGAGCTGGTGGAAGCCGCCCTCGCCGGGGACCTGGACCACGCCCAGGAGGAATTGGGCGACCTTCTGTTCATGGTCTGCTTCTGCTGCGAGATCATGAAGGACCAGGTGGAGGTCACCATCGACGACGTGGCCCGTCTGGGGAACGAGAAGCTTATTCGCCGTCACCCCCACGTGTTCGGGGATACCAACGCCAGCAACACCACCGAGAGCCAGGCGCACTGGAACGCCATCAAGGCCGCCGAGAAACGAGCCAAGGGTCTGGATCCGGACGTCGACAGCGCCCTGAAGGACATGCCCGCCAGCACCGCCCCCCTGCACCAGGCCTACACCTACCAGAAGGACGCCGCCGGCGTGGGCTTCGACTGGCCGGAAATCTCCGGCGTCTGGGATAAACTCGACGAGGAGATGGGCGAGTTGAAGGAGGCGATCGAAGGCCATGATCGCGAAGCGATCGAGCACGAGTTGGGCGACCTCCTTTTCTCAGTGGTCAACCTGGCCCGCTGGCATAAAATTCAGCCGGACATGGCGCTGAGAAAAGCGAACAACCGCTTCCGGGAGCGCTTTCACGAGGTCGAAAACGAATTCCGTGCCGCCGACCGGGTAATGAAGGACGCCCCCATCGATGACCTGGAGGATTCCTGGCAGCGAGCGAAAAAACGTTTGGCGGAATAGGGGCTTTCCGAACGTCATTCCCCTCTTGCCCGCTTTACGGGTGTCTGGAGGTTCGCGGAGCCACGGAGGGCGGAGCGCACCGGAAGCCAAGAAGGCCGCTGTCACGATGACAGCGGCCTTCGACCCGTAGAGCGGGCAAGAGGGGAATGACGCTCCGAACACCCCCTACTCCGGACACCCGTCCTCGTCATCGTCTCCATCGTAATCTTCAGGGTCATCCGGGCACTCGTCTTCAGAGTCGGGAATGCCGTCAAGGTCGTTGTCCGTGTCCGGACACCCGTCGCCGTCCTCGTAACCGTCGCGGTCCTCGGGATCGTCGGGACAGCCGTCCTTGCTGTCCTCCACGCCGTCGCCGTCGCGGTCCTGGAAGTCGTCGGGGCAGCCGTCGTCATCGCGGTGGCCGTCGAAATCCTCGGGGTCGTTGGGACAGAGGTCCTCGCTGTCGGGGATGCCGTCCATGTCGTTGTCCCAATCCGGGCGGCCGTCCTCGTCCTCGAAGCCGTCGAAGTCCTCGGGGGAATCCGGCGCCAGGTCCACGATGTCGTGAATGCCGTCACCGTCGTTGTCGTACTCGGGGCAGCCGTCATCGTCCTGGAAGCCGTCGAGGTCCTCGGGATGGTCCGGACAGCCGTCATGGCGGTCGGCGATCCCGTCGCCGTCACGGTCCCGACCCCCGATGCCAAACTGGCGGGAGGCCGCCAGGCTCATGACCATTTCGGGATAGGCCGGGTCCCAGGCGGTGGTGGCGTCGTCCTTGACCAGGCTGACCAGGTAGGACAGGTGCAGGGCCCAGCCCTCCATCACGCCCCAGCGACCGCCGGCGGTCAGGCCGGAGTACTGTTCCCGCGGACTGATCAGATCGGTGGCCGGGAACCGGTCCCAGGCGTACTCGACCCACATGGACGTGGTGCCCTTCCGGAACTCCACGCCCAGCCCCATTTCCCACTGGTCGTTCTTCTGGGGGCCGCCCACCGTGGCGGCGGCGGGGTAGCGCGGCGGCCAGGGCTGCAGACCGGTCTGGTCCACGCCGTAGCCCAGATCCTCTGCCTTGTTCCAGCGCCGGGCCAGGTTGAAGTGCAGGCGCATTTCCGGCACCTGGTTGTCCGTCCAAAAACGCCAGGTCAATGCGGCCCCCAGGCGGGGTGAGAAAACGCCCTCGCCCAACCCGTCGTCCCGCTTGCCCAGCGGCAGATTGCCGCCGCCGAACAGCCCCATGTACAGGCCGCCCCCCAGATTCCCGCCGCTGGTCAGCTGCCAATGGCCGTCGGCCAGGCCGGAGCCCGTCTCAGGGATCCAGTCCTTGCCCTGGGACCAACTGCGCCAAGGCAGTTCCGCACTCAGCTGCAGCCAGGGCACAGGCCCCGCCTCAAGGCGCAGGAAGGCGTCCATCTGTTCAAGGCGCTCCAGGAAACCGTCCAGGGTATGGACGGTGGAATACTTGCGGGCGCCCACCGCCACACTGAGCAGCCCGTCCGCCGGCATAACGGCGGAGGTGTTCCGCGTGAGGTGAACCGAATCCTGGAACCGGTTGGGCGGAGTGTGCTCAGGGGTATCCGCCGCCCGCGCCTGGACGGCGCAGGTCGTGCAGATCAGGGTCAGGCCCAGGATCAGTCGGGCGGAAAGTTTCAAGCTTCGGCCCCGTCTTCCGGTGCGGGATCCGCGGCCGACTCTTCCTCGGCCGCCGGGGCCTCCGGCTCGGCCGCATCCTTTTTCTTCTCTTCCACGAAGTTCATCTGCAGATCGGCCACGGCGCCGTCCATGAACCGCAGAAGTTCGTCCGGAGTATCGGTGCGGCATTTCACCTTGAGCATTTCCAGGATATCGATGGTGGAGGCCGCGGCCGCCAGGTCCCGTTCGACCTCCTGGGTCATGGGGTTCTGGATCTTGCCCATCTGCTGCATGGCGGCCGCCTGCAGCGACGAGAACAGGCCGATCAGAATGTGGTCGTGACGGGTCATGTTGATTTCACTCATGGACGCTCTCCTTGAGGCGGACGGGGTCCGCGGGATCGAATTCATCACTGATGGACCCGATCACCGCTTCGATCAGGTCTTCAAGGGTGATCATGCCCAACGGGTTCCCGCCGGGATCCACAACCACCGCCAACTGCCGCCCTCGGCTTCGCAGTTCCTCGAAAAGTTCGTAGGGGGACATGCGCACGTCCACCTGCAAAAACGAATGCCATAAGCCGTGGGGCACCGGCCGGTCGTGATCCGTAAGGGGCAGGAACAGCAGATCCCGCACCAGCACGTAGGCCGACAGTTCCTGCCCATCCGGGCGGGTGACGGGAATGCGGCTGTACCCCGAAGCCGCGGCCACCTCCAGGCAGGCCCCCACCGTGGTATCCGGGCCCACGGTCGTCAACTCGGAAATGCGATGCATGATGGGACCGAGGGTCAGCTCCGAAAGTTCCAGGTACCGGTCCATGGCCAGGGCGAACTGCTGGTCCCAATTGACGGGAGTCCGGTTGCTCAGCAGCAGGGCCGAGACGTTGCTGCGGCTGAAGCGGCCGCCCCCCTCGTCCTTGAACGGCACCAGGGATTTCAAGAGAGTGGAATAGCCACGCAGCAACAGCCGCAGGGGCCAGAACAGGATCATGGCCACCGTCAGGCCCGGCACCGCCGCCAGGGTCATGGCCTCGGGGTATTCCCGATACAGGACCTTGGGCAGGATTTCTCCCAGCAGGATGACCACCGTGGAAACGACCAGCAGGGACACCCATTCCCCCCGCGGGCCCAGGGCGGCCGTGAGAACCGCGGTGACCGTAACGGTGACCAGCACGTTGGACAGGTTGGTGCCGATGAGGCACGTCATGATGGGGTCCTCGAGGTTCCGCATCTGGTTCATCAGGGTCCGGCCCCGCTTCGTGGCGTGGCGGCCGGACCGCAACAACCGCACGCGGCTGACCGACATGTATCCCGTCTCGCTGCCCGAGAAGAAGGCGGACAGGAACAGTCCCACCCCCACGACGATGAGCATATCCGGCCACTGGAAAAGGGCGTCCGTCAGCGCGAAAAAGTTCATGCCGCCCCCCCGTTGCCGTCCCCGGCGGGCCGGCCTTCGCGCAGCAGGGTCACCTGCAGGGTATCCACCTTCATCCCGGACATTTCCAGAACGGTGATCCGGGCGCCGGGCAGGGTTACCCGGTCCCCGGGCTGCAGCACCCGGCCCAGTTCCGCCATGAGGAAGCCCGCCACCGTCAGGTAGTCCCGGCTCGGGGGCAGGACCAGCCCGGTGGTCTCCCGCAATTCCTCCAGATCGGTGCGACCGCCCAGGACCCACCGGCCGTCGCCCAGCGGAATGGGCGCCTGGTCGCCCCCGCCGGTGCTGTCCATCACCGGGCCCAGCAGGGCCTGCAGGCAGTCGGCCATGGTCACGATGCCGACGAAATCCCCGTGCTCGTCCACGACGCCGGCCAGATGAACGGTGTCACGCCGCATCAGGGTCAAGAGCGCGCCCACATCCTTGCTTTCGGGCACGTACAGAAGGGGCCGCAGGTCCTGGCCCAGAGGATTGTCCCGATCCGCCACCTGCAGGAGGTCCTTCAGATGGAAGAATCCCACCGGGAGGGCGGCGTCGGGTTCAAGGACGGGATAGCGGTTGAAGCCGGCCCGCTGGGCCGTGTCCAGAATCTGGGGGAGCGATTCGTCGCGCTGCAGGGTGACGACCTCCGGGCGGGGGGTCATGACCTGCCGCACCTCCCGGTCGCCCAGGGTAAGCAAACGGCCCAGGGAGCGGCCTTCGGTTTCGGTGAGGGTTCCTTCGGCCACCGCCACGTCGCAGGCCATCTGGAGTTCCTCGGTGGTCAGGGGTCGGGTCCCGGTGCGTTCAAAGGGAAGCCAGCGAAGCAGAAGCGCCACCACCCAGCCAATGATCCGGATCACCGGGCCGTTCATCCAGAGCCAGAATCGCAGGGGGCCCTGACTGACCCGCGCCACCGGCTGCCTGAACCGAAGCGCCAGCATCTTGGGCGTGATTTCCCCCAGCAGGAGCAGCGCCAGGGTCACCGCGGGGACGGCCACCATCAGCCCCTGCGTCCCCCAGGCCTTCATGGCCAGGCTGGAGGCCACCACGCTGGCGGCCGTATTCACCAGCAGATTGCCGATCAGGAGCCCCGACAACAACTCCGTCGCCCGGTGCACCAGGCAGTTGACCTGCCGTCCGGACGGCCCGTCCGTGCGTTCCATCTGGGCGAGTTCGGCCCGCCCCAGGGAAAAGAAGGCCGTCTCCGAGCCGGAAAAGGCGGCGGACAGACCCAGGAGTACCAGAAGCAGGATGAGTTCCACGTTGTGACTTTCCGCGCCACAGGCGCCGGGATACGGTGATCAGTCCGGCCGATGTTACCGTCTCGGGCGGGAAGGGGCAAGCCCGGCCCGTGAACTCCCGGCGGGAAAACCTTTTCCTGGACACCGGAATAGATGATTATTGGGAGGTGGATCCCATCCCTGTCCGGAAGGTCGTCTTGCGCGAAATCCTTGTCATCCGCTTCAGTTCCCTGGGCGACCTGTGCGTCCTGGGCAGCGTGCTGGCCCGCCGCACCCCCGGCGACCGGGTGACCCTGGTGACCAAGGCCGCCTTTTCCCCGCTCATGGCCGACTTCCAGGGCATCGATCAGGTGATCTCCCTGGAGGGAAGCTCGGTGAGGGATCTGATCGGTCTGGCCCGTCGGCTGAGCCATACCGCCTGGGACGAGATCATCGACGCCCACGGCGTGATGCGCAGCGCCCTTTTGACCACCCTCATGGGTCGCCGCCCACACGCCCGGCTGGCCAAGGACACCCTGGCCCGTCTGGCCCTGCTGGGCTGGGGCCGCCCGTCCGCCGTCCTCGACCGCACCATGGCCGACCGCTTTGCCGACCTGTTTGCCGGACCGGGCCACACCTTGTCCGAACCGGTGACCCGCCCCCTGGCCTTGGGCACCCCGCCCGCGGCCGGGACTCCGCCGGTCATCGGCCTGGCCCCCGGCGCCCAGTGGGCCACCAAGCGCTGGCCCCCCGAACACTTCGCCGACCTGTTGCGGGATCTGACGGCGGACGGCCCGCAGGCCGTGCGCATTTTCCTGGGCCCCCGGGAAGCAGACTGGTTTCCGGGAACCCCCCTGGCCGCCTTGGCCGAGCAGCACCCGGCCGTGGAGATAATCCGGGATCTGGGTCTGTCGGATGTGGCCGCCCATCTGGCCGCCTGCCGGGTCCTGCTGACCAACGACAGTGGCCTGATGCACCTGGCCGAGGCGGTGGGCACGCCGGTGCTGGCCCTCTTCGGCCCCACCGTTCGGGCCTTCGGCTACTTTCCCCGGCTGCCCCAGAGCCGGGTTCTGGAACGGGATCTGGACTGCCGTCCCTGCTCCCGCAACGGCAAGCGCCCGTGCTTCAAGGGCGACCTGCCCTGCCTGCGGGAAATCGCGCCGGACACCGTGCTGACGGCCCTGCGGGATATGACGGCGGAGGCAGAATCATGAGCCGCCATCCCCTGCTGGGCTTTTACGAAACCCTGAGTCCCCTGGCCGAGAGCCTGTTACCCTTCGCCGCCCGCTTCTCGGAGAAACTGGCCGCCGGCGTGGCCGGCCGTCAGGGACTCATGGCCCGCCTGGCCGCTTCGGCGGACACCGTCCGCGGCGGCATCTGGTTCCACGTCACGAGCGTGGGCGAGTACGAGCAGGCCCGCCCCGTGATCCAGGCCCTGCAGGCGCGTCCCGACTGCCCGCCCATCATGGTCACCCACTTCTCGCCCAGCGGATACGAGTACGCCCTCAAGCGCCCCTGTGCCGACCTGCACGATTACCTGCCCTTCGACCACCCCGCCCAGATGCGGCAGTTGGTCGCCCTGTGGCAGCCGCGCCTGCTGGTCTTCGTGAAATTCGACTGCTGGCCCAACCAGGTGCTCGCGGCCGACGATGCGGGCGTCCCCATCGTTCTGCTGGCCGGAAGCCTCCAACCGGAAAGCGCCCGGCTGGGCAGGCTGGCCAAACCGTTTTTCCGCGACCTGTACAACCGGTTCGCCCACCTGGGTGTCTGCACCGAGGACGATGCCCGCCGCTTCCGCGACCGCCTCCAGGTGCAGGCCCCCGTTTCGGTCACCGGCGATACCCGGGTGGAGCAGGTTATCCTCCGCTACGAAGCCGCCCGGGACGGGGACACCGCCACGGCCCTGAAGGCTCTGGGCGGCCGCCTGTTCGTACTTGGCAGCACCTGGCCCCCCGACGAAAAACTGTGGTGGCCCGTCTTGCCCCAACTGCTGGCAGAATTCCCGGAGATGCGCGTGGTGCTCACGCCCCACGAGCCCACCGGGCCGCGGCTGGCGGATCTGGAGTCCCGTCTGGCCACCCAGGCGGTCCCCGTGCAGCGTCTGTCGGCCTTCATGGACGCCCCCGATCCGACCGCCCGCGTGATCCTGGTGGATTCCATCGGTGTGCTGGCGGAAATCTACCGCGCCGGACACTTGGCCTACGTGGGGGGCAGTTTCACCACCGGCGTGCACAACACCATGGAGCCCGCGGTGGGCGCCATGCCCGTGCTGTTCGGCCCCGTGATCCGCAATGCCGAGGAAGCCGGCGTGCTGGCCAAGTGCGGCGCCGGGTTTATATTATCCCGACCCGAAGAGGCCCTCGCCAAAGCCCGCGACCTGCTGGCGGACGAGGCCCTCCGCACCGAACTCGGCGCCCGGGCCCGGCAGGTGGTCCTGGACCAGCGCGGCGCCACCGTCAAGAGTGTGAAGGTTCTGGACCCCTTTCTTTGACCCCCTTTTGGAGGACCCATGCGACCCGATGAGGCCGATCGACTGGAATTGAGCAGCGCGTCCCCCGGCAGTGGCCAACAGGCCCGCTGGCGCATGCCCTATGCCCCGCGTCCCAAGTACATCCAGCTGGAGACCGTGACCAAGTGCAACGCCAAGTGTCCGTTCTGTCCCCAGAACGAGATCGTGCGCGACCCGGCCAAAATGCCCGCGGATACCTGGCAGAAGATTGTCGACGACACCCGCGGCTGGGGCATCACCTACCGGCCCTTCCTGACCAACGAACCTTTCGTGGACAAGCGCCAGGCCGAGATCGTGCGCTACATCAAGGCCAACGATCCCACCGCCACCGTGGAGTACAACACCAACGGCGAGCTCATGACCGCGGACCTGGGACGGGATCTGCTGGAAGCCGGGGTGGATATTCTGCGGTTCTCCGTGGACGGCTTCAGCCCCGAAACCTACGAGCCGTCGCGGGTGGGCATCGCCTACAACCGCGTCCTGGAACGGGTCACCGCGTTTTTGGACCTGTGGGACCGCGAAGGCTACCGCGACAAGGTCTTCACCGAGATGCGCATGATCGAGGTCGCCGAAAACAAGCATGAGATCGAGGCCTACAAGGCCTACTGGGAGCCCAAGTGCAGCGAGGTGCTCGTCACCCAGATGTACCAGTGGCCCTGGACCGGACAAAAGCGCGAGGATGTGGTGCTCAAGCCCTGCCTGAAGGTGCTGGACGAGATGTTCTTCTACACCAACGGCAACGCCACCATCTGCTGCTGGGACGTTCACGAACGCGCCGTCATCGGCAACGTGAACGACATGTCGGTGACGGAAATCTGGGAAAGCTACGCGGCCAAGGTGGCGCGCGCAGTGCTGGACGACGGGCGGCGCGATCTGCTTCAGCTCTGCAGCCGCTGCAACGCCTACGACGGTTACGACTTCAGCCGTTTCGAGAACACCGACGCTCAGGCCCGGTAACCGATCGGGTCCGTTTCACCGGCCTGGGCGAAACCGCGCAGCCGCAGCCGACAGCTTTCGCACACCCCGCACGCGGTGTCGCTCTCCGTATAACATGACCACGTCAGGTGAAGCGGCACGGCCAGGTCCAGTCCGCGCCGGACGATCTGCGCCTTGGTCATCCGAATCAGGGGTGTGACGAGACGCACCCGGGTCTCCGGTTTGGTTCCGGCCTCGGCGGCCGCGGCGAATTTTTCATAGAACGCCTCGGTGCAGTCCGGGTATCCGCTCCCGTCCTCCTGCACCGCACCGATATACAGGGCCCTCGCCCCCATGACCTCGGCCCAGGACATCCCCACACACAGGATATGGGCATTGCGAAAGGGCACGTAGGTCGACGGCACCGCTTGGCCGTCGGTCGGCAGTCCCGTTTCAACCGTCATTTCCGTATCCACCAGAGACGAGCCCCCGATCGCCTTGAGGTAGGAGATGTCGGCCACCAGCTTGCGGGTCACGCCGTAGTGGTCGGCCAAGTCGTGGAAGGCCTGGAGTTCCCGGGCCTCGGTGCGCTGGCCGTAGTTGATGTGGAGCATGGCCACGTCGTGATCCCGCGCGGCCTCCCCCAGACAGACCGCCGAATCCAAGCCCCCACTGGCCAGTACGATCGCGGTCTCAGCCATGCTACACGCCCCTTTCCACATCGGGCCAGATGGCCTTGTGCAACTGGATCTGCAGACAGACCGGCAGCTTGTCGGTCAGGATCCAGGCGGCCAGATCCCGCGCCGGCAGGTCGTCCTGCACGGGCGACAGAGCCACCCGCACGCCGGCCGGAAGCTTGTCGCCCGCCTGCACCAGATCCCGCGCCCACACATAGTCGTCCCGGTCGGCGCACACGATCTTGAGCTCATCCTCGTCGCCCAGGCGGCCGATTCCCTCCCAGTCGGTCTCCGCGGCGGGGATGCCGCTGCCGGGGGCCTTGATATCCACCACCCGGTGCACCCCCTTCGGAACTTCCGTCAGCGGCAGGGCGTTGACGGGCAGACGCGTGCCGCTGGTTTCCAACAGGACGCGTCGGCCGTCGGCCTGCAGGGCAATCATCAAATCCCTCACCGCGGGCTGCAGCAGGGGTTCGCCGCCGGTGACCAGGACCAGGCCGAGCCCGTTGGACCGCACTTCGGCCACGACATCGGCCACGGTACGGCGCTCACCGCCCTGAAAAGAGTGCGCGGAGTCACACCACACGCACCGCAAATGGCACCCGGTGAGCCGGACCAGGGTGCAGGGCCAGCCACTGAAGCGTGACTCCCCGCAGATGGCCGTGTATATTTCATTGATCAACAGCAAAGTGGTTCCTCTGGATCGGAGTGTTTGAAGTGCGAATGATAAGCCAAGAGCCTGCCCGCCACAACTTGACCCTTCCCGGCCTGTGGCTGATCCTGGCCGCCGCCCTGCTGTCAGGGTGCGGATCCAAGACCGAAACCGACGTCCCGGCAGCCGCCGCCAAGGCCCCCGCCGGCCCCATCTGCGGCCTCACCGTGAACACCACCGGGTGGGAAACTTTTTATGGGCTGGCCACGGACCTGAAGGCCGGGGTGGATGTCCCCCGCAGCGACCTGGACGCCTACCGTCAGCTTCAGTCCGTCCACCTGTGGGCCGAGAGCATGGAGCATCCGCCCACCGCCCTGCGCCTGAGCAACTGGCTGGTGAACGCCTTTGCCCCCAAGGTGCCCGGGGACCGTCCCGAGAAACGGAACGCCGACAAGAAGAGCTTCACCCGCAGTTTCCGTTACAGCTTCGACCGGGCCGCGGACATCGAAAGCAAGCTGGACATCTATCGCTCGGAAGACCACTGCTGCGCCCTGATGACGGACTTCCGCCGCTGGCTTTCGCCCCGCAACGCTGAGCGCCAACTGGTCATGAACTTCCTGCCGGGCAAGCCCGAAATCCGCTCCGAGAAGAATCAGCTGTTCGTGGACACGGGTGTGCTGGCCGCCAGCACCCCTGAGCAGTTGAACCGGCAGCTTACGGCTCTGCTGTACCGCACCCTGGAGGCCCGTCCCGGCCAGAACCCCCTGAAAACCGAAGGATCCGTGGCGGTGGCCGAGGCCATGCGGGTCATGCTCAACGAGGGGGTGGCGATCTATATCGAGGACCTGCCGGCCACCTATTTCCACCCCAGCCACCCCACCCTGGGAAAAATTTCCATCGTGGCCGAGGACATGTTCCTGAACGGGGTGCGGAACATCGGCATCCTGAACTCTCTTATGCCCCAGTTGGTCGCCGACCCGGCCCTCATGGCCGAACGCGGGCTGACGCTGGCCGAAACCCTGGCTGCCGGCGGGGCTTTTCAGCAGTGCGGCTACGCCATGGCGGTCACCATTGCCGGCCACCTGGGCGAAGATCGCCTGCGCGAGGTGCGCCTCTCGCCCCCGGCCTGGCTGGCCGCGTATCAGGAGGCGGCCCTTCTGAATGGGACGCCCCCGGCCACGGTAGGCCGCTACGGGGTTTCTCTGCACGAGACCATGCCCGCCTTCACGGCCGATTCCTTCACGGCCCTGCACGGGCTCCTGCTGGAATATTTTCCGTCCGACTGACCGCCACCGAAACAAAAAAGGGCCGGCCTTGCGGCCGGCCCATTATTTTTGTCGCCAGTCCCTACTCGTAGCGCGGGAACCGGGGTTCCAGATCCACCGGGATGGCGGACAGCTTGGCCAGGGCCGATTCCAGAACCGGCGTCAGACCGCCGTAGCGTTTGATGAAGTCCACGGACCCCTGGTAGTCGCCCTCGGCCTGGATCAGGCAGATCTCGGCCACCAGTTCGGTCAGAGCGGGTTCAAACACCTCCAGGACCATGGAGAACCGACCGGACTCCGCGTGGTGCCGGATGGCCCCCTTCTCCAGGAAATAGTTGAACTGGATGGCGTTGGCCTGTCCGTGGGCCTCGCCCACGCCGAAACGCACCGAGCGGAACAGACCCGCCAGGTAGGTGGCCGCCTGCTCCTGCAGGATGTTGGGGCCGAAGTAGTCTCGTCCGGCGCGGGTCAAAACGAAGATATCCCACTCACCCATGGCATCGGCCTTGGCCTCCTCCAGGGTGCTGTAGGTGTCCTTGAGCTCCAGACGCACCTCGGTCTCGCGACCGTCCACGACGATCTTCCCGGGCCCCAGACCGTGACTCATCTCATGCCACAGCGTGTGCAGGAAGAAGGATTCGGCGGTAAGGTTGCCCAGTTGTTCGGGAACCACCAGTTCGTTGGCGATGGGAACCAGGATCTGGTCGAACTTGGCGGTCATCACGTTGCGCAGAAGGACCTTCTTGCTGCCCTTGGCCTCGCGCACCTTTTCGTCGTTGGGCAGGTTGAAGGCGATGGTCTGCACCCCGGCGCGGGTATCCCCGGCGGAGTAGACCTCGTCCACCACACGGATGGGCGATTCGCTGCCCCGGTCCAGGTTCTTGTGGGCGTCGTCGAGAGGCAGGTTCGCTTCCAGCCAAGGCAGTTCATCCTTGAACTTGGCCAGGCGGGCGCTTTCCACCGGGTCGGTCACGGTCACGAAACTCTCGAAGGCCGCCTTGTAGCCGTACAGTCCGTCCTCGTAGGTTTCGTAGGGCCCGATGGTGATCTCCACCGTGCTGTCCAGATCCATCCACAGCATGTCCGAGGCGAAGTAGTCGTCGGACAGGAAGGCGGCGGCCCGGGCCCGCAGGAAGGCGGCCAGGCTTTCATTTTCCGTGAGATCCGCGGCCTGGCGCAGCAAATCCGCCGCCCGGGTCAGTTCGTCCACGAAGAAAACGCTGTAGGGCACGGCGATCAGTTGGCCCGCGTCATCCCGGCGCACCATGGTGAACAGCCCGTCCAGGCCGTTGGCCGGTTCGGAGATGGCCACCGCTTCCGGGCCGGTCAGGGACAAGGGGTAATAGTTGGCGCCCGACGGGTGTTTCCAGTCGCCGAAGAAGGGTTCGTGGTGGAAACGGCGGTCCCAGGGGCCCACGTTGATGTCGAAATAGCGGCGGGCCCCCGCCTGCAGGTCAGCCGGCAGCTCGTTGATCCGATCGCGCAGGGTGGCCCGGCAAGGCGTGGCCTGCTGACGGAAGATGTCGTTCATGATCTTGCTGGCGGCGATCAGTTTGTCCAGCACCTGGGTCTGGGTGGCGTCCAGGTGGCTCAGGTCCGGAGACAGTTCCGTGGGCACATAGCCCGCCAGACGCGCATCAAGGTCGTCCACGACGGTGAGAGGTCCTTCCCCCACCCAGTCGCATCCGCCGGACTCCAGTTCGGCCTTCATGGCGTCATCCTGTTCGACGGAGCAGCCGGCCATCAGGGCCAGCACCGGCAGGGAAAGACACATCAACAAGAGCACCAGGTGCCTGGTCAGCATGGGAAACTCCTTGGTTGGAAGCGGGGTATTCGGTGTACATGAGGGCTATTGTGCGGCCAAACGGGGCCGCCGTCAACCGGGTGGGCGGGCAAAAAAAAACGCGGCCGAAGCCGCGTGAAGAAAAATGGCGGGAGCGACGAGACTCGAACTCGCGACC
>Ga0209692_10003426_pt1 | contig 15431 bp, 10 predicted proteins | sample tdDd472_FD_187129 | JGI IMG/M metagenome (GOLD analysis project Ga0209692, IMG submission 187129) | Marine sediment microbial communities from the Atlantic coast under amendment with organic carbon and nitrate - tdDd47.2 (SPAdes)... | ecosystem: Environmental > Aquatic > Marine > Coastal >...
AAAACCCCGATGATTCCAAGTAAAATTAAAAGAGGATGAAAAAATAAATTTAGCTTTACAATTAAAAAAGGATTGTTTATTATTCCAGAGAATGAATAAAGAGCGTTAATAAAACCTACTTCTTCAAATATTGCAACGGAAAGGTTGATTAATAATAAAATCAAAAATATAACTCTTAAAGCTGTTGTAATTTTTTCTTTTTTCAACATTGTATTTCTTAATACTTGATATGTTTGTGAATTTAAATTTTATATATGATTATCACAAATCAGTGGATATAAAAAAAGACCGTCCCTTAAAAGGACAATCTTTTTTTCTGCATTAATGCCTCTTTTTTAAAAAAAATCTAATAATAATTTGGCAAATAGATGCGTCGTAGATTTTTGTTACTTTTCATCAATGGAAAAGTAAGAAGGAATACACTTTTTTTGATCCTGTAGTTAAGATTTGGACTATAAATGAAAAGAGACCATCCCATAAGGGACAGTCTCTTGTATTTCAAAAACAAAGTTTAATATTTTATTTCAATTCTTCCAAAGCTTCTTTAGCCGCATTCAATAGTGGCTGAGCCGATAAATCATTACCAGTAGCTTCAACCATCCATTGGTTAGGCGTTAAACGTCCTTGCTTAAAGATACGATCGACTTCGTTCGGGAAGCTCTTTCCTTTTAATTGTTGCTCCAATTGGAACTCAATTACATTACCAAAAGCATAGTTCGATAAGTACAACGGACTGTTCAACATGTGTGAGTATACTGCCAAAATGGTTTGATCTTTTACGCCATAAACAGGAGCGTAGAATTCGTTCCATACTTTCTTGGCAATATCCATGGCAGCATCGCGAAGTTCAGCAGCTGTAGCTTCAGGATTTGCATACAACCATCTCCACATGCGAATATCCATTACCGATACACCCATAATTTCGTAAGCGCTCCAGAATAAATCTAATTTCTTTAATGCATCTTTCTGTGGAGAATCATCGTTGATATCCAAAAGCAACATGTCTCTTTTCTGGAAGATGAAAGCCAAAGCTTCTGTAAATGCAGTGTTTGGAACACCATTCATTACAAAATTGTCAACATCGTATAAAGAGATGGTTTGTTCTACATTGTGACCAAATTCGTGGATAGCAATGTTGTAGCCTTTGTAATCCATTCCTTTAGCACCAATACGAGTACGCAAGTGAGCTTTCTGTCCTTTTGCAGCGCCACCCCAGGCATGACCCGAACCACGAGCAGGATCTACAGCAATTCTGTCAGCTAACCACTGCGCTCTCTCTTTGTCGTATCCTAATTTTACCAATAGGTTCGCCAAATCGGCTTCTAAAGCTGCAGCATTTGGATACCATTCTCTGGTTTGTGCATCCAGTTTCGACTCATCCATTCCGCTACGAGCTTTAAATCCATCGTACCAGATATCGAATGGCTGTAATTTACGACCCAATCTTTTCTGAATCAGTTTACCTACTTTCTTGGTCTCATCAGAACGTAAGAAATCTGTAAAGATTTTTTCAGTTGCTTCCGCTGATATTTCCTTAGCGCCATCGTACTGTCTTTTGATGAAAGTATTTTGGTCAGGATAGTAAGGATCAATCGCTTTATTCGCGTGAAAGTTGTTCAGGATTTGCTGGTATCTTTCGTTTGGCTCAGGAGTCGCATCAATTGCTTTTCCATCTTTGTAAACTACGTTTGCAAACGGATCCCACTCAAAATCTCCACTGTTGATTACCTTTTCAGGGATTTCCTGAGAGATGATACGCTGCATTACCTGATAAATCATTTTTTGCTTTTCCAATCCATCTTTTTTGTTGGCATAGTTGGCTTTGATTTCATCACGAAGGTTCCAGTGCGATAAAAGAACTTTATCTTCAGGGAAGAAACGATTTCCTTTCTTATCAGTTAAATGACCTACATAAATATTGTAATCGGCAATGTAAACATCAGAACCAGCAGCAGCCGTTCCGGCAGCTTGTAACAATTCAGAAGGAACTCTTGCAGTAAAGTAATCACCCAAACGAGCATAAGCCCATTCCTCACGCGTCCAGCTCTTTGCATTTGCCTCTTTTTCTTCCAAACTAAACGATGGAAAGTTCAATGCAATATTGAAAGCGATTTTGTTGTTGTAAAAATCGTTCATCCAATGTGAACCTACACTATAAGCACCAAAAGCATTATCAATAGGGTGCTGTTCGAAAATATTCAAGTGCACAGGCTCCAATAAATCCAAAGTAATTTTATTAAAGTGTCCTGTAATAATTTCTACATTTCTTGATATTTTCTGAAATACCATTTCTTTTTCCGCTTTATCAGCAATGTAGTTTTTTACACAAAAAGCTTTAAAGTCAGCTTCTGTTCCATCGCTCTTACGCCATAAACTTGCAGCGTGCTTCACACCTTTTTCAAGTAGGCTTTGTTCAAGTGCATTTTTGCTTAATTCTTCAATTGTTTGATTGATAGTTGCAGAGGAGATGTTTGATGCATCTGCCTTTTGCTCCGCTTTAACTGTATTTCCCGAAATGGATAAAACCAGTAAAGCTGTGAAAAGAAAAATAATCTTTTTCATTGGTTTAGGTTTGTTATCTATGATTTGAATTTATGCCACTAAAATAGGGAATACTGGCAAACGAAACAATGAGCAATCTCATTAAACATGCCTGCAATATTCGTTCTGCTGAATAGTAAACTTTATACACTGTTAAAGAAGAAAAATGGTAAATTGCTTTACAGATTGGATCACATGTGTTACTTTTGCGGAAAATTTTATACATAAATCATGGGAAGAGCATTTGAATTTAGAAAAGCGCGTAAGATGAAGCGTTGGGATAAGATGGCTAAAGCCTTTACCCGAATTGGGAAAGATATTGTTATTGCAGTAAAAGAAGGAGGCCCTGATCCGACATCAAATGCTCGTTTGCGTGCGGTTATTCAAAATGCGAAGGCTGTTAACATGCCTAAGGATAATGTTGAGCGTGCAATTAAGAAAGCTTCATCAAAGGAACAGAAGGACTTTAAAGAGCTTGTTTATGAAGGATATGCACCTCATGGTATTGCTATTTTAGTAGAAACTGCAACTGATAATCATACCAGAACTGTTGCTGATGTTCGTTCTTACTTTAATAAATGTAAAGGAAGTTTGGGTACTGCAGGTAGTGTAGAATTCATGTTCGAACGCAAATGCCATTTCAAGATCGAAAATGCAGGTCAGGATGTGGAAGAGTTGGAATTGGAAATGATTGATCTTGGAGTAGAGGAAGTTTTTGCTGAAGAAGATGGCATTATGCTTTATGGTGAGTTTACTGATTTCGGAAGAATTCAAGCTTACCTTGAAGAAAATAGCATGACCGTTATTTCATCTGGATTCGAAAGAATACCAATGGATACAAAGGAACTTCCGGAAGATCAGGTTGCTGATGTTGAAAAACTATTGGAGAAATTGGAAGACAATGATGATGTGCAAAATGTTTATCACAACATGGCATAACAGAATAAAATCATAATTATATTACGATATAATTAGCCTGACCCTGAATAAGGAGTCAGGCTTTTTTATTTTGCAGTTTATATAAAAAGAAAAACAGGTCTTTTTTTAACTTTTTTATTTTCCTAAAGCCTTGTAAATCTAAGGGGTGTAGCTTAGTGGTTCAGAAGTATGATATTTTACCTTTTGAGTCTTGAGAGTTTTTGTTATATTTAGATATGTAGATGAAAAAAAGTCTTACTTACACCTATGGAATTTAATTATTTAAAATTTGAAAAAAGAGGTAGAATTGGAATTCTAACTCTTGACCGCCCAAAAGCCTTAAACGCCCTAAATGAGGGAGTGTTTAAAGAGCTGACCTGTTTCCTCGAGAGTGAGGATGTAAAATCAACACGTGCACTTGTTATTACTGGCGAAGGAAAAGCCTTTATTGCCGGAGCTGATATCAAAGCCATGCAGGAGTATTCTCCTCAAGCAGCTTATGATTTTTCAGAAACAGGTAAAATGGTATTTGATAAAATAGCCAATCTGGAAGTTCCCGTAATTGCTGCGATAAATGGTTTTGCCCTTGGGGGAGGGTTAGAACTTGCATTAGCTTGCGACATTCGTGTAGCTAGTGAGAAAGCGCGCTTGGGATTGCCAGAAGTTAATTTGGGTTTGATACCTGGATTTAATGGTACTCAAAGATTACCACGACTTGTTGGAGCAGGAAATGCCATGTATTTAATGATGTTAGGCGAAGGAATTACTGCCACTGAGGCTTATCAGTTGGGCATTGTTCAGAAGCTAACTCCACCTGAGAGTACACTTGATGAAGCTGTTGCTCTTGCTGAAAAAATAGTTACCAAAGGACCTAATGCTCTGCGATTAATAAAGGAGATGGTACGCGAAGGTTTGGAACTGAATAGCAAGGAAGCAGGAAAGATGGAATCCAAAGAATTTGGACGTCTTTTTAAAGAAGATCATTTGGAGCGGGAAGAAGGAATCAATGCCTTTTTAGAGAAGCGTCATCCAAATTGGGAATAATCATTTTTTGTGGGGAGACTTAGTAGAATAACATACTAAGCAGGTAGAGGTGATGGGTTTTATAGAGTAGCTCAATTGGAAGAGTTATATCTTGTTTAGATTAAGAAGAATCAAAATTAAAAAACAAAACAATATGGATTTAGTCCGAAGAATGGAAAACGTAAGTGTGCTTGGAGCTGCAGGAAAAATGGGAAGCGGTATTCTAGTGCTTTTGTCTTTTGAAATGGCGAAGTTAAAACTTGGCAAAAAGGAAGATAAGGAATTTGTTTTAAATGCAATTGATGTATCGCAACCTGCACTAATTGATTTGTTGGGATATGTGCGTTCTCAGTTGGTAAAACATGCCGAAAAGAACATTGTAGAGTTAAGGGAATGGTACAAAGAAAGACCTGATCTTGTAGATAATGAAGAGGTAATCAATCAGTTTGTGGAGGATGTGATGGCTATGATCCAAACATCAACAAGAATTGAGACAACTTATTCTTCTGATTTGATTTTTGAAGCCATTAAAGAAGATAAGGCACTTAAAGTGAAATTGTTCTCGCAAATTAAGCAGAACAACCCAAAGGCTTGGTTTTTAACTAATACTTCTTCAGTTCCGATTGGGGAAATTGAACAAGAAGCAGGTTTAAATGGGGATATTCTGGGTTATCATTTCTATAACCCACCAGTGGTTCAAAGATTATTAGAAATTATTAGATGTGAGAATACTTCCGATGAATTGAACGACTTTTCAGTTGCTTTGGCAAAGTCAATGCGTAAAATTGTAGTTCCTTCAAGAGACGTTGCCGGGTTTATTGGTAATGGTCACTTTATGCGTGATGCTTTGTATGCTTTAAATGAGGCAAGTAAATTATCTGAGACAATAGGTTGGGCAAAAGCCTTCTTCATGATTGATACTATTAGTAGAGATCTTTTGGTTCGTCCTATGGGGATTTTCCAATTGTTGGATTATGTGGGAATTGATGTTACCCGATTTATCTTAGATAGTATGCAACCATCATTTCCAAATGAAACTTTATCGCATACAGTACTAAATCAAATGCTTGGCGCTGATGTAAAAGGTGGTCAATATGCTGATGGTTCACAAAAGGATGGTGTGTTCAAGTATCAAAAAGGAAGAATTAAAGAGGTTTACGATTTAGCTACAGGAAAATATGTTTCTACTGAAGAGATAGAAATGGATTGTGCGGCTAAGCTTGGTGAATTACCAACCTTGAAAGTTTATTGGAAATCGGTAGTAAGAGAGAAAAACAAAGCAGAGCTTTTGGGGAAATTTTTCGAAGAGTTGCACAAAATTGACAGTATGGGTGCAAACCTTGCAGTTGCTTATGGTAAAAATTCAAAAGCGATTGGTCAAATGCTTGTTAATACTGAAGTCGCAGCTTCTGCTGAAGATGTAAATACTGTACTGGAAACAGGATTTTTCCATGCATACGGTCCAATTAATGATTATTTCTAAAAGCACAAAGAAACACAAACATGAAAGCTTTACGCAAAAAAATATATATGGTAGCCGGTTACAATACCATTTCAATGGGAACCGGTAGAAAAGAGTTTCATCCAAAGAAACCGCGTCCGGATATGGAGCATTATATCAAAGAAGCGGGACAAGCAACCTTGGAAAAAATTGGTGGTGCTAAAAATGTTGATGAGGGCGTTATTGGAAACTTTATGGCTTCTCGTTTTAACAAGCAAGCAAATTTGCCAGCCTTTTTACCAATGATTGATGAAGGATTGAATCACAAACCAGCTATTAGTGTTGAAGGTGCTTGTGCATCGGGAGGATTAGCTTTAGCAACAGGAATAAAATCAATTTTAGCAGAAACTGCCGATGTGGTTCTTGCTGTTGGTTTCGAGGTGCAAAATACGATGAAAGCAATGTATGGTGCGGATATTCTTGCAGGTGCTGGTTGGATGAAGACCAGAAAAGATGGGCATGCCTATTTCTTCCCAGGAGTATTCAGTAATCGAGCAGGTGCTTACTATGAGAAATTTGGTAGAGAAAAGACTCGCGAGGCAATGGCTAAATGGTATTGTAATGCCATTGAGAATGCTCGTTTATGTGAAACTGCTCAGGAGTATCACAATCGAAATAAAGATTTAGAAGGAGCGGCGAATATGCCTGTAAATCCTAAAAAATTTGTTGATCATTTGAATTATTCGGATTGTTCAAAGGTATCTGATGGAGCTTCGGCAATTGCTATTGTCTCCGAAGAAGGATTGAAAAAGGTTGGAATAGACCCAAAGGCTGCTGTTGAAGTTGTAGGTTTTGGTCAGGCTGCTGCTGATATTACTAAAGATCCGGAAAATATGACAAGCCTTACAACCATGAAAGCTGCTGCTGCAAAAGCAATGGAAATGGCTGGAATTACAGTTGATCAAATCGGTACTGTTGAGGTGCATGATTGCTTCTCAATTGCTGGTATTATGGGAGCTGAGGCGATTGGTTTTGCTGAAGAAGGAAAAGGAGTCGACTTTGTTTTAGCAGGTCATACCTCAAGATGTGGTAAAGTGCCTTTCAATACAACTGGTGGTTTAATTGGTTGGGGGCATCCTACAGGAGCAACAGGAGTTCATCAGGCGGTTACTATCTGGGAACAATTAACAGGAAATGCCGGTGATGCGCAAATTGAAATGAAAGAAGACAGACCATACGGTATGACCGTAAATATGGGAGGAGATGATAAATCTCTTGTAGCAATTGTATACAAGAGAGGTGAGTAGCACGAAAACGATTAAAATGAAATAGAAATAATGTAAATAAGCTAATAGCTATTCTAATAGTTATCGGGAGCTAACAGCTGTTAGCTTATTTTATCACACCTAAAAAATTAAATTATGAATTTTGAATTCACCGAAGAACAGTTGATGATTCGAGATGCTGCAAGAGATTTTGCGCAAAGAGAATTGTTGCCTGGTGTAATAGAAAGAGATGAAAAAGCAATATATCCTACAGAACAGGTTCAGAAACTTGGGGAACTTGGTTTTCTGGGAATGCTTGTTGGATTGGATTACGATGGTGGTGGTATGGATACCATCTCTTACGTATTGGCAATGGAAGAAATCTCTAAAATCGATTCATCGGTTTCTGTTATCATGTCGGTGAACAATTCATTGGTCTGCTGGGGGGTAGAAAAATATGGAAACGAAGAGCAGAAGCAAAAATATTTAAAACCAATGGCTCGTGGAGAGAAGATTGGTGCCTTTTTACTATCAGAACCAGAGGCAGGATCGGATGCAACATCCCAGAGAACGACTGCTGTTGATATGGGAGATCATTACCTGGTAAATGGAACAAAAAATTGGATTACAAGTGGAAAATCAGCTTCTACCTATGTAGTGATCGCTCAAACTCATCCTGAATTAAAACACAGGGGAATAAATGCTTTGATTGTTGAAGCAGATTCGGAAGGAATTTCGGTAGGACCTCACGAAAATAAAATGGGAATGCGTGCTTCGGATACCCACTCGGTAATGTTTAACAATGTTAAAGTGCCTAAAGAGAATCTTCTTGGAGAGGAAGGATTTGGATTTAAATTCGCAATGAAATCCTTAGAAGGAGGACGTATTGGTATCGCATCTCAGGCGTTGGGAATTGCATCGGGAGCCTACGAATTAGCACTAAAATATGCTCAGGAAAGAAAAGCTTTTGGGAAAGAGATTATCAATCATCAGGCAATTGCATTTAAGCTGGCGGATATGGCTACAGAGATTGAAGCAGCTCGTTTTTTCTGTTTGAAAGCGGCTTGGTTAAAAGATCAGGGAAAACCTTATGGACACGCAAGTGCAATGGCAAAATTGTATGCAGCTGATACAGCAATGAAAGTAACTACAGAAGCTGTTCAGATTCATGGTGGATATGGCTATGTGAAAGAATATCATGTGGAAAGATTGATGCGTGATGCCAAATTAACACAGATTTATGAGGGTACTTCTGAAATTCAGAAGATTGTAATTTCAAGAGGTTTAGTCGATTAAAATTTTTAAAAATATAAGAGAAAAGAATCTGCTAATTCGATTCTCTTAACTCATTATATATAAAATATCGCTTATGAAAATATTAGTCTGTATAAGTAATGTTCCTGATACGACCACGAAAGTGAAGTTTAAGGATGATCATACCTCATTTGATGATTCTGGAGTTCAGTGGATTATTAATCCATGGGATGAATTAGCCTTAACACGTGCGTTGGAATTAAAAGAAGATGCAGGAAATTCTGTGAATGAGATTTGTGTAATTCATGTTGGTGCTGCAAGCGCAGATGCTACGCTTAGAAAGGCTCTTGCAATTGGAGCAGATAAAGCCATTAGAATTGATGCATGTGCTGCTGATGCTTACTATGTGGCGGGTCAAATTGCGGAATACTTGAAAGAGAATCCTTTTGATATCGTGTTTAGCGGAATCGAATCGAGTGATTACAATGGTTCTTCGGTAGGTGCAATGATTGCAGAATTTATGGATTATCCTGGGATTTCTTCTGTAACTTCAGTAAATCTGGATGATGATGATATTCAATTGACACGTGCGATTCCTGGAGGTAAACAAGTTTTAAAGACGGAAACTCCATTTGTGGCAGTTGTGCAGAAAGGTATTACAAATGAACCACGAATTCCTGCGATGAGAGGAATCATGATGGCTCGCAAAAAGCCTTTAGAGGTGAAACCAGCTGCTGAAATTGAAATTCTGACCAAATCAGTAAAATTTGAATTGCCAGCAGAAAAGGGTGCATGTAAAATGATCGAAGCAGAATCAGCTGAACAACTGGTTGAATTACTTAAAAATGAAGCGAAGGTTTTGTAATTGAAATCTTAATGAATCCTATTATTAACAAATTAAAAATGAGCCTATGTCTGTAATTGCATTTGCCAAAAATTGGAATGGGAAATTTAAGAATTCCAGTTACGAGTTGGTATCATATACAAAAGAATTAGCCAATAAATTAAATACAAATCTGGTTGTGCTTTCCATTGGGGAAGTATCTAATGATGAATTAAATACATTAGGAAATTACGGAGCAGATAAAGTTGTGACTGTAAACGATCCTAAATTGAATACGCTTACGAGTCGTGTTTATGCGAAGGTGATCTCTCAGCTAGCTGATAAGGAAGGAGCGACTGTAGTAGTTTTGAGTGATAATAACAGTGGAAAAGCAATTGCTCCGCGAGTATCTGTTCAATTGAAGGCGGGTATGGTTGCTGCAGTTCAAGAAATACCTGTTTCTTTTAATCCTTTCATCGTAAAGAAAAGAGTATTCTCAGGAAAAGCCTTTGGTCATGTTCAAATTGATTCTGAAAAGAAGGTATTGACCATTGCCAAGAACTGTTTTGGATTGGTTGAAAATCCAGTTGATGTTGCAATTGAAGATTTCACTCCTGAAGTAGATGCTAGTCTATTTAAAGTACAGGTAGTAGAGGAAGAAGAACAAAAGAATAAAGTAATTCTTTCAGATGCTGATGTGGTTGTATCGGCTGGTAGAGGAATGAGAAGTCCAGAGAATTGGGCGCCAGTTGAAGAATTAGCTGAAGTTTTAGGTGCAGCGACTGCTTGTTCCCGTCCGGTTTCGGATGAAGGATGGCGTGGACACGAAGAACATGTGGGACAAACCGGAAAGGTAATTGCTCCAAATTTATATATCGCAGCAGGTATTTCGGGTGCGATTCAGCATGTAGCCGGAATCAGCAGAAGTAAATGTATTGTAGCCATCAACACCGATCCAGAAGCACCAATTTTTAGTGTTGCTGATTATGGTATTGTTGGGGATGTGATGGAAGTACTACCTAAATTGACAGAAGCGATTCGTAACTCAAAATCTTGATAATAGTGTCAAGTGGCAAGCCTCAAGTATCAAGAAAACTTGTGGCTTGGAGCTTGAATCTTCTAATATTGTAGAGGAATTAAAATTAGAAGGTATAATAATTTGTATTAGTACACCTAAAATCAGAAACAATGACCAAACAAATCCTCTTTATCATTTCTTTGGCAATAACCTTAGGAGTTTTTGCTTATTCCGTTAAACGATTGTGGGCTTTCTTTAAATTGACAAAGCCTTCCTATCCAATTCGCAATATTGGAGTGCGAATTTCGCATACTCTGGATATTGCTTTTGGACAAACCAAAATTTTTCGTAAACCAGTAGTAGGTTTAATGCACGCATTGGTTTTCTGGGGATTTTTAGTAATCACATTAGGGAGTATTGAAATAGTTGTGGATGGAGCGTTTGGTATAGAACGATCTTTTGCTTTTACAGGTTGGTTCTACGATGTAGTGATGGCTTCGGGTGATATTTTTGCCTTACTGATCGTCATTTTTATTATAGCCTTTAGTTTACGTAGAAGTATTCTTAAAGTGAAGCGTTTTTCAGGAGTTGAAATGACTCCAAAATCCAATTGGGATGCGCAAATAGCCTTAACTTTTATTGGATTTTTAATGCTGTCTTTGCTTGCATTCAATATGGGATATATTAGCAACCATCCTAACGGATATGAGGGCGTTTATCCGGTGTCAGCAGCTTTGGTCGATATTCTAAATGTTGATTTGGGTTGGTTGCAGGAACCTGGTTGGTGGATTCATATCTTATTGATTTTCCTGTTTGCAAATTACCTTCCTTATTCTAAGCATTTCCATGTTTTCTTATCGGTTCCTAATGTATTTCTAGCCAACCTAGAGCCATTAACGAAATATCCAAACCTGGAGAGTATTACTAAAGAAGTAAAATTGATGCTGGATCCGGAAGCAGCGTATGATGAGAATGAAGAAGTTTCTCGATTCGGTGTTAAGGACATTGAAGATGTGACCTGGAAGAATTACATGGATTCCCTGGCATGTACACAATGTGGTCGTTGTACGAATGTTTGTCCTGCTAATATCACTGGTAAATTGCTTTCTCCTAGAAAAATATTTGTTGATCTGCGAAAGCGAATGGATGAAATTGGTCCATTGGCTGTGAAGGGAAAAGAGGATGGAAAATCATTATTAAGAGATTATATCTCGGAAGAGGAATTGTGGGCTTGCACTACTTGTAATGCTTGTGCTCAGGAATGTCCAATTGATATCAGTCATCCAAATTTAATTATGGATATGCGCAGATACTTGGTAATGGAAGAAGCTGCAGCTCCTGCAGAACTAAATACAATGTTTACCAATATTGAAAATAATGGTGCTCCCTGGCAGTTTTCGCCTGAGGATAGATTGAAATGGACTGAAGGATAAATGATCCAATCGTAAGGACATACGATCGTATGACCCTACAGAAAATAATATATATGACAGATATAAAACTACACGTGCCAGTAATGGCTGATTTGGCTGCAAAAGGAGAACAACCGGAATATCTATACTGGGTTGGATGTGCTGGTGCATTTGATGATAGATATCAGAAAGTGGCTCGTGCCTTTGCCAAAATATTAAATCATCTCGAAGTAAGTTATGCAGTTTTAGGAAAAGAGGAAAGTTGTACTGGTGATGCTGCAAAGCGCGCCGGAAACGAAATGCTCTTCCAGATGCAAGCCATGCAAAATATTGAAATTTTGAATGGATATGAGATAAAGAAGATCATTTGTACTTGTCCTCACTGTTACAATACCTTAAAGAATGAATATCCTGATTTAGGTGGCAACTATGATGTGATTAATTACACCCAATTTCTGGATGAGATGATTCAGAAAGGAAAATTGGATTTGAAGGACAATCCTTTTAAAGGTGAAACAATTACTTATCATGATCCTTGCTATTTGGGGAGAGGTAATAAAATATACGAAGCTCCGAGAAATGTTGTGAAAGCAGTATTTGGGGAAGTAAAAGAAATGAAAAGATCCAGAAGTTTTGGATTGTGTTGTGGAGCTGGGGGAGCTCAAATGTTTAAGGAAGCAGAGAAGGGGAAAAAGGAAGTAAACATTGAGCGTACGGAAGAAATTATCGAACGCAAAGTAGATAAAGTAGCTTCTGCTTGTCCGTTTTGCATGACCATGTTGACGGATGGAATCAAATTAAAGAATAAAGAGAACGAATTAGAAAATCTGGATGTAGCTGAAATCATAGAAAAAGCTTTAGATCTGTAATCACACCTAAAATGGATACACCTACTGCATATCAACTAAAAAACTCTGTAAGAATCGTTACGGCAACTTCATTGTTCGATGGTCATGATGCTTCTATCAACATCATGCGAAGGATCATTCAGGCTTCTGGAGCTGAGGTAATTCACTTGGGACACAATCGCTCGGCTGAAGAAATTGTGGATTGTGCAATTCAGGAAGATGCCCAAGCCATTGCAATAAGTTCCTATCAAGGGGGACATATTGAGTTTTTCAAGTACATGTTTGATTTACTGCAAGAGAAGAATGCAGGACATATTCGGATTTTTGGTGGAGGTGGAGGTGTAATCTTACCTTCAGAAATAAAGGAGTTGGAAGAGTATGGAATAGCAGGATTGTATTCGCCTGATGATGGACGTAATCTTGGTTTACAAGGAATGATTAATGAAGTGTTGCTTGGAGCAGATTATGAGTTGAATAAGGTGGATTTGCCAAATATTACTGAACTTTCTTCAAAGAACGTGAATCTTTTATCGCGCTTAATTACTCTGGCAGAACAAGATCAAATTCAGGATGCTGATTTGTATTTGAAAATAAAGAACAATGCCAAGATCAGCCGTACGCCGGTAATTGGGATTACAGGAACTGGAGGTGCAGGTAAATCATCTCTAACTGATGAATTGATTCGTAGAATTCAGATCGATTATCCTGATCTGAAATTGGCAATTTTGTCTGTTGATCCATCACGTAAGAAAAGTGGTGGTGCTCTTCTTGGGGATCGAATTAGAATGAATGCCATTCAAAATCCTAATATTTACCTGCGTTCATTAGCGACTCGTCGTGCTAATCTGGCGCTTTCCAAGCATGTTGATGATGCCTTAATGATCATGAAAGCTGCTGAATTTGATTGCATTTTTCTGGAAAGTTCTGGAATTGGTCAATCGGATACTGAGATTGTTGATTTTAGTGATGTGAAGCTCTATGTGATGACTCCAGAATTTGGAGCTGCAACACAGTTGGAGAAAATTGACATGCTCGACTTTGCAGATTTGGTAGCGATTAACAAGTTCGACAAACAAGGTGCTCAAGATGCTTTACGTGATGTAAAAAAACAATATCAACGTAACAATTTACTTTGGGATAAGGATCCTGATGATATGCCAGTATATGGAACCGTTGCTTCTCAATTTAATGATCATGGAGTAAATGAACTCTATCATGCCTTAATCGATTTTCTGGGAGAAAAAGGAGTTGAGCGTTTTACTATTAACGGAAAACCATTATTAGAGACTAGTAATAAAATAGAAATTGTTCCTCCTTCAAGAGTTCGATATCTTTCGGATATTTCGGAAACGGTTCGTAAATACAATAGAAAGGTTGAAGATCAGGCTGAAATTGCAGATCAATTGTATGCTTTAAATAAATCCGCAAATTTGATTGATGATGAATTGAGTCGTAGAAGTTTAAATAAGGAATACGAAAAGATTGAAAAAGACTTTAAGCATCAGGACATACTTGATGATTGGCAAGAAAAAAGAAGAAAATATAAAGAAGAGATATTTAAATATAAAGTAAGAGGAAGAGAGATATGTGTTGAAACACATATAGAGACCTTATCACACAATAGAATTCCAAAAATCGTTCTACCGAATTATAAGAGTTGGGGGGATATCATAAAATGGAATTTGAAGGAAAATGTTCCTGGAGAATTTCCTTATGCCTCTGGAGTATTCCCATTTAAGCGTGAAGGAGAAGATCCTACCAGAATGTTCGCTGGCGAAGGTGCTCCTGAGCGAACCAATAAGCGATTCCACTACCTGGCAAAAGCTCAGCCAGCAGTGCGCTTGTCAACGGCTTTTGACTCGGTAACTCTTTATGGTGCCGACCCTGATTATCGTCCTGATATTTACGGAAAGGTTGGTAATTCAGGTGTTTCGATCGCCTCATTAGATGATGCCAAGAAATTGTATTCAGGCTTTGATCTTTGCGATCCAAAAACTTCTGTTTCTATGACCATTAACGGACCAGCTCCAATGTTGGTTGGTTATTTCATGAATGTAGCTATTGATCAAGAATGTGAAAAATACATTCAAGAACATAGATTAGAAAATGAGGTTGAGGATAAAATTGCGGAAATTTATAAAGGGAAAGATCGAGTAAAATACATTGGAGATCTGCCGGAAGGCAATAATGGTTTAGGTTTGATGCTATTAGGCGTTACAGGTGATCAGGTTTTATCGAAAGATGTTTACGAGAAGATAAAAGCAGAAACCATTTGTAAGGTAAGGGGAACGGTTCAGGCGGATATGCTGAAGGAAGATCAGGCACAGAATACTTGTATCTTCTCTATTGATTTTGCTCTGAAAATGATGGGAGATATTCAGGAGTATTTCATTCACAATCAGGTGAGGAACTTTTATTCCGTATCGATCTCGGGTTACCATATCGCGGAAGCAGGTGCAAATCCAATTACTCAATTGGCATTTACATTGGCAAATGGATTTACATTGGTGGAATATTACATTTCGAGAGGAATGAATGTGGATGATTTTGCTCCAAATTTGTCTTTTTTCTTCTCCAATGGAATGGATCCTGAATATACGGTAATTGGACGTGTGGCAAGAATCATTTGGGCAAAGGCGATGAGATATTTATACAAGGCAAATGATCGCTCTCAAAAATTGAAATATCATATTCAAACTTCGGGAAGATCACTACATGCACAGGAAATAGAGTTTAATGATATCAGAACCACATTGCAAGCCTTAACAGGAATCTACGACAATTGTAACTCATTGCATACAAATGCTTACGATGAGGCGATAACTACGCCAACAGAAGAATCGGTGCGTAGAGCCATGGCAATTCAGTTGATTATTAACAAGGAATTA
>Ga0209692_10003427_pt1 | contig 15427 bp, 12 predicted proteins | sample tdDd472_FD_187129 | JGI IMG/M metagenome (GOLD analysis project Ga0209692, IMG submission 187129) | Marine sediment microbial communities from the Atlantic coast under amendment with organic carbon and nitrate - tdDd47.2 (SPAdes)... | ecosystem: Environmental > Aquatic > Marine > Coastal >...
CCGCCTCTTCTCAGTCCGGGAGTCGACATGCTCCACCGCCCCCACATGCGCCCCGAGTTCGTCATCGCCCTCGCCCACGACGGCCAGACGGTGCTCGAAGCCCTTCGCCGGGCCCTGGACACTCCCGACGCACCGCTATCCGGCCAGGTGGTCACGGGTCACGCCATGCTCGCGTTGCCTCAGGCCCGCCGATCGCTGCTTTCACCGGTGCTGAACCTGGAGGTCATCGACCACGAAGGACAACCCTCCCTGCGCGGACGGTTCAGCCCCCAGCCCAACGTGTGGACCGGTTTTTTGGCGGTGTATGGAGTGCTGGGCTTGCTGGGGCTGGCGGGGCTCATGTACGGCTTCGCGAAGATGACCGTGGACGAGGCGCCGTGGCCCATGCTCGCCGCGCCTGCGGCTCTGGCCCTGGCGGGGTTCGTCTACGGATCGGCGTTCATCGGACAGGGGCTGACCACCGGCGAGATGTACGAGATGCGGGCCTTCGTGGACAAGGTGGTGGCGGGCGACCGTCCCCAGTGATCGGTCGCCCACCTCCGGGTCACTTCAGCAACGTCAGTCGCTGGGTCTTCACCGACCGTCCCGCCTCCAGCCGCACCACGTACACGCCGGAGGGCACCACCCGCCCGGCCTGGTCGCGACCGTGCCACACCACGCTGTGGTCGCCGGCCGTGCGCGGCCCGGTCGCCAATTCGGCCACCTCGAGTCCACGGGCGTCCAGCACCGACAGGCGCACCGTCGCATCCTGGGACAGGCTGTAACGCAACGTGGTGACCGGGTTGAACGGGTTGGGGTAGGCCGGCTCCAGCACCGGGGCCACACCCGGCACGCCGTCGGCCACATCCACCGTCGAGTTCCAGCCCTGCAGGCGCGCCATCAACCACCAGAAGGCCATGCCCTTGCGGTAGCAGTTGAAGCAGTGGGAGTGGGCGCAGGAGCAGCTGGGGCAGGGGTTCGACGCGCACCACTGGGAGCACCAGGCGCAGCCGTCGCTCTCGTCGGGATAGTAGTTGCCGTCTGGGTCCCAGCTCTCGATGTCGGCGAAGTCGAAGAGCACCTTTTCGTGCGCCAGGCAATACTCACGGATCTGGTTGTTGGAGCGATAGAGGTTGCCGTCGACGCCACCGCCGTCGAGGTGGCCGGTCATGTAGATGAACAGCACGCCGGGGAAATCATTTTCGAGAATGGTCATGGCTTCCAGGTAGGTGGCGATGCCCGCCTCGCTGTTGTCGCTGCAGCCCCCGCACCACGACCACATGGCCACGTTGCATTCAGGATGCGCCTCGAGGTAGGAGCGGGTGGGCTGCACCCAGGACGTGTCGCCGTTGTGACCGAGATCGTCGCTGATCTCGTAGATCGACATGCGGTCGTAAAGGGCAGGGTCGTCGTCCTCCAGCTGGTTCAGTCCGGACACGATTTGACTGCCGTGGCTGGTGTGCCCGTAGAAGATGTTGACGTTGTCACGGATCTGCTGGAAATAGGCGTCGGGAATGGACGAGAGCTGATCGGCGGACGTGTGATCTGCAACGATGGCCGCGGCCGGAGTTGCAACGAGAAGCGTCACGACGAGGAGGGCGAAGAGATTCTTCGTCATGATGTGGAACATGATGTTCTCCCGGGGTGGTTGGCGGCTCCACGTGTTGATCAGGCCTATTCATGATACCGCATTTTCGGGGCCAGATGGGCGCCATGAGGCCAAATTCCTTGATTGGAGTCAAGGTGCAGACGGCCGTCAGGAGCTATTGTTCGGGCCTGACGTCCCCTTCACGTCTTCCGCACGAGGTAGTCCATGACCGCGATCCTGCTCACACCCACCGTGCTGAGTCTGCTGCTCCTGGCCGCTCATTTCTCACGCGCCGGGCATCTGCCCCTGTCGATCCTGAGCCTGATTCTGCTGGCCCTGGTGTTCGTCCGTCGGCGCTGGTCGGCGTGGACGCTGCAGGCCGTCCTCGTCCTGGGGGCGGCGGAATGGGTGCGGACCACGGTGGTCCTGGTCAGTGCGCGCAACGCGGCCGGACAACCCGCCGGCCGGCTGATGATGATCCTGGGAGCCGTGGCGTTGTTATCGCTGGTGGCGGCGCTGCTATACCGCTCGCAGAGACTCCGTCGGCGGTATGGTTGAAAAGGCCGGGCCGCCCGGACCGGTGATCAGGCGGGCCCGTCGGCCTGGAGATGGTGCCGGTAGACACGGCGGAAGTGATGGCCGTAGACGGCGTAGGTCATGGCCAGAGAGAACATCCGGGGCCGACGCAGCAGGGTCTCCCAGAACAGCCTCCAGTACTGGCGCCGCCCCTGCCCCCGGATGCCCAGCGCGTACACCGAACGCATCAGGCTGGCGATGTCGCCCGGCTGCAAGCGCCCCACACGACGTCGCGGAACGGCTCCGGCGAATCGGCCCAGGAACCCACGCACGCGGTCGTAATAGGGCCCCACGGCATAGACGTTGCGCAAAACCCGGCTGTAGCCGGCCAGGAGCGACGTTCGCTCCATGCGCGGTTCGAAGTTGAGCGAGCCGTCGGTGTTGTCGCCGGTGACCTCGGTGCGCAGACGCCCCTCGGCCGCCAGCCGCTCGTGGAGGCGCGTGCCGCGCGGGGCGTTGAGCAGGCCGACCATGGCGGTGACGATGCCGCTCTCACGGATGAAGCGGCTCATCTGCTCGAAGATGGTGGGACGGTCGCTGTCGAAGCCGATGATGAAGCCGGCCTTCACCTCCAGCCCCGCCGCCTGGATCCGCCGCACCGAGTGCAGGAGGTTACGATCGATGTTCTGGTCCTTGCCGCACTCGGCCAGACCGGCCGGATCGGGGGTCTCGATACCCACGAAGACCCCGGCGAAGCCCGCCTCGACCATGAGCGCCATGAGGTCGGGGTCGTCGGCCAGATCGACCGAGAGCTGGGTGGTGAGCGGGAAGGGGTAGCGGCGCGCCTTCATGAACTCCACCAGGGCCGGCAGCACGTCCTGGCGCAGACGGACCTTGTTGCCGATGAAATTGTCGTCCACGAAGAAGACGGTGCCACGCCAGCCGCGGTCATGGATGGCCTGGAGCTCGCCCAGGATCTGGGCCGTGGTCTTGGTGCGCACCTTGTGGCCGAAGAGGGCGGTGATCTCGCAGAATTCGCAGTCGTAGGGACAGCCGCGCGAGTACTGCAGATCCATGGTGGCGTACTGGTTGATGTCGATGAGGTCGTAACGCGGGATGGGAGAACGCTTGAGGTTGGGCGGGTGCGTCGCCTCATATCGTGGCTCGAGCGTACCGGCGGCGAGGTCGGACAGGAAACGCGGCAGCGTGGCTTCGGCCTCGCCCAGGACGAAGTGATCGACGTCGGGGAAATCATCAGGGCAGGTGGTGAACAACGGCCCACCGGCCACCACGGTGGCTCCCCAGCGGCAGGCTCGCTGGATCACCTCCCGGGCCGAGGCGAGCTGGATGGTCATGGCGCCGATGAAGACGAGGTCGGCCCAGCGCAGATCGTCGTCGGTCAGGGCGGTGACCTTCATGTCCACGAGCTTCAACTGCCAGGTTTCCGGAAGCATGGCCGCCACGGTGAGCAGGCCCAGAGGCGGCTCGCTGGCACTCTTGTTCACCAGCTTCAGGGCGTCCTTGAAGCTCCAGAAGGTGTCGGGATAGTCAGGATGGACGAGGAGGGCTTTCATGGCACACTCCGTTCAATGGCGATCAACGGGACCGCGGGCGGGGACGTAAACCGTTCAGGATGATGCAGAGCATGGCGTCGACCTGCTCCTCGAGCGAGAGCTTCAATGGGGCCATGGCCCAGGGGTCTTCCAGCGAACGCAGCGAGGCGGCCATGAGGAGGGCCGTGGTCTCGATGTCGGCGATCTCCAGCCCCTCTCGGCGAACTCCGGTGGCCAGGATCTCGCCGATGATCGCCGCTTCCCGGACCACGAATTCGTCCCGCAGGCGGCCGGCGTGTTCCCAGTGTTCGGCCAGAGACTCACTGGTGATCTGGTGGAGGTTGATGAGCTCGCGCACACTCCCGATCTTGGTGAGCAGGTGCGCCCGCAACTTGGCTTCAACCGTCGGCTGCTCCTCCACCGCATCGACGATCTTGTGCCACAGTTCCTCCATCTCCATCTGCACCACGGCGCGCAGAATATCCTGCTTGTTCTGGTACCGCGCGTAGATGGTCGATTTGGACACGTGCGCCTCGCGCGCAATGTCGTCGGTGGTGACCTTCTTCAACCCGTGGCGGGCGAACAGGCGCTGGGCGGAACAGAGGATCTCGTCGCTCGGAGACATGACGGCTCTTTCGGTGCGGGTACGTTTCTTACTATATACGTACTCACGTACCCGCGTCAAGCCCGATCATCGGGTGCCCACGACAGCCGAAACGTCAATGGGGCCCCGAAGGGCCCCTACTCACATCCTCGCCAAACGAAGGGCGATTACTGCTTGGTCACCGTGGCCTGCTCCACGATGACGGCGTACTTGTAGCCGGCGCCGAAGTCGCGGTCGGTGGCCAGGGTGCCTTCCACCACCACCAGGTCGCCCACCTGGGCGAAGCCATCGGTGGTGACGGTGAGGTCGTCGGTGCCCTCGGCGCCCGAACCGTCACGCACGTGCACCCAGTTGCGGCCCATGATGCCGCCGTTGTACTTCACGACCTTGCCCTGGAAGCGCACGGTCTGCCCGGCGAGATCGGCGGCCTCGGCGTGGATCTCGGCCACGGTGCGGCCACCCTCGAGACGGGCGACATCGGACAGGTCGAGGTCGGCCGCGGGCTCGGGCTTGGGGTGCTCTGCGGCGGGCATGCCGCCCATACCGCCCATGCCGCCGTGGCCGTCGGTGATCTCGGCGGTGAAACCGCTCACGAAGTAGAGCACGTCGAAGGTGCGGTCGAGGGCCTCGCTCTTGAAGCCGGGCATGGGCATCTGGGTGCTGATGGTGACCTCGTCGCCCACGGCCATCTCGGTCTGCGGTCCGGCCGCCCATACCGACTCGCCCTCGTGCTCGACGCGCACGTAGGTGTAGTTGGCGGCATTCATGGTCTCGGCCACCGGGCCGGTGATGACGGCGGCGGCCGGGGCAGCGGCGGCCGGGGCCTGCTCGGCGGTGGCCTGAGCGTTCTTGGTGGTCTCGACATCATTGCCGCAAGCGGCGAGGAACAGGGCCAACAGCAGGGCCATGGCGGTGAGGGTACGGATGGTCATCGGGGCCTCCGGGTCGGGATCAGCGGACGTGTCGGTGAATCGTTCCCAATATCGCATGTTCCGGCGGATTCGCGAAGAGCGATCGTCGGCCCCGCCGAACCTCCGCCTGGACGCGGCCGCCCACGGCGCCTAACCTGCCCCCATGCTCAAGCCCATCCGCATCCGCGGCGCCCGCGCCCACAATCTCCGCGGCACCGATCTCGAGGTGCCCCATCACCGGCTGGTGGTGGTCACCGGGGTGTCGGGCAGCGGCAAGTCGTCCCTGGCCTTCGACACCATCTGCCGCGAGGGGCAACGCCGCTACCTGGAGTCGTTCTCGGCGCGCGCCCGGCAACTCCTGGGCAAGCTGGGCCAGGCCGACGTCGAGAGCATCGACCACCTGAGCCCCGCCATCGCCCTGGACCAGAAGACCTCGGTGCGGAGCCCTCGCTCCACCGTGGGTACCCTCAGCGAGCTGAACGACCACCTGCGCCTGCTGCTGGCCCGCCTGGGCCGGGCCCCGGACGACCAGCCCGTTCACCGCAGAGACCTCAGCTTCAACAGCACCGGCGCCTGCCCGGCCTGCCGCGGCCTGGGTGTCGAGGACGCCATCGACCCCGAGAAGCTCATCGACGACCCCGCGAAGACCTTGCGCCAGGGCGCCCTGGTCATCACCACGGACAGCGGCTACATCATCTACTCCCAGGTGACCATGGACGTGCTGAACCAGGTGTGCGAGGCCCACGGCTTCGATGTCGACATCCCCTGGCGCGACCTCACCGCCGAGCAACGCCACGTCGTGCTGTACGGCAGCGACCGCCTGGAGATCCCCTTCGGCAAGCACACCCTCGAGAGCCGCATGAAGTGGAGCGGCATCACGGCCCGCCCGCGCCAGACGGGGTTCTACGGCGGCATCGTGCCGGTGATGGAGCAGATCCTGAAGCGCGACCGCAACAAGAACATCCTGCGGTTCGTGCGCACCGGGCCGTGCACCGCCTGCGGCGGCACGCGGTTGAACGAGCGGGCGCGGAGCGTGACCTTCGCCGGTCGCAGTCTGCCGGAATTCGGCGCCATGACCGTCGACGAGCTGGCAACATTCTTCGAGGCACTGGACACCAGCGACCAGCCGGTGGCCGCCGTCGTCGTCACCGAACTTCTGCAACGCGCGTCCCTGCTGCGGGATCTCGGCCTGGGCTATCTCACCCTGCACCGCGACGCGCCCTCGCTGTCCGGCGGCGAGGCCCAGCGCATCCGCCTGGCCTCCATGGTGGGCAGCGGCCTGCGCGGCCTCACCTACGTGTTCGACGAGCCCTCCATGGGCCTGCACCCCCGCGACCAGCAACGGCTGTTGCGTATCCTGCGCCGGCTGGTGGACCAGGGCAACACGGTGATCGCCGTGGAGCACGACCGGCAGACCATGCTGGCCGCCGACTGGCTCATCGACCTGGGACCGGGCGCGGGGCGCGATGGTGGCGAGGTGCTGTTCGCCGGACCGCCGCGGGATCTGCTGGCCAACAGCTCGGTCACCAGCCCGACGGCCGCCTATCTCAGGGGCGAACTGGCCATTCCGGACGCGTCCCCCCGCGCCGAGGCCCGGGGCGTCTTCACCGTCGCCGACGCCCACCGTCACAACCTGCAGCACCTCACCGTGGACATTCCCCGCGAGGCCCTCACCGTGGTGAGCGGCGTATCGGGGGCCGGCAAGTCGACCCTGCTCGGCGAACTGGCCGACGCCGCCGGCGAACAGTTTGCCAAGCTCATCACCATCGACCAGGCCCCCATCGGGCGCACGCCCCGCAGCAACCCCGCCACCTACACCGGTCTGTTCGACCACCTGCGAGCACTCTTCGCCGCCGAGCCCCTGGCCCGCGAACTGGGGCTCAAGAAGGGCGTCTTTTCCTTCAACAACAAGGGTGGTCGCTGCGCCGTGTGCGAGGGCGCGGGCGTCAAGCGGCTGGGCATGCACTTCCTGGGCGACGTGGAGATCGCCTGCGAGGCCTGCGGCGGCCGGCGGTTCGACGAGACCATCCTCCGCGTCCGGCATCGGGGACTGACGGTGAGTGACGTTCTCGATCTACCCATCGCCGAGGCCGCGCAGGTTTTCGCCGACGAGCCCAAGCTCGCGCGCCACCTCGAGGTGCTGGTGGAGCTGGGCCTGGGCTACATCACGCTGGGTCAGCCGTCGACCACGCTGTCGGGCGGCGAGGCGCAGCGGGTCAAACTGGCGGCCGAGTTGAGCCGACCTCAGGTGCGCGACACGCTCTACCTCCTCGACGAGCCCACCACCGGGCTGCACGCCGCCGACGTGGCCGTGCTGCTGCGCGCGCTGGACCGGCTGGTGCGGGCCGGAGGCACCGTCGTGGTGAGCGAACACCACGAGATGGTGCTGCGCTTCGCCGACCACGTCGTCGATCTGGGGCCCGAGAGCGGCTGCCGGGGTGGTGAACTGGTGTTTGCCGGGACACCACACGCGTTGAAGGCCTGCGCCGCTTCCATCACCGGCCGGATGCTGGCCGACACGCCCGAGATCGCGCCACACGCTGCGCCCGAGGCTGCCGTCATGGACGGGCCCATCGCCCTGCGCGGCGTCCAGACCAACAACCTGCAGAACATCGACGTCGACCTGCCCGTGGGCCGCATCAGCGTCGTCACCGGCGTCTCGGGCAGCGGCAAGTCGTCCCTGGCCCTGGACACCCTCCACGCCGAGGGCCGCAACCGCTACGCCGAGAACTTCTCCACCTACGTGCGCCAGCAGCTGGGCCAGCGCACCCGACCCGACCTGGCCTCGAGCCACGGGCTCATGCCCTCGGTGGCCATCGGTCAGTCGGCGGCGCGCTCACACCCGCGATCCACCGTGGCCACGGCCGCGGAGATCCACCCGCTGCTGCGCCTGCTGTACTCGCGCATCGGGCAGGTTCCGACCGGCCGCGAGCGCCCCACCGCCGGTTTCTTCTCCTTCAACCACGCCGAAGGGGCCTGCGCCGCCTGTCGGGGCCTGGGGCGGGTCACGGTGTGCGATCCTGAACGGCTGGTCAGCGATCCCGAGCACCCGCTGATCGACGGTGCGCTCGACGGTCACAAGACCGGCCGCTTCTACGGCGAGCGCGACGGTCAGTACGTGGCCACGCTCCTGCAGGTGGGGCGCGAGCTGGACCACGATTTCTCCCGACCCTGGGCAGCCCTGTCCGCCGACGCTCGCCGGGTGGCCATGCACGGCGCCGGCGAGCGGGTGTTCGATGTCACCTGGCAGTTCAAGCGGGGCAAGAATCAGGGCGAGCACAATTTCCGCGGCGCGTGGGTCGGGTTCTGTGGACTGGTGGAGGAAGAGTACCAGCGCAAGCACGCCGACCACCGTGGCCGCGACATGCTGCCCGTCATGGCCGAGCACCCATGCCACGATTGCGGTGGCGGCCGCCACGCCCCGGCCGTGCTGGAGATCACGGTGGCCGGGTCGACCATCGCCGATCTCTGCGCCCTCTCCGTGGACGATGGCGCGCGGTTCTTCGCCGACGCCACGGCCGAGCTGGGCATGGTGCCCCAGCTTTGCGATGAGGTGGCCCGTCGGTTGGCCTCGCTGCAGCGGGTGGGCCTGGGCTATCTCGGCCTCGACCGCGCCACCGCCACCCTCTCCGGCGGCGAATTCCGTCGCCTGCGCCTGGTGCGTCAACTGGGCGTGCGCCTGCAAGGTGTCACCGTGGTGCTGGACGAGCCCACGCTGGGCCTGCACCCCCGCGACACCGCCCGACTATGGCCCGTGCTCGAGGAGCTGCGCGATCAGGGCAACACCGTGGTGCTGGTGGAGCATGATCCCGAGGTGATCCGGCTGGCCGACCACGTCATCGACGTGGGGCCGGGCGCCGGTAAATACGGCGGGCGCATCATGGCCACCGGCACGGCGGCCGACATTCAGAACGAACCGACATCCATCACCGGGCAGTGGCTGGGTCGCGACCTCGACGTGGACTCGCAGCCCGCCACACGCAGCTCCGAGCCTCACGAATGCCTGACCATCCGCGGCGCCCACCAGCACAACCTGCAGCACATCGACATGGACATCACCGTGGGCGCCCTCACCGCCGTGACCGGCGTATCGGGCAGCGGCAAGACCAGCCTGGTCTTCGGGGTGCTCGCCGCCAGCGCCGAGGCCGGACGACCGGTGGGATGCCAGAGCGTGGACGGCCTGGAGCAATTCACCAACGTCATCGCCGTGCGCCCGGGGGCAGGCGTGGCCACCGGCGCGGGCAGCCCGGCCACCGCCGCCGCACTGTCACCGCTGCTGCGCAAGCTCCTGGCCGGCACACCCGAGGCCAAGGACGCCGGGCTGGCTGCCCGACACTTCGGCACCACGGGCAAGGGCGGTCGTTGCGAGGCCTGCCAGGGCACCGGGCGCCACGACGTGGCCCTGGACTTCATGGCCGACGTCCAGACGCCGTGCGCTCAATGCCATGGCACAGGATTCACCGAGAGTGTGCTGGAGTGTCGCTGGCAGGGTCGCAACATCGCCGAGATCATGGCCCTGAGCGTGGACGAGGCCCTCGGCTTCTTCGCCGACGAGGCCCGCATTATCGACCGGCTGCAGGTGCTGGCCGACGCGGGGCTGTCGTACCTGCGCCTCGGGCAGCCCAGCCGCACCCTGTCGGGCGGCGAACGTCAGCGGCTGCACCTGGCGTGCCGTCTGCTGGCCGGCTCCCGGGAGACCGACCTCTACCTCTGCGACGAGCCCACGGCCGGCTTGCATATGGCCGACATCGCCCAGCTCGCCGGCCTGCTGCAACGGCTGACCGCAGCGGGACACACCGTGGTCGTCACCGAGCACAACGCCCAGCTCATCCGGCATGCCGACCGGATCATCGAACTGGGACCCGGTGCCGGCGCGGCCGGCGGGCGATTGCAGGGCTGACGCCCCTACCACCCATCCTCGTAGTAGTAGTCGTACCTTGTCAGGATGTCCTTGGTGAACCGCCAGGCCTCGTTGTAGGAAAGGCCGCTGTCGTCGGGGATGACGATCTTCACGTACAGCTCGCGACCGTGCCGCTCCTTGGCTGCATCCAGGCGACGGTTCAACTGGTCCAGGGTGAGGGATTCCGTGGCCGCCCCCGGCCTCTCGCTCTGGTAGTCGTACCGCATCTCTCCCGCGACTCGCGACACCGTCACCGACACCACCACCTTGCCCGCCGCCGAACGCGCCGGCCGGATGAGCTTGAGGTACTGCTCCTCCAGCGTCGACATGTCCTGACGGCTGCGGGCCAGCTCCAGCTCCAGGTCGGTCTTCTCGTCGGAGAGGGTGATGAAGGCGGCGTCCTGTTCGTCGAGCTGGGCCAGGAGGGCGGCCAGCTGGTCGCGCAGATCGCGCTGGGCCTCGCGATTGGCGTCGCGGATGTCGTCCATGGTGAGTCTAGCGGCGCGCAGCTCGTCGTCCTTCTCGGCCACCTGCAGCTCGATGAGGCGGATGCGGGCCAGCAATTCGGAGTTCTCGTCGCCCAGACCCTCGATCACGGCCAGCTTGGCGTCCACCACGTCCTGGATACGGTCGATCTCGTCGTTGAGCAGGATGAGCTGCATGCTGTAGCCACGCATCTGATCCTCGAGGTCGGTGTTGCGGGCAGACAGGGCGGCCAGACTGTCGGCGGCGCTGGCGGCATGCAGTTCGGCGGCGGCCTGGAGCTCCTGGGCCAGCCGGATGCGCTCGACCAGGTTGGTGTTCTTGACGATCACCACCACCATGGTGAGCATGAACACCATGAGGATGACCATCATGATGTCGGTGAACGGAGGCCAGAGGCTGGCCTCGGACTCGCGCTCGCGGCCCGTGACACGCAGATCGACGGAGCGTCCGAAGCGATGCATGGTCACTCCTCGTCGTCGTTCCGCCGCGGCAGGCGGAAGCCCTCGGCCAGGCGGTTCTCGATGCTGTCCAGGGCGGTGAGCATACCGTCCAGGCGACGGCTCTGGGCCTCCTGCGACTGGAGCACCTCGTCCCAGCGGCCGGTCTCGCGCTCGTTGCGGCGCTCGAGGTCGCCCAGGGTCTGCTGGGCCGTGTTCACACCGCGGCGGATGTCCATGACCAGCTGGGCCACCTCGTTGAGCAGCAGCTTGGTCTGGTGCTCCACCGCCTGGGGCTCGAACTGGAACCCCGGAATGATCTCCAGCATCACGGCGCGTTCCACGCGACTCAGCACGGCGGTCTGCACGTCGGTGAGCTTCTGGTAGAAGTAGCTGAACAGGAAGTAGCAGACGATGGCCGTGGCCGTGGTGGTGAGCGCGGTGTTCATGCCCAGCAGCATGAGGCCCAGGCCCTCGTTGGGCACGGCGTCGCGCAGCACGTTGCCCGCACCGATGAGGGCGAAGATGAGGCTGCTCACGGTGCCGAACACGCCGGTGAGGATGAGCACATTGTTCACGAAGCGCGGGAAGCTCTGGCGTGTGGACTCGTCGGCCAGCGTGATGGCCGCGATGGTGCCGTGGTCGATGGGCACACCGCGTTCGAAGAGGGTCTTGATGGTGCGGTAGCGGTCGGCCAGCAGGGTGCGTCCACGGGGCGGGTCGAGGATCTCCTCGGTGGTGCGGCCATGGCTGCGCTCGCGCTCGAAGCTCAGCAGGGCGCGCTCCTCGGCGGCGTAATGGCCGAAGGCCCGGTAGAGCTGCCCCACGCCCACGGCGAAGATGAGCACCACCACGCCGTTGAGCAGCATGCTCTTCCAGTCGGCCAGGAAAACGTCGTGCACGTATGACCAGCGCCAGACGACCACCACGGCGAGGACGGCCAGCACCAGGCCGAGCACCAGGCTCATCTGGATGAGGGCTTGCAGACTGCGGGAGCGCATGGGTCGGGACCTCGGGGCTGGGGTGGACGGACCGGATCCAACTAGTACGCCGCTGAGCCCCGGGGTGTTCCGGACGGGTGCCGAAGCGATCAATCCTCAGGCTCGAATATGTCCTCCAGCGCCGCGCCAAGCGACCGCGCCACCGCGAAGGCCAGCGACAGCGACGGCACGTAGCGCTCCTGCTCCAGCATGATGATGGTCTGGCGGGTGCAACCGCTGGTGCGGGCCAGTTCGGTCTGCGTGAGGCCCTGCTCCTCGCGGAGCCGGCGCACGTGATTGCGGATCTTCGCCTTAGCCATGGACCTGCCCGCTCAGATCGACGACCAGCGTGGCCGCGGCATGGACCAGCGAGACCAGGCCCATGGAGCCGTAACCCATGAGGTAGAGCCAGCCCGCAGGCACGGCGCCGGCCGGCAGATACGCGGTGTACAGGGCCAGGCAACCGATGATGGTGATCATGGCCACCACCACCAGGGTGGCTTCGGACGCCTGGCGCGCCACGGCCTCGTCACGCTCGTCGAGGTCGCCCCGCCGGCGCTCGCGACGGGTCTGCCACTGGAGCCAGGTGTTCAGGACCAGCCCCACGAAAACGAACAGCGCGACGGCTCCCCGCCAGACGACATGGTCGGCCAGGATGAACCGTTCCACTCCGGGTCCCAGCACCGAGGCGATGAGCCCGGCGAGGATGACGAGCCAGAGGGTCAGAGAGATGATGGCGTTGCGGCGGGCGATGGACATGTCGAACTCCTCGATGGTGTGTAAGAATAATTTTACACACTACCCCGCCGAACTGTCAATTATTTCTTACAGGCTATCAGGCCGATCCAACCAGCGCCTGGCGAACAGCTCCAGGGTCACCGCCGCCCAGAACTCGTTCTGCATGGAGCATGTCCCCGCCAGATAGCCGTCGAAATCGGCGGCCACGACGGCGCCGTTCCACCACGGCCGGGACAGGAACGAGGCGCTGTTCACCAGATCGCCGCAGTACTCGGCGATGGCCGGTTCCCTTAGCCATTCGCGGGAATCGACGTTGGTCGAGCGCACCCGCCGCCGACCGGTCACCCGCTCTTTCAGGCGCCGCAGAGCCCGGTTGGCCACGAGCTGAGTCCCGCTCATGCTGGCCGGAAAACCGGTGTTGGCATAGGTGAGTTCGGCCAGGTCCGGCAGCAGTCGCTTCAAAACCTCCACGTACGCCCTGTTGCCGCGACGATCGCGGGGATCGAGGGCGACGCAGCGGTCGCGCACGTCGTAGTCGTAGAACAGGCTGGCATCGCCGTAGAAATGACGATCGGGCAAGATGGAGACGAGGGTGCCGTGGCGTCCGCCACCGTATTCCTCCATCCACTGTTCGAGCCGATAGTCCATGGGTGTGTCGGCCAGCGGCCCGTCGAAGGCGTCCCGCATCATCGCATCGACGGAGGGAACCGGCGCCGGCGCCCACTGGCGCAAGCGCGGCGCGGCGTGGTGCCGGATCGCGCCATAGAACGCGATGACATCCTCGTCGGTGCGGATGTCGCCAAGGTCGGGAGACACCACGGTCGGCCCCAGACCCAGGCGCCCCTTCCACCAGCGCAGACGGTGATGAACCCCCCGGTCGGAGGTGTAGGAGCCCAGGAGCAGGCCGCCGCGATAGCCGTTGAGGACGCGGTCGGTGCGGCCCAGCAGGTCACGGCATCGCTCCAGGGCGAAGGCGAAGTGCATGGGGCCGCTACCGTTGATCACCGAGGCGTAGGCCTCGAGATTGGCCAGCAGGTCTGCGGGTTCGGCCCCGTAGGTGTTGTGAGGCATGCCGTGCCGACGGCAGATCTCGCCCGCGATCTCCAGGTCGGGCGCGCCGGGGCCGCCGAAGGTCCAGGCTTCCATCTTCGCCCCGCGGCTCAGAGCGAGGCCGGCCACGAGGCGCGAATCGAGGCCGCCCGAGAGACTCGTGAAGAGGCGGCCGGGCAGGGCCACGATGCGGTCGATGGCCGACAGCAGCGCATCGCAGAGCTCGTCCAGTCGCTGACGGAATGGAGCCTCGCCGCGCGGACCGTCCTGGCCATAATTCCAGAAACGCCGGATGGTGCACGCCGACTCATCGGCCGTGGTCACGGCCACGCTGGCCGGCCCCTGGGCCACCACGTCCTCCAGCAACGACTGCCGATAGAACATGTGCTGGTGGCCGAGGCTGGTGGCCGCAGCCGCCGGATCGACGCGCGCGGGGAACAGGCCGCTACGCGCCATGGGCCCCAGCAGCGAGCAGAAGAACGCACCCTCGGGGCCGTCGTAGCGATAGAGCGGGGATAGACCGTGCCGATCGGTGACGCCGAGGAGTTGCCCGGTGCGGCGGTCGTGCAGCACCAGACTGAAAGGCCCCTCGAGGCGGCTTCCGAAATCGACGCCGAAACGTTCGTAGGCCAGGATGGCCGCCTGGGCATACTCGCCCGCGGCCAGAGCGGTCGCGGCACCGCAGTCTTCGCGAGTGCGCACGATGTAGCCGTCCACGACGCAGGCCACGTCGGGCGTGGCATGGCTGCTCGACCCACCGTCCGATTCGCCGCCCTCGATCCAGGACCGACCCAGCATGACGTGCTCGCTGCCGGTCTCCACCACCTCGCCCGTCTGATGGTCGAAGAGACTGAGATCGCGGCTGAGGCGATCGGCGATGCGTCGTGCTTCGGAGTTGGGGTGCCTCAGGATGAAGCCGAAGATGCCGGGCATGGAGCGTCCTTTCGCGGCGTTGGTCGCAACGGTGCAAGGCCACTATAGCGTGGGGACGACTGATGATCTCGCCAAAAACTGGACGAAACGAAGCGAGGGCCCCGAAAGGCCCCCGCTTCATCCAATCAACGATGTCACCGTCAGATCTGGACCGACCGCACCTCCGCCAGCACGGCATCCACATCCACCTTGGCGCCCACAGCCTCGGCCAGATCTCGCAGCAGCACCCAGTTGGCGGGGCGTCCGCAACGAGCCGGATTCAGCTCGCGGACGCGACCGTCGGTGGCCACGAACGTGCCCTGGTCGTCCAGGTAGTGGGTGCGGGGCAGCAGCAGATCGGCCTCCACCTTGGCGGCCTTCGTCACGCTCTGCGCGGCGAAGTAGCCCTTGGGGCGGGACAGGCCGGCCGGGACATCGCCCAGCAGCAGGGTGGGTGCATCGTCCAGCTCGAAGATGCAGTCCACGGGTAGCTCACCCAGATGGGCGGCGTTGGCGCCGTCGCGCAACACCAGCACCTTGGCAGCAGCCTGCGCCAGATCGTTGACCTCGCCACAGTCCGGCCCCACCACCAGCACGGCACCCTCGACGGCGAGGAGATCGAGCATGGCCTGGCGCTGGTCCACGGCCAGATCGCGGTCGGTGCCGGCGCGGTGGTCGTGGCAGTTCACGTACCGCACGTCGGCGCCGTGGTTGATGGCGTCGCGCAGTTGCACGCCGGCCACGGGGAAGCCCACGCCCAGGTCCGCGCCGAT
>Ga0209692_10003428_pt1 | contig 15424 bp, 14 predicted proteins | sample tdDd472_FD_187129 | JGI IMG/M metagenome (GOLD analysis project Ga0209692, IMG submission 187129) | Marine sediment microbial communities from the Atlantic coast under amendment with organic carbon and nitrate - tdDd47.2 (SPAdes)... | ecosystem: Environmental > Aquatic > Marine > Coastal >...
CGTCATAAAGAAGATGGACCACCTCAAGGATTTCAAGACATTCACACCGGAAAACGCCCTGACCGAACTTGCCAGCACACTGGGCGAGACCGGAGATTTTTCCTGGCTGGCAGACAATAACCCGCTGCCCTATTCCGGTCTGGCTTCATTCGCCGTGCCGCCCTCCGACCAGGAGGAAGGCTGGGCCGCCAAGCTGCTCACGCAACTCAAGATGCTGCCCGGTGTGGACAAGGTCAACTACACCCCGTTCCAGGCGGATCTCGCCCAGGGATGGATGACCATATCCAGGGTCGTGGTCTGGCCCATCCTCGGTTTCCTAGCCCTCATAGTTTCGCTGGTGGTGCACAACACCATCAAGCTCTCGCTCCTGACCCGCATGGATGAAGTGGAAATTCTCTCTCTGGTGGGGGCCCGTCCCAGCTACATCCGCTGGCCGCTCATCACAGGTGGTTTTATCCAGGGTGTACTCGGCTCGGGCATGGGGATCGGTCTGCTGACGTTAGTCCATTCCTTGGCTGCACAAGCCCTCAATTTCCCCCCGTTCCTTATCGAGATTCAGTTCCTTCCCCTTGCACAGCTCGGCTATCTGGCAGGAGCAGTAACCCTGGTCTCCATGACCAGCAGCTGGGTGGCAGTGAAGTAGTCGGCAAGGGCGCTTAAGTGAGTCTTAAAAAATGAAAGCCCTGTGTGAAGAACACAGGGCTTTCGCTTTATGAGTAATCGCTCTTCAAGGCGAAATCTTATTCTTCTTTTTCAATTCCTAAAGCGATTCCTCAAGCACAACTTCCGACACCTTTCGACACGCTTCCTCATCAGGCACAAAAGCCGTCTCGCCAATGGAAACCACTGGCCTCATTCCGATGATCGAATTGAGAATGTAGGCGTGGCGATAACTGGGCAACTCCTCAAGCGTGACGCTTGCCGGTAATATTTCAAGGACGTTTTCAGCCAAACTCAGAGTTGTCGAGGGGAGCCGATAGGGGGAATCCATCTGGAAGAAATCGCCGTCCTTTTCCAGAACGATGGCGCCGGTGGTCGCTTCAAGTAGGTTCTGGTCAAAATCGATGAGGGCGGCATCATCGAACCCCTTGGCCAGTGCCCGTTTCATGGCCAGATGAAAGAACATGTAGCTGGTGGTCTTCTGGGCGTTGAGGGTGGAGACATGGCGATCGCTGCAGATGCATATCCGGTAGGCCTTGTAGGGCTTTGCTTCATGGCGCACGGCCATGACCACGGGATGGGAGGTTTCGGTCTCAACGGGATAGAAGATGTTGATACGGGCGGTTTCGCCTTCCAGGCCGTTGCGGTTGAGGATCTGATCGATGATCGGCTTGAAGTCTATGGTTTCGTGTTCGATCTTGTAGGCTCTGAGGGCATGCAGCAGCCGATCGAGATGAGTGTCGAGATGGCAGACCTTGTGGCCGTTGTAGTAGATGGTCTCGAAGAAACCGGCGCCGTAGCGAAAGGCTGGGGCGGCGGGGTCGAGAGTTATGCCCTCGCGGCTGTATTCGTTCTTGTAGTAGTGGATCATCGCTCCCCCAGAGTGAGAAATTTTTCAGCTTTGGCCAGTGTCTCCTGATACTCGCTCGCGGGCTTTGAGTCCACCACGATACCGCTTCCGGCCCAGTAGTCCAGCTTTTTCGTTTCAGTGCCATAGACCGCAGTGCGGATGGCGATGGAAGAATCCATGTTCTTCTCGTCGCGGATGACGACCACCGAACCGCAATAGATACCTCGGCTGTGAGGCTCCAGTTCCTCGATGATGGTCATGGAGCTTTTTTTCGGACAGCCGGTGATGGAACCGCCGGGAAAGGCGTCGAAAAAGAGATCGAGACAATCGCGGTCTTCTCGCAGTTCGCCATGCACGTCTCCGTACATCTGGAGCAGGTTGTCCACGGCGAAAACGGATTTGTGATTTTCCACCCGAACCGAGCCGTATTCGCAGTTGGCCGATATGTCGTTTCTGATCAGGTCCACGATCATGGACAGCTCGGCATCTTCCTTGGGTGAATCGGTCAGGCGGCTGACCAGCTCGGGCGAATATTGGTCGAAGCGCAGGGTTCCCTTGATCGGCTGGGAAAGGACATGGCCGTCAGCGACGCGCAGGAACCGCTCCGGAGAGGTCGAGAGCACCTTGTTGGGGCCTGAGTTCAGCCAGCTATAGAAAGGCGCGGGGTGGCTCTTTCTCAGGGCCAGAAAGAGGGCCAGGGGATCGAGGTCAGGGCAATCCCAGGTGAACTTGGTGGAGAGATTGAGCTGGTATGTGTAGCCGGACAGGATGCGCTCAAGAGTCTCACGCACTCCGGCCTCGTATTCGGCGCGGCCAAGGGATGTGCTCGGGGGTGAAGTGGGCAGACCGGGAACTTCGGTTTCAGGCAGTTCATCAGGTGATGTCTTGAGCAGCTCGCTTAGTTCATCGAGCAGTGGTTGGTCTTCAGATGAGAGAATCGCCTGTTCGTTATCCTTGTCGTATTCGACGGTGGCCCCATATTTTTTTAGATGGCCCAGCGGGAAATCGAGGGGTTTGTTTGAGGATATGCCGCGCAGTTTCATGCCGTATGTGTAGCTCACGAATCCCATGGCCAGGCCGGGTGTAGAGAAACAGAAATCCTTGATCCGGTCAGTGGTTGTCTCTTCCGTGACTACCAATTCGGCCACGGGACGCACCCCAATCACGGAGGTGGTTTCCGCCGGATATCCCTTTGATGAAAGCACCAGATCGGCTTCCATCGTCCGGGCCAGTTGTCCGGCAAAGGCGTCGAATCGGTCCCGGTTAACGGAGACCGAGATAGTCGAGAGCGTAGTCAATGAACGCGCCTCCGTCAGGGGTTAGAAATGATTCCGGGTGGAACTGGTAACCGAGCAGTCTGTCCTCGCGGTTGCCAAGGCACATGGGTACGGTATCCGAATTCTCCGAGAGAATCTCAAGGCGGTCGCCGACTTTTGTAACGCACAGCGAATGATACCGGGCCACGGTGTGCACTGCGCCGTCGAACATGATCCTGTCCGTCTTGCCGTGCATGCACCCCGGCAGACGACCTGTGCCGCCGCCACGGTATTCGTTCATGATCTGCATGCCGAGGCAGATGCCCAGCACGGGTTTGCCGGATGTGAAAACTCGTTCATAACCCGGATATTCTGCCGGAGAGCCCGGTCCGGGCGAGATGACGATCAGCTCGAACTGGGCGAGGTCAAGTGATGCGAGGTGGGCATAGGGTTCAACAACGACATCAGCCCCGCTGACGGTCGTAGCCAGCAGGTGCTCCAGGTTGCGCGTGAAGCTGTCGTTATTGTCGATGATTAGGATATTCATGGGCCGTGAGCGGAGGGCTTAGATTTCTACCTTGTAGTTCAGGGCGAGTTCGTCACCTGGCACGCCGCGAATACCCCAGTTCTCTTTCGGGGTTTCGAATATGGTTATCTCAATGTCCTGTTTCGAAATGTCGGCCTGTTCTCCCAGATTATCGAAAAGCAGGCGGATCAGTTGTTTTTTGGCCTCCACGGATCGACCTTCAAACATGGATATCTCGATGATGATGTACTGGTCGCTTCTGTCGTCGGGGTAGATGAAATTATCAGGCTCCAGTCCGATGAACCGGTGGAATTTCTTGTCTGGTGGATAGCTCAACGCCTCCATGACAGAAGCGTGGATGGCGGTGGAAATTGCGTCTCGCTTGGCCCTGATGGTCGCGTTGTTTCCAAAGATTTTGATATTGGCCATTTTAGATCTTGTCTTTCACCTGGCGGAAGAACTCCTGGAGGAACTGGGGCGAGGTTTCCTTCTCGTTCACGTCGAGTCTGTCGAGGAGAACCACGAGATTTCCTTTGGGCGTAGTCGTGGAGGTGAAGAAAAGCCCATGGGAATCGCCACCGGGCATTTTCATGGTGAAAACCCAGGCTTCGTCCCTGCGTGCCCAGCTGGATAAGGACGCGCCGCCTTCTTCAGCCTCGCGCACCAGAATCTCGATGAAACCGGACAGGGAGAGACGGCCCGGAACGCCGAGGAATTCACCCTGATCGTTCCTGATGACGATGGGCGTATTGAGGAAGGCATCGGATGGACGTTCAAGACCGGCGTTGGCCTCGTCCTTGTTTTCGTTCTTTTCAATGGAATAGGATTTGACGTCGCCCTCGGAACTTCGGACGTTGACGATCTTGCGTGCGCGGACCTTCTTCTCGGGAGAAGAGGCCCCGGCTTCGGGTTGGGATGAAGTGGGGGGTATTTCCGAAGCCGGGGCTTGAATATGTGTCAGCAACTGGCTGAACGTCTCACTGTTTCTGGTTTCGATCTCAACAAGTTTGCCGAGGGTTGCCTCGACCTTTTCGAGGCGTTGACCTGCCTTGGCCTGGGCAGTGGCGAGGGCGGCCATGCCTTGCATCATCTGGCCTGCGGTCTCGAAGAATTTTTCCATGTACTCTTGGGAAACACCGCTTGGCGCACTTGCAGAGGGAGTGCGGCGGGAACTGCTCGACGTCTCTTCCTTGAAGTTTTCCTTTAAGGTTTTATGGGTCTCGTTGACCGACATACCCTTGTCAAAACAATCACGAATCTTGAGGCAGACGTTTGATGCCTCGCTTTTGAAGCGGATGGGCTTACCGCGGGTGAGGACCGGAATGAAGCCGGGGAACTTGCGACGATAGCTCTTGATGGTGGTTTCCGAAACGCCGCAAATCTTGGCAAGGTCTTTATGTGTATAGGTATCGGCCATGGTAACTGCTCATTCTCGGGCTGATGAAGGTTGTATTCCGGGTGGTAAGACTCAACTGCCTGGGGCGTGATCTGAGGCGGGTGTCCCAGATGCATGAAACCGCGTGTGGCCTGTGGCCGGGAGAGTATGTGAGGTTGCTGGTTGTACCGAGCCTGACGACCACTTTCCGGGGTGCGGAACCAAATGCTAGTCGAATCACATAGTCCTCCTTGTTTGGTATCGTCACCAATCGTCACCCTTGTCACTCAAGGAAAAAGAGAGAACGTAACTTACCGGTCTATTATCTAGAAAAGTTCTAGAAGTCAACAGGGGGGCGTTTTTTGGGCCGTCGTTGTCGGCGGTGACGATTGGTAGTTTGGGAAGGTAATATGAAAAAAGTGAAAACCCGATGCTATGAACATCGGGTTTTTATTTTGTAAGGCTTTTCTCGCCGCTGGAAAACTACAACCGTTTTGCGATGGCGTTTTGTATGCGGTGCGACGATTCTTCGTTGCCCCAGAGTCCGACTCGGACGGTGATTTCGGTGATGTTGTCGCCCACCAGTTTGAGGGAGATGGTGACCGTGTCGTCGGAGAGAGAGCCGATGACGCTGGCGGATGCACCATTCTTGCTGAGTTCGGTCACGGGGATTTGCAGTTCCTTGCAGGCTGCCTGTGCGGCGTTATAGGCCTTGTTCAGGCTGGAGTTGTATGTTCCCTTGGCCTGACCATCCATGTAGTAATATGTTCCTGCCGCAGCCGCTCCGCCCACGATGACAGCCCCGCAGCCAGCCGTGAAAAAACACATGATGCTGATAAGAATCGCGGCAGTGATTTGTCTCGTCTTGCGCATGGTCGCTCCCTTTGGTTGGGACCTGATCAGTTGATATTAATGGAATCGACGTTTGATTTTTTTACTTCGATCAGTTCTTTTTGGTATCTTTCATTGGTGGTGTAGAAGCTGTAGGTTTCAGGACTGTCCGAGCCCAGATAGAGGCGCGAATCGAGGAACCTCAGCTCCTTGCCAGCTTTGGTCGTGATGATGAAGTTGTAGGGGTCCTTGAACATGACTGCTCCCCAGCGTTGGACATCACGTAACCTGGTGAAGCTGATGACCGTCGAGGATCGCCCATTGAGCTTGCCGGAAACGTATATGTAGTACTTACCGAGTTTTTTGAACTCGGTGATTTCAATGGCCGAGCCATCCTTGAGCCGGATATTTCCAATCGGCCCGGTGGTCATCTTTTCCTTGGCAACACCTGTTATGTCTGAATCGTCCTCGGCGGTACTGGCCTCTGCAGCGGCTGATTCTTCAGTCGCAGCAGCCTCTGCTGTGGGCTCTTCAGTCGTGGCGTCTTTTGTCCCGCAGGCGGTGAGGGTCAGCAAAAGCAGCAGTGTAAGAAATATGGTCCGCATGGATCCTCCGAAAATGTGTTCGTATTGTGCTTCGGGTCTATCAGTTAATGGATGGAGAATCCAGCGTGTGCAAGGCGTCGTTATTTCGACGGTTCAGGCAGTTCCGGTAGCATTGCTTCATACTTGCCAAGAAGCCTTTTGGTGGTGCCATCCTCAAGCATTTCCCTGAAGGCCTTGGCAAGCTTGGGAACTAAGTCTTCATGCTTTCGATTGAGGGTGTGGTAGGAGTGGGTCGTGGAAAGGGGCTCGGAAATGTAGATGGTCTCCAGGCCGAGCGCCTGCGCCATGATCGAGGCCATTGTGGCATCCATGACGATCAAGTCCAACCTGCCTGCCCCGATCATGTTGAACGCGCCACTGAGGCTGTTGAATAGATACACCTGTGATCCGGTCTGCTCGGCTTCGATCTTTATGGACAAAGACCCTCTCTGAACACCGACAACGTATTGTTGCAGATCTTCCCATGATTCCACTTTAAAGCCCGGTTTTGTCGTAACTGCACAATGGGAGTGGTTGACCATCGGCACCGGCACCTGAATAAGGTTGGGGTAGTCAGTGATAGCTATCGGAGTGCGGGCGGCGCTGCCGTCCGTGGCACCGCTGTTTGCCTCGGCCAACTCCCGCAGCATTGGGAGGTATTTGAATGTCACCACTATGCCGGATCGCGAATAGGCTTCCTTCAGGATGTTTTCAAGCACTGGTATTTTGCAGTTCTTGGAATTGATGCATGGAATACCAATGACAAACTCCTCCTGCGCTGCGACGGCAGGAGAGACAAGGAAAAAACATAAGATGAATATGACCACTATCCGATGCATACCTGAATGGTAGCACAGGGTGTGAGCCGGAGTATTATATTCAGCAGGTCGGTTTATAGTTATTCTGAATCCGAAGGAATCTCCGGCAATAACGCCTCATATTTGCCCATGAGTCGTTTGGTGGTCTCGTCCTCAAGCATCTTCTTGAAGGCTCTGGCTGCCCGCGATAATGTGGGGTCCGAATTGATTGCTAAAGCTATAGCTCCGCACCCCATTGCACTGGGGGGGCGTAGCTGATATCCATAAGATTATCTCTTGAATCGTGCACACATCTTCGGACGCCACTTTATGAAATTGACTCGCTCCGGCCTCTACCAATTGTTTGTCAGGGAAGACAAAACCACATGGTCAACCGTGGTTGCCGCCGCTGTGCTGGCAGGTCTCTTTCAGGGGTTGGTTGTTCTCCTCATCAATCAGATAGCTGCAAACCTGTTGGGTGGAGGCTTGCAGCTGCGCGCTCTATTGCTCGTCGTTCTGACCCTGCTGGCCTACGCCCTGGCAAGCTATTACTCCACAACCAAAACTGTGGCCCTGGCCGAACACGCCATGTTTGCCAAGTACCTTTCTATTGCCGATAAAATCCGAAAAACGAGCACCATCGGTTTTGAGATCATCGGCAAAGGGCGTATTTATTCCACGTTGCAAACCAACGTGGACATCATCATTGAATCATCGAAAATACTGGGTAACGTCTGTGCGGGCGTGGTCATGATTGTTTTTTGCGGGGCCTACATCGCGTACATATCCAAGATGGCTTTCTTCATCGTGCTTGCGTTCTACATGTTCGGTACTTTTGTCTACACGACAAATCTCAAGAACGTGCAGGGCGTGCTGCGAAAAGGTGCTGCCCTGGAAGCGACGTTTATCAGTATGTTTCGCCACTTTATCGAAGGATTCAAGGAGTTGAAGGTCGACACGGCCAAAGGCGACGACCTCTTTGAGAATCACATGGTTACGGGTACAGAGGAAGCCACCGAGGCACGGATTGAGACAGAAAACAAACTGGCGGTCAACAGCGTCTTTGTTCAGGCCTTTTACTACGGGATGGTCGCTTCCACTCTCATTCTCCTGCCGCAGATTGGCTCCCTCTCCACTCAGGAAATCATCAAGATCGCTGCAGTCGTTCTGTTTTCCTATGGCTCCATGTCCAGGGTCGTGATGTCGGTCCCATTGATCCTCAAGGCAGAGGCTGCCATCAGGACACTTGACGATCTGGAAACGGAGCTTTTCGAGGCCGCGGAAAAAGACATGCCATGTCCGGACACCACATTGGTCTCAAGCGACAATCTCTCTATCGAATTGAAGGATGCCTGTTTTTCCTATCCGTCTGCAAACGGAAATGGACAATTTGTACTCGGCCCCATCAACCTGCCGATCAAGGCGGGTGAAATCATCTTCATCGTGGGTGGGAACGGCAGCGGAAAGACAACCTTGCTCAAAACGCTCTGCGGTCTCTATCGCCCCAGTGAAGGCGAACTCCTGGTCAACAACACTCCCATCGTACAGACGTGTTACCAAAAATACAGGAATCTCTTTTCCGTTATCTTTCCGGATTTCTGCACGTTTGATCGTTTCTACGGGAAGGAAATTAACGAAGATCTCATCTCGGAGCTTTTGGTGAAAATGGGACTGGAGAAAATCACCAGCTTGAAGGACGGGGCATTCACTAATCTCAAGCTGTCAGCGGGCCAGCGAAAGCGGCTGGCCATTCTGTGTGTCCACGCCGAGGCGAGCCCGTGGCTCGTGATGGACGAAGTTGCCGCCGATCTCGATCCTGAATTCAAGAAATTCTTTTATGAGACTTATCTGGGCGAGTTGCAGGCAGCGGGGAAGACCATCATCGCCGTTTCCCATGATGAAAAATATTTCCATGTGGCTGACCGCGTGGTCACATGCGAAGACGGTCGGATTATTTCCGATGTCTTGCGCGATACCAAGTAGAAAAGGAGCATGTCATGAGCGTCAAACAATGGGTGCAGGATCACAAGATTACGGTTGGTTCCGTCCTGTTCATATTCCTTTTTCTTGTCGTGTATTTTTTTAACTCGATCTTCATATACATCTATCCCGGCGAGACTGGTATACTTTTCAGCGGGTTGTCGGATGAGCCATTGCCGGACACGAGTTACAAGGAAGGGCTGTATGTCGTGGCCCCGTGGAACAAGATGTATATTTGGGACACGAAGCTGCAGAAAAAGACTATCGAAGGCGATGCGCTGACAAACAACGGGTTGCGGGTTGGAGTCCGGATCTCTGCGGTTTTCCGTCCGGATCCCGATGAGATGAAGGAACTCGTTGATCATATCGGTGAAGATTATACCGACAAGATTCTGGTCCCCATCCTGTTCTCAACAGTCAGAAAAGTCATCGGCAAATACCAGCCGGAAGCATTGTACACAAGCGCCAGGCTCAGGCTTCAGGATGAGATATATCAGGAGGTTCAGGTTGAAATGGATGAACCGCCATTTATGGTTGAATCCATTGTCATCGAAAAACTGTCATTGCCCGATACCATCCAGAAGGCCATTGAGAATAAGCTCAGGCTTCAGCAGGAGGCATTCGCCTATCAGTATATCCTGAAGAAGGAAGTAGACGAGTCCAAAAGGCGGCAGATCGAGGCGGCGAGCATCAAGGAATATCAGGATACGGTCAGCAAAGACCTGACCCCGGAGATGCTCAAGTGGCTTGAAATCCGGGCCATGCACGACCTGAGCAAGTCTAAGAACAGCAAGGTGATCGTTATGGGCGGCGGGGAGTCAATTCCCCTGGTGCTCGATGCAAAGGGAAGCGGCAAGTAGCAGGCTTTCGTCCTACGAATTCTTTTTGCCCCGGCATATGCCCCGCTTGGAATGCTGCATGAATTCCAAGAGGTGCTGTACGGGCTTGGCGTCGGACAACTCCTCTTCAACCCTGGCACATGCCTGTTTCCATGGCAGGTCTGAGCGGAAGAGAATTCTATGGGCCGTCTTCAGGGCTGATCTGTCCTCGGCTGTGAATTCCGATCCTTGCAGGGGAACCTTGTTTAGTCCTACCACTTTGGCCGGGCTGCCGAAGACCATCATGCAGGGTGGAACGTCCTGCATACAGTAAGAATATCCGCCCGACATGGAATACGCACCAATACGAACAAATTGATGCGTTCCAACAAACCCTCCGAGGACGGCATGATCCTCTATGATGTTATAGCCTGAAATTTGGGCATTATTTGCCATTGTTACGTGGCTGCCTAGCTCGCAGTTATGGGCCACGTGAGTGTGGGTCATGAGCATGTTGTTGCAGCCGATAATGGTTCCGGGGGTTGTGTCATTTACACCGGCATGGATCGTTGCGTATTCACGAAGAACGTTGTTGTCTCCAATAGTCACGCGGGTCGGCTCTCCGTTGTATGAATTATCTTGCGGTGGGAGGCCGATGGTTACGCCCGGATAGATCGTATTGCCACGCCCGATGATGGTGTTGCCCTTGATGGAGACCCGCTCGTGAATGACGGTGTCCGCGCCAATGTCGATATTGCCTTCGATGACCGTGTATGGTCCGATGACAACATTGTCTCCAAGGGTGACATCATCCCCGACTATTGCTGATTCATGTATCATTTTCAGTAGTTCCATTCTTTCTTTTGTTATCTCTTCATATTCCGCCCACACAGGTATGTCTATCCATTGTTTTCAGCGGAAGTACGGGTATCAATAGAGGCCTTGATATGTGATCGTGAATCTCATATATATCCACGACACTCCAACGCCGAGGTACTCCGTTGATAGCCAAAGTCTCCTGCGCCGCCCTCATGGGCATCGATGCTTTCAAGGTCGAACTAGAAGTTGATTTCTCCCGCTCCGGCATGCCTGCCTTCATCATGGTCGGGTTGGCCGAGGGTGCTGTTCGCGAAGCCAAGGAGCGTGTTTTCTCCGCGCTCAAGAATTGCGGGTTTAAGGTGCCGCCAGCGCGGATCACCGTGAATCTCGCGCCCGCTGATATCCGCAAGGAAGGCAGTGCCTATGACCTGCCGCTGGCCCTGAGCATCCTGTGCGCCATGGGTATTCTTGAAGAGGAAAAGGTCAACGGCTGGTACATGGCTGGTGAGTTGTCACTGACCGGTGAATTGAAATCCGTTCCCGGCGTACTGCCGCTGGCACTGGCTGCCCGTGAAAATGCTGGTACCGGACTGATCGTCCCGGCGGCAAACGGGAGTGAAGCCGCGGTGGTCAACGAGCTGCCGGTTATCGCTGCCAGGGACCTCGGCCAGGTGGTGCGCTTCCTGTTGGACGAGGAAGAGCTGGAACCTGCCACGGTCAACATCGATACGCTCTGGAGTGATCGCCAGTCGTTTCTGAGCGACTTTGCCGAGGTCAAAGGGCAGGAACACGCCAAGCGCGCCATCGAGATCGCGGCTGCTGGCGGGCATAACCTGTTATTTATAGGCCCTCCCGGCTCGGGCAAGACCATGCTCGCCAAGCGCATCCCTACAGTGCTGCCGCCCCTGCGTTTCGACGAAGCCCTTGAGGTTACCAAAATTTATTCCGTGGCCGGGCAATTGCCCAAGGACCGCGCCCTGATGGTCACGCGTCCGTTCCGCACCCCGCACCACACCATTTCCGACGTCGGCCTCATTGGTGGTGGTCGTTACCCCCAGCCCGGCGAGACTTCCCTGGCCCATCGCGGTGTCCTGTTCCTCGATGAAATGCCGGAATTCAAGAAGAACGTGCTGGAGGTCCTGCGCCAGCCGCTGGAAGACGGTGAGGTGTCCATCTCCCGCTCGCTGATGACGCTCAAATACCCGGCTGATGTCATGCTCGTGGCCGCCATGAATCCCTGCCCGTGCGGTTACCTGACTGATGATACCCATCCATGTGAATGCACGCCCGCTGCCGTGGGCCGCTATCGTTCCCGTATATCAGGCCCGCTGCTCGACCGTATAGACCTGCAGGTGGATGTCCCGGCAGTGCCTTACGAGGACCTGAAGAAGACCAAGAGCGACATCGATTCGGCCACCATGCGCGAACGCATCTCCCGCGCCCGCAAGGTCCAGGAAGAGCGTTACGCCGACCTGCCCATCCTGACCAACTCCGAGCTGGAAGGCTCGGCCCAGGAAAAGTATTGCAAGGTCGGAGAGACCGAACACGACTTTCTCAGACAGGCCGTGGAGTCGCTGGGATTGTCAGCAAGGGCGTACACGAGAGTGCTTCGAATAGCCCGGACCATTGCCGACCTGGAAGGCGTCGAGAACATCGCAGCAGATCATCTGGCGGAGGCCATCAACTACCGGACAATGGACCGTCAGGGGTAGCACTTACCTGCCCCACATCCTGCCTTTCCCGTATTATTATTTCTAGCTGGTGCTTCACCAAAAAAGTGCCACGGTGTACCGTGTAATTGGGTTCCCCTGTCCTGCACGCCGAGCGCGAAGGCGTGCTGGTTAGCGGGAGGCGTACTCCATGAATTACACGGGGAGGGGCATGGTGCATATTCAATACAAAACACTGGTTCGGGTGTTTGTTGTATTTCTTTGTCTTCTGTTGCTCCTTGTAGCCTGCAAGCAGCTGGACCTGGGACTTTCTGCTCCGTCGGCAAAGCCGTCGCAACAGGAGTCGCTTGAGTCGTATGCTGAGGCCACCACCGACAGTGGTATATTTGGGAACTACCTTATCGGGGCTCCGTTCGAGCTCGGCAAGCAGAATTATTATGGAAACACCCCCTCCAAGTCCGCCGCCGTGGAGTCGGCCGTGAACCGTGTCATTGAGGAAGTGGGACCCTCTCGCGTGTTCGCAACCATGTCCGCGGGTGAGATTGTCTTGCGCACCGACCTGGGCGCCGAGTTGCGTCTTGAGACGAGTAGCGTCATGACCTGGGAGCAAGCTACGGAATTGCTCCAGGCGGTGCGCGGTTTCCTCAGTCATCATTATCCGAAGATGGAGTCGATGAAGATCACTGCGGCCATCATCAGGGGAGCTTTGAAAGAACTCGATCCGAACGGCTCCTTCCTGACAAAGGAGGATATGGATGTTCGGAGCGTATCAGGCAAGCGGTTTTCCGGTGTCGGTATTGTCCTCTTCGATCGTGACGACAAGGTGATTGTGGCCAGGCCGATTGAGGGCGGGCCAGCCTACCGGGCGGGCATCCTGCCTGGCGACGTCATCTTGGCCGTGGACCGCGTACCCGTTACGGAAGTTTATAGCATTACCAGCATAATTCGTGGCCCGGTGGGGTCACCCGTCGAGCTTACCGTTTTGCACGCCGGGGCCAACCAGCCTGTTCCCGTCAGAATAATCCGTGGAACAATCCCCCTCAGTTCTCCGGTTGAAGTGCGGGAGCTTGAGTCGGGCTACCTCCATGTTCGGATCACCGCCTTCCAGGAACAAACCGCTACTGATCTAGAACACGTCCTAAATAGATATGTTGCCCATACCTGGATCAAGGGTGTTGTGCTCGATGTCCGCGATTGCACGTTCGGCGCACTGCACTTCAATTCCAAGGTGGCAGGAGTATTCATGTCCGGCGGACTCTTGGCCCGAACCAGGAAGACGGTGAACGCGGCTCCGGAGGACATTCCTGTCGTTGCCGGCTCCGGGAGCCATTCCATGCCCATGATTGTCCTGGTTAACTCGCGAAGCGGCTGGGGTTCGGAATATCTGGCCGGGGCCATGCAGGACAGGGGGCGGGCCCTGGTTATGGGCACACGGACCATCGGCGGCGGAGCCCTAGTCAGGGAATTCGAGTTCGGCCCGGAGGCGCACCTCCGGTTGACCGATGTAATGGTTTTCACCCCCTCCATGCGGGCCATCGACAAGGTCGGTATTGTGCCTGATTGCATCGTCCGTGTCCGGTTCAAAGACGCGAGCGGACAGGTTCTCGAGGAGCCGCAGACAGCGGATGCTAACGGGCGGCCAGAGTTCGTCGTGGACAGCAGTCCGGACCATGATGGCATGGTTCCCCTGGCCCTGAATGTCCTGAAGAGGGGACGGTCTCCCAATGTCGGAAAATTACTGCTGGCGGCCAGGTCTATAAGTGAGAAACCGCTTACCACTTTTACCGAGAGCTTTCCTGTTGTTGCGTCACCTCAATCTACGGCCGCCACCAAACCGGCTGCCATCAAACCGACCCTGTGGGTCTTGTCTGTCGGCGTGAGCCAGTATGCCGACTCGAGGCAGAACCTGCGTTTTGCAGACGACGATGCCCGTGCCCTTGCTGCGGCCCTGGGCAGGCTTGGTGGTGATATTTACCGGGAGGTTAAGACGCGTGTGTTGACCGACCACGACGCTACCAGGGAGAATATCATCAATGCCATGACGGGTTTTCTGGGGCAGGCGGCTAAGGATGACATCGTGCTCATTTTTGTGGCCGGGCACGGCGTTCGCTACAGTCCGACCGGTTCCTACTATTTCCTGACCCATGACGCCGGATTTGACACCATGATTTCTCGTGCACTTAAGTGGTCAGATTTTCAGGAGATGATAACGATACTGAGCGGAAACACGAACAAAATCATACTGGCCTTGGACACCTGTCACGCCGGGGCCATCGAGGTGGGCATGCGTAGCGGCGGTGTAGGCGAGGACCTGGCAGCCACCATGAAGGAGGCTTCCGGTATCTATACTATCGGGGCCAGCAAGCCCGGCGAGCAATCCCTGGAGAGCGACAGCTTTTCCCTGGATGACACTGAAGGGCATGGCATTTTCACCTATTCCCTGATCAGGGCCATGAGCGGCGAGGCCAACTATGACAAGGACGGCTACATCAGCCTGATGGTATTCAGCTACGTCTCCCGGGAGGTCCCGCGACTGTCGGGCGGTAAGCAGCATCCATATGCGAAGATGGCCGGGACCGACCTGCCGTTGGTTCGTGCGCCTGATAAGTAGTCAAAAAGGGTCTCGGCGCAAGTCGAGGCCCTTTTTTATGATACTCGTTATATAATATAACGGATTATGATTACGAGCCGTGCTAAGGTGATCCTGTCTATCTTTTTTTAATAAGACCAAGGAACTCCGTGAGCACCAAGCCCAGTCTGCGCAGAAGTCTTTTTGTCAGCGTCGCCGCCCTGTCGCTGACCTGTATCCTGTGCATATCCGGTGCGTTCTTCTACGTGGAATATTATTATTTCCAGCAGGAAGAGCAGCGGATGCGCAGCGAGTACATGACCTCGCAAAAGAATATCCTTCGCTCGGAAGTGGATAGGATCGTGGATTATATTTACTACATGAAATGGAGGACTGACAGGCGACTGAGGGAGTCCAACAAGGAGCATGTCCATGAAGCCCATGCCGTCGCAACCAGTCTTTACAATCGCTATAAGGATACAAGAAGCAGGAAAGAGATAGGCGAGATGATCAAAGCGGCCCTCAGATCTGTCAGATATAATGACGGGCGGGGTTATTATTTCATCGCTGATCTCAAGGGGACTCTGCTTCTTCAACCGATCAACGTAGAAGCCGAGGGGCAGGATTACTCCGATTGGAAGGATGAGGATGGCGTCTATATATTCAAGACCGCCATCGATATCGTAACC
>Ga0209692_10003430_pt1 | contig 15419 bp, 12 predicted proteins | sample tdDd472_FD_187129 | JGI IMG/M metagenome (GOLD analysis project Ga0209692, IMG submission 187129) | Marine sediment microbial communities from the Atlantic coast under amendment with organic carbon and nitrate - tdDd47.2 (SPAdes)... | ecosystem: Environmental > Aquatic > Marine > Coastal >...
GTGTAAAATAGGTTTTTACCGCATCGTCCTTCCAGTTAAACAACTCCCTGATATGCGATAGTTGGGTCATATAATTGGCCAGAATCTGTTCGAAAAACATCAGGAATCCTTTCAGTTGACGGGATTGTGCTTTTCGTAAATCAGATTCGGATTCTGGCACCCGGTAATTGCCTACTTTGTATGTTGCCGGCAAATCATTCTGAACAGGAAAGTATTGTTCGACATCCATAAATTCACCCAAGGGTACAGGGAAATCGCGTTCGATACCCTGCAATTTTCGCGAAACCATTACCGATCGTTTTTCGTTATAAAGATCCAGTGCCTTATTCCTGTCGGGCAGATAAGGAAGGCCATCCTTGTAAAAAATAATCTTTGATTTTTCGGGATCGAAATCCGGTGCCATTTTACCGGGGTCAGCCAATTCAAGTATCCATTCTTCCTCTCTAACAATATAAGTTACACCTTCCAACACCACTACAGTGTCGCCCGTTTTTACCGGATTTTCGGTACTTACCTCGGTATAACTTAGTAATTTAATCTCTTTAACGGCAACTACACCCGGCACATCCATAATTATCTGAATAATATCGGAGGTACGTAAATAACACCTGCGCTGGATAGCTTTAAATTCGTCGTCATCAATAAATCCGTGCTGAAGTCGAGGCCCTTCAAAAATTTTATCTGTTGTATATCCTTTATCCTGAAGTTCAGCAATGGTGTAAAATATTACCGGTGGAGAAACATGAAATTCCATTTCAAAAAATATGTCGGCCAATACTTTTTGAATATCAGCATCATCTGCAACTTCTATATCAGCACACACAGCAATGAATTCGTTTTGTAAATCCCGTATATGCATCAGGTCCTCGCAAAGGTTTCGCTGCTTATAGATCGTATCCTTCACCGACAGCAACACTTCTTCGCTGGTAAGATATGCAGTATACGGAAACGGTTGGTAGTGCCTGACCTCCCAGTTGTAAAAGAAAAAGTAGTAATCAGGAGTTGGGCTTCCTTCAATGATATCCAGGACAGGGTTAGGTTCCGTTTGGAAATTGGTGATCAGCGTGTCCCTGAAAAGTTTTACGGAACCACTTGCCAATATTTTATAGCTATTTCCGGGATCAAACCTGAGTCCAACAGGAAGTCTTTCACCATCGGGATCGGCAGTAAGATTGAATGAATTTTTAAAAATTTCGTTATCAGCCGGATCGAGTATTCTTATTTCAACAGAACCGGCAGATTCGGCAAAAACCTGAACTGCCTCCAGAAACATCGGCCCATAAACATTAAATTGCAATCCCTTATCATTGGGAAGGATAAATCCGCCGGGCCCTCCGGTACCCTTCTCCTGCAAACCACAAATGGTATCATTCATTTCCCCTGAATCCAGTTGCTCCTTATCAAATGGCAACACCAAATACGAAACCTTCCAATCGTAAAAAAAGTAGAATTTTGAATTTGCAACTGCTCCATTAAACCCACTGGTTAAGCTCAATAAATTAGGGTAAACTTTTGAGTAATCGTACTCATCATTGACAAATAGAAATGGTAAAGTACCATTTGCATCCATACGATACTCACCTTTTGTTAGCTGAAATCCAAGTTCAACTTCAGTTTTAACATTTGCCTGATCAAGAGTTGTGGTTGTTGTAAATAATTCCTGATAAACACCGGCTTCATCCTTTTTGAGTAAGCGAATGTTGATATCTCCAACTGCATTTGCATACACTCCTACTGTTACCAGTTTAAACGGGTAAAGCGCTTTAAATTCAACGCCTTTCAGCCCAACATCTTCATAGTCTCCAGTACCTTCACTATCCTTTTTTGCTGCATAAGTTAACCTTATTTTATCGCTGACATTATCTTCAGTTTCAATCAACACATCATACAAGCCATTCAAAGGTTGAAGCAACTCATCACTATTTTTTGTGCACTCTTCTTTTAGTTTTGCTGCAGCTATATCCAGGCAATAGTTGATTTCCTGATTTTTGGTGATCCAGGCATTCCTGACACCTGAAATATCTATCAACATCTTGCGCAGGTCATCAAAAGTTACGGGAGATGAAGGAAGAATCTCTGCAGCTGTAAAAAAATCTCCAGATTCGGGATCTGCTCCGTCTTTAATTCTGGTCAACAAATCTTTGATCTCAAAATCAGTTCTGTAGCCCAAATCGGTAATCGCATAGCATAGTAATTCGAGTATGGTAACTCCAGGATCATGAATATTATAATCCGTCCATAGCTTGCTTGCCAATTTCTCGATATGGCCCAATCCTTCGGTGCGAAGGAAATTATAATCCTGGCTTTCCTTTAGCGATAGGTTTTTTATGAGATATTCTATTTCAGACATTCTACAGTAATATCGAAGTTAATAACATGTTCTTTACTCGAAACAAGGGCTGAACTTGATGTGGATGCCATGGCTTCTTCAACTTCCTGTGTTGCACCACTGGCATCGATGTGAAACATCTTAAAGTCGGTTAGGAAATCAACATAATCGGTTTCCTCTATAAAATTCAATACGGCAGACCGGTGGATACTGCCACCCAAAACCAGGTCTTTCCCCTCATCGTATAGCCAGGGCGTAAGGAACCGCTGGATATCTTCCTGTAATTTATTGGTATGAAATCCTTTGTCCTTGCCAGGCAAAAACCTGACGTTAAACGAAACCTTTACCTCCTCGTAAACAGGATTGCATACATCCAATTCTACAAAGTCGGAGATAAGTGTATTGAGAAAGTTAGTTATTTCCTCCAATTTATTGAGGCTCAGCCTGGGTTCCAGGGGATCGACAGCATTCTGATTACGGAGATCAGGAATCACCACAACAGTAACATACCCGGGATGATGCTCGCATTCTTCACTTGTATGGTTTACACATTTAACTTTGTATACTTCAGGGAACTGCTGGAGTACCAAGCGTTCATAGTCAAAAATGGAGATACCCCGTCCTTTGTGTCGCAGACGTTCGCTGATGCGGATATAATACTCATTATATTCCTTATTAAACCGTTCATCACCGGTAATATCCACAGCAGAAGCAGGCATTTCCTCGACCTTACCATTGAATGAGGCATAAGGTTGCAATACCTTTTTAATGGCAGCCTGACCGATTTTAAGTTTGCTAACCGATTCTGCTGCAAACGGCTCTTTCAGGCGCTCCAGATCATTTTCATCACTTTTCGAAAATGTTGCTTTTATAGCTTGTGGCAAGATGGTTATTATTTTACATACCGCATCGCTTTCACGGGCAAGTGATGCTTTTATCCAATACTTCCCTGAAGGTAAAACTGAATTGTCGCTGGTCAAAGTTTTGGGCATGGTGAGCTTAACTATTCCAGATGTCAAAAGGCCATTTGTGTTTTCAGACAGGATTTCTGTTATGTCAAAATCAATCCAGTTGTTATTCGACAGGTACGACCAGATCACCTCCTGTTTTTCCTTTTCGGGATTTTCGCTTCCTTCGGCAACCTGGAAAAGGATAGCCAGGTTTTGCTCCGGCTCAAGGTCTTCGATGCCAATAAATAGTGTGCCCTCAGCATCGGTTGTCAGAGGTTCTCCGTCTGCGTTGGTTAATACATCACCTGTATCTTCATCGTATTCATTCACAAAGAATCCGGGAACCAGCATTTTACTGGTAAAGACATCTTCATCAGGATCACCAGCAACAGGGTAAAACTCATTGATACCAAATGGACGAATGTGAAACAATTGTTCAACCCTGTCGTCAAAGTCCTTTTTTGAATAAGCGCTATAATCAATTTCCTGAAGGGAACTATAATCAAGTGAAATTTCGGAGATTACCGGGGTGTAGGGTTCTTTTGGCGTGCCAACATTTCCATCGCGTAGTGCAGCCGTGGTAATTACTTCAGCGTAAAACTTGTGAAAAAAATGCTGGTTGAGCTTAAACCTGATAAAGCCCCTTTCAAAACCCAAAGCATAGGCCTCAAAGGGATCGAGTTTGGTATTCCTATCACTGAAAATATCATCCAATTCAAACTTTTTATCAGGTTTTAAAGCGCTGCCATTGGAATCAAATAGCGATTGGTTTTCTTCTACGGTGCTCCATTCATTTCCGTGTAATACTTCGATATCCGTTTTGAAATGGTTATTATTGCCATTAAAGTATTTCACGTAATTAGCCCCATTGTAATATTTATAGTTCGCATAATGACTGTTAAAACCGCCATCAGGCAGGTCGGTCCAATTGAGATGGATCTTAATTTCATTTTGGATGGTGCCTGAAAGACATTTTTTAAACACCTCGTGGCTACCGATATAAAAAGCGCTCCCCACCTTTGGTACAGGCCCAAATGGCATAAATGGCTTGGCAGCATTAAGTGTTCCAATATCATTTTCGATAACAATGTTTTTCAATCCTGTGACATCAACCTTCAGGTTAATTTTCAGCAACTCAAGTGGTCTGAAAAATCTGTAAGGAAAAGATTTTTCAACATATCGCCACTGATCAGGGTTCACATCGGGACGATAAGATTTGTTCGATGATATACGCGATCCGTAAAGTTCATCCTCATAAAATACATATTCGCCCTTACTGAATTCCGTGTCCTCATCCCAAACATTTGCATTGTTCCGGACAGCATCAACATTTGCGCAATCGGAAGAAAAAAGCAGGTCGTTCAATTTATCAATCCCAAAACCATCAACATCGTCAAGCTGTTTCAGGTTGGTAAAACCATCCGAGCCTAAACCATCCCTTTTAGTAAGCATCCTTGTCGCGACCAACACACCGATGTCATAATCATCTATCTGGTCACCGTAACCTGTTTCTGGGTTATCAACAACGGGGCCTATCTGCGGTTCCGTACCTGCAATATCTTCAGCAGTTTCAGCACCATTTAAAAATGCAAGGACACGGTTTACCAGCCATTCATCCACATCACCAACTTCATTAAAATTGTTCAGGGGTTCAAAAGACCCGGACAATTGCAGCACATCCAGGCCCTCATTATCCATAATAAAGCGGGCAACCGGGTATTTTGTGTCAAATCCTGCAGACAGCACTTCCTCATCGTAGTTCACAAGGGGATCGGCTTCCGCCCCCAGTTCAACCTTAAAAACATATTGCCCCTTATTTTGCCCCAATTTATCTAGCTCAACTGATGTTATTGCACCCGTGATCCATTCTTTCTCGCCGCTAAATTGAACCTTTACATTGTTCTTTAGCTCGCAAGTCACATAATTGTGATAAAATGAATTCTTTTCAAAAACGGATGCCTGTGGGTCGTCAAACTCAAAGGTAAAAGTGATCGTCCGTTGGCCCTCGGCCAATTGAAGAATGGGTGAGGCGATGGCAAAGCCCACTTCACCATAAGGCATTTTTATACTTCCAAAGGTTTGCCATTTACCATCAGCGTCTTCCAGATCTTCACCCTCACCATCAGATGAGTTGGTCATGGGGGCTGCATAAATATTTTTTATAATGTATGATGTGTCTTTTCCAGGATTTGGACTTTCATACTTTTTATCGATAAATATGGATTTAAAACTGTTGGTTTCATCAATTTTGGCCTGATTAACAACCAGTTCATCATCGGCTGTAAAAAGTATTTCGGCACCATTGTTATCTTTCCCATCCTTGACAAATATTCCTTGTTCGATTAAATGGGATTGGAAGGATTTGGCCAATTCGAAAATCAGATGTACCTGGTCGGGATTTTCTGGTGCACTTTCTAATTGCAATACATCCTTGTAATAAAAATCGAGATGTCTGCGGGTAAGTGTATTCAAATGATCGCGGGCATGAATAAATAAATTTAAAAATGTGAGAAACAAGGCCATATAAGGTTGATGCTCGGGATAATCGTTCAGTGTTTCTTCGAGGTAATCAGGTGCAGCAACCTGAATTTCCCTGATTCCCTGGAAAACCGTTTCAAAAATCTTTTTAAGCTCCAAAGCAAATTCATCCAAAATTTCAGCATCCGTAAGTAGTGCTGCAGGATCATCAACCAAACTGCTGCCTTCAATATTCTCTATATTCCAAAGGGAATTAAATGTACTCATGTCAGCAACACATGGGTCTTCGCCTGTTCCTTCCTTAAATATTTCGCACAACGAAAGTGTATTTCTTAGGCTTTCATTAAAGGAAGACAAAATTTTAATCTTTAGGGCATCTTCCAAACCCAGTCCTTTTACTGAGCCAGAATACCATTTATCAACTTCAGCAAATTGATTGAACAATAAAATAAACTGGTCTTTGATTCCTGTCAATTTCAAATCAATAACACCAGAGTTTGTCTTTTGATAGGCAAGGTCATATGAAGATTTCAGGTCTTCGAGATCCTGGGTAAGTATAATAGAAACCAGTGTACTGATATCATTTTCAATGAAAAGGAACCAATCACCATCCCTTTCGTTGGAATGATTGTGATACCGGATGAGCCCGGACAACTTGCGGGTGTAAACCAGCAAATCTTCAATATCCCTTTCATCCACCGATACATAAGAAGGGTGTAAGGCATGCACCAATCGTTGGTTTTGATTGGTCCCATCACGTTGCAGTGGATTCAATTTAAAGCACTTTTTATTCATTGTTCAGTTTAATCAATTCGATGTTCAATGTTCTCAGTCTTCAGTCATCAGTCTTTTTACTACACCTCAGTTCCTTCCGTCTTATAAAATGGATACACGTAATTAAACCTGGTATTGGTAACAGCAATGGTGTAGTCGATGGTGATCTCGAGTTTTCCTTCAGTATGAATTGTTTCAAGTAAAATATCATTTACTGAAATCCTCGGCTCGAAATACAATATGGCTGTTTCTATCAGCTCTTTAACATAACTTATCAGTGTGGAATCTAGTGGCTCAAAGATCAGCCTGTCAAGGTTGCATCCATATTTGGGTTGCATAATCCGTTCACCGACATGTGTGCTTAATAAAATCTCAAGACTTTGTTCGATATCATCTCTGCCCGATGCCATTTCCAGTTTCTGGTCGGTTTTTCTGAATGTTGGGGGAAACCCCCATCCTGTACCTATAAATAGATGATCTGATTCCATATTATCCAATTATTACTGTTGGTAATCCAATAGCTGCTGATGCGCCGCAAATACAAACATCTCCGGTTCGTAGCGCCTGTTTTCCGCCGATAAGCACCGTTACACTTCCTATCGGGAAGGGGCTTACAGTTGGCTGATGACCAACAGGTGGCAATGCGCACACATGGTTATCTGTAGCAACGGCTGCCGGCATACCCCCGATTAAAACTGTAGGAACTCCCGGCCCGATAATGGTGCCGCCATGGGTTGAAATATCTGTTATTCTTGCTGCTGCTGGCATATTTTTATTAATTAATTTGTACTATCGATCCTTTTAAAATGGCTGTTGCGCCAGTTGATAATTCGGCCCCTGTACCGCCCTCTGCTTTGAAACTGGCGCTTGCTTTCAGGTTAACATTGGTTCCCTCGATGGTGATATCACCATTTGCCTTAATATTGACGTCGCTACTGGTTTCCATCAATATGCCTGCTGAATCCATTGTCATTTTATTACCATTCTCATCAACGATTTCCACCTTCCCTTCATCATCGCTGAAGGTCATAACATTTCCATTGGGTGTTTCAATTTGAATGATTTTTTTATCATCGTCAAACATGAGTTTCATTTCGCTTCGGGTAACGAATCCCTTCTCGTGGTTATCATCCGCAGGTGCAATGGGAGCCGGTTTTACACTGCTGTTTAACATGCCAAGAATTACAGGGTTGCGTGGGTCATCATTGAAGAAACCAAGTACAACTTCATCGCCAATCTCAGGCCTGAAAAATGACCCACGGTTTTCACCAGCATCCAGCAAGGCATGACGTGCCCATACTCCTTCTGACTCATCAATTAGCGGCATACGAACCTGAACACGGAACTCTCCGTCAGGATCTCCCTCCAGGGCAGTGACTACCCCGACCTGTAAACCTCGAATAGCTGGCAACATACCAGCAGCCTCCACGTCATTTACTCCTTTCGCTTCTTCAGCAAACCAATTTTTCGAGATACCAACACCGATATTTGAAATCCAATTTTCGGTGTTTATATCATGCCGTACCGATGAGACAAATGCGGTACCGTTAAAGCGGTCGCCCATGCCATTCAACTCCACCAGGTTACCAGGTTTGACATTTCCAAATCCCTGGATCTGAATCCTGCCCCGTATTTTGGATAGCTTACTTTTTGAAATCCTGGCATTGACCCATTCCTGCAATTCCACATCTTTAATACTTCCACCATGAGATAATGAATAGTCATCAAGTCCAATAATTCCGGAGAGTTCATCAGGATCAATGTTACCTGGTAAAGTCCCTGAAAAAGCTGCGGATTCGGATTCGATTACCTCCTGGCTGGAACCATCCCATGAAGTAGCTTTAACTGATGCATATTGATTGCGTGCGTCCATCTCGGTTTCGAAGGCAAGTATATTTCCTCCATAACGTAATGAAAGTACAGCCTCCTGATCCATATCGGGAGTTTTAACCAATAACTTATTATCCTCGGTAAATACCAGTTTACCCGATGCATCGGCACGCGAAACGATGAAATCCCAGTCGGTTGAATTGAATTGTACCATCGTTTGATGTACAAAGGTGGTGGCTTCAATTTCTTTATCCAGGTCAATTGCAGAAGCTATCTCCTCGATAATTTCGCTGTCTTTCGATTCGTAAAAATATTTGCTCTTTCGTCCAACGGTGAGTTTAACATTCTCATCCCTGCATTCAACCTGAAATACGGAAGGACTATCCTTTCGGGCCTTAACACTATTTTTCACGACAATACCCTTAAAAATAGTCTCCTCGTCAGAGTGATAACCGGCCAGTATCTCAATCTGTTTTCCCGGAATAAAATCATCGGAGTTGCTAATTGGAAAATCTTCCTGCGCCGGGTCACCATCCTTAAATGTAATTTGTGCCGAGCTAATTCGGTTGACCTGTTTAGTAACCACAACAGAAAGCACCTGGTAAGTTTCACTCATCTGGCTTCCTTCAGAGAAAACCTTAAAAGATGGCCTGTCTGATGGTGCTGATGTTGGTATTTGTCGGTCTTCTGGCATTATTAATTAGGTGTTTTTAATGGGAGGAAAACTCAACTCGGTTCCGGTGGCCAAATTCCTGAAGTGCTTTAATCCATTGGCACCAGCCAATTGCAAATAGTAGGATGAATCGCCATAAATCCTAAATGCCATCAATGGCAAGGTTGCTTTGTCATGAACCATTCGAACATGGGTAAGGTCTGGTGAACTTTTCCCTTCCTTAGCCACTCGAAGTGTTTCTTCGATATTCTCGGAAAATGTTGCCTTAACCTTTGCGCGCAAGGGATCACCGTTGGATTTAAATAAATTATAGGTGATCTCAGCTGATTTTAAAACGCATTTCACCGACAGAGTGCTCCATGAAATCATCAGGTATAGTGGACGGTGGATTTCCCCATCGTGCTTTCCGGTAACCTTAAGAAAAAACTCAACTTCTTTGTGCACGTCCTTCTCTTCAACAACCGCGCCGGTTCCATCAAAAACCAGTTCGAAGGTATAATCCTGGGGTTTGATCTTCCCAAACACCTGTGGACTTCCGGTAGATCCGGCACCTTGCTCATCCTGATATTCCAGTTCATACTTTTGCGTATAAGCCGTTGGATTGAACATCACGGTAAACGTTTCTACCGCCGAGTCGGAGTAATCCGGCTGACGGTGTGCTTCGATGATCATCTTTTTCAATGGTCCGGCCATTTATCGCTCCTTTTCTCTGTTAAGAATTTCTAATACCTGTTCTACACATTCCTGAATAAGCTTCTGCTTCTCCTTTTTGCCAGGCCTGGCAGAACTACTTTCGCTACCCTGCTGGTCGCTAATTTCAGCCTTAATAATAAGTTCTTTGATTTCGATCGGCATGTTTTATTGTTTTCGCATGATTCGATAAGCAAGTTCCATCGATTCTATTACCAATGAATTATCCTGGGCTTTGAAATCTGAAATAGACCATTTCACAGGCCATGCTCCCAGAAACCTCCAACTGGCAAGAGGTTCGTGTTTTTCATTCAGAAGAATGACTTCAATGTCGCTGGGTTGAAATTTAAACTGCTCTATGGCATCTCTACACCAATCCAGAACCAATGAATCCACTATGAACCCTCTTTTTAAAACAAGGTTGTTAAACTTGATACCAGTAGGTAATTTATAGGTAACATCAGCACCACCTTCACGAAGATCTTCTGTACTCACTTCTGCCCCTAAACCGGAAACCTCCTGAAAACGGTGGTCAATCCCTGGTTCACCGAGGCCAAAATCAACTGAGAAATGAAATCCAACCGGGATATTGTGCACATCTGCCATGGAAACTATTTATCTGTTTTATAATCAGCTGTTAATCATTATCAATCCTAACACCTTCGTGTGCAATCTCCAATTGCTCAATAGCAACCTCATTACCATTGGCTTTCAGGTCGGGAGAGGTAATCTTAGTAGGCCATGCATTGATCAACTTCCAAACCATTACGGGGTTGTGCTCTTCATCAAGCAGGCTGATGGTGATATCCCTTCGCTCTGGCTGGTTGAGTTTGATCTCGTTGTACCAGGTATAAAATTCATTGTCCCCTTTGAATACACCTCGTTTGAGGGTTATATTGCCATATTTTTTTAGTCCAGGCATCTTTACTACTGAATATTCCGGACTCAGTCCGTCGCGGTATTCGATGGGTTGAACTTCTATATTCAACCCGGTCACTTCTGAGAAGCCTATTTGGGTTCCACCCCATTCAACCCGGAAGTGAAATACTGTCATTGGGTAAGCCATAACTTTATGTTTTTAATTGTTTTGCTTTTAATGAATTGATGATGTTTATGATTCGATCATTTTATGTGAGAATTTGAGGATGATAAACTCGGCGGGCCTTACAACGGCCATTCCAATTTCCACGATCATCCTACCTTCCAGTATATCCTGCTGGGTCATAGTGAGGCCCAAACCAACCTTTACAAAATAGGCTTCATCAGGTTTGGCTCCCTGCAGGGCACCCTGCTGCCATTTTTGGTACAGGTATCCTTCTATCATTCCACGAACCTTATTCCATGTATTGGCATCATTGGGCTCAAAAACTGCCCAACCAGTAGATTTCTTAACAGATTCTTCCACCATATTGAAAAACCTGCGAACAGATATGTATCGCCACTCGTTGTCGTTGCCTGCCAGCGTCCTCGCGCCCCAAATCAAAATTCCTTTTCCCGTGAAAGGACGTATGGCGTTGATAGATTTTCCGGCATTAACATCGATATTCAATCCTTCCTGCTCATTGCTATCAATAAATTCGGAAACACTAAAAACGGAATTCAAACTCACATTAGCCGGAGATTTCCATACTCCCCTGTCGTTATCTACTTTTGCATAAATCCCCGCAACAGCACCACTGGGAGGTATCCTCGACATCTCTTTTTTGATGTTGTTAACAATATTCGCAATGATGGTATGGTTTTCATAAAGTGTTGTTTGAGCATTAGATGAATGAGTATTGGCTGCCGCGGCAATCTGATCAATAAACTCGTTAATACTATCAAATATTGACTGCAGGGCAGGAATTGCCGCATCGACCAGCGATGTATAATCTGCTCCATCCGATAAAATATCATCAAGGGCTAAATCATCATCATCGGTATCGAATTCTTCGAGCCAGCTTAGCGGTATTTCAAAATCAGCATAATCACCATCTGTACCGGCATCGTTCTTTCCTGAAACTGCTTGAATTTGAGGATTTTTTTCGATTCCAATTAAGTTAAATACAGCTGTTTTCAGAATCTGATCCGCATATGAATTTAAGTCATTTACAAGGTTTTGGCCTTGTAAGTCGTTTGCCCAGGCAGCAAGATCAACAGCTACACTTCGAAGATAATTCAATAAGGCGTTAAAATCGCCATCAGTCAATGAAGCCAGGTAGGCATTTTTTAGCTCCTTGAAATGATCCTTAATGGTAGGATCACCGCTCAACAGGCCATCAACGGTTGCAACCACAGTGGCAACATCAGCCACTACGGTATTGGCAGTTTTCACAAGATCATTCAAATCACTGTCCGAAGTAAGCAGCTCCAGATTAAGCGGACTATCGGCACTATCGGTAACATTGTCTTTGAAAATACTGAAGTCGACATCCTTGTCATAGGTTGTAAACAACCAGGGGGTGTAGGCTGCACCGTATTTCAGATTGTTTATTCCCACACTGTTGCGGAATTCTTCAATACCCTCGTTCCATCCAGTATCTTCTGACAGGTCAAAAACACCCACCCTGTCCTGAAGGTTGTTACATTGTTCAAGAGCCAGCTTCTGCAAAGCATACAGGTTATTAACCGAAGATAATAATACTGCATCAGGGAAGAGGATTATAGTAGGTTCATCAAAATTTTTCAATTTATCGAGCCCAACCCTGAACCCTGGACTAACATCCGGATCAGCTTCATCTCCCATATCGATATTATCATCTTTATACAGACCAACAGCAATTATATAGCAATCCCCTCCTCCATTGTCAAAAAACAGTCGAAGGGCATCATACATATAATACTTGTCGCTGATTGTAATTTCTGAAACCGCATAGTTGTTGTCTTCATCCACCTCAACATCAACAGATGGAATTTCGTATGCGCCTCCATAGTAGTTAGTGAATTCTAACAGAGACGAAACTTTTGTTGGAACATTAATTAAACGTTCTCCTTTCTTCTCTGCCTTTTCGGTATATCCAATAAAGGCCGGGATAGCCGTTTCCACTTCGGCAACCGAAGGAGGAAATATGGATATTTCTTTAACATAAACACCCGGGGTTTTGTAACTCATAATATCTGTTATTAGTTAATTAAACATATATGTACATTTCGTAAAATATTTCGCTGTTATCTTGCTTTAAAACACTTCCCATCACAGGATTTGGCAGATCACGAATTTTGATTCCACTGTGTTTTAGAACAACATTTACCGGTTCTTCTGCCGAAATTAACTGGCTGTCTGCAAGTATTCTCCTTTCTTCAACATCATCACCACCAGCTTTACTGAAGGTTACAGGGCCTTCCACTGTTAAATTACCGACGTCGATACCGTTGCCTGAATTTTCCGGATTTTTTCGGCATACATACATCCACTTTCTTGTGCTGGCAGCAAAACCTATATTATAAGTTCCTTTTCCACTGATAACATCATTCTCTACAAACCGATACGTTGCAGGAACCAGGTTATTTGAGGGTTCTGTAAAATCCTCTGTATTGGAAAATATTTCGATGACCCCAAATAAATCGTTACCATACACCTCAGTGTTGTAATAAAATCCTAATTCGCCAGCCTTGTCATCAACTATTAAATACCTTCCATTTTTAAAACCAGGGATAGCCCCTAAATCATGTTGAAAGGATATAATTTTATCACCGGGGTCTGAAAAGGAAAAACTGGGATGCTGGAGGCTATATGGAAGACCAAAAATGTCGGTCATTCCAAAACTGGCAGCATTAACAGGATCTTTGAACCTATAATTCAAATTATTGTTGAACATAGCCCTTATGGGATTCCCAATCCTGTTGTTGTCAGATTGATCACCCAGATAGCGCACGTCATTATCAATATCCTCATAAAGGTTGCTGAAATAAAAAAGTTCCCTTGATGGACTAAAATCCGGCAGGTCCGATAACCCGTCAAAATAGGAATTATTCAAGTGCATTGTAAACACAAACTTCAGGCTGGATCCATCGAAAGGATTGATTAATTCCGGAGGGTCAGTATCTGGAACAACCGGGGCATATATTTTAAAACCAAAATCCGCTTTGCGGTAAATAAGGCCAAAACGATCAAGAAGAATTTTACATGCTGGTGTGGGCACTATAGAAAAATCGGCAGAAAATAGTTCTTTGTAGTAGGTATGCAACACACTAACTTCAAATAATATATCATATTTTATGATCATAGAATCATTATATTAACCATCTGTTTCTTGTTTATCTTCATTTATAAAAATCTCGGTAATGGGCTCCTGTGTACCATCAATTTCATCATCAGAGATGGATATTAACCTCATCTTGTAAAGTACCGATGGGGTATACTTCGCGCCCAGTGAGCCCCATAGATGATTTTGCTGCTCCATATTGAGTGTATAAAGTTCCAGGTTCATATCCTTAATCTTGCTATCAAGACCGGGTGAGTTGGAGGTGTTAAACGTATTCCTTTTCTGAAAAAAACCAATCACTAACGACAACATCTTCAATGCCTCAAAATAGTCGGACGGGAAGTAAGCGGTAAAGAGTAGATATAAATTTAGTTTAACTTCGGGCCTAATGATTTGAATAGTCCCATCCATTTGCTTTTTATATATTTCCGGATCACGTGCTATACGTTCCTCCTCAATATTTACCAGGGTTGTAACAATTTTGTCATCAATTCCGCCCTGAACCGCCCCGTCGGGCTTAACCAGAGAGTTATAGACCACTTTGGATGTCTCAGAAATCTTAACAGATAAATAACCGTTTAACTCATTGATGATATGATCAATAGCAAGATGAATCATGCGAAGTTGTTTAATAAAAATCGGCTCTACCGATATGATAAATTTGTTTTAAGAGACTATAAATATACAAAATGCATTATCACATGTCAAGGAATTGCATGTTTTTAACAAATATTTAAATTATGTAACTCAACCTAATATCAAAACCTAAACAAAAACACTCACACCAAAACCAATTCACAATCAGCACATTTAACAATACTACTTGCATCTGTTTGTTCTGTACGAATGATGGTAGACAATGATTTATTCAAATTTTTAAAAAAATGTTTGTTATTCATAGTTGTTTTTCTACTTTTGCACTCCCAAAATTATTGAGGGATCGTTTTAAAGCCTTTATAGTTCTTTTTAATGATAATTTTGGAGAGGTGGGTGAGTGGCTGAAACCACATGTTTGCTAAACATGCGTACTGAGAAATTGGTACCGGGGGTTCGAATCCCCCTCTCTCCGCCAAACAGTTCTTTTGATAAAAAGTTTATTACGGGGTATAGCGTAGTCCGGTTAGCGCGCCTGCTTTGGGAGCAGGAGGTCGCAGGTTCAAATCCTGCTACCCCGACACTGAATAACAAGCAGTTAGATTAATTTTTGACTGCTTGTTTTGTTTTTGGTGTAAACATAGTGTGAACTAAATGCATTAAATTTCATTTGTTATTACCTTGGAAACAACTAAAATTACCCCCACAATTTTTCTCGCAATTACATCTCAATTGTTTTCAATAACATCTAATTGATAATATAACTATGACTTCATCCATCTTTGCATCTCTCATAATCTTCTTTCATTTTTATCCAATGATAGTAATAGTTATGTCGAGGTTGTACCCAAATATGGATTTCTTGAGTAAAACATCCAATGTCATGATCAACTTCGTAAACATATCCCCATTTGAAT
>Ga0209692_10003434_pt1 | contig 15400 bp, 14 predicted proteins | sample tdDd472_FD_187129 | JGI IMG/M metagenome (GOLD analysis project Ga0209692, IMG submission 187129) | Marine sediment microbial communities from the Atlantic coast under amendment with organic carbon and nitrate - tdDd47.2 (SPAdes)... | ecosystem: Environmental > Aquatic > Marine > Coastal >...
CCCGGAGGCCGAGCTCGCGCACGAGCACGTCGCTGCGGCCCCCGGCGCAGGCCAGCCGGCGAGCGGCGTCGGGGCTGAGCCGGATCCCGGACTGGGTCCGCGAGCCGCCGGCGCCTGCGCGCTCGCAGTCGCGCTCGAGGTCGGCCGGGGTCACGTGCACGAGCACGTCGTAGCGGTTGAACACGGGGCCCGTGGCCGTGGCGCGGGACTCGTGGAGGCTGGCCTCGAACACGCCCACGAAGCGGTCGACCCGCTGACGCTGGCGCGCCTCGCCGTAGGTCTCGCCGGGCCGTTGCTGCACGTCGTCCACGCGGGCCAGGGCGTCGCCAGCCTGGGCGTCGCCGGCCCGCGCGTCGCCAGCCTGCGCGTCGCCGCTTGCAGGCGCGCTGCGTTCCGCGTGCGCAGCGTCAACCGCCAGCGCGCAGCGGTCGGCCCCTGCGTCGCCGGCCGCCAGCGCCTCGCCACCCGCCTGCGCACCGCCCGCCGCGAGCGCGCCGCCCGGCCCCAGCGCCCCGCTACGAGTCGCCAACACACCACCCCCGGCCTGCGCGACGCCCGCCTGCGCGTCAGGGCGCTCCAGCGCCAGCGCGTCCATGGCCTTCTCGACTCGTTCCAGCTCCTCGTCGAGGAGGGTCGCCGTCAGCCGGCTGAGCCCGCCCTGGAGTTGGCGCGTGGTCAAGCGCCGCGCCGCCTGGCGCCGGCGGAGCGCGCCCTCGGGGTCTTCGGCGTTTTCGCCCTCGCTGCCGAAGATCAGCGCGCGCTCGAGGGGGGCGACGACCTGGGCCAGCTGGTGGCAGGGCAGCTTGCGCGCCATGTCGAGCAGCTGGTCTTCGTTGCCGCCGTCGCACACCGGCGCGATCTTGCGCAGCTTGGAGTAGCCGACCTCGCCCTTCTGCAGCGCCTCCTCGAGCACGGGCAGCCGCTCCAGCGCCCGCGCCGTCTGCAGCCGCTGCCGCGCCTCGTGCCGCGTCCAGCCCAGCTGGTGGGTGAGGTAGCCCACGCACGAGCCCCACCCCTCCCAGGCCTGGGCCCGGTCGAAGTCTTGCAACGCGACGAGGATCTCGTGGTCGAGGGCGGCCTGCGCGGCCGCGAGGGCGCTCAGCCGCTGGCGGTGTCCGGGATACGCCGCCCGCCGCGCGACGACCTCGGGGGAGGGAGGCTCGCGCCGCGGGAGGAGGGGGTAGTCGTAGACCGGACCCGTCACGAACAATACCCTAACGCCCGCCACCGACAACCACCGTCTCTCGCTGGCAAAAAGCTTGGATTCACACGCCGTCCCTCCGCCTTAGACTCGGGTGTGCGCTGCTTCGCTCGTCCCCTGATCCTGCTCTTCGTGCTGCCCCTGAGCCTGATCCTGCTCCTGGGCGTCGCCGCTCCCAGGCTGGACCTGCGCAGCGCTCCCCCGACTCCCCGCGCCGTCACGGTCTCCCAGGCCGAGGTCGCGCAGTCCGTCCCCGCGCGCGCCCAACCACGCCACCCGGTCCCTGCCGGTTGGCCGCCGCCCCGCGCTGCTCGGCGGGGCGGCCGCGCGCCGTTCCTGAGCACCACCGTCATTCGCTGCTAGGGCGCTAGCCACCCGTCGTCACGACCCGTCGAGGGACGCGGTGGCCCCCGTGTGTCTACGCCGATTCCCGCCTTTCTCCGCACCGAGGATTCCCATGTTCGACCGACTCTCACACTCCCTTCAGCGTGCATTCCAGCGGCTCTCGCCAGGGGGCAAGCTCAGCGAAGCCCACCTGCGGGAGGGCCTGCGCGAGATCCGCCTGGCGCTGCTCGAGGCCGACGTGCCCTTGGAGGTGGTTCGCCCGCTGCTCGAGCGCGTGCACGCCAAGGCGCTCGGCGCGCTCGAGCTGCCCGGGGTGCAGCCGACCCAACAGGTGATCGCGGCCATGCACGACGAGCTCGTAGCGCTGCTCGGCCCCGTCGACACGCGAATCCTGGCGGCTATCGACCGCCCCACCGTGATCCTGCTCCTGGGGCTGCAGGGGACCGGGAAGACGACCACGGCGGCCAAGCTCGCCCGCTACCTGAAGCGGACCAAGCGCCGCAGCCCGCTGCTGGTCGCCGCAGACCTCCAGCGCCCGGCAGCCGCGGAGCAGCTCACGGTGCTGGCGGCGTCGATCGACGTCCCGGTGTTCCGTTCGCAGGACGCCCGGCAGGGCACGCTCGGCGGACTGCTCCGGCGCCACCTCTCCCCCGCCGAGGTATGCCGACAGGGAATCGCCGAGGCGGCGGCGCGGGGTCACGACGTGGTGATCCTCGACACCGCCGGCCGCTTGCACGTGGACGCGGCGCTCATGAACGAGCTGCGGCAGGTGCGTGAGGTCGCTCGCCCCGACCGCTGCCTGCTGGTGTGCGACGCCATGACCGGGCAAGACGCGCTGCGCTCGGCTCGCGCCTTCCACCAGGCGGTGCCCCTCGACGGTGTGATCCTCAGCAAGACCGACGGCGACACCCGGGGCGGCGCCGCCCTCGCGGTGAAGGCGCTCACCGGCAAGCCGATCGTGTTCCTCGGAACCGGGGAGAAGCTCGACGACCTGGAGGAGCTGCGGCCCGAGGGGCTCGCGTCGCGAATCCTTGGCAAAGGCGACGCGGTGCGCCTGGTGCACCTCGCCAAGCAGCACGTCGACGAAGACCGCGCCGCGCGCGCCGCGACGCGCCTGCAGCGCGGCAAGCTCGACCTCGAGGACTTCCTCGAGCAGCTGCGCGCGCTGCAACGCATGGGGTTCAAGCGCGTCCTCGGCCTGCTGCCCGGCATGGGAGCCCTGCGCGAGCAGGTCGACGGCGAAGCGCTGAAGCGGATCGAAGCCATGCTCTGCTCCATGACCCGCGAGGAGCGCCGCCGGCCGCACCTGCTCAGCGGCCGCACCGGCGGGGGTCGTCGGCGTCGGATCGCGAGGGGGTCGGGCCACCGGGTGCAGGAGGTCAACCGCTTCGTGCGCGACTTCAAGAAAATGCAGCGCCTGCTCCGGCGTCGCTAGCCCGGGCAGAGGCGACCTTCGAGCTCACGTTACGCCGCGCGGACGGTGAGCCACGCCGGTCGCGGGTACAGAAGAAGGGCGGGGTGAGCGTGCACTCTCACCCCGCCCTCGGTCGTGTGGCTAACCGCATGGGCTAGGCCACGTCTTCGTCCATGTCGTCCTCCTTCCCAGGACTCCACGGATCAGCGACCCGCTCTCCGAGCTCCTCGATCGCCTCGATCACCCGGTCGCTGGCCTCGGCCACGTCCTCGGCGGTGAACGGCGAAGGGACGTCGTCAGCGTCCTCCTCTTCGATCTCCTCCGCGAACTCGGCCTCGGTCTCCAGCTCCTCGCCGGTCTCGGGGTCGACCTCCGTCACGCGACGCCGACGCTTGTAGTAGCGCCCAATCGCCGCGTTCTGGTCCTTGACCTCACGGAGCGCCTTCCACAGCGCAGCCGCCTGGTCACCTTCATGCTCACCGGTCACGAGCCGGGCCAGGACCAGCACCACGATCTGGCACAGGCGCTCCTGACCCGCACGGCGAGCCTCCTTGACCTGCGAAAAGGTCGGCTGGTGCCGATCCTTGCGCAGAGCCACCTGATAGCGCGCGTGCACCTCGGCCACCCGCTCCAGAAAGCGGTCGGCCCCCAGTTCACGCAACGCCCGACCGAGCCGGGGCTCGGTCTCGACCCGGCGCAGGATCAACCGCACCGTATCCTCCTGCACCACGTAGGGCAGGTGGATCACGGCCCGGACTCCGTCCGGGAACAACCGACCCGCCGCATAGCGGGCCAGCTGAGCCTGGGCGGACGTTTCACCGTACGCCTGGGCCGTGGTCGTGAGGAACTTGGACACCGCACCCAGGGCACGGTCCAGCTCCTGATCGACGCTCCTCGCCTCCGGGCCGTACTCGTTGATCCGAGTCCCTCCCGAAAACGTGAAGTCGAGCTCGCGAGCTTCCTCGCCAAGTCGGATCGCCTCAGCGACCCGCTCTCGGAGGACCTCGTCATTGCAGTCGGCCAACGCGTGGTCGATCTGCCGCAACGAGTACTGCTGGCGGCTCAGGGGAAACAAATAGAAATCAAACATATCGCTCGAAGCGATCTCTTCAGTCGTCATGGTTTTCACTCCATGTGTGTCAGCCTTTCGGCCAACGGTTGTGTCGACCTCTCGGCCGACGGGGTTGAGAAAGCGAGCCAAACGACGAACCAGTTCCGCCGTCCGCTCACTAAGAAGGAGAGTTGGCGAGGCCGATTTCTGACAGGTTTCTGAGAAAAACCTGGAGCGGTGTTGGTGCGTTCGGCGGTAAGCCCCTGCGCGCGCATGAGGTTGAACGCGGTGCGCCTTGGGCTAGAAAGTTCGCGGAGCTCGCGGAACGCGACGACTCGGAGCGCGCTGTCGACGCGGGGCGTTGGGGCAACGTCCCGCGAGGGCGTCGAACCCCCTCGCGGAATGTTGGTGCAACGTCCTGCGGGGGTATCGAACCCCCTCGCGGGATGTTGGTGCAACATCCTGCGGGGGTATCGAACCCCCTCGCGGGATGTTGGTGCAACATCCTGCGGGGGTATCGAACCCCCTCGCGGGATGTTGGTGCAACATCCGGTGGGGGTGTCGACCCTCCCCCGCGCTCGTTTGCCCCAAGGGATTGGGGTCGGCCTCGGCGCCGACGGCCTGCAGACGATCGGAGCGTGCGCGGGGGCGCCCGCAGCGCGCCAGCCCGCGGCGCGAACGTTAGGATCTGTGCCCGGCTGCAATCCCCTTGTGCGTAGCGACTTGTCGCGGCTTCTCCCCTGGCGCCGCAGACTTTTCGGATTTTCTTGTCAGATTTCGAGCCCGGCACGGAGCGCGCGAAGTCGACGAGCAGGGAGCACTCGCGTCACGAAAGCACCGTCGCTACGCTCCAAACGTGCGCGCCAACCTACAGCTTCACGACTTCAACCCCGCCAACCTTTGCCTCTGTGCGCGACCCACCACCACGCGACTGGCTGCCTGCGTCTCTCGCCAATCTGCTCGCCCCAACGCACGCCCAGATGTGTATCGGTGGCATTGATCGAAACGACGTCAACCGGGTTTCGCTTCGAGCGGGGAGGCGGCGGTCTGGGACTCGTCCTCGTCGTAATCGTGATGGCCCTCTCGAGTATCAGCCTGGGGTTCAAGACCTACGACATGGGCGGAGCTCCAGCAGCGGGGTTGAGCCTCGTGGTCTGCACGGGCCTGACCGTGCTTGCGGTCAAGGGGGTGTTGGCAATCCCCGTCAGATTCGTTCAGGTCGACGTCCCCCGGAGGACATTGAGGATTGGCGTCAACAGGAGGGGCCTCCGTAGCGTGGAGGCGGAGCTTCACCTGGACTCCGTGAAGGAGTTCCGCGGGCTCGACCGCGGGGGAGGAGGGGCGTCGTGGACGCTGACCGCGAGCGTGTTCGACGGTGCAGACCTCCCGCGCTACTTTGCCCAGCGGGTTGACCCCGCCGGCTCGATCGATCTCCTCGCCTGGACTCAGGAATCGCGCGCCACAGTCCAGCGGTTGCTCGAAATACTGCGACGACACGGCTTCCCTGTTGACATGACCCACGTGGGCGGGAAGAGGTATCCGAGTCGCTTCCTCGAGGCCGCATCACCCGTGCCGAGCAAGAGAACCACGCGAAGCGATTCGAGTCGAGCCACAGCTCCTGGTCCAAGTCAGAGCGCCGGCTGCAGCGCTTCGAGCCGCCGCCTCGAGTCCAAAGCTCGTAGGCCAAGTCAGCGAGTCCTTGCGGCCGGCAGCACGACGAGGCCGCCAGCTGGCCCCGGCGAGTCACTCGCGCTCGTGCTCGAGACCTACGAGTCGCTCGATCTCGAGTTGCTCGCGGATGCCTTGCAGGCTCCATTGGGCTTGCTGCGCCAGGACGCCATACAAAGGGCTCGGAAGGCGCGCGGAATCGTGGCCGAGAGACTGACGTCCACTCAGGCAGATGCCGTTGCCCGCGAGCTCGGCGCGAACGGCATTCAGACCCGCGTCGTTCCTCAGGAGCAGATCGTCCGAATCGAGAAGCCCGTCCTGGTCAAGTTCCTCCAGCCCAACCCCGACGGGTTGCACGTCCAGCTGGGCTACAGCTCGAGTTCGAGGATCGTCCCCTGGGAGAGGGTGAAGCTGATCAGCGCAGGCAAGATCAGGGCCGCAAGGGAAGGAGTCGGTCACCGACCGCGCAGGAAGAGGCTATCCGTGTTCGGACGAGGGGTGGACATGGGCGCGTTCCTCGGTGCCCCTGTATGGGACAGGCCAGGTCCGTCGGCCAGCCGCGCCGACCGGGCTGTCGAGTTGGCGGACGTATTCGTCGACGAGTCGAACGGTGCCTACCTCCACGTTCGCCTGAGGAACCGTGACCTCTACTACGCGGCGATCCTCGAGGAGGAGGCGACCTCCGACTTCAAGACGGACTTTCGACGCCTGTTGGCCAAGGTCGTCGCCAGGGCAGACCACGCAGTTTGGAACCCGGGCTTGGACGTCATGCTTGGAGAGCCCGGAGCTGAGGGGCTCGATCCGGCAGACGCCGACTTCGGCCAAGAGGACGAGTTCACCAGCTACACGCGCTGGCTGCTGCAGGTCGCCTCACTCGAACACTGACTGGGGTGGCGAACTCGGCAACGTGGCGGCGAACGTGTCCAAGGTTGGCTCGTCGTCGAGCGTGACGCCGAGTCCTCCGCTATCATCGAGTTCGGAGGAGCTTGCCCATGAAGATGGCGTACTGCGCCACCTGCAACGGCTACAGCCCAGTCAGCGGCGACCGCTGCGGAGCGTGCGGGGCTCAGGGGTCCAAGTCCAGTCGAAGACCCGGCGGGAGCGCGTCGACGACACCCAGCACAGTGCACCTGTTGTGCGGCTGGCCGCTCGTGCTGGTCGTCCTTGGTGGCCTGATCGGGGGCGCGCTCGGGGGCGCGGCCTACGGGATCAACATGTCGATCTACAACTCGAACCTCCCCATTCCAGCGAAGATCGTGCTGAACCTGCTCGCCGGATCCGCGGCGTTCCTGCTCTGGCTCGTCGCCGCGGCGGCGATCCGCCAGCAGTTGGCCTGAGACCCGTGCCGTCGCTCCTCCGGTCCGTACGGAAGCAGGGCGGGGTGAGCGTGCACGCTCCCCCCCCTACGGGTCGTGAATCAGCCGCATGGACTAGGCCACGTCTGACTCCATGTCGTCCTCCTCCAGAACTCCACGGGTCAGCGACCCGATCTCCGAGCTCATCGATCACCCGGTTGCTGGCCTCGGCCGCGTCGGGCCAAAGCCCCCTTTGACAGCAAGATCCGAACCTGGGCCGGCCCAAGGGCCACCTCCACTCCGCCGACGACCTCGCGGTGGCTTTCGAAGAAGGTGAACTCGTGGCGGAGGTGGCCGTTGAGCTGTCCCTCGCTGACCTGCAGGCGGCGGTTCTCCACGTCAGCGGTCAAGGCCTCGCAGATCTGGGCCTTCACCCCGAGCTCGCGCTGGTGGTCGTCGGTGTGGTGACGACTGCGCCTTTCTACCTGCTTCGCTTGCGCCGTGGTGGGCACCAGTTGCCGTAGGGGCGAATGGCCGCCGGTCCCTCGTATGCGATTGGAGGTCCGGCTACCGCCGGCTCAGCGACGCTCAGCGACACATGAAGACGTTGTCGAGCACCCAGCCGTCGGAGGTGCGCGCGAAGTCGATGTGCAGGTGCCCGAGCTCCTTGGCGTGGCCGCCGAGCTCGAGTCGCCGGCGCAGCCAGGGGAAGCGGCGCCCTCGGTAGCGCTCGAGGAGCGAGCGCTCCTGGTGCTTCTCCCGCAGGACCTTCAGGGCGTGGTAGCCGTAGTCGCTCGCGCCGACCTCGGCGAGCTTGGGGCACACCGCGCCCACCCGCTCGTAGGCCTCGGCCTCCAGGCACTCGACCAGGAAGGCCAGCGCGTCGGGCAGGGTCTGGAACGCGCGCGGCTCGCTCAGCTACATGCTGCCGAAGATCCGGGCCAGGATCGCGCGGGTCACGGCGTAGAGCGGCGGCACGCCCTCCCAGGGCTGCAAGCCCTGGCTGAGGCTGTGGCCGGCCTTGAGCGGCACGTCGCTCACGTAGTAGACGAAGCGGCTGCGCACGTCGGGGGACACGACCCCCGACTCGACGGCCGCGATCAGCTGGCGGGCGAAGAAGCTGCCCTCCATTTCCAGGCCGACGCACTTCCAGATCCGCTTGTAGAACATGAGCAGCGGGCGGTCTTGCAGCAGCGTCCCGGCCACGGTCAGCACCGGGCCTTCGTGGACCTCGCGGTCGGGGACGAGGGCCTGGAGGTCGGCGCGGGCGAGGTCGGCGTTGGGCAGCGGGTAGAGCTCGTCGTTGGTCTGGAGCAGGGTCGAGCGCGGGAGCAGCACGTCGCCGCGGTCGCCCTTGAGCCCGCCGGCCTTGCCGAGCACGTTCACCGAGCGCACCGCCGCGCCGAAGGTGTAGAGCAGGTTGCTGAGGATCTCCTCGGCCTGCTGGCCGAAGGCGTAGTCGACGTTCACGATCAGCGTCGGGTGCTCGACCTCGGGCACCTCGAGCGCGGGGTCGACGCCCTCGTGGTCGAGGGCGCGGACGTCGAACAGGTCGACCTCGATCCCGGTGTAGGCCGTGCCCTCGAGGTTCACGTGCCCGTGCTGGAGGTCGACCTCCGCGCGCTCCGCGGCGGCGTCTTCGTTCTCCTCCAGGTAGTCGCGGGCGAGCACGTAGAGCAGGTCGCTGGCGTTGTGCCAGGCCCCGACGACGCAGCCGTTGGAGTCTTCGCCGAAGTATTCGGGGCGGTTCGCGCGGCCCCAGGCGAGCACCGTGTCGCTGTTGCGCTTGAGCCAGGGCGAGAGGCAGTTGGAGACCGAGTGGGTGTTGGAGCTGACGATGTGCACGCGCAGCTCGGGGTCCTCGAGGTCGACGAGCTTGGCGGCGGCCTGGCGGATCTGGCTGACCCACATTTCGGCGGCGCGGGAGTTGTAGTTGTCGATCTGCTGGTCGACCTCGAAGGACACGTCCTCGTGGTGGAGGAAGAGCTCCTTGAGCCGGATCCAGAGCTGGCTGCCCCACACCGCGCGCAGGCCCTCGATCTCCTCGGGGGAGAGCCGGATCGCGGTCAAGAGCTGGGCCTCGCGCTGGGCGTCGACCCCGCCGGCGAGCTCGTGCAGGCGGAGGACCTCCTCGGCGGAGTGGAAGCGCATGCGCAGCTTGTAGGACTCGACGGCGTAGCAGCAGAGGCAGGTGAGGAAGTCGGTGATGTCCGAGATCCCGTCGCGCAGCAGGACCATGGCCTTGCCCGGGAACAGCTCCCAGGCCAGCCGCCGGCGGGCGCGGGTGCTGATCCGGGGGAACAGGCGGTCGGGGTCGCGGTAGAGCGGGGGCAGGCTGCCGGTGAGCAGGTAGAACGTGGTCTGGGTGACCGAGGCCGGCAGCCGCCCCACCGCGTAGGCCAGCGCCCCGGTGTCGATCTCGGGTCCGTCGAGCTTGGGGTGCAGGGCCGGCTGCAGGCTGCGGTAGTCGTCGACGAGGTCGGCGAGAATGAACTCGCCCTGGTCCATTAGCGAGAGCACCTTGGCGTAGAGCCGGCGGAAGGCGAGGAAGATCCCCTGCTTGACCTGCAGGGTCGAGCCCAGCGCCATGGCGAACACCGGCGATTCGCGCACGGTGTCGAGGAAGTCCTTCTCGGGGAGCACGTAGACCGCGGTCTCGCCGCGGGCGCGGAGGGTCAGCCGCCGGGGCTGGTCGAAGAGCGCCGCGCGCTCGCCGAAGTAGTGCCCGGGGTAGATCGTGTTGTGCTCGTGGTTGAGGACCTCGTCGTAGACCGAGACCGCGCCCTCGACCAGGAGGAACACCGCGCGCGAGTTCTCGCCCTGGCGCACGACCTGCTCGCCGTCGGTGAAGCGGCGCAGCGAGAGCCGCGACGCCAGCTCGCGCCGGCGCTCGCCCGGGAGGAACTGGAACGGGAGCACCCGCTCGAGGAACGCGCTGGGGTCGGGACGGGTCATGCCGGCTCCTTGCCCGGCCCAGGCTACTCGCTCACGCTCGCTCGCGCTCGGGCTCGCGCGGGGGGGCGCAGGCGTAGATCGTGCAGCCGCCGGCCTCGGCGTAGCAGTCGGCGTGGTGGGCGGTGTGGCAGCGCGGGCACACCTCGAGGGCCGTCGAGTCGGGGTCGAGGTCGTCGCGGCAGTAGGGGCAGATCGTGCGCGAGCCGCCGTCGGCGTCGACGCTCAGCGCCAGCGAGCGCTCGACGCCGGTGACGCGGATCACGCGCCGCTCGAGGAGGCTCGCCAGGCGAGTCGCGCCGTCGATCACGCCGGGCAGGCGCGCGGAGGCTCGCTTGCGCTCGTTCTCCTCCCACGCCGTGGGGCCGAGGTTCCAATACAGGTCCAGCCAGCCGCCCCCGGCGCGCACCCCCTGGACCTTGGCCACGCTGAACAGCCGGCGCAGCAGCAGCGCCAGGTCGCCGTGATCGAGCAGCGCCGCGACGCGCTCGCGGTCCCTGGCGTCGACGCGGTAGCGCTGGTTGAAGGTCTTCCCCAGCTGCGGGAGGTCCTCGCGAATCCCCAGCACGCGCAGCGTCCCCGCGGCACAGAGGCTGAAGCGCACGTCGCTCGCGAGGGGCACCCGCACGACGTAGTTGCGCTCGCCGCCCCCGGGAGAGAAGAGCTGAAACCCTCGCCCCTCGCTGCTGCCGTGGGCCCAGTAGCGACCGTCGGCGACGCGAGCGCTCGCCTCCAGGCCGAGGGCCTCCCGCGTCTCCGGGGAGAGCCCCAGGTCGCCTCCTCGGGGGAACCTCAAGACCAACGCCGTCAGCCCCAGCCCGAGGGCCACGAGGGTGGCGAAGACCGCCGAGAGGGCCGGGTTCAGCTCGTAGAAGAACGCGAACACGAGGCACCAGGCGTAGAGCATGACGGCGGCGATCCCGGCCGACTCCACGAACCCGCGCCCGGGGAGGGGCCCGGGGAGCGACGACGGCAGGGGGGGGTCGGGGGGCGGCTCGGCCATGGGGGCCCCAGCCTCGCCGGGGGCGCGGCGCCCGTCCAGGCCCGGGCTCCGCGTTAGCATGGCCCTCGACCCGGAGGACCCATGGCTCACGTCACGCTGAAGATCCTGCCCAACGACAGCGACCCGACCACGATCGGCCCCCGGCTCGGTGTCGAGCCGACGCGCATGGTCAAGAAGGGCGAGCTGGCCGAGCCCGGCATGCTCGACAGCGCGGCCACCGAGAGCGCCTGGAGCCTCTCGACCGAGGCGGCCGGGATCACCGGCGGGATCGGCTCGCACGTGGGCTGGCTGATGCAGCAGCTCGGCGCCAACGCGGCGACCCTCAAGACGCTCCAGGACGAGGGCCTCGGCGTGTCGTTGAAGCTCCAGCTCGACCGCGGGATCTCGGGCTTCTCGCTCTCCCACGCGCTGCTGACCCAGCTGCAGGCCACCGGCCTCGACGTCGAGGTCAGTCTGTTCTGATCTTCAGGGGGTCTTTCCAAGGCCCCCTCGCCCTCGCGGCAGAGCCGCTCGGGCTCACCCCCAACGGGCTGAGGGCTCGCGCTTTCAGGGGGCCTCTCCGAGGCCCCCTCGCCCTCGCGGCAGAGCCGCTCGGGCTCACCCCCAACGGGCTGAGGGCTCGCGCTTTCAGGGGGTCTCTTGGGGTGCGGCTTTTGCGTCCGGGGGCCCCGATCGGGCCCCGAGTCCGTAGAATCCGAGCGAAGGGACGCCCGTGGGTTGGCTATTGCTCCTCGCCGAGTCTGGTTGGACCAACTGGCTCGTCGAGCAGATCGCGGAATACAGCTACGCCGGGGTGTTCTTCTTCCTCGTCGCGTGTGGACTTGGTTTCCCCTGCCCGGAAGAGGTGGCCCTGATCGGCGGCGGCTACGCCGTCTACCTCAACGGCGGCGGCCCCGAGCAGGTGGCGCTGATGATCGCCGTGGCGATGTTCGGCGTGCTCTGCGGCGACTCGATCCTCTACTACATTGGAATGAAGGTCGGCCAGCACCCCGAGAAGCTGCCCTTCGTCGGGCACCACCTGACCCCCAAGCGGATGAAGAAGGCGCGGGCCATGTTCGCCAAGCACGGCGCGAAGGCCGTGTTCTTCGGTCGCTTCCTGTTCGGGATCCGGGCGGTGACCTTCTTCGTCGCCGGGAGCATGCGCGTCCCCTGGGGCAAGTTCCTCCTGATGGACGGGCTCGCCGGTCTGGTCAGCGTGCCGATCAGCATTTTCCTCGCCTGGTACTACGGCGCCCGGCTGGAGGAGGCCTGGGCCTGGATCAAGTCGATCAACAACGTGACCCTGATCGTGGTCCTGGTCGCGATCGCGATCGTGGGCTTCTTCATTTGGAAGCGCGGGGGCGACTTCGCCTCGCGCTTCGACGAGAGCGGGGAGTTCCCCACCCTCGGCGAGCTGGAGAAGCAGAAGGCCGCCGCCGCGGCCAGCCAGGGCGAGGCCCCGGCCGACGCCGCCGCGGTGCCCGGCGAGGGCGCGCCCCCCAGCGACCCGGTCTGACGGGCGGAGCTCGTTAGCCCCCCGCCTGGGGCGATTCGTCCGCCGTGCGCGACGACACCGGCAAGAGAATGCCCTCGAGGAAGAAGGCGGAGAGCTCGGCCCGGCCCGCCAGGTCGGCCTTGCGGTAGATGCACCGGCCTTGCTGACGGGCCGTGCGATCGCTGATCCCGCGAATGCGAGCGATCTCCTTGTGGCTGTAGCCCTTGAGCAGCAGGAGCGCCACCTCCCGCTCGGCTGGCGTCAACTCCCAACGCGCGAACTGGGTGTCGATCGCTGAGCCCAGGCCCGCGAGCAGCTCCTCGGTCTCCGCGCGCCACCGCTGCGCCTCCGCCTCGGTGCGGTGGAGCCGGGTCTCGAGCGCAGCCGCGCGGCCGCGCTGGGCCTGCAGCTCGCGCCACAGGACGACCCCTCCGACCAGCGAAATGGCGACGACGACGCCCTCGACCGCAGCGTGACTCGGCTGCACCCCCGCCGCCAAATCGGTGGCGAGGTCGATCAACACGAGCACGGCCGTGGCCATGAACAGCAACGAAGCCAGCGCGACCCTGTGCGCATCCGTCATACAGAGCGAGTCTAACTCCCTACAGGGCAACGCGTACGCCAAGTGTTCAATGGACTGGGCGTGCGCGGTTGCGGAGTCTGGGGCCAGTCCAACCAAGGAGGACCCATGTCGACCCCATTGCACCCCGTGTTCGTCCACCTCCCCCTCGGCCTGGCGGTCGTCATGCCCCTGGTCGCGGGCTTCCTGCTGCTCGCCTGGTGGCGCGACTGGCTGCCGCGGCGGAGCTGGTGGATCGCCGTCGGGCTCCAGGCGCTGCTGGTCGCGGGCGGGGTGGCGGCGCTGCAGACCGGGGAAGCCGACGAGGAGGCCGTCGAGCGAGTCGTCAGCGAGCGCGCGATCGAGTCCCACGAGGAGGCCGCCGAGCTGTTCGTGTGGGCGGCGGGCGCGGTCCTGGTCCTGGGGAGCGCGGCCGGCCTGCTGAGCCGCGAGGCTCCCGCCAGGCTGCTGGCGGCGGGCACGGTGGCCGGAACCCTCGCGGTCCTGGGCCTGGGGGTCGTGACCGGGCACCGCGGCGGGGAGCTCGTCTACGTCCACGGCGCGGCCGCGGCCACCGCCGCCCCCCAGGCGGCGCCTGGATTCCGCTACGACGACGAGGACGACTGACCCCTGACGGGCGGGGCGCGCGCCGCTACGGTGGGGGCGTGCTGCCCCCCGACCTCGACGCTGCCTACCTCCGCGCCCGCCGCGACCCCACGCGGAACCCCGAGTGGGAGAGCGACCCCGAGGTCTCGGGGGTCGCGGTGGGGGTCGTCGCTGGCCTGCTGACCGCCGTGTCCACTCCGGTCCTGTTGGGCCTGCGCAGCGGGCTGCTCGGAGAGGGCGGCGTGAGCCCGCTGGAAGAGGAGCTCTGGATCTCGCCGGAGGCGGCCTGGACGGGTGGCTGCTACCTGTTCTGGGTGCTGACCGTGTTCCTCCTCGAGGTCGCACGGCGCCAGCCGCTGGAGCTCGAGGGGTGAGCGCCGAGGCGCCGAAGGGTCCCGGCCTGACTACCTCAGCACGTGGTTCGCGTCGGGGGTGACCAGCTCCGGGAGGTCGCTGTCGCCCAGGAGCTCGCGGACGTTGACCTCGATCATGGTCGAGAGCTGGAGCAGCGGGAGGTCGTGGTCTTCGAGGCCGAAGGGCTGCTCGATCGCGTCGCCGATCGCGTCGAGGCCGTAGAAGGCGTAGCCCACGAGGAGCACGACCAGGGGGGTCATGGTGCCCACGGTGTCGAACAGGCCGAAGGGCAGGCTCAGGCAGTAGACCGCCACGATCCGGTGGGTCAGGAGGCTGTAGCTCAACGGAATCGGGGTGGCCTTGATCCGCTCGCAGCCGCCCTGAATGTCGACCAGCTGGGTCAGCGAGGCGTCGAGGAGGGGCAGGTGGTAGGGGTCGACCCAGCCCCGCTGCCAAGCCTCGCGCACGCGCTCGCCCAGGCGCTGGACGAGGGTCACCGGCGGGTTCGAGGAGCGGGCCAGCGCCGCGAGGTCCTCCCCCGGGATCAGCCGCTCGAGCTCGCCGTAGTCCGTCGCGTCGCGCAGCCGCAGGCGGAGGGCGTGCACGTAGGCGGCGAGGGTCCGCACGGTCTCTTGCTGGAAGCTGCGCAGCGCCTCCGCCTCGCCCTCCTCGGCCCGCGGAATCGTCAGCAGCTGGCGGGTCAGGCTGCGGCTGGTGTTGACCATGCGCCCCCAGAGCTTGCGCCCCTCCCAGAAGCGGTCGTAGCTCCCGTTGTTGCGGAAGCCGAGGAAGATCGAGAGCGCGAGCCCGATCAGGGCGAAGGGCGTGGTCGTGAGGGTGGTCTGGAAGTAGCCGAACTCCCAGAGCACGGTGAAGCCAGTCGCCGAGAAGGCGGCGAACAGCAGCCGCGGCCACACGGCTTCGAGGGAGCTGCAGCGCTGGTGGAGCACGGCGAGCCACCAGGGTTGGTCGGGGGGGAGCACGATCATGACCCCGGTGATAGCAGTCGGCTCCGACCGGGGGCTCGGCCGGATGGCCTGGGCCGCGGGAGCTGCCTACACTGGAGCAGGGAGGGACGACCCGTGCCCACGCTCTACACCCGCACCGGAGGCAGCCGCGAGGGCTCGGGGTTCCCGCGCACGCGCTGGTCGCTGGTGGCGCGGGTGCTCGAGCCCGGCAGCCGCGCGGGGTCGCGCACCCGGGAGGACGCGCTGACCGAGCTGGTCAGCAGCTACTGGCGCCCGGTCTACCGCACCCTGCGCGTGCGCTACCGCCGCCGGCGCGAGGAGGCCGAGGACCTGACCCAGGCCTACTTCTTGCACCTGATCGAGGCGCAGACCCTCGAGCGCTTCGTGGCCGACCCCCAGGCTGGGCGCTTCCGCGGGCTGCTGCGCTCGCTGCTCGAGACCTTCGTGCGCGACGCCGACCGCTACGCGCGCCGCAAGAAGCGCGGCGGCGACCTGCAGCACGTGCCCCTC
>Ga0209692_10003438_pt1 | contig 15391 bp, 9 predicted proteins | sample tdDd472_FD_187129 | JGI IMG/M metagenome (GOLD analysis project Ga0209692, IMG submission 187129) | Marine sediment microbial communities from the Atlantic coast under amendment with organic carbon and nitrate - tdDd47.2 (SPAdes)... | ecosystem: Environmental > Aquatic > Marine > Coastal >...
ATCATCCGGATCGCCCGCCAGCGCTTCCTCGTGCATGGAGATCTGGAATCGGAGGCCGGCGAGTTCGATCGCGTTCGGTTCGGTGGTTGCCATAACAGGTTGCTGCCATCGATCGTAACCGCCGCCGCGTCTCCGGTCATGCGACCCCGCGACGGTATCCTTCCGTGCAGAGCCGTGTCCCGTTTTCTGTTCATCTCCCTTCTCCTCGGCGCCGCCTGCGCGACTGCGCCGGTCGACGGCTACGTTCCGGGCGGGGCGGGCCTGGACCGGGATGCCCGGGAGCGGTACCGCAGCATCGTTCAGCTTGAGCGGGCGGGGAAGCGCGAGCAGGCGTTGGAGAAGTTAAGCCGCCTGTGTCGCGACCATCCGATTCGACTGGGGCTGCATCTGCACCGGTTACGGCTTGCCCGCGAGTTGCGCGGCGCAGACTACGCGGCCTCGCTTTACGACCCGCCTCCGCAGGGGGTCGATCCCGAGCGCGCGGGGATCCTGGCCGATCTCGCACGCGTTCCCCGGGACGAGCCGGCCGAGGCCAAGACGATTCTGGAGTTCGCGACGACGCGGGAACCGAAGCAGCCGTTCTGGCAGTTGTGTCTGGCGGACCTCGGACTCACGGCACACGACCTGGTGGTGGAAAGGGCCCGTCAGGAACGGCTCTTGGGGCAGGTGCAGGCCGAGACCCGCTCGCTGGCGGAGGCGAGCCAGGTTCTGGGGCGCGCCCGCGAGGCCGCGGAACGAACGATCGCCCTCGATCCGGGGCTTGCGGAGGGCTATCTCATGCTGGCCTACATCGACACGCGAGCCGCTGACATGGTGACCGATGCGGACGAGCGTGACGAACGTCGCAAAGCAGCGCTCGAACAGTATCGCAACGCATTGAAGCTCGATCCGCAGTCGCTGACCGCGCGCATTGATCTCGCGGAGACCTACCTCTTCTTTGACGAGTACACCGAGGCCGCGCAACAACTCGAGATCGCGGCGCGTCTGGCACCCCGCGACTCCCGCATCTGGAACAACCTCGGGTACACGTACAACGCGGTGGGTCAGCTCGACGACGCAGTCAGCAGCTACGAGCGCGCGCTGCGCTTTGATCCGGCCGACGTGCGCGCGCGGGTCGCTCTCGCCGACTGCGAACGGCGTCGCGGCGATACCAAGAAGTCCGTGTCGCAGTTGCTCCGTGCGCGCGACGAAGCGGGAGACGATGCCGAGATTCGTGCGCTGATCGCGTTCAAGCTGGCCGCGATCCACGAATTCAATGGACGCTACCGCGATGCGATCCAGGAGTACGAGCGCTACATTGAACTGGGCGGCGTCGAAAGCGCGAAGGCGCGCTCGCGCGTGCGCTACATCTACGAACACGCGTTTGAGTAGCGCGCGGGTGAGGGGCCGGACAGGCTTGAGTTGCCGAGGAGCGGCGCGCGTTTGCGGTTCACGGTTTACCGTTCGCAGTCGCGACAGGCAACCGGCGCTTCGAGCCGCTGTCCGACGCCGTTCCGGCGCCTGATGCGACCGCCAACCGCCAACCGCCAACCGCCAACCGCCTACCGCCTACGCGCGCCGCTCCACGACTCTCCAGCCGTGTCGTCGCACTCCCGCGCGCGCTCCTATTCGACCGGCTTGTAAACCGCGCCTCGACGTCGTCCGACGCGCGCCAGGAGTCCGCGCTCGACGAGAACGTGGAGTTCGCGGAGCGCCGTTCGTGCACTGACACTCTCGGCCTCGACCACCTCACGGTTGGTGAGGCCACCGGACTTGCGCGCCGTTTCGAGAATGCGATCCTGCCGCGGCGTGAGCCCTTCGAGCCTCGCGGTTGCCTTGCGGCGTGAGCCACCGGCGCTCGTCGCGTCTTTCGGAAGCGACAGGTGGCGGCGCTCCACGTCGGCTCCGGCGGCGAACAGCATGGCGCGCTCGATGACGTTGCGCAGCTCGCGCACGTTGCCCGGCCAGGCGTACTCGTACAGCGCGTCGAGCGCATCCGGGCGGAACGAACCGACCCCCAGTGCATGGCGGCGGTTGAACTCGGTCCGGAAGTGTTCCACCAACTGCGGCAGGTCCTCGCGTCGCTCGCGCAGCGCGGGCATCCTCAGTTCGATGACGTGGAGGCGATGATAGAGGTCCTCCCGGAACAACCCGTCGCGCACCGCAGCCTCGAGTTCGTGATTGGTCGCCGCCAGAATCCGCACGTCGACATCGATGGGTTCCGCACCTCCCACCCGCGAGAACCGACGTTCCTGCAGCACGCGCAGCAGCTTGACCTGCATCGCCAACGGCAAGTCGCCGATCTCGTCGAGGAACAACGTGCCGCCGTGCGCCTCCTCGAAACAGCCGCGGCGCCTTCGGTCGGCACCCGTGAACGCGCCCTTCTCGTGACCGAAGAGCTCACTCTCGATCAAGGTCTCCGGAATCGCGGCACAGTTCACCTTGATGTACGGGCCCGCCTCGCGTGTGCTGTTGGCCTGCAGGAGATCGGCGGCGATTTCCTTGCCGACACCGGTCTCGCCCGTGATTAGCACCGTCGCGGTCGTGGGCGCCACGCGTGCGATGAGTTCGATGGTGTCGCGCATGGGAGCGCTTCCACCCAACACCACCTCGAGATGCTCGGGTACACGCACGCCGGGTTGACCGGTGATCGGCAGCGATTGACCGTCGGCCGCGCTGCCCAGGAGTTGGTCGATCAGGATTTCGGCGGAGGAACCATCCTGCGGGAAGCTGACCGCGTTCTGTTGGAACGCCGGCGTATGCACGCCGTGCAGCCATGCGAACGAGTGGTTGCGAAGGGCGGAGAGAACGCGCTCCAGTTGGTGATCGGCGTCCGCGCGATCGCTCTCGGGAAGCATCGCAACCAGGTCGGAGCTCTCGTGCCGGGCTCCGACGGCGCGCGTGGGGAGTTCGCGCGCAATGATGCGGGCGCTCTCTGCTACGACGCGGGCTGCGGCGTCCGGACCGTGCGCACGCGCGATGGTGGGGTAATTGGCTATGGCGATGCGAACCAGCGCAAGGGGGCGGTCCGCGTCGACGGCTCGGTCGATCTCCTCGACGAGGCGCCGCCGCATCAGTCCCATCGTGTAGAGACCGGTGAGGTCGTCGATTGTGGCAGCCCGATAGAGGCGCGCGTGATCGAGCGCGATCCCAATCTGGTGGGCGCCGGAATCGAGGTAACTGAGGTCGACGCCATCTCCGACCGGGGCGCATACGGCGAGACCGACGGCGCGGTGAGCGGTCATGAGCGGGAGGAAAATCGCGCCCTCCGCGCGCACCGGATGCCGTCCTTCGATTGCCCGCCTTGCGGGGCCGGATTCCGGGAGTTGATTGCCCAGCGGGGCCGGCCCGCCTTCCCGGTACAGCGTCTCGATGCGTTCCGTCGTTCGGTCGAACCCCGCGACGAAGATCTGGCGCGCCCCGGTGGCCTGCACCAGGAACGCCGCCGCGACGCGCGCGACCTCTTCCGTCTCGAGGGCGCTGGCGAGATCCTGCAAGCTCTGGTGGAGTCGGGAGAGCTGTCCCATGCGCGTGTCGAGCGCGTCCGCCATGGAGTTGAACGAGTGCGCGAGTTGCCCGACCTCGTCTTCATCCTCGATCGGGACGCGACTGTAAAGATCGCCTTCCGCGAGTCGACGCGCCGCGACCATGAGGCCACGGATACGCGTCGTGATGCCCTCTACAAGCATGCTGCCGGCAAGAACGACGAGCAGCAAGGCGGCCAGCCCGGAGAAAAGCAGCGTACGCAGGACGGTCGCCTTTGCCTGCTCGGTCGTCGCGCGGGAACGATAGACCCCGAGCACGCCGACCGGTTTGCCTGCCTCGCTCAGAAGCGAGAACGAGACCGCGTAGCGTTGACCCAGCAGGTCCGTCACGGGTTCGTACTGGTCTTCCCCGCTCTGCCGCATCTGTTCCGCGATCGCTGCAATATGCGAGCGTCGCTTCGTCGTATTGAGCCGCTTGGAGTCGCCGCGCGTCGTGGCGAGCGCCGTGCCATCGCTGCCGAAAAGGACTTCGACGACGTCCGAGGAGGGCGCTTCGCCGAGCAGGACGGAAGCGGGTGCGGCGACGAGATACCGTCGTCGGCCGGGCGCTCGGGCCACGCCGACGGCCATGACGCCATCCCACGGCGATTCCAGCAGGCCTGAGTAGCGCGTCGCGTCCACGATGTTCGCGTTGGCGAACGGCGCTTGCAGCGCAGGGTCGAGTCCCGGAATGCGCATGCGCAATCCTTCGGCATCGGCGCTCTCCCGTTGGCGTTGCACAAGGGTCGCCAAGGGTGCGCCGCCGCGCAGCCGTACGGGTTCGACGGTGTCGCGCAGAAGTGTGGCCCGTTCGCCGACACGGGCGCGCCATCGCAGCACGCCTTCCCGCAGTCCGCGCTGGGCGGATCGCGTCGCCGACTCCAATTGCGATTCAGCGGCCTCGTTGAGCTGGGTGGTGAGCGTGATGACCAGGAACAGGAGCGGCACCAGCGCCGCCGTCCCGACCGCCACAAGCATTTTGACGCGTAGTCGTCGAGTGCGCCCGAGGAGCGCCGCCCCGCCGAGCACGGTTGCGAACGCGAGTGCGAACGCGGCCAGACCGAGGAACAGATCGCGACGTGCGTGGATGACGCGCGCCCATTCGGAGCGGGGCAGCTCGATCCGCAGCTCCCCGATGTCGCTCTCGCCGAAGCGCAACGGGACCTGGGTTTCGACGCCGGTGCCGGGCATGTCACCGAAGTTGCGCCCGTCCGGCGCACGTACGGCGAACGACAACGAACCCCACTTCTCGCGCACCTCGGGGCGCACGGAGAGGCGCTCGCCCTGCAGGACCAGCCCCGAGTCGATCGACGGCGCGGCTGCCGTCCGGCGCCCGAGAGTGGCGGCAGCCAGCCGATAGCCGGACAGCACGCCTTCCTCGACAACCTCGATGCGCTCGACTTCGCGTTCGGGATCCAACGCCAAGGTGTGCACGAGGAACGCGCCTGGCACAGCACTCGCGCGCGACCACTCAAGCGCAATCCGGGAACGCTCGTCTTCGGGGAGCGCGAACAGCAACGACGCTTCCTTGAGGTCGATGCCGTTGCGGAGCACCAGCCCGGGGCCCGCGGATCCGCCCTTGTAGTGCACGCGGATGCGCACCGCGTCGGATCCGTACGGCGTATCGGGGTAGGCGCCGATCGGTCTTCCGGCGACCCACAGGCGGTGACCCGCCAACGCGGGCACGGGGATCGAGCGGCTCTCGCCATTGCGGACGGTGACGATGTGCGACTCGGGTCGATCGTGCCAAACGTCGAGCGGCGTGCCTCGTGGGGTCCGCGCCGCCAAGGGGAGCGCACGGCGGGCGCCGGCGTCGTCGATGCCGAAGAGTGCGTTGACCTGCAGCGACCGAAAGCCCAACGTGTTGGTAACGATCAACGAGCGCATCGGTTGGCCAGCCAGTTCGCTCATGTCGATCCGCACGGTCTTCGGGTCGGCCGAGTTCAGCTGCACGGTGCGAGCTTCCGCGTTGTCGACGTTGAGCGTCACGCGCGCCACGGTGTCCGAGAAGTCGTTGCGCAGTTCTGTCTCCCGCCAATGGAGCTCCACTTCCAGCGATGTCGGCGCCGCCAGCCCGAGCAGGGGGAACTCGCGCGTTTCGCCCGGCTCGAACTCGATGCCGTAGCGGGGGCGTTGCCGCTTCTCGGGAGTGGTCAGTTCGATCAGGCTGTAGTGGTAGCGCGGCCGCGTGCGCACACCTCCCTGACGAAGGAGCCACAGCAGTCGGCTGGCTCGCCGATCCGGCGGCCCGCTGTCAAGATCGAGACATCCCTGGACAGCGGACTCCACCGACGCCAACTGCGACTTCCAGCGCTCGGGGGCACCGCGCTCGTCGAGTGAGTTCGACGCGGCCGGAATCACGCCGAGTACCCCGGCGGCGGCGACGCTGGAGGCGCACAACACGATGAGTGAGCGACGTCCGCCGACGGGGAGTCGACGCGCGGCCGAACGCACGAGGAGCGACAGGGACACAACGGCAAGCAGTCCCCAGAGGAGTTGCGCCACGCCGAAAGGCAGCAGTGAGGGTGCGGAGGCGGTCGTGCTTGGTGTGGAGGGAGGTGCGGAACCCAGCCGGAGGCGGGCGAAGCGAGCGGGGTCGCGGAACAGCTCTTGGCGCCCTGACAGCGTCATGTAGGTCTTGGGCGCGTCGGCGCCCGCTTGGTCGACATCATTGAGCGCTATGTCGAACCCGATGTCCCCGTTCCCGTCGGGTCGCAGCGGGTTCAGGGTGGCGAGGGGAATCCGAACCTCGAGTGTGTATCCCGAATCCTGCCGGGTGTGGGCCAGCTCGAGCCCGACCAGCCCGCCACTCGGATAGGGAAGGTTCGGTCCGCGGCCCACGACGCTCCATGACATACCCTCGCGAAACGGCATCAGAAACAGCTGCCGGTCATCGTCCGAGTAGAACTCCTCATCCGGATCGGTCTGCCGGTCGGTGTCGAGGAACACCTCGATCGAGTCGCCAACCCAGAACTGTTTTCCGGTTTCGTGCATGAGCACGTCGTCGCGGATCTCGAACAGCAGATAGAGGTCCGTTGCCGTTCGGACGCTGCGCACCGATCCGGAAAGGTCGTCTACCCCGGTCCACCCGGCCCGATAGTTGGGGTGGATGTTCTCGGCGGCGCCGATGATGCGGGCCGCGACGCCCTGCCAGGCGGTGTCGTCGGCGACGCCGTCGATCGTGGGCGCGGTGCCGACCGTGGGACACGACACGGTTCGGTCGGGATCCTGGGCCAGGGCGGAAAACCCAAGCAGGAGCAGAATTCCAGCGATGCACCGCACTCCGAACAACTATCCAGTGCGGAGCCCGAATTGGCAACCGGCGGAATGTGGCGGAATTTTCGCGGTGTCCCGAGGTCGGCTAAAATCTCGGCATGCGCGCCCTCGGACGGTTCCTGCAGGTAGTCGGCCTGGTGATCCCGCTAAGCGGGATTTTCCTCGCGGAAAGCTCGCTCGGAATGCAGTCGATGACCTACTCGTTCGGCGGCCTGCTGGTCGGCGCCATGATCTTCTACGTCGGCTGGCGACTCCAGGGAGCCACCGAGGGGTAGCTGCGCTGCGCGCGCGGGAGGTGGTCTACACAGGAGTGAGCCGTGGAGCGGCGCGCGTAGGCGGTTTACGGTAGGCAGTAGGCGGTCGCTGCCGGCGCTCGGAAGGCGACGAGAGGCTCTTCGGCGTAGGGGTGCGCGCCGCTCCACGGGCTCGCAAGCTCGCTCGTAGGCCTGCTCGTTCCTGACTGACTCATTGCGCCAACGGCGTCAGCCGTTGGGCCAAAAACATCAGCGCGCCGCTCCACGGGCTCGCCAGCTCGCTCGTGGGCCCGCTCGCTACTTACTGACTCATCGTCCCAACGGCGTCAGCCGTTGGACCAAAAACACGATCGCGCCATCCGCGCCAGCGGATGGCGAAGATCAAACGCTTACCGCGGCGCTCTTCTTCTTCAGCGCCTTGGAGTCGAGGTAGTGCAGCTCAATCGCGTCCTTGATGCAGACGCTGGTGCAGAGGTGATCGCAGCCGAGGCACGCTTCCTGGTTGACGACCGCCACCATGTTGACGCCGGGCGACGAGTCGTAGTCGACCATGTCGATGGCGTGGTAGGGGCAGACGTCGGAGCAGAACACGCATCCGGTGCAGAGGTCGGGGTCGACCTTCGCCTTGGGCGTTTCCTTGGGCTTGAGCTTCGTGGCTACCTGTTCCGTGTCGTCGAGGATCGCGTTGACCGGGCAGACGTAGCCACACAGGCCACAATCCACGCAGCCGATCGGATCGATGATGTGGAGTTCCTTGCGGAATCCGGCGATCGTCTCGGTGGGGCACTTCTTGGCGCAGGCGGTGCAACCAATGCAGGTGTCAATGATGGTGTAAGCCACGGGTACGGGGGGGATTATAGCCATAGGAGGGACTTGCGCGATATCCGTGGCCCTTCGTGGCAGACTGGGGCCCTTCCCATGGCACAAGCTGGATCTTCCTTCCTCGTGATCGGCGTCCTTTTGGCGCTCGCCGGATACACGATTTTTGTCCCTCCGGAGCCCATGTCGGAGCTGCCGCACCGCCTGATACTGCCGTTTGTCCTGATTGCGAGCGCATTCACGATTCTGGACAATCTGCGCATGCGCACCCACATGGCCGAACTGATCGGGGCCATCAAGGGGGCCGTCGCGCAGGGCCGCGCAGGTCGAGGCGGATCTGCGCCGACGCCGGAGCAGAAGGGCGAGGCGATCGAAATCCTCATCCATACGCTCGATGCGCGGGATGAGGCGGCGCGCAAGACCGCCTTCAAGCAGCTGGCCGTCCTGTCCGGAGCTGACTTCGGCGAGGATGCCAAAGCGTGGCGCGGCTGGTGGAACGACAACAAGTCGCAGTTCGGCAAGTAGCCATGAAGGTTCTCTGCTTCGTTGGCTGGTCCGGATCGGGCAAGACGACCCTGGTCGAGCGGTTGCTCCCGCGTCTCGCGGAAGGCGGGCGCAAGGTCGGCTACCTCAAGACCGATGCCCACGGCTTCACCATGGACAAGGAAGGCAAAGACACTGCCCGGCTCTTCGACGCGGGAGCCCCGATCGTGTCCATCATCGGGCCCGACGAAGTCGCCATCCGGATGCGTCATCCCGAGCGGTTCGCCCTGCAAGAATTGCTGGATCTGGTCTACACCGAGTGCGATCTCGTGCTCGTCGAGGGCGCCAAGCGCAGCGACTACCCGATGATCGAGGTCGTCCGCGGCGATCCCGCGGTCCCCGGCACCCCTTCCCATCTTCTCGCGTTGGTGAACGCTGCCGACGACCCCCGCGATTTGCCGCGCTTCGACCGCGACGACATCGAGGGCATCGCTCAATTCGTCGAGCAACAGGTTCTGGCCTAAACTGTCCCGCCATGAGCGACGCGAAGGCCGCCCTGCTCGAGAGACTCCTGCTCCCGCTGCGCGAGGACCTCGTGCGCGTCGAGGCGGAAATCACGCGGATGACGACGTCGGAGTCGGAACCGCTGCAGTATCTGTTTCGCCATCTGGCGCGGTTCAGCGGCAAACGCCTGCGTCCCGCCATGACGGTGCTCGCGGGACGGATGTTCAACAACGTCCATAGCGAGCACCACAGCGTGGGGGCCATCCTCGAGCTGATCCACACGGCGACGCTGGTGCACGACGACATCCTCGACGAGTCCGCGCTGCGCCGCCGCGTCGAGACGATCAATCATCGCGTCGGCAATGAGACGGCGGTCCTGCTCGGCGACTACCTGTTCGCGACGTGCTTCAAGGAAGCCGCCGCGCTCGATGATCGTTTCGCGTCGCGCTATCTGTCGGAGATCGTGGCCATCGTCTGCCGCGGCGAGATCATGCAGGTGCATCACCGGCAGGACTTCGAGATGGGGGAGGACACGTACTTCCGCATCATCGAGGACAAGACGGCGGCGCTTTACGCAGCCGCACTCCGCTCCGGCGCGTTCCTGGCTGGCGCGGATGAGCCGACCTGCGACAAGCTGGCGTTGTTCGGCATGCGAGTCGGTTCCGCGTTCCAGATCGCGGATGACGTGCTCGACTTGACCGGCACCGAGGAGGCGGTCGGCAAGCAGCTCGGTACCGACCTCGAGAAGGCGAAGATGACGCTGCCGCTGCTGCGCCTGCGCGACGCCGCCAGTCCCGAGGATCGTCGCCGCTTCGAGGAGGCGATCCTCGCCGAGGACTTCGAGGCGCGCGACGAGGTGACGGCCCTGCTGGAGAAGTACGGCGCTGTCGAGTCCGCGCAGCGCACCGGCCAGGAGTTGCTCAAGGCCGCCATGGCGGACCTGAAATCGCTGCCCGCCGTGCCCGAGCGCGAGATGCTGCGCGCGATGGCCGACTTCATGCTCAAGCGCGACCGGTAGCTCGGGCCTCGCCGGTTGCTGCGCCGTACTACACTTGGTGAGTGCGAACGGCGGTTGTGGCTCTCCTGATCCTTGCCGGCGCTCTTCGTGCCGACGAGGGCACCGTTCTCGCCGCCGATCGTGAAGAGTTGATCCGGCTCTACGACGCGATTGCCGGAGCGGACGATCCGCGCTGGCTGCGGGACGCCAAGACCATTCGCCGCGCCTATGAGAGCGGCACGTTCGTGGAGGGCGTCCGGCAACGTGTCGAAGTGCACGGCGTCGCGCTCCAACGCGGGAACCTCACGGCCGCAGAGCGCGCCGCCGGCAAACCCTCCCGCGCCACCGTTCGCGTGACTCGCACCGGCTGCGCGGTCTATCTCCTCCTCTGCGGCTATGACGCGATCGATTGGCGCGTCGAGGTTGCCGAGGGAGTCGATCTGCATCGCGTGATTGTCTACGGCGTACGCTCCCAACGGGTTCGCGGTGTTGCCCCTTCCAAAGTGACGCACAAGGATCGCGTCTTCGTTCTCAACCATCGCGATCGCGAGTACGCCCGGTTTTCGTCGGTGGCTGCTCGCCATGTTCCCGGTCGCTCCATTCACACGTACAACGGCCGCGTTGATCCTGCGGGAAGGGCGGTGGTCGTGGGGCCGACGAGTGCGGTCTGGCGCCGACAGATGCTGCTGGATTCGATGCGCGCCCTTGAGCGCCGCGCCCTGCAGCAGGGACGCGAGCGGGAACTGCGAGCGCTGAGCCGCACGCTCGCCCCGGTGATCGTCTGGTCGCCCGGTGGAATTCGCCACCAGTGCGACGCGACGATGAGCACGCTCGTGCGCGACTCCATGAGTCCGAGTCCCGGCACCGTGTTCGCCTTGACCGTCAACCCGGAGACTGGGCACCGCTACCTGCTGGACCACGTGCAGGTGCAGGAGTACGACGACGAGGGCAAGTACCTCCGCGCCATTGCGCTGCCCCGCTGGTTTCAGCAGGGCCGGTACTCCGGTGACATCGCCTTCGATTTGCGCCGGCGCCGGGTGGTTGCCGTCAGTCTTCAGGGCGATTTTGCGGAGTACCCTCTTGCGACCCGCGAATGGCGCGCGATCGGCGCTCAGCGCAAGGCGGTGCTGGGGCGCCGTCGTGGATGGGGTCGGTACGGCGTTCTGACAGCCATGGCCTGGGATGCCGAGCGCGATTGCTTCTGGTCGCTGTACGTCATGGGGCGCGCGCCCGCTCTCCATCGCCATGCGCCGGACGGGACGCCGCTGGGCGATCCGCGCTCCTTCCGACTTCCGATCGCGATCCAGGGAGGGTCACGTAACGGCACGTTCCTCCGGATGGTGGGCTCCAAGCTCGTCCTCTACACGGTCGAGATGGTGCAGCGCGGTCGTCGTCGCGAGCGCAGGACTTCGCACTCGTTCGTTCTGGACCCGGACACCGCCAAGCTGATCGGCCGGCACAAACTGCGCGACCAGCCGACCATTCCCGCGCCGTTGACGACCGACCTGCCCCAGTTGTGGGAAGAGCTCAACAGCACCGACTGCTACTCGGCGATTCGGCAGGCCGGGAGAGGGGATGACGAGACGGTCGCCTTCCTGCAGGCGGAATGGAACAAGCAGCCGGTGATCGATGCCGACGAGTTGCGAGTTCTCCTCCGCGATCTCGGCGCATCCCAGGACGCGCGCCGGTGGGACGCGCTGCGGCGGCTGTCGCAACTGGGGCCAGCCATGCGCGCCGCGCTCGAGCGGGAAATGGGCGAGGTCGAGTCTCCGCACGTGCGCATGGCGCTGCTGATGCAACTCCAGGAGATCGACGCGGGACCTGATTTGCCGCGCCGGCTCGATCAAGTCCTGTCCGAGATCGGCACGGAGAGAGCGCTGGAGTTTCGCGCCCTCGTCCGCGTCCAGATCGCCAAGCGCTAGGCGCGACACACGTACCAGTAGTTCATGATGTCGTGGTCGAGTTCCAGCACGTCGACGCTGCCGAACCCGGCCTCTTCGAGCATCGACTCGGCCTGCTCGCGCCCCCACATCGCACCCAGCCCGGCGCCGCCGTGGGCGAGGGACACGGTCATGCAGTGCATCGTGCTGATCGTGTAGCAAAGGGGCGCGAGCGGAACGCTGCCGTTCTCATGGTGCTCGGTGTGGCCCTTGATGTCCTGCATCAGGAAGGTGCCGCCCGGCTTCAAGGAGCGGCGGACCGACGCCAGTACCTGGGCCGGCTTGGCCTGGTCGTGGATCGCATCGAATGCGGTGACGAAGTCGAACTGCTGGTCTGCGTCGATGGCTGCCACGTCGCGCACCTCGAAGTGAACGTTGGGCGTCCCGTGCAACCGCGCCTCCCGCTGCGCCGCCATGATGGGCTCCGCAGAGAAGTCATAGCCCGTGAAGTGACTGCGCGGGAATCGGCGCGCAAGGTAGTTCATGGCTCGGCCGGCGCCGCAGCCCACGTCGAGGACACTGATCCCTTCCTCAAGACGTTCGATCATGCCCGGCACCAGCGGCAGGATGAACTCGTCGAGCCCGGCAACGACCGACTGCGCGCTCTCTTCCGCCATCACCTCGTGGAAGCGCCGGAATCGCGAGTAGGGCACGCCGCCTCCGCGGTGGAAGCACTCGACGATGTCGGACTCGACACCACCGAGGAGAGCAATGAACTGCATCGATACCGCGAAGTTGTCCGGCGACGCCGATCGCGTGAGGAACGCGGCGTGCGGCGCGGGGAGCGAATAGGTGCGCGTTTCCTCATCGAAATGCACGATGCCACCGGAGACCATGGCGCCTAGCCACTCGCGCACGTAGCGTTCGTTGAGGCAGGCGCGCTTCGCCAACGCCATCGAGTCGAGCGGGCCCGCCTCCGTCATGGTGTCGAATAGGCGGGTGCGATGTCCGATGGAGACCATCAGGGCGAGGGCGCCGCTGTTCGCGACATCGATGAGGCGGGAGGCGAAAGCTTCGGTTGCTTCGACGTTCAGGGTGGAGCAGGCGTTGCACATGGCGTGTTGAGTTCCTTCCTCAGGACAAAACACGGGGGGGCGCGGGGGGCCGCAAAGATCGTGCGGCAATAAGTGAACGACGGTGCCTGGCACCGTCGTTCACCTATTGCGCGGGAGTCCGGGAACGGGCTGCGTTTACACTCGGGATTCGGAGGAGCGACGATGACGGCAAAAGTGCGCAAAATTCTGATGGGATGGGTGGTTCTGGCCGCCGCGTCGATGGCTCAGGACGCCCGGGAAGGGGTGGGGCCGCCGGCGGAAGATCTCGACTGGCCGCGCATGCTGTCGATGCCCGACAACCAGCGCCTCGTCATCCACGAGCCGCAGCTCGAGAGTTGGAAGGGCTTTTCCGCGCTCGATCTGCGTGCGGCGATCACCGTCGAGTCGACGGATGCGCAGGGACAGCCCGCCGAGCTGATCGGGTCGATGCGGATGCGGCTGCAGACCGCGGTCGACCTTCCGCGACGCAAGGTGCTGGTCTCAAGTCCGGAGGTCCTTGCGCTGGACGTGCAGGGGCTCGACGAAAAGCAGTCGAAGGCCGTCTCCGCTCGGCTGCTGCTCTACGTGAACGCCGGATCGCCCGAAGTGCAGCTGGACGATCTCCTGAGCGGGCTGGACCCTTCGCAGTTGGCCGGCCGCGAGGTCGAGATTGATACGACGCCGCCGCGCCTGATCATCAGCGACGAGGCGGCGCTGTTGGTCGCGTTCGATGGCGAGCCGCAGGTGGCCCCGATCGCGGGGACCGACCTCGCGCTTGCGATGAACACGCCGTCGCTGCTGTTCCAACAGACCAAGACCGGCTGGTGGTACATGATGGGCTGGGGCACGTGGATCAAGACCAGTGATCTGAAGAAGGGCGTGTGGGTGCCGGCGCCGACGCTGCCGTCCACGTTCCAGAAGCTGCCCGATGGCAAGCTTTGGGCCGGCGTGAAGAAGAACATCCCGGGTAAGAAGATCGAGCGCGCGGACATGCCGAAGGTGTATGTGGCGTTCGAGCCGACCGAACTCCTCATCACGTTCGGGACGCCGTCGTTCCAGCCGATCGAAGGGACGACGCTGAGCTACGTCGACAACACCGAGAGCGACCTGTTCCTGAACTCGAAGGACGGGATGTACTACCTCCTGACTTCGGGGCGGTGGTATCGCACGCGGGGCGCAAAGGACGCGCTGGAGTTCTGCACCGACAAGCTGCCCGCGGGCTTCGCCAAGATTCCGCTCGACCACCCGGCCGGCCGCGTACTCGCGTCGGTTCCGGGCACCGCTGAGGCGAACGCGGCTGTGCTGGCGAATTCGCTCCCGCGTGTGGCGACAGTGAAACGCGGTTCGATCGAGTTCAAGCCGGTGTTTCGTGGACGGCCGAAATTCGTTGCCATCGAGGGATCGGATCTGAGCTACGCGGTGAACACGGGAGTCGATGTTTTTCGTGTCGGGGATCGCATGTACGCGTGCTCGGACGGCCTCTGGTTCGAGACGGACAGCGAGCGGGGGCCGTGGAAGCTATGTGACAGCCTGCCTGGTGCGGTGGCGACCATTCCGGCGACGAGTCCGTTCTTCAGCGTGACATTCGTGCGGATCGATCGGCGAACCGACGATTCGGTGACCTACGCGTACACGCCCGGCTACTTCGGCAACTACGCGAACCGTGGTGTCGTCGTGTGGGGCACCGGTCGGACTGCGAAGTGGCCTGCCGAGTTCTGGCTCGCGAGTTGGGACAGCCGCGACTACTGGCTGAGTCGCTGGCGCCGAGATGAGCTGCATCAGTGGCACCGCCACCTGACCTTCGGGCAGGGGCGCTGGTACGACCACGAGGCCGGGTTGTTCCGAATGGACTTCCAGTCCGTTTCGCACGCCAAGTTCCGCTCGCATCGAGCGCAGGCGTACCGCACCTGGAACGGGACGGCCGTCTTGGCGGCGGAGAAGCGAGAGGCGCCGCCGAAACCCGAGACGGAACCGAAGACGAAGGTCACGGCGGTCGTGGCGAAGGATCGCGCCAATCTCTACACCGGCGCGGACGGCAAGGTCTACAAGTACGCCCACGGAGTGTGGCTGCGCCAGGACGGCGCCAAGTGGACCAGCCTGTCGCGCCGCCCGGAGCTCAAGGGCGACCGGGAAAAGCGCGAGAAGCTGAGGAAGTCGCGCGAGGCTCGCGCGCGTTCGTTCGGGACCTCCAAGCGCTACCGCCGCTATCGTCGCGGCCGAGGGCGCCGCGTTCGTATCGTCTCGGGCGGTGGCTGGGGCTACTACGGCGGATTCGTCGATGGTGCCATTGCCGGCGGTTGGGGCGGCGCCGGATGGGGCGGTGGCGGCTGCGGAGGCCTGGGCCTCGGCGGCTGGTAACGCGGATAAGTGAACGACGGTGCCTGGCACCGTCGTTCACCTATCCGGTGTTTTGGCGGATGCGGTCGAGCATTTGGGCGACCGCGGGGCACTCCGGCTCGCCGCAGCAGTTGCCCGTGGCGCGACGGGTCGCGTAGCGCCACGCGAGGTAGCCGATCGCGGCGGCGAGAATCGTGAGGGCACCGATCGTCTGAGCCACGTCAGGTCCCAAATCCGAGCGCCA